>Ga0247841_10010759_pt1 | contig 12379 bp, 8 predicted proteins | sample LaCruzMarch2015__2_FD_192410 | JGI IMG/M metagenome (GOLD analysis project Ga0247841, IMG submission 192410) | Freshwater microbial communities from meromictic Lake La Cruz, Castile-La Mancha, Spain - LaCruzMarch2015_18m | ecosystem: Environmental > Aquatic > Freshwater > Lake | place: Spain... | reverse complement strand
GAACAGGTATTCATGCCCCTTACCGTCGGCGGCGGAATCAGGACGACATCCGATATCAGGGACCTTCTGAACGCGGGGGCTGATAAGGTTTCTCTCAATACCGCAGCGGTGCAAAACCCTGAGATTGTCAGGCATTCCTCGCTCATGTTCGGCAGCCAGTGCATAGTGGTCGCGATTGACGGAAAGAAGACCGGGAGGACCCCGTCCGGATACGAGATTTCAATCCATGGCGGTCGAACCATGACCGGAATAGACTGTCTTGAATGGGCCACCAAGGTGGCGGACCTCGGCGCGGGCGAAATACTTCTGACGAGCATGGACGCGGACGGGACCAAGGATGGCTATGACATTCCCATGACCAGGGCGGTGACTGATATTGTCGGAATTCCTGTGATCGCATCCGGAGGGGCGGGCACCGCGGAACACCTCCGAGACGTAATCGTGAACGCCAACGCCGATGCAGTGCTTGCAGCGTCGATCTTTCACTATAGAGAAATCCCCATTCGCGAACTCAAGAAATATCTTCAGTCACAGGGCATACCAGTGCGACTATGATCGCCGCAAACCGCGACATGGGTCACCGCGGGACCGGCCTTGCAGCAAGATCGGGGGAAACTTCCTTGTGTAAAGATGTTTCCCCCGAGCCCCTTCAGGAAACTTTAATATACCTGATTCTTCCGCCTTCCTCGTGCAGGACAGCGGAAAAACCACGATATTTAGAGGTTCCTGGAGAGGAGTACGGGACCCTGCGCGGCGGCGAAGATTTGCCTCGATGAGTTCCGATGTTTCAGTGGTTCGGTCACTATCCGGAAATCCTGGCCGCGCGCCGAGCACTTTTCAAAAAGGTCCTCCCCGGATTACTTCTTTGAAAGCGAAATGACATCAGGCTTCGAACGATGCAGGACAAATTCTCGTTGGACATTCTTGGAGAAAGCTTAACGGCCCTCGAATTGCCCGGAGTTCTTGAAGAGGTAGCTGCTCACGCTCAGTCTGGCCCGGGCCGGGAAAGGGTCATCCTCACTCGGCCGGCGGAGGACCTGGACAGCATCCGGTCCGGTTTGGATCTGGTGGCGGAATTCAAGGATCTGATCGGCGTGGAAGGACCGCTGGGGCTGGGAGATCTGGTTCCGATGGAAGGCCTCGTCTCCCGTCTGGAGAATCCCGCCATCATACTGGAAGCAGAAGATGTCCTTGCCGTAAAAGATGTGCTGGAGATCTCGGCGATTGTCCGCGATCGAGTGGAGCGCCTTGCGGATCGTTTTCCGCGCCTGAAAGAGGAAGCCGGCCGCATCAACCCTCTCGGCCTGTTGAAAGGACGCATCACGGCGGTCCTGGACGAGCATGGAGCAGTACGGCCGACGGCCGGACCCCGGCTCATGGAGATCCACGAGAGGTCCAGGACTGTCCGGGACAGGATCAGGAAACGACTGGACGGCATTGTTCACGATCAGGACCTTACCCGCGTAGTCCAAGAAGACTATGTGACGCTTCGGAACGACCGATACGTGATTCTGCTCAGGCCCGAGTTCAAGGGGCTGATGGACGGCATCATCCACGATCATTCCCGCAGCGGGGCTTCTGTTTACGTTGAGCCTTTCCACGTAGTGGAACTTAACAATCAGGTGGCTTCCCTGATGGACGAGGAGCGCGATGAGATCCGTCGAATCATGAAAGATCTGACCGACGAGATCAGATCCCTCAGAGACGAGTTGCTCGCGGACTACGAGATCCTGGCTCATCTGGACGCTTTTCAGGCCCGTGCCCAGTATTCCGCGGCCACATCCGGGATAGTCCCGGAGATGACCGATGACGGGTTCAGTATCATTGGTGCGCGTCATCCGCTGCTGCTGGCCGGTGGCGCAACGACGGTGGTCCCCATGGACGTGATACAGGACCCTGCCACGTCTGCCACGGTGATCAGCGGCGCGAACATGGGCGGAAAGACGGTGGCTCTCAAGATAGCCGGACTGTTTCCCCTGATGACCCGCTGCGCAGTCATGGTACCGGCTCGCGAAGGGACGAAGATAACGCCGTTTCGCCGAGTCATGGCGGACATTGGAGAGGACCAGGATATCAGGAGTAAGGTGTCCTCCTTTTCCTCTCATATTCAAAAGATAAGAGCCATTCTCGATACGGTGGCGGCCGGCGATCTCGTGCTACTGGACGAACTTGGAGGCGCCACTGACCCCGAGGAAGGGTCGGCCCTGGCCATGGCCATTCTGGATGAGCTTATCGGGCTGGGGGCACGGGTCGTCGTGACCACTCATCTGACGCATCTGAAGGCTTACGCTCTTTCCACGCCCGAGGTGAGGAACGTCAGCGTGGAGTTTCACCCCCAGACCCTTCAACCGACATTTCGATTGCTCTACGATCTGCCGGGCGAGTCTCATGCCATTGAGACGGCCGAAAGGATGGGTCTTGCGCAGAGGGTAATAGACGCTGCCCGTGGATACGCAGATAAGTCCGCGGGGGGAAGTTCCCGGCTTATGGAGCAGCTCCGGGAAAAGCTCTCCGAGGTTGAGCAAACTCGGCAGGGTCTCCACGAAACGCAGGGACGCTTGGACAGGGAAATGGAACAGATCCGGTCCACCCGGGAGCAAATCGTTGAGGGTTTTCGGCGAGAAGCCCGAGAGATGATCCACAACGCGGAAAGGCAGATAGCGGAGATCCAGGAATCTCTGAAAAAGGGGAGGTTGAAGAGAGGGCCGGCGGTGAAAGAGGCCATCACGAAAATAAGAGAGGAATCCGAGCAGAAGCTGGGTACTCCGCTTGAAAGGGAACCTGAAGTTCTTCCCGTGGGCTCGCGGGTCAAGATCCGGACCTTGGGTCGGGAGGGCACGGTGAAGGCCGTGCTGGACAAGAGCAAGGTAGAAATAACACTGGGCAACCTCAGCGTCAGGGCGCATATAGAGGATGTGGACATACTCGAACGCGGTCCTGCGAAAAAAATTCCTTCAAAAAAGGAGCAGGTTGCGGTAGATATCCCCATTGCCGCGCCGGCGTGGGAGGTGAACGTCATCGGGCTGCGGGTCGACGAAGCGTTACCCATTATAGAGAAAGCCCTCGACGAGGCTCTCCTGGCCGGATTGCCTTCGATCAGCGTCATTCACGGGAAGGGGACAGGCCGCTTACGAAAAGCCGTCTGGGACTACCTGACGGGACACTCTCTGGTTCGGAGTTTTCAGAGCGGTGACATTCATCACGGGGGGGCGGGTGTCACGCTGGTACAACTGCCCATCGAATGACGAGTTTTCACAGGAAGATGCGTTGAACACGCATTGGTATGAAAGTTCTCGACATGAAGTACACCGGTCGGATCTACGTATGGGGAGGTTTGGATGGGAGATGCATCTCCCCTCCAAATTATGGCGCAGCGTGGCGCTCTTCGAGCCCCTCTCCGAGGCGAAGCCGCGGAGTGTTGACCGCATCCGAGGACTTTCATGGTTCGTCGTGCCCGAAAAGGGCATGTAAGTTGGTATGAGATAGGGATTCCCTCATGCGCATACCCGAGTCAAAAATCGCAGAGGTAGCCGCCGCTGCGGATATTGTTCAGGTAATAGCACAGTACGTTGACCTGAAGAAGGCCGGCAAGGACTACCGCGGACTCTGTCCTTTTCATCAGGATAAGTCGCCCTCGTTTTACGTATCGCCGCAGAAGGGGATCTTTCACTGTTTCGGGTGCTCGGTGGGCGGAAGTGTTTTCAACTTCATCATGAAGATGGAGAACACCACATTTGTGGACGCTGTGAGAATACTTGCCGAACGCTACGGTGTGCCGCTGGTTCTTCAGGAGGGTAGTGGCGGCAGGGCAGCCAACGGGGATAAGGAGCGTCTCACTCAGGCACTGGAGGTCGCCCGGGGATATTTTGAGGAGCATCTGCGCGCGAAAACCGAGGCTAGGTCCTATCTTCTCGACCGCGGGATCCCGGATCAATGGATCGGTGCTATCGGATTCGGGTTTGCTCCTGACTCGTGGGACGGGATTTATAGTCGTCTCAGGGCCAAAGGCGTTGATGTCAGAGATGCCGTTTTGGCCGGTCTGATCAAGGAACGGGCTAGCGGCGGCCATTACGATTACTTTCGATCCAGGATCATGATCCCTATACGGGACCTCAGCGGGCGGCTGGTTGCATTCGGCGGTCGGGTCTTCGGAGAAGGGGACCCAAAGTATTTGAATTCGCCGGAGTCGCCGATCTTCAGAAAAAGGGGCTTTCTGTTCGGCTTGGAGTCTGCGCGGGAAGCAATACGTCGGGAAGGGACCGCGATCGTCGTAGAAGGGTACTTTGACCAGATCTCCCTGCGGATCATGGGACTTGAAAACACGGTAGCTCCGCTGGGGACGGCCCTTGGCCCGGAGCAGGTGCGGCTCATACGGCGCTTTGCGGACCAGGTGGTCACTGTATTTGACGGAGACGAAGCCGGCCTCCAAGCCGTGCGGCGATCCATCCCGTTGTTTCTCGCAGAGGGCATCGAGCCTCGTTGCGTGATCCTAAGAGAAGACAAAGATCCTGACGAGGCCGTCAACAGGATCGGCCCGGAGGGCTTCCGCCGCCTGCTGGATCAGGCCAGGCCGATGGTCGATTTTCTGCTGGACAGCATCGCCGAGCGTCATGACCTCGGTACGCTACGCGGAAGGAATCTTGCCGTCGAAGAATGTCTGCCGGTGATTCGAGAGATTGCCAACTCCAGGGCGGGAGATTATTTTATAGAGAGGGTTTCGTCAAGGACAAGAGTGCGCGAGGATCGTTTGCGCCACCTGATGAAGTCCCGGAGCCGTGAAGGAGTCGAATCGCGTCCTGCGCGGACAAGGGGCCGCGTCTTTTTTGACTTCCCTGCCTACGAGCGAAATGTGGTGCGCGGTATGTTGTTGCGAGAAGGTTTTATCGACCGCGTCCTCGAGAGCGGGGTTCTCAAAGACCTGGAGGACCCGGTCCTGTCCGGTCTTGCCGGCAGGATCGTGAGTTACAAGCAGCTAACAGGGCGATTTGATCCTGTTCTGTTTGCAGGTTGCCTGGAAGACGAGAACTTGGCCGAGCTGGTCGCTCAGTGGCTGAAGCCTCGGCCGGAGGAAGACGACTTGCGGCCGGAATTCGACGGCGATCAAGCGATGGATCAGTCGCTGGACTCAATACGTTTGCGAAAGCTCGAGAAGCGCAAAGAGGAGATAAAGCAGCGAATGAGACAGTGTGTTCCCGGTGAGGAAGAATACAACGCACTGGCGATGGAACTGTCCGCTATTGCGCCACTTCTCCGCAAATAACGGGAGACGGTGATGTCTTAGGCATCGCCTAAGGCTGTATCCGTCATGCGAGAACCAACCCGACAATTGGTTGAATCCGGATTGAACCGCTGCCCGGAGCGCCTTCAATTCAGGCTTGCGTCGGGTAGACATGCCGCTGTGCATTGAAATTGAACCGATCGCCCCCTTCCCTAACCCTTCCCAATCAAGAGAGGGGTTAGGGAAGGGTGAAGAACGGACAGGGACAAGGGCCCGTTTTCAACCCACAGCGTATTAACACCGCAAGAGGTACGAGGTTTCGTCGCGGATCCAATCGTGAGCAAAAGGAGAACTCCTTGAATGGTTGACGTTAAGAACAAAACCGAGTTCAAAGACCTGTTCGATCTGGCCCGGAGCAAGAAATACCTGACCTACGACGAAATCAACGAACTCATGCCGTCTCAGGTTACCGACGAAGCCGAGATCGATGAAGTCCTGATGAAGATCATGACCGAATTCAACGTCGAGGTTGTCCCCACCGAGAAAAAGATCCCCATCTCGGAGAAAAAATCTAGACGGCAGGATGAAGAGAAAGCCGAGGAAGACGAGGACGAGGAGGTTGCGGCCGATCCCGAGTCCCTGGTGAGGGGCAACGACCCTGTCAAGATGTACTTGCACGAAATGGGGTGCGTGTCTCTGCTTACCCGTGAAGGCGAAGTGGAAATCGCCAAACGTATCGAGCAAGGTGAACAGCAGGTTTTCAGCGTCATTATCGGATGTCCTGTCACCATCAAGGAAGTTCTCGCACTGGGGGACAAGCTCAGCAAGGGAACCATCCGTCTCAAAGAGGTGATTCGCGGGTTCGAAGAGGAAGAGGTTCCTGACGGAGACGATTCGAGCCACGTGGAGAGGGTCCTGAAACTTATAGACGATCTCGGGAACCTGGACGCGAAGTTCCATGCCATGTTGGACGAGCGCGCCGCTCTTTCGCCCGACACTGACCAGGCGGTCACGGAGCAGATGGACCAACAGGTCGAGGATTGCCGAGAAGAGGTTATCGCGTGCCTGCGAAACATCAATCTCAACAGCAACATGATTGAGCACATCGCGGGCAAGCTGAAGTTTCTAGTTCAGAAGCTCGAATCGGCCAAGGACGAGATCCTAGCAGTGGACTACGAGCTTAGAGTCCCTCAGGATGAAGCGCAGGAGCACCTTAGGTTCCTCAAGGGTCTGACCGAAGAAGGCAAGTCCATCAAGAAATTCACCCATCTCTCCCCTCAGCGGGTGATGGACCTGGAAAGAAAGCTGGAAAACGGCATACGAAAGGCCCGGAAGCTCCAGGCCGAGGCGGGCATGGATGAGGAGAACCTCAGGGAGTCTCTGAGGCTCTGCGAGGACGGCGAGTACCTCGCCAGGCAGGCTAAGAGTGAGCTTGTACAGGCCAACCTGCGATTGGTGGTGAGCATCGCAAAGAAATATACCAACCGTGGCCTGCAGTTCCTGGATCTGATTCAGGAAGGCAACATCGGTCTCATGAAAGCCGTGGACAAATTCGAGTATCAGCGAGGATACAAATTCAGCACGTATGCCACGTGGTGGATCAGGCAGGCCATAACCAGAGCCATCGCGGATCAGGCCAGGACCATCCGCATCCCCGTGCACATGATAGAAACCATCAACAAGCTCATACGCACGTCCCGGTACCTGGTCCAGGAATACGGCAGGGAGCCCACCCCCGAAGAGATCGCCGACAAGATGGAGTTCCCGCTGGAAAAGGTGCGCAAGGTCCTTAAGATAGCCAAGGAGCCCATTTCCCTGGAAACTCCTATCGGTGAGGAGGAAGACTCGCACCTTGGGGATTTCATCGAGGACAAGAAGGTGCTGTCTCCTTCCGATGCGGTAGTGGGCATGAGCTTGACCGAGCAGACGAGAAAGGTCCTGGCTACGCTCACGCCCCGGGAGGAAAAAGTCCTTCGGATGCGATTCGGAATCGGAGAGCGCGCGGATCATACCCTCGAAGAAGTGGGACAGGATTTCGACGTAACCCGGGAACGGATTCGCCAGATCGAGGCCAAAGCGCTCAAGAAACTCCGGCATCCGTCCCGGAGCAAGCGTTTGAGGCCTTTCATCGAAGGCTGACGCCTTTGTATCTCATGCCCTGCCTTGCCATCGGGGAACTTTGGTCACCGGCGTTGGGAAGCGCCTCAAAGATCCCCATCCCCTAACCCCTCCCGCCAGGGGAGGGGAGTATTGAAGAGGGTCTCCCGTCAGGGAGAGAATTCCTCTAATTTCGCCCCCGGGATCCCGCGTTCCGCGCGGGACGGGGGAAGATAAAGAGGGGGTAGGATCGGTCCAAGTCCAATTCGAGCAAGTATGATGAGGCATAACTCACAACTCAGTTTACTGTTGCAAGGAACGAGACGAATTCATGGACTGGGATGAAAACAGCAGGCCGAGGCTCAGACAGATAGAGCCTGTTCAATTGGTACTGGAAGGCCGGCCTGTAATCGGCTTCAAAGACCCGTTGCAGCTCCTGGATCGGATGCTCTGTGTCCGTCAAGAGGTCCTTCCCGTTGTGGCCATGATGGACGGCCAGCACACTCTGAGGGACGTCCAGACGGAACTGACGCGGAGTAGCGGCTCAATTGTCTTTATGGATGACATCAAGGCTATCGTGGAACGGCTGGAAGACGCGTGCCTTCTGGAGGGCGAGCGATTTCAGGATGCCTTTGAGCGAAAAGTGCAAGAATACCGGCGAAAACCTTTCAGACCGGCATCTCACGCCGGGACCTGCTATAGCAACGACCCGACGGCGCTCGGAGAGGAACTGACAGCCCTGTTTACCGCGGACTCCGGGCCCGGGCTTCCCGAACCCGGGTCCGATTCCCGAAGGCCGGTGGGATTGATTGCGCCCCACATCGACATACGCGCGGGCGGGCGCTGTTTTGCCAAAGCATACCACGCGCTGGCTTCCGGCCAGCCGTCAGACGTCTACGTGATTCTAGGCACCGGCCATGCAGGAGTGCGGGGGCTTTTCGCTGCAACCGGCCTCGATTTTCAGACGCCCCTCGGAACAGTGCAGACGGATCGTGAGTTGCTCGGAGTACTCTCCCGAGAGTTAGGCCGAGATCCGGCCGAGGAGGAGATACTACACGCGACGGAACACGTGATCGAATTCCAGTTGATATTCCTCCAGTATCTGTTTGCTGGCCGGCACAGCTTCACAGTTCTGCCTGTGCTGTGTTCCCTTTCGTACCACTTGTTCGACAACGACGAAGGTTTTTCCCAACAGCAACGGCTTTTTAAGGAGTTCTGCGCCGCTCTGAAGGAGGCGTGCCTGCGCAGCGGGAAATCGGTCTGTTTCATAGCCAGCGCAGACCTGGACCACATCGGACCTCGTTATGGAGACAGTTTTGTCCCTCACCAAGGGACCGTGAGGCAGTCCATCGAGCAGGACGGCAAGCTTCTGCGCGCACTGGAACGAATCGATGTCAACGAATTCATTCAATCCGTGGCACGAGAAAAGGACGAGCGCCGAATCTGCGGCTTTCCGCCCATAACGACCATGTTCCATTGCATGGAGGCCTCGGAAGGGCGTCTGCTGAGTCTGGATTATGCGACGGTGGACTCCATGAATTCCTTTGTCAGCTTCTCTTCAATGATCTTTTACTAGAAGGCCATGAATCGTCTCTTTGCCCTCCTCTTGACATTTTTCCTTATGGTCCCCTTCGTAGCGTTTTCCCGCGACAAAGGCCCGACTCCCGTCGTGGAAACGCAGGTCCTTCAAGTATTTGCCACAACAAACTCCGGATACTATCACAAGCCCTGGAAAAGCCCCGATTTCAGCAACGTGAAGGCCAGCGGCTTCTTCTTCCGAGACGAAGAGAACTTTCCCGGCCTGGAAGGGCTCATCCTCACCAATGCCCACACGGTGTCCATGGCGCAGAGTATCCGTGTCTCCAACGGCCGGGAGAAAAGACAGTACATTGTGAAACTCCTCGGCATCTGCAACTCCGCGGACTTCGCGGTACTACAGATGGAACCGGACGAACTGAAGACGTACGAAAGTCGCAATGGCAAGATCGTCCCGCTGGAACTGGGCGACAGCGACAAACTCCGAGTGGGAGACAAAGTGGTGGGATGGGGCTATCCGCTTGGCGGAGAAATGCTCAGCAAATCGGAACAGGGCGAAATCAGTAGAATAGAGGTCAGCCAGTATGTGTACTCGGAGGATCGTTGGCTCATGGTGCAGGCTTCCCTGCAACAAAACCAGGGCAATTCCGGGGGACCGGTCCTCAAAGACGGCAAAGTGGTGGGTGTCGCGTTCCAGGGAATGAGGACCACCGACCGGATCAATTACTTCATTCCTATCCGCCTGGTCAAAAGTCTGATGCCTCTTTTGGACAGCCAGGACCTGATCCCTCGGTGGCAATATCAGGTACAACACATGTTCTCCAGGCTCAAGGACTACTACCACCTGGGGCCCGATCAGGGAGGGGTCCTGTTGGACTATGTCATTCCTGACGGCGGGCCGTACACTTTCGGGCTGCGAACCAACGATATCCTTGTGGAAATAGAGAACCACGAAATCGACAATTTCGGTCAGGTCTTTTTTGAGCCTCTGGGCCAGAAAGTGGATTTTCAGGAGGTGCTGAATCGCAAAAAAGTGGGCGATCCGCTGACCGTCAAGGTCCTTCGAGACGGCAAAGTACGGACGCTTTCCGCCACGGTCACCCCCGGCCTGCCAAGGCTGGTTCCCAGGATCTTCACCCTTGCGAATTATTTCATCTATTCCGGTGTAGGGTTCGTCGAATTGACCCTCAACTGCATAGACAATTTGGGGAAGTCCGGTGAGCCCCTGCGAGCAAAATATGTGGGCAAATCCCCCGGTCGGCCTTACGAAAAAATTGTGATCATCTCCGAAATATTTCCCGAATACGGCCTGGTGGACACCTCGCCTTTTCTCAAGCGCGTCAAGAAGATCGACGGCCAGGAAGTGCTCAATGTAGAGCATCTGTACAGCACGATCCAAACTCTGGCCTCCCAGGGAAAGACGAAGGTCATCCTGGAGGTTTCAGATCATCTTCAACTGCCGCTGGACTTGGAACGGGCTCAGGAGCTTGATGCGGACATCCGGAAGAAGTACGGGATTCTGTATACTCGGACGCCTGAGGGGTTCAGCAGGTAGCCGGCCAACTTCACTTCTTACTTTAGGCTTCAGTTCAAACAACTCGTAAATACTCAACTATTTCTTGACTACGAATTTCTTGTGTGATATAAGTCTGTCAGCGATAAAGGCTAAAGCGAATTCCCGACTACGATGGAGTTCTCCTCCAGAAAGCCCTGCTAAGCAGCCAAGGATCTACAATGAAACTCCGCAGCCATATAGCTCCCCTGGCCTGTATCATCATGGCTCTTGCCTGCCTCACCACAGTAGGCCCGGCAAGCGCTCAGGAATTCCTGCCACCCGGGCTCATTCCTCCCGGCATGCCTTACCGGGCGGGCGGAGGTTTCTATATCCAGGCCGGTGTCCAATTCCGAAACGTCGAAAAATTCCTGATGCAGAAAAAGAACGAACCGATCAGGCTTGTCGACACCCTGGGGGTGGTCCCATTCGGACCTAATTTCGACACCCAGTTCGGGAGCGGCACAGGAGTGGTAGGTTATCCGCCGACTCCCACGGGAAACGCCGCTGAGTGTCCCGATGTTTCCGGTCTGTGGTACTACAACAACGGTTTCATCAGTCCTGTCGGCGATACCACTACCTGGCCGAACAGTCCGTTCCTCGGGGGGGGCGTTCTTGCAGGCCTTGGCCAGTACGCCACTACTTTGGACACCCCGGTGAACGTTGGGATCTTCGGTGTGGCCAACCCCGCCGGTCAGGTGGGCGGCATTTCAGGTACCCCCGGATTTGATCCCACCAGTCCTCCTGCTTTCAATGCGACCTTTTCCATCACCTGGGAACTGGTCATGAACAATAACATCCCCGCTGCAGACAACGGAGCCGCATGCGGCTACGTGCCGAGCAGGATCCTCGTGGCCCAGGGAATAGAGTCCAACCTGTCTTTTGCGGAGCAGCTATGGACTCCGACCTTTGAGGTAGGGTACCAGTGGGGCCCCTTCTTTGACGTGTTCTTCGGGTTCTCGTGGTTCAGCCTGAAGGAATCGTTTTCAAAAGTCTTCGACACGCAGGCTGACACATACAGAAGGGTCTTCCAGGACACCTTCCCCTTCGGTTCGGACAACACCGCGAATTGGGTAATTAGCTCGTGGACGAGCAACACCGTCATAACCACCGCGAACGTCAACAACCAGATTCTGCCTGATTCGCCGGGCCTTATCGGGTTTCCTAGACGCGTGTTCTCCGAGAGGTTGGATGAGGCCGTTCCTCCTCTTCCCGTGGTCGAGCACGCCTCGGCGCGCACTGACCTCACCGCATACGAATACAAGCTCGGTGCGCGTAGCTGGACGCCCCTGTACGGAATGGGCAAGTTCGGCTTCTCCATAGGGCCGTTGATGAACCTTGTCAATTACCGTGCCAGCGCCCATGAAGCCGCAACCTTCTTCGACAATCAGGGGCAGCCCATCACCACCGTAAGTTCCGCCGTAAAGAATACGGACTGGAAGACCACCTTCGGGTTCTTCTTCGGCACTGACTTGGAAATCGTCTCCAACGTGTATTTCGTGCGCGGCACGGTCCTCTACAGTGTGCAGCAACAGGCCTCCGTGAACGCGGACCCTGTGCAGACCACATTCAATCTGGGCGGCGTCAGCGCTTTGCTTGCGGGAGGCCTCCAATTCTGACAATTATTAGTCTATCCGCGATCGAAAGGCCCTCTTCTATCCAAATCCCCGCTGCCCCTCCTTGCTGAGCAGGGGCAGGGGGTAAGCTCCGACTCCGAACAAAACTCGTGTCCCGTAGGGACTTCAGAAAATAGCCCCGGGTTTTCAACCCGGGGTGTGCCATGCACGCGTGGTTTTTTTGGGCTCGCTGACCCGGCAATAAAGTGGCCGTCGCAAAACTCGTTGAGGCCGCGAAATCGTGCCACAATGCCAATACATATCCGTGCGGCTGCCGAGCCAGGGCGTCCACCACGGTTTCACCGGTTACGAAAAGTGGCTGTAGGGGCAGGTCTCAGGCCTGCCCGCTATCGCGTGCAT
>Ga0247841_10010757_pt1 | contig 12381 bp, 17 predicted proteins | sample LaCruzMarch2015__2_FD_192410 | JGI IMG/M metagenome (GOLD analysis project Ga0247841, IMG submission 192410) | Freshwater microbial communities from meromictic Lake La Cruz, Castile-La Mancha, Spain - LaCruzMarch2015_18m | ecosystem: Environmental > Aquatic > Freshwater > Lake | place: Spain... | reverse complement strand
GATACCGGTATTGTGTATGCGCTAGATATACAAAAAGAAATTGTTGAAGAATTAAAAAGTCGCATCCGTAGCGGTGGATTACATAATATTGAAATGGTGTGGTCTGATTTGGAAAATGCTAGCAGTTTGCGGATTGCTCCGTCCAGTTTAGATGCCTGTTGGCTTGTGAGCGTGATACATCAGATTAAAGATCGATTTGGGGTATTGAAAAATGCAGCCGCGTTACTTAGACCAGAAGGATTTTTGGCAGTGGTAGATTGGAGTAAAAAATTAGGTGCCTTTGGACCAGAAGAAAATAAAATGGTTTTACCAGAAGTATTGGTTGAAAATGCAGAAAAATTAGGGTTGACAAATTACGCCCAATTTCCTATAAATGATTATCAGTACTGTATAATTTTTAAGAAAGGTAAGAGCTTATGAGTTTTAGCAATTTATTAACTTTGAGCTATTGGACATCACAGCCGTTTGTTGCAGTTGGTTGTGTGAAATGGTTTTGGGTTTTGTTTTTGTTGTTGTTGGTATTGGCTGGCATTGTCATTCGTTTACTTAGAACATATTTATCGGAAAATTTAATTAAAGAGATTTTACGTCGTTGGGGTAATTTGGGTATAAATGTAGGTATTTTGGGATTTTCATGGTTTTTCTTTAGGCAGGAGCGAATTGCGTTTTTGGCCTGGCGATTTTGGTTATTAGTATGGATTTTAATTGGAGTTTGGTGGGGAATTAATAATTTGATTTATACCATCAAACGCATTCCGCAAATTAAAGAGGAAAAGATCAAACGCGAATTACGGGATAAGTATTTGCCGAAGAAAAAGTAGAGGTTTATGACCCGGTATTTGAAAAACTTTGGTGATTGGGGCGAACAGCAGGCGTGTAATTTTTTACTACGGCAAAGATTTCAAGTAATTGAACGAAATTTTTATACTACTACCGGTGAAATTGATATCATCGCCAAAAAAGGTGATGATTATTATTTTGTAGAAGTAAAAACACGTTTAGATTTTAATTTAGCCAATGATTCGGCTATTACTCATTTTAAAAAAATTAAATTCCAAAAAGCAATTCGCGCCTATTGCTATAAAAGAAATATTGGAGAAGTGGGGATAATTTCGGCAGGGTTAATTGTTTTTGTTAATAAATTAAAGCATTTGGTTAAATTTAGGTTTTTTGTATGGTCTTGATGATATTGACATTGTTGCTTGTCTTGCTATAATGATTTTGTTAGTTAGTTTACAAGATAGTTCTTTAACAAGGGTTAATAATCAGTTGAAGGAGGACAAAGATGTTAGTACGGATATGTGATTATGTTGGGCTGGACAGGTTTGGAAACTTTGTATTGGATTGTTGTGGTTATTGTCTCAAGTGGGGCTATATTGTGCTTATTTTTTCGCTGATGCTGGTGGTCGCATTGGAAGTTGGTTTTTGGAGCCTGATATTTATCGGCACCACACTACAACAGTATCTTTTTCATGGTTCGGCGACAGCACTTGTGCTTCCCGGTATCATTGGGGTAGTGGTTGCTGGCTTCTTAGAATTGCGTATGCTTCGGCGAGATAAGTTTTGGGAAGACGAATGATAAGATTTTTATAACGATCATAGGGGGAGTTCATACCGGGCTCCCTTTTATTTTTGTCTTGACTGTTTAAAGCTGATTTGTTATAATCTAAGCAATTAAATTTTAATTTTTTAAAATATGCAAAATTTCAAACAGGAGCGGACCTATGTTATGGTCAAGCCAGATGGCGTTAAAAAAGGTTTGACTGGTGAGATTATTCGTCGATTTGAACAGCGTGATTTAAAAATTGTCGCGTTAGAAATGTTTCAGCCCACCCACGAACAAATTGATGGTCATTATCCTAAGGATGAGGCCTGGGTTCGCCGTTTAGGGCAAAAGACATTGGGTACTTATGAAAAATACGGAGTTGATCCAGTAAAAGAAATGGGTACTAGTGATGAATTTGAATTAGGGAAAATGGTTCGCAAATGGTTAGTTGAATATATGACTTCCGCGCCACTCGTACGCATGGTTGTTGAAGGTGTACACGCGGTTGATATGGTGCGCAAAATAGCCGGTGTTACTATGCCATACTTGGCTGATATGGGAACTATTCGCGGAGATTATTCCTGTGATTCTCCAGCTGTAGCCAATGCTGAACATCGATCGGTTATGAATTTAGTTCATGCTTCTGAAACTACATCAGAAGCTGAACATGAAATCAAACATTGGTTTGGTGACCGTAAAGTGATTTTTGAATACGAACGTGGTTTATAAAAAAATTTAAATTAAAAAATCCTCCACTCTGGGGGATTTTTTGTTAGGTTTCACTGTCCGAGCGGAAGTCACATATCCCTAAATCTAGGGTGGTTGGCCTCACGTTTAACCCACGGGCTAAACAAATATTGGCCATCCAAATGTTTTAGTTGTAGAATAGTTCGTTCCGTTCGGTGTGGAACCTACAAAGGTAGTATAGCACAATTTATTCAATACAACAATCCACCGCTTTTTTGACTAATTCGCCCAATTTTCCCATAAAACCCTTCTTTTCTGTATCATGTTTGTTTAGGGCGTTTTCATCGATTTTTTTGACTTCTCCAATATCCATTACTTTTAAATTTATACCCCAAAATAGGGAATATAGGTCATAGGCTTTTTGAAACATGCCGCGTGCTTCTTCTTTTTTGTTCCGCGACATGTATTTAGTGCCCACTTCAATCAAGCGCATTGATGCAGCCAGTAAGTGTTTGGAAATGCACCATTCTTCGCCTTCGGGATTTTTTACAATATCTGGCAAAAGTTTTTTGCGCATTTCGCGAATTTCATTAAGCATGTCAAAATATTCTGGTTTGTTTAATTTTGCGCCAGTAAAGAAAAAATGTTCTTCTAAGCTAATTAAATTCATTAGTGCTAAACTCAAATCTTCAGCCGAAGACAAATCCATTTTATCTTGGCGTTTCATTGCATCAACTTTGTCGATTAGTTCCTGTACATTTTTAATTGGGTTTTCCATATTTTAAATGAGTGAGAGAAATAAATTAATTTTTTATTTTGTTAAAAAATAGAATATACCACTAATAATAATTAAAGAAGCCACCGGTATTACTATACGTTCAAATGGAAAATGGGCATGTCCGCCATTTTTCTTTTTTAAAAATTGATAAAAAACATGCGCAGCCCAAAATACAATACTGCCAATTACTACACCAACAACCAGTTTATCTATGCCAAACAATTTGTTAAATGGGTGGCCTATAACGTCAATCCAGTATAATGGTATTACCACCAAACCGTAATATAAAACAAACACTAAAATTTTTCTAAAAAGAAAATGAATATTTTTTTTGTTTAACCAATCAATAGTCCAGAAACTGGCGGCCAGTAATAATCCGCCTAACCAAGTACCGGTGATAGTATCATCAATACCTAACCAACGAGAAAGTCCTACGCCCATGCCAGCGGCGATCGTGCAAATCGGACAAAAAGCTGATGCTTTAGTAATCGGAATAAACAATGCGGCTAAAATTAGTAAATATTTTTTCATAGTGTTTTCGATTGTCATCCTGACGAAAGTCAGGATCTAGATGCTGAATCAAGTTCAGCATGACAGAGTATAATTATATTTTTGTTTTTAAAAACGCTTCAATTTCTTGTTCACCGGCATAGCAATCTCCTTTGGCACCATCCCAGAATTGAGGAACACTATAAGCTTCGTTTTCTGCTAGTCCACATTTTTTAGCGTAGTTTATCATCAAGAGGGCGTTGTCTTGACTTGCGCCTACTTCTAATTTTTCAAATTTGAATTTTTCTTCAACTTTATTATCAGCGATAAATTTTTCCACATTCAAACAATGTGGGCAAGTTGTAGAGTAGAAAAATATTTTTCGTCCATCGGCGATACTTTTGCTGGCATATTTTTTGGCAATAATCAGCCCGCCAAAAACCACGATAATTCCAATAATAACTAAAATTAGAACATTGCGTTCATTGTTTTTCATATATTAATTTTGTTAATTTTATGTTATTAATTATATCAAAAGAAAGAAAAGTTGTACAGAACTAAAATCGCTCGGCTTAGTAGCTGAGCGATTATGAAGTTTTTAATATTTTATGCGTTCTTTTTTGCCAAAGTGCGTCTGCAGGTGGAACAAGCACGCAATTGTTTGCCTTTGACAGTCAAAAGCTGTAAATTCGGTTTTTGACGTCGTGGCACTTTGATATTGGAGTGCGAAACATGGTTGGCACGAGCGGCCTTTTTACCGCATAAATCACAAGTTCTAGACATATGAAAGATTGTAAAATTATTAGTTAAGTAGTATAATATTAGCATTAAATAATAAACTTGTCAACCCTGTTAAATAATCCGCCTTATGACGGGTTGTCGCAGGGCGGCATTTAACAAGGTCAACACGCCTATGGCAGCAGCTAACCTTATTTTCTATTTTTTAGTCATCATTCCATCAGCCATTATTCATGAATATGCCCATGGTTTTATGGCCGAATTGTTAGGCGATAAAACTGCCCGTTATGCTGGTCGTTTGACGCTTAATCCAATCGCCCATATTGATCTGTTCGGTACGATTTTGATGCCATTATTTTTGGCCTTGGCATCTGGTGGTAGTTTTATGTTTGCCTATGCCAAGCCAGTGCCATATAATCCGTATAATTTGCGCAATCAGCGCTATGGCCCAGCATTGGTAGGTTTGGCCGGACCAGTAGCTAATTTCTTGTTAGCTTTGGCTTTTGCTATTGTAATTCGTTTAATGCCCCTAACTAGCGAATCTTTAATCACCATGGCCAGTTTGTTATCCACCATCGTTTACGCCAATTTAATTTTAATGGTGTTTAATTTGGTGCCAATCGCGCCATTGGATGGATCTAAAATTTTATATGCGCTATTACCGCCAGCCACCTCCCAGAGACTGCAAATGTTTTATGCGCGTTATGGTTTTTTCATTTTAATATTTTTTGTTTTCGTGTTGTTCGATTTGTTACAGCCAATTATTAATTTGTTATTTAATTTATTAGTTTAATTATATGCGTCTACTTATTCGTTGGTTAATTTCCGCCTTAACTTTATTACTAATTGCGTATTTTTTGCCAGGGATTACGGTATATAGTTTTTACAGCGCACTCATTGCAGCTTTAGTATTAGGTTTAATTAACGCCATTATCCGTCCAATAACGCTATTGCTAACTTTACCGGTAAATGTTTTAACTTTGGGATTGTTCACTCTGGTAGTGAACGCTCTAATGTTTTGGTTAGCATCTTCTATTGTCAAAGGTTTTTATGTGTCAGGTTTTTGGGCCGCGTTTTGGGGTGCTTTGATTATGTGGCTTGTCAGTTGGGTAATAAATGATTTGGTAAAAAAACAAAAATAATGTATAATCCCCGCCAATGCGGGGATTTATTTGTATGAAAAATTACTCATCCAATCGCGCACAAAAGGGGAAGACGGCTTATCGCACGCCCAGCTTGTTTAAGGCGAACAAAGCGGTACACTATGCTGATTTAAAAAGCCGAGTAGAAAATAATAAATTTTTAAAAAAGAATAATAATTTTTTTAATGTTAAATAATTATGACAGAGAAAATTGTAGTAATTTCTTTGGGCGGATCACTCATCGCTCCAAAAGAAGGTTTTGACGCTAAGTTTCTGAAGGATTTTAAAAATTTAATTGTTAGTGAAGTGAAAAATGGGCGGCGTTTTATTATTGTTTGTGGTGGTGGCCAAACTGCGCGATCTTATCAGGCAGTGGCCAATGATTTAGGGGGTCTTACTGCCGAGGATATTGATTGGATTGGAATCCATGGTACTCGTCTCAACGCTCATTTAATGCGTACAATTTTTCGACAATGGGCTAATCCGGTGGTGGTAAAAAATCCTACTAAAAAGATAAAATGGACAGAGTCGATTTTAATTGGAGCTGGTTGGAAACCGGGATGGTCTACGGATTATGATGCAGTGAAGCTGGCTGGTTTGTATGGAGCCAAAGTTGTAATCAATTTATCCAATGTGGATTATGTGTATACCAAAGATCCGAAAAAATTTACTGATGCTAAAAAATTAGAGCAGGTGAGTTGGAAAAATTATCGAAAAATTGTGGGGGATAAATGGAACCCGGGCGCGAATGTGCCTTTTGATCCGATCGCCAGTAAAGAAGGGGAGAAGATTGGAATAAAAGTGTATTTTGCTAAAGGAAATAATTTAGGGGAGTTGAAAAAAATGATTGATGGAGAAAAGTTTAAAGGGACGGTTATCGAGTAAAAAAATAGGGCGCCTTGATGGGCGCCCTTTTACGTTGATTGTGAATTGTATTTTTTATGGAGATGCGGTTGTTGAGGGGTTCTTGAGTGTCCACATTAACAACTCGTGTTGCAGTTTGCGGTACTCCTTGGCGGCCATTTCAAGCTTTTCCGCTTTTTTTCCAACTTCTTTTATTTGCGCAGGTAGATATCCAGCATGGAGTGCCTTGGCCTCCTCAAAACTGTGCCAGAAATGGTCTTGGTGTTCCGCGCACTCCGGAGAAATAAACTGGTAGACATTCTGCTTAGCCTTTATGACCGAGGCTCCGACCGATGCTGGCAGTGCATTCATATTCGATCTGACTGTTAAACAGATCGCGATCGCACAGATTAGTGTAATACCGGCGAGGATCACTACTCCTTTTACCATGAGTTTGTTTGCACGTACCCACGCTACGGTTGTTTTAATCTCTTTGTTTATTTCTGTCCGTACAGCCCTGATCAATTTTGTAAGCTTTGACATGGTTCTCTCCCTGCCGCTTTTTTGAGCGGACTTTGTAAGTTATCAAAGGTCGTTTTTTTCACAATTAACATTTCAGTATATCACAAAATTGACCTTTTGTCAAGACTCCATTGTAATAAAATAGCTAACTTTAGCCAAAATATCTGTGGATAAGTTTTGCCACGGCCATTCACTTGACATTTTTTTACCAGTGTAGTATTATGTCATCAGTCTCAGTAGTAGAACCTTTGGTTCGCTACCGGGAAAGCCATAGATAGCAGGTGGCCGCAAGGTCTTAATTTCCTGCCGAGGCACAAATAATAATCGCAAGGTCGATTTGTGCTAGTAGTCTGTGGAAATCACAGATTTTTTTATTGAAATATGCCTAAATCAAAGGCTCAAAAACAAGTTACAGTTAAAACTTTGTTAGATGGACTCAAAAGCGGCAAATCCGCTGTTTTTGCCAACTTCCAAGGTTTGACTGTGGCTGAAACTGAAGAATTGCGCAAAAATTGTCGCAAAGAAGGCGTAACCATGCTCGCAGCCAAAAAAACCCTGGTCAAACGTGTGTTTGACGAATTAGGTTTGGCTGAAGTTGATCCAACATCATTTGCCGGTGGCGTAGCAACTTTTATCGGTACAACCGATGAAGTGGCTCCAGCCAAATTGGTAAATGTTTTTGGCAAAACTCACGAAGCCATCGCAATTTTTGGCGGACTGTTGGAAGGTAAGTATATTACCGCCGCGTCCGTGAAAAATTTAGCCGCCTTGCCGAGCAAACAACAATTGCTTGGTAAATTGGTTGGCACTCTTAACGCTCCGGTCTCCGGATTTGTTAATGTGTTGGCTGGCAATTTGCGTGGTTTGGTAAGTGTATTAAATAATATTGTTAATTCAAAAGCATAATTAATAAATAATTTTATGTCAGACGAAAAGAAAATCGTTGAGGTGCCGGAAAAATTCAAGGCCCTCGTGGAACAAGTTGAAAAAATGTCTGTCTTGGATCTTTCCGAATTGGTAAAGATCTTGGAAGACAAATTTGGTGTTTCTGCCGCCGCTCCAGCCATGATGATGGCTGCCGCTCCTGGCGCTGCCGCTCCAGCCGCGGAAGAGAAGACAGATTTTAATGTTGAGCTCACCGAAGTTGGTGCCAACAAAATCAATGTCATTAAAGCAGTAAAAGAAATTACCGGTTTGGGTCTTGCTGATGCTAAAGCCATCGTAGATGGTGCTCCAAAGGTAATTAAAGAAGGTGTGAAGAAAGCCGATGCCGAAGATATGAAGAAGAAGATTGAAGAGGCCGGTGGAAAAGTCACCTTGAAATAATAATTTCAAAAATAAAATAGCCCCGCTTTGGCTGGGCTATTTTATTTTTAATTTATTTTAAGCTAAATTGATAAATTTTGTTATTGTCCAAAACATAGCCAACATTATTTGGTTCATCTACCACCATACTACTTGGCCCAAACCATTCTTTGGCTGTGATTTGTTGTTTGATGCGTCCATCTTTGTAAAGTATTACTATTCGTTTATTAGCACTGTCTAAAATGTATAAATACTGCCAATCAGTATAGGTTTGAATTTCGTTGGCTGAGGTTAAGGCTGGTTCCACTCCCTGAGGCAAGAACGTTTGGCTTACTCCAGCAGTGAATTTTAGAATTTCGCCGGTATTTTTGAGTACGAACAAATCACCATCAATAGTTAAATCAACACTATTAGATAGATCCGTTTGCTCTTTGAGCCAATTACTACCGCGACCAAAGCCTGTTTTTATCACGTCGTGTTTATAGATTTGGTTTGTAACAGTATCTATTGTATATAAACGTCTATTGTAAACTGTTATCCCAGCGATACCACTATTGTTATCAGGATAAGAAACTTCAATTTGTTTGGTGCTATTATCTTTTGTGTCAAAACGTGCTAGATCCTTTTTATTGTAAAGAAATAAGGCATAGTCATTTTCTTTTGGAACGGCCGTGGCAGTGAACCCAGTCGCCCCAATCGACGCGGTAAACTGTTTGGCATTTTTTGTTAAAATATCATAAATAATTAAAGAGCTACTGGTCGGGCTAAGTGCTAAAATTTTGCCATCTACTTTTGAAAAAACACTAGTTTCTAATTTTACGTCCACTGTTTTTAAGTCCAATAGAAGCTGTGGTGTTACTGTTTTTTCTTTTCGTAGTTTTACTGCTAGATCGTTTAATTGGCTATTAAGAGCTTGACAGTCAGTGTTATCTGCTAGCTTGTCTTTAGTACAAACAGTATTAAAAGTTATACGCGCGTTTTGTAACTCTGATAAAGCCAAAGTTTCATTATTATAGATTAGCGCACTATTGGCTGCATCTTTTTGATTTTTTAAAGTAGCAATACCAGTGTTAAATTGACTAAGATCCTGCTCTTTTTGTCTATTATGATTTATATAGATAATACTACTAACAAAAATTATCACAACTATAGTTGTGGCTACTAAGAGGATTTTAGTGATTAGTGGTAATTGTTTAATGTGAACAATGTAGTTCGACCATTGTCGACGTAAGTTGTCTATAATTACTGCGCGACGGTTTTTGTAATTGGTAGTTAGTAAAAAAATTAAACCAATCCCACGAATAATACTCGTAATAATATTCCAAATTAAAATTGCCAGCCATACTAAAAATTGTCCAAGTTTTGCTAGAGCGATTTTGGTAAAATTAGCAACACCGACCATAATTTCACGGTAATTGTTTCGTATTTTAAGCGCGCGCGGATTATGGTGCTGGTGACTGTGGGCTGCATTTATTTGAGTGTGTTGTTGTGTTGCCCCACCCATCATTTCCTCGGTTACCGCAGGCGCATTGGAATTGTTATTAGACATGGATTTTAGCCTATCATTTAAGCGCGGCAAAAGCGATGGAGACAAGATATTGGCAGTATTACGTTCAGTATCAAAGAAATTATGCAATGATTTGGTTGAGCTAATTTTTTTACTTAATATTGATTTTTTTTCATTATTTAGTGTCTTGGCATTGTTGGTTTGTAAATTTACGATAAGACCGCCGAAGGACCAACCATTTTTTAGTTCGGATAGCACACGCTCCAAGTGTTGAGCGCTTTGTCTGGCTGGGCGAGTGGTGATAATTTTTTCTAGTCGGTCTATACTGAAGTAATTCGCAACTTGGCCTGTACTGATAAATAGGTAGTCGTTTATCCCAATTTTTCCTTGGATAATTTGTGAGAAAAGCGCGCCAGAATTAGCTTCCTCAGGTTGGTTTTGTGAGATTAGATCTAATTTTTGGTATAGGCCATGTTTATTTTGGTAGAATAAAAACATTTGTGGAGCGCCATAAAAAGAAAAAATAATTTCAGATTGTTTTATGACTCCCACTAGGCAGTTTAAATTTACGTCTGGTTTGAGTAATGAAAAACTACTATGATTTACTTTTTGCAAAACACTCTCTATTGCTGTGGTGTCGGCCGGTAAATTTGGGTCATAATAATTATTTTCAATCTCGTCTATAATTTCCTGTAGTTTAATAATAGTATTGGTGGAGGCATTACTAATTTCGCAAATAGCAAAAAAATAACCCCTGAGTTTTTCATCTGGCGTAGACGGTTCGGTAATATGGAGTATAACGTGTGATTTTTGTTGATTTTTTCCTTCTACAAAAAACTCGTTTAATCCTAAAATATTCTCCATAGTTTTGACTTTTAAGCTTGTAACTATTATACTATATATGCCTAGAGACGTAAAGCGTCAAGAGAATGATTAGTTAAAGAAAAATATATTTATTATCCATTATTATCTATCTAAAAATATGCTTGAACACCTTTTTGGTTCAAAGACAAGAGTTAAGCTTTTGCAATTATTTTTTCGTTATCCTGAGCGCGCTTTTTTTGTGCGCGAGCTAAGTAGGCTTTCCAACACACAGCTTAATTCAGTACGTCGTGAATTGGCCAATTTAGAGAGCTGCGATATTGTCGTTCGTTCAGATGGTAAGCAAAAAAACGACAGCGTTGGTACGCAACGTTCAAAATTTTTTCGTTTGAATACTGGTAGTTTGCTGTTTGGTGAGTTAAAAGCCTTGCTGATTAAAACTCAGGTTTTGGAAGAACAAGAATTTATCAACCAAATTAAAACAAAATCTGGAAATGTTAGTTTTTTCTTATTAACCGGTCTTTTTACAAATGTTGATAGCGTTGGCACAGATATTTTACTGGTTGGAACTATTAAAGAACAGACTGTGGCGCGTTTGATTAAAGAATACGAAAAGAATTCTGGCAATAGTGTCCGTTATACAATTATGAGTGATAAGGAATTTGAAGAGCGACGCGAAATTGGCGATGTATTTTTGTATGCAGTTTTAGAATCGCGTCACGTCACTATAGCAGATAAGTATAATATTGGTTAGATTTTTTAGATTATGTATTTGTTTATAGATAATTCAGGAGAACAAGCAGAGTTGGTATTGAGTATGGATAAAAAAAGTATTCAACTATCCGCCCGACCCAAAGAACAGTTACCAGCTCTATTAGAACGTCTGCTTAAGAAGGCCAATATTAAATTGGCAGGGTTAAAAGGCGCGGCAGTCATTATTGGCAAGGGTCGATTTACTGCTACGCGTATAGCAGTTACTTTTGCTAACACTTTAGCCTATGCTTTAAAAATTCCAGTCGTTGGTGTGACTAATAAAGAAGATTGGTGTAAAAAAATTAGTATGCAATCAATTGGAATTTATGTCAGCGCTGTTTACAGCGGCGAGGCCCATATTTCTGGCAAACAAGAAAAATTATGATTTCCGATTATCAACGCTACCGTTTTTACGAAATTTTACCAGCTTTAAGTATTTGGGGTACTTTAATTTTTTGCGTTGTCTTGTCCTTTGTTGAACCAGTATTTATGATTTATGCTATTCTAGTTTTTGATGTTTATTGGTTGCTACGAGTTTTTTATTTTTCTAGTTATCTGATATTGTCTTGGGTTAGATTCCGTCGATCAATCAAGATCGATTGGTTAAAAAAAGTGCAAACAGATTTTGCACAGTGGGCAAACTTGCGTCAGGCGATTTTTTTGCCAGTTTATAATGAATCATATGAAGTGGTATCATCTACTCTGCGTAGTTTAGCTAAGGTCAATTATCCCAAGGATAAAATGTATATTATTTTGACCGGTGAAGGGCGCTGCCAAGAACATTGGGATTTGATTCAACAGCAGGTTAAAGTTGATTTTATCGGTCAATTTGCCGATATTATTTTTAATACTCATCTCGCTGGTTTACCAGATGAAATTCCTGGCAAAGGTTCAAATATTCATAGCGCAGAGAAGACATTTAAAAAATATGCCGATGAACGCGGCTGGAAATATTTGGATATTATTGTCTCTGTATTTGATATTGACACTGTTGTGCATCCAGAATATTTTGGTCATTTGGCGTATATGTATTGCCGCCACCCTAGGCCGAATCACAGCTCTTTTCAGCCGTTAACACTTTATAATAATAACTTATGGGAATCGCCTTCGGTTTTGCGTATTATGGCTTTTGGTACCAGTTTTTGGATGTTATTTTCTTTGGCGCGTTTGGATAATTTAGTAACTTTTTCTTCCCACAGTATGAGCTTCCAGGCTTTGGTTGACTGTGGTTTTCATCCAAAAAATATCG
>Ga0247841_10010756_pt1 | contig 12382 bp, 10 predicted proteins | sample LaCruzMarch2015__2_FD_192410 | JGI IMG/M metagenome (GOLD analysis project Ga0247841, IMG submission 192410) | Freshwater microbial communities from meromictic Lake La Cruz, Castile-La Mancha, Spain - LaCruzMarch2015_18m | ecosystem: Environmental > Aquatic > Freshwater > Lake | place: Spain... | reverse complement strand
TAATATTTGTGAAAACTTGTCGTGCGACCGTTGTGCAATTTTAATTCCAGCCCAAAACAATAAAATAAAACTAGCAATTAGTACCACGCAACCAATAATTCCTAATTCTTCACCAATAATGGCAAAAATTGAATCTGTCATGGCTTCTGGAAGAAAAAACTTTTGCGCAGACATGCCTAAACCTTTTCCAAAAATTCCACCCGAGCCCAATGCAACCAATGACTGTTTTAATTGTAGCCCAGCTCCCATTGGATCCTTGTCTGGGTGTAAGAAAGTTGAAAAGCGCTCCCATCTATATGGTTCGAGTTTGATAAATAGTGCTGCAGCAGCACCCCCAATAATCATAATTGTTGCAGTGTGCCAACCAGGTGTTTTTGCTGAAAAATATAATACTAGCAATGTTATGGTAATAATGCCCAATGTGGTTAAATCTCTTTGTAAAATTAGACCAACTGTAATTAAGCCTAATAAAACCATAAAAGGTACTAATACATATATTGTATTATGATAACCTGATTTTAATAACGATTTCCAGTTACCATTGCCTGCTTCTGATAATTTAGATGCTACCCAGGCCGATAAATATACTATTGCTGTAATTTTTAAAAATTCCGATGGCTGGAAATTCATAAAACCCAGATCAATCCAACGGTGAGCGCCGTTAACCTTGGAACCTATTCCAGGAATAAAAACTGCGAATAAAGCTAATATATTTAATAGGACTAGTAATGGTGCCCATTTTTTTAAAAAACTCAAAGAAATCATGTAGGCTATAAATCCTAAAATTAACCCTGGCAAAAGGCCAGCTGTAATTTGGTGAAATAGGAAATAAGTAGTATTTCCCATTGTTTTCATTGAAATTGAAGCAGTAAGACACGCTAAAAACAAAAAGCTAAAGCTAATCATAAAGATAAGTAAGAATAGCAAAAAGTAATTTACGTGCTTTTTCATTCTATTTCATTTTTTTAACTGCTTCTACAAATTGCGCACCTCTATCAAATTCATTCTTAAATAAATTAAAGCTTGCAGCTCCTGGGGAAAGTATAACTACATCACCCTTGTTGGCAACTTCTTTGGATTTTTTTACAGCTTCTTGCATTGAAGACACTTCGTGCACTCTTGTGTAGCTACCCAAACCCTTTCTTATGTCGTCTGAGGCTGTACCAGGAAGTAAAACAATTTCGTCAACTCTTTCCTTTATAATTCTAGTCATTTCAGCATATTTTAGGCCTTTGTTTTGACCACCGCAAATTAAAATTAGTCTGGAATCTGGAAAATTATCCAAAAATGCATGAACTGCAATTATTACAGCATCTGGCATTGTGGCAGTTGTATCGTTGTAATATTTCACGCCCCTGACTTCTTTAATAAATTCTTGTCTGTGCGGTACGCCCTTAAAACCTTTTAAAGATTTTTCAATTATTGCGGGTGAAATTTTTAATATTTTAGCCACTTCAATTGCAGCTAAAAGGTTTGAAAAATTATGTTCGCCAAATAATTTAAAATTATCCAATTTAATTGCTTGTTTTTTTCCCTTAAGCGTTTCTAGGGTTTTAATGGAGTATAAAATAATTTTGGATTTTGCATAATCTGCAAATGCTCGAGCCGTTTCGTCGTCATCATTTAAAATTAAGTGATTGTTACTTTTTTGGTATTTAAAAATAATTTTTTTAGCTTCTATATACTCAGCCATTGTGCCATAGCGGTTTAAATGATCTGGCATTATGTTTGTAACAACGGCAATGTCTGGGCTTTGTTTTAAGTCTTCTAATTCGAAGCTGGAAAGCTCTAAAACAACTTTGTCGCCCTTTTTAACAAGTGGCAAAATTTCTAGCGGTGAAACACCAATGTTTCCTGCTAAAAATGTTCGTTTAGATTTTGTTTTTAATATGTGGTAAATTAATGAAGCTGTTGTAGATTTCCCCTTAGTGCCAGTAACGCCAATTATAAATGCATTAGACATTTTAAAAAACAATGTAACATCTGTTTCAATGGCAACCTTATTCTTTTTAGCAATTTCTAAATATGGTGAAGTGCTTGGAACATCGGGGTTTTTAATAACTAAGTCAGCGGTAATAAAATCTGCTTCTTCGTGCTTGCCAAGAGTAAATTTAATTTTTAGGCCCTTTAATTGTTTTACAGATTCTTCTAGTTGCTGTTCTGTTTTTAAATCTGTAACCAAAACTTCCGCGCCCTGTTTATAAAAAAACTTAGCGACTCCAACTCCGCCACCATTTAAGCCTAAACCCATAATGGTCACCTTTTTGTCCTTGAATAATTTCATTGGTTAATTTTAGCAGATTTTGAATAAAAAAAAAGCCCCTAAGGGGGCGGGCTAAAAAGGGTCAGATATTTTGATTTTTAACTTCTTTTTAAAGCAAATATGAGATATTTTCTCAAAATTATATGGATTGTCTGAAAAGTGAAAAATATGACTAGGATTTTTGCTGGTTTTTTTAATAATTAGTGGGTTTAACTTTAAAAATTCTTTTAAATTTTTTGTTATTGTAAAAGCTGGGTTAATTATTTTAACTTTATTGCCCATTATTTTTCTTATTATATTTTGCAATAATGGGTAATGTGTGCATCCTAAAACTAAAGTGTCTATTTTGCTTTGTTTTAATGTAGATAGGTATTTATTTGCCACTTTTATTGCAATGTCGTCGTTAATCCAGCCTTCTTCAACTAATGGCACAAATAGTGGGCAGGCTTTAGAAAAAACCTTATAGCCCTTTAACTTTTTCACATATATATTGCTTTTTATTGTTCCTGGAGTTGCAATAACTCCCACTCGCCTATTTGTGCTAATGTCTTTAGCGTCATTAATAGCTGGATTAATCATTTCAAATATTGGTACATTTGGAAATTCCTTTTTTAAATAGTCGGCTGCCCAAGCTGAAGAAGTATTGCAAGCTATGACAATCACGTTTGCACCATTGTCTAGGAGCCACTGAGTAATTTTTTTGGAATAACGCTTAACAAAAACCTCTCCTTTTGTTCCATAAGGAAGCCTAGCGGTGTCTCCAAAATAAATTATTTGGTGGTTAGGTAATTGCTTAAATACTTCCTTTACTACAGTTAAGCCACCAACACCTGAATCAAATATGCCGATCATGATTAGATTTTACAATATTTTTGAGCAAAATAAAACCCCGCAGTGCGGGGCTTTATAATGATTAAACTTCCGAAGAAAGGCGTTTAAATACAACTATAAATAATAGTATTAAAACAAGGCCTGAAATAATCCACATGTACCACTTCTTTAGAAAATTCCAGAAGCCGGAGTCTGTTGACGCTCCTGCTACAGAAGCTATAGCTTGGTTAGAGTTTAGGTTAATTGAAACTGAGTCAGATTGAATTACTCCTGAAGCGTTAGTTGAAATTGTACCTTGTTTAGCGGCAGAAGCCATGGATCCTTGAGTTTTTCCTTCAAATGTAATTGGCTTTGTAGTTCCTGCTGGAAGCGAACCTATGTTTATTCCAGAAACAATATCGCCTGAAATTTGGATTCCATCAACTTTTAAATTTCCCAATGAGAATATTTCACCTGGAATATTTGCAGAAACAATTACATTATCAACTGGACTTGTTGTATTATTTGTTGCTGTAGCCATAAAGTAAACCTGTGAATTTGGACCAATCTGAATTGCCTTTTGCCATTGTGTGGCGTTAGCATCTTGTTTGGCAAAAAATGATAGTACTAAATTGCTCGCATTATTTAATTTACAATCTGCAAGACAAGTAGTGTTTGTTTCACCTAAAGCGGGTTCGCATAATCCATTTCCACAAGCTGGCTTTACATTTGTCGCACAATAAGTGTTAAAATCCGCTGAACCTGTTGCACAAGTTGTTCCGTCGCATTTTAGTGTATTTACGCATGAGCTTGATAAACATGAATCTGCAGTACAACTATTTCCGTCGTTACAGTTTCTGTATAAGCCTGAGTCTGCGCCAAGCGAATCATACCAGCGAACAGAACTGCCAGAACACGATGTTCGGTAATATGCCACATAGCTATTTATTGGCTGTATTGGAGGCAATACTGGGTTTATAATATATGTTGCGCATTGTCCATATTGGCAGGTTTGTCCGCCTCCACAACTTGTGTAAAGATCTTGTTGAATTCCACAAGAATTATACCAATATGAATTATTTCCTACGCAAAGTTTGTAGGCATGATAAGTACAGAACCCGTAATTATTGTTGTTGTAATTATAGTTTTGACATGAGTTTCCAGAACATCCATTTGTGCAGTATTGTGATATGCTTTGTTGATTTCCGCACGAATCATACCAGTATAAATTGTTTCCCGAACAGCTTTGATATGAGTTGCTTGTGCAATTGTTGTTATATGTTTGACATGAGTTTCCAGAACATCCATTTGTGCAGTATTGTGATATGCTTTGTTGATTTCCGCACGAATCATACCAGTATAAATTGTTGCCGCTGCATCTTTGCTGATAGTTTGAAGTACAATTGCTATTTATACATGCGTTTCCAGAACATCCATTTGCACAATATTGAACAAAACTTTGTTGATTTCCACAAGAGTCATACCAGTATAAATTGTTACCACTGCATTTTTGCTGATAATTTGAAGTGCAGTTATTTGTATTTGTACAACTTCCATTACTACATGTTTGGTTAGCGTTGCAATTGCTATTTATTTGAGGAGTTGTTGCGCTTGTGCAGGAGCTGTTAGATGTTCCTGGGTTGTTACAAGTGTAAGTAGTATAGTTTTGGTAAACATTGTTTCCCTGACAAAATAAACTTCCTGAAGGGCCGCTTGTTCCACATTGAGAATTTGATGTGCAAGCTATTGATGCGCAACTTCCATTGCTACATGTTTGGCTACCACTACAAGTTGTCTGCAGTTGAGGAGTTAAAGTGTTTGAGCAAGTGCTTGAAGAGGTGCCTGCGTTATTACAGGTATATGTTCGGAAATTTTTATAAACATTTCCGCCCTGACAAAAAGCATCTCCAACTAAACTATTAGTTCCGCATTGAGCGTTTGTGCTGCAGCATCCTGCAGATACGCAACTTCCATTGGCACATGTTTGGTTTCCTGAGCAAGTTGTTTGCAGCTGAGTTGTTGTGGCATCTGAGCAATAGCTAGATGCTGTGCCCGGATTATTACAAGTATATGTTTTATAATTTTTGTAAACTGAATTTCCTTGACAAAAAGCATTGCCGACAATTCCGCTAGTTCCGCATTGAGCGTTTGTGCTGCAAGCAATGCTTAAGTTTACACATTGAGCATTCTGACATGTTTGATTTGCAGTACATTGTTGGTAGAGCTCTAATCTGTTATCGCAGGAATCAAACCAATAAACTGCATTTCCATAACAGCCTGTGTAATCATCGTCTGTGCAGCTTGATACACAACTTCCGTTGCTACACGTTTGGTTTCCCCCACAGGTTGTTTGCAACTGAGCAGTTGTTGAATTACTGCAAGAACTTAAAGCAGTTCCTGGGTTGTTACAAGTATATGTTTTATAGTTTTTATAAACATTTCCACCCTGACAAAAAGCATTGCCGACAATTCCGCTTGTACCGCATTGAGCATTTGTACTACAGGTAATATTTAAATTTATACATTGAGCGTTACTGCAAGTTTGATTTGCAGTACATTGCTGATAAAGTTCTAGCCTGTTATCGCAAGAATCAAACCAATAAACTGCATTTCCAGAGCAACCAGTGTAATCATCGTCATAGCCCCCACATTTTGGTGAAAACGAAACATTTAATGTAGAGTAAGATCCTCCCGGAAATTCACGAGTAAGACAAGAAGGAGGTCTTTTTGATATTGTTGTATATGTAATATTTAGCCCAGAAACATCGGATAGTCCACTAGCATATTTAACCGCAGAGTTTAAGCAAAATTGAAGATTTCCTGATGAGCTAACAGAATTCCAGGGAATGCAAGAACCATCGGTTGGCAGACCAACGCAATCGGGGTTGGCATTACCATCGGTGTCATAGTTAATTACAATAGATCCAGTTGTCACGCTCGCTTGTGCTGGATTTGGCATAATTATTGCACAAAGGCAAACAAGGCCAACTGAAATGAATATTTTTAATGTTGTTTTCATATTTTTAGATTAAAAGATTTAATGCTACACATTACCATGTTTGATAATTTTGGTCAAGAATGTTAATTGACTTTTAACTCGGCTTGCACAGTTATTCTTTGGTAGTCTTTCCCAGGAGGCCAGCAACTAATTAAGGTTAAAACATTATTATTTTCTGTAAGGCCATCTATTGGTACTTCAGCTCCCCTTTTAATAATTGTTTTCTGCTTAACTATATATGTATATTGTTTGCTATTTAGGTCAATTAATATTTCGTCTCCTGCTTCTAGTTTATTAATGTCCGAGAAAACCCAGTCATGCTTAACTGTAGGCCATCCTGGAGGCGCAGAGTGCCCTAGGATGACAATTTGCCCAGCCTGCCCAGGGTAAACAGATCCCGGGTAATAAACTGTTCCTAAATCTAAATCTTTTGTAATTACAGCCTTATCAGCGCTCTTGGAAAAAATAATTGGCACAGAAATAGAAATTTTAGGAATTTCTAGGGTATTTTGTTTGTCTGTGAAATTTGTCTTTATTGTTTCTGCAATAGGTTGTGCTTGTGCAGCACTGTGATTTGGATAAAAATATGTCTCCATTGTGGAAGCATTAATAGAAGGGTAAGGATTAAAAAAATCACTAACTAAACCTGACATTGCTCTATAATTAAAAACCCATGAAACATCTGCCCAGTTTATAATAAAAAAGCTAGCTAAATAAATTAGCAAAGCCATTTTTAATATTTTTTTGCTCGCACTGAGCTTGCCGAAGTGGTTTTCCATATTTTTAAATAAGAATTTGATGCGGAATTAATGAAAGTATAACTTCTTTATTAATTAAAGTAGCGGTGACTAGAATAGCTAGAACTAATGCAGATCTAAGTACAAGGTGTTTTTTAAAGCTAATATGAGAGTTGAAAAATATTAGTGTTAGCAATATTCCAATTACGACTGATGAAACGCTATAAATAATATTTTGTAGCCATATTTCATAGTTTGATAAAACGGAATTCACAACTTTTGCAGAAAGATCGTTTAGGGCTATACCTTTTGGTAGACCAATAGATGTTACTGATTCTGATAGTACTTTTTCGTTACTTAAATCAACAATTTTAGCACTAGTATTCGTAGTTTTAGTAACGGGTGCTGGTTGCTCTTTAGTTTTAGGTGGTGTTGTTTTGGTGCTGGTTGTTGCAACAGGTTTTGTTGCAGTATTTTTTGGCGTAGCTACTTTGGAGACAGTTTGGCTTCCAAATTCTTGTACAACTATTATTGAGTTGCCTTGTGCCGGAGCTGACATAATTGCTGTGCCAACTTCTGTATAATTAGGGTTTACAATGTTTGCTTTGTGAGAAGGGCTGTTTATCCATGCATTATATACTTCCTCGGATTCAAAAAAGCCAATTGCTAAGTTCTCGCCCGCATATTTATATTTATAACCCGCTTGTCCAAACCAATACCATGGTGAAATCCCTGCAGGGCTCGTGTGAGCAAAATAATTATTTTGCACCATGTTTTGCGCCTTCATTTCAGCTGCTTGGTTTAGTTTTTCATTTTCTGCTAATGGTTTTAAGCCTACAGATTGCCTTGTTTGGTTAACAAAATTTTCGAGAGTGATTTTTGTAATATCGGCAAAAAATATGTTTTTTGGGAAATTTATAGGTGCAAAAGTTGTTGTAATTTTAAGTACTAAAAGCAACACAACGCATGCAAGTAAAAAATTACTTTGTAAAATTTTCGATTTAAAATTGTTGCTTTCAGATGGAACAATTAAATGTTTCGCTTTCTCGAAAACATATTCAATTGAGTCCTCTTTTATAGAGTAATCCATATACCTTTATTATATAATAATCACACCACTTTGTCAAGCCTCTACCTAGTACAATTAACCATGTGGTATTACGCTCGGAAACATATTTTAGTCGGCACCGGCGTCGTCCATCCCAGCGGCGGAACGCACCTTATTCTCGCCCCGCTATTTTGCTTCGCAAAAACCGTGCTAGCGGTGCTCCGAAGATGCCTTTAAAATATGTTTCCTCGCTTACCTCGCTAAGAAAAAAGCCCCTTTTTTGGAGCTTTTGTCGTACTATTGTCCGCAGGTGCTGTTATCGCAGACTATGGCTCGGCCTTTGGGGCGCAGGTCTATATAGCGGAGGTTTTTTAGGTTTTCTGCGGGAATCTGGCTATTTATTAAAAGGGTTAATTTTTCTAGTTGTGATGGAATGTCGATGTCTCCGCTTATGTCAAAATATGCCTGCCAGCCCGCGCTAGTGTAAGTGTCTAGCCTTGTTGCACTTTTAATAACTGCTTCTTTTAATGTAATTTTAAGGTCATTTTTCATTCTTTCTTGAATAAGGTAAATGGCATTTATAATTTTCTGATCTAATACTTTTTCGCCCGCCCAAATTTGAGTTGCGCCAATGTTTTGCCTTACAACAGTCGTGTCTTCTGTTATTGCTATGGAAGAATCAAAAATTACTCCACCTTGGTCAATTGAATAACAGCCTTCGTTTAAATCAGATGGACAAAAAACTCCAAGAGGCTTTCTTTCAACCACGTTTATGTTTAATGTTTGTGGATATTTTTTTGTAACTGCAATTTGGGAAATTGCAGGAAATTGTTTTAATAAATCTTGATTCAATTTATTTTTATCAATTAAGAAAATACTTCTGGAAGAAATATTTATTGGACCAAAATTAATTAACCCAGTATTTGAATATTTAGAAATAATATTATGCAAGTCTTCAGCTTTTACTTTATAATTTCCTGTAATAATAATATTGTTTACCTGGAAGCCAGAATAAAAATAGAAAAAATATGCACCAGTGCAAGTTAAAATAAAAATTAGAATTGCAAGCCAAAACCACAACCTAGCAAATATTGATTTTTGAGGTTTTCTTCTGTGAAGATTGCTTTTTATGTGTGATTTTCTCGATGAGGTCATATTTGATTAATGTTTTCGCTCGAAAACATATTAGTCGACTTTTCGCTCGGAAACATATTTTAGTCGGCACCGGCGTCGTCCCGCCCAGCGGCGGAACGCACCTTATTCTCGCCCCGCTATTTTGCTTCGCAAAAACCATGCTAGCGGTGCTCCGAAGATGCCTTTAAAATATGTTTCCTCGCTGTGCGCTTAACACTATCGCGAGGACGTTTTGCGAAAGAAACGGTTACGGAAGCGCCCCGTTGTGGGTGCTGAGTTACAAGCGCATTTGAAATTGCATATTATTTAAACTGCAATTTCAAATGACGGTGTGTTTCTGAAGCAATATGTCCGAGCGACTCCCTTATCTATAGGCCGCGTTTAAATTTTCTAAACTTTTCTATTATATAATTAAGCCAATATTTCTTCGTTATAATAAAATCCTGGGTTTTTATATATTCTTCTTTGTATCCACCAAAACCCATTTTAAATAATGTTGGGCCTGCCCATGGGTGTTTAGGATATTTTTCTGGATCTGTAAAACCCCAAAAGTCATATGTTTTACAACCTCTTTTTTCTGCTTCTTTAATGGCCGTCCACTGCATTAAATAAGGAATTGAAAATTTTGCGAATTTACTTAATGAGGCTGCTTGGTGGTAAAAAGCTATGCCACTCCAAAAAATAATCATTGAACCCGCAGTAATTTCACCTTTGTATTTTCCAAAAATAAAAGTAACTTGATTATCTTTATTAAATATTTCAAATTCATTTTTTATAAAATTATCTGAAAACGGTACAAATTTCTGCCTTTTTGCTACGGCCCTATTTAATTCTTGATATTTTGAAATGTCTGCTGGGTTATTGCTAATTTCAATTGATATATCTGGGTTTTCTGTTGCTTTCCTAATTAAATAGCGCGTGGTTTTGCGCATTTTGTGTACTAAATCTTCCTCTACGGGGAGAAGGTCTAGTTTCCAAGTAGCTTCATAGGCTGAAGCATGCATTGGAGCCTCGCGGAAACCTAAATCTAGAAATACGTTTAAATTTTCCTCAGTATTAAATAAAAGAGGAGAAACTCTTATAAAGTCTATTTTCTCTTTTTTTGCAATGTCACTCAGCTGCCACAAAAGCAGTTTTAAAATTTCTTTTTTGTCTTCTATGGGTAAATTTTCAACAAGGACTGGCCCATGCGGAATAAATAAAAATGTACCACGTTTAGCTGATATTTTATATACAAATGCCACTGCAATTAAAAGTCCGTTATTGTAAGCACCAAGTCTCCAAATTGAGGCCCCAGATAATGCATTGAATTCGCCCCAATTCCAAGACTGAAGAAATGTTTTTTCTGTACGAGCAGAAATAAAATCCTCCCATTCTTGCTTATTATCTATTTCTCTAATTTCCATGATTGTTTAGTAATTCTTTTAAAATTTTGTATTGATCGTTAAATAAAACAATATCTTTTTCAGGGTTATTCCCCGATTTAATTGGATAAAATTCATCTTTCATTCCTATAAAAACAAAATTTGGGTGAGCGTCTTCATGCAATTGTGCAAGGCTTAGTAATTCTTCGTTTATTTTTCCAAAATAATTCGAACACTCCCATGAAGTTTCTCCGTCTATGCAACCCGAACATGCTAGTGCGCTTAAGTTGTTAAAGTCAAAATTTTTGTAAAAATCTTCTCCCAATTCCTCTAGGCATTCCCTTTTTATAGTGTCTAATGTGTCTTCTAGTTTATTATCAATAATGTCAGCCTTTCCTGCCCACGTTGCTTGATGAATATTCGGAAAGTTTTTTTCATTTGCAGACCTCTTTTGTAATAAAACTTTGCCCGCGTTTTCGCCGTTTTCCATAACTAACCATACAGATATTGTTTTACGACTGGTCATTTATTTGAATGTCTTTAAAAAGTTAACAATTCGTTCTAGCTCTTTCTTATTAATGTTTATGTGGGTTGGTAAATTCAATGTTCTTTTAGATAAAAATTCTGCATTTTGGCAACTACCTGCAACATATTTTACATCTTCAATTTTTGTATCAAATGGAGCAATTGGAGTTGTATACCAGTCCCCCAACAAAATATTTTGTTTATGCCAGGCGCTGTAAATAATTTCGTGAGCTTTTGGATGTTTTACAGTGAAGCGTAAAAAAGCATTTTTCCTTTCTGGAAAGCCTTGTGGTAATTCAAATTTAGTGTCTTTTAAATTTTTATAATAATATTCCGCAATTTGGCGCCTATGATGAATAAATTTTTCTAATTTAGATGTTTGGTTTAATGCCATAATCGCCAATGCATTAGGTAATGCTTTTGGAAAATAATCTGGCTTTTGTCCGCGTTTTTCTTGCCAGCTAACCGCCTTAGATAACAAATGTAGCCATTGCGATAATACTAAAAAAGCTTTTCCTAAATCTAAAAAGTTGTAAATTGGTAAAATAAAATATCCCAAAAGAATTGGGTGAACTATTTGTTGAAATATCCAAAAACGCCCTGGTTGTTTGAATTGTTCTTGTAGTTGGCGCAATTGTTTCGCAATATTGTCATCATTTGTGGTTGCCATTCCCCCATAAACAGAAGAAATAACCTTGTCTCTGCCAAAACTAAAAAATGCAACTTTGCTGTGGGCACCAACTTTAAGGATTGCCTGTGGTGAGCTTGCCGAACCATATTCTGCTCCCAAAGAATGTGCACAGTCTTCTATTAGTATAAGGTTGTAAGCCCCGCAAATACCCCTAATTACGTCCATATTGGCCGGTAATCCAAAAGTGTGTTGAACAACCACCGCACGTGTTTTAGAAGTAATTTTGTCTTCTAGGTCGCTGGGATTGATATTAAAGTCGTCAGTATTGCAATCTACATAAATTGGCTCTAAACCTGCCCATAAAATTGGGTTTGGAACGGCGTTGCAAGTAAAAGCCTGAATTAAAACTTCACTTCCCTGCTCTAAATTTAATGCCTTTAGAATTGCATAAAAGGAGCTTCTTCCAGAGTTAAATGAAATTGCATGCTTTACTCCAAGATATTCTTTAAATTCATTTTCTAGTAATTCAATTGTTTTTCCCTTTTTCCAAAGCCATGGTCGTATAAGCAAATTTAAAGCGAGATGCAAATCATCTTTTTCAACATTTGGCGAAAGTGAAATTGAAATTGGCCGGAAGTATTTTTTCATTATTGTTTTAAAAGGTTAATTAATCCACCCGGTACTCGGCCTTCAAGCAAAACTGCGTCTTCGGCTTTACAAAAAAGAGTTATTGCGGAATAAGCGTCTTTTGCTGTGTCGCACAATAAGATTTTGGCATTTGGTTTTTTTGTTTCATCAAAACCTTTTCTAATTTCTTCAAATTTATCTTCACTGGTAATAATTGCTAGGTCGCAAATTTTCCCAATTTGCGT
>Ga0247841_10010755_pt1 | contig 12382 bp, 6 predicted proteins | sample LaCruzMarch2015__2_FD_192410 | JGI IMG/M metagenome (GOLD analysis project Ga0247841, IMG submission 192410) | Freshwater microbial communities from meromictic Lake La Cruz, Castile-La Mancha, Spain - LaCruzMarch2015_18m | ecosystem: Environmental > Aquatic > Freshwater > Lake | place: Spain... | reverse complement strand
CGGTATTTGGTTCATTATCGATGACATCAAACATCCACCGAGTGATGACGAACGCCAAAAACTGCCTTGGGAATGATGGTAACCGTTCTGCAGAACCTACAGATTCTTTGCTTGACATTATATGCTCCCTGATTATATTGTATGTAGGAGTTTATTGTGACTGGTTTAATTATCCTTGTTTTGCTCATCTACTTGATTATCAAGTTTGGTAACTGGTGCGCAAAAAAAGGCACACTGCTCTAATTCTACGTTTCATTAGACAAGATTGTTGAATCTGCGGGAGTTACCTTGATAGCTATTATCTTTGCCATTCTGATGCTAATTGAAACGATAAACATTCTGACAGGAGTGGATAAGTCGGAAAAAACATTACCCCCTCCCTTGGACAGGATTCTTAAACACAGAAACGATTGACTGCCCCGATTGCCTGCCCTGCTGATACTTGAATTGTAAAGTTTAGAGATTCTGTGCTTGACATTTTATGCTCCCTGATTATATTGTCAGTAGGAATTTATTATGGTTGGACTTATTCTTATCATTCTCTTTATATACCTGTTTATCAAATTTGGTAACTGGGTATCGTCCTCACACACCAAGATGTAGCACTTGTATAGCATGGACACTGTGGACGAGATAGGAACCGTGCCAGTAAGCATTAGAAAAGAGCGGGAATTCCTGCCTTCGCAGGAATGACGTTCTTCGACAGGTGCTACATAATTCATAATTCATAATTCATAATTAGTTACCTTCCACCTTATTATCTGCATTATACCTCCGCACATACCACATAGCTTCATCAATTCCCTCTATAACGCTTCTATGCCAATCTGCCACATATGAAACTTATCATCCAAAAGGGGTTAAACAGGCTGGCACTTTGACGGGCTCAGTTTGACATCCTCGAGGAAATGACGACTCTTTAACTACTATTACAAATATTAATAAAAAAAAGAGCCGAATAGAATAGCTCTTATTCGGCTCTTTGTGTTTACTTTCACCCTGGTAACTCCTTTGTTCGATAACTGTGCATTTTGGTGATAATGCCATGCACAGTCTATGTAGCCTACTTCCCTATATTGCCTCCTGCCAAACGCAGTAAACACCGATATGCAGATGTTCATTGATGTACGGAATCAAGTCCGGTTCATCAATGGCAATCTGTCTGATGGAACGATTCAAAGTCTTGAGCACCGACCGGTAATCATCATATTGCTTATTAGATAAGCATTTGATTTTACCGGAAGCTGTTACACATTCTTTGATGAAATCGAGTATCCACTGTCTTTCATCGCGAATGTCTTGCAGTCGTCCGAAATCGTTCCAATCTTCCACAGACTCTTCCTCTCTTGCAAGCTGCTTTAGCCTTAGCCAGCAATCATGCAAGGTGTGTCTGTCTGTAATTTCGATGGGAAGCTCGCACCAGCCGTAGCCTATGGAGATGCCGTCTTTCTCTTCGAAATCAGCCATACTTTCGAATTCTTTAGTTCCTTTGCCCTGCTCATTGAACAAGTTCTTAAGCTGGGAGCTATGGATACGTTGATTGGGGTGATAGAGCAGCTCTAAAAATTGCCTATCACCTTTAAGTGGTTTAGCTATCCTGCCCAAATGGAGCAAGAGCCTTTCTTTTGGCACTATGAATATACCCGTCGGTGCCTCCTGTTTTGTGTCCATAATTTTTTACCTAAGGACACAATATTAAAAAAACCGTAGATACTCTGACCATCAAAGCTTTTAATCCTATATATATAATTGTTGCTTATGATTCCGCTTTATATCTATATCTATATCTATATCTATATCTACATCTATATCTGTCACAATATCAGAGTGTTGCGTAACTACTTTTACAAAAGCAACACAAGATAATCTAAGATAAATAAGTTCATTTTACTCTATATTGAATTTCACTCTATAAACATGCACATCTATGATGCAGCATAATTGTGCTAAAAAGTTTGTCAAGCGGAACTTTATTAAAGTTATTGATAATGTATTGATATAATGACACTATACATGGGCATTTATTGTATTTGCAAGAAGTATTTTGGCGTTGTTATTTATTACATATCAAGCGGTTATCGTTTAGCTTCAAAAATAATCAACAAACGGCACATAAAAAGAGAGTAAACGGCACACATTAGAAAGTAGCAGCTTGTGATTCCTCCAAGAATATTACAAGCTGACTATATAACAAGGAGGACTTTCAAAATGAAGGTTCTATTTCGCAAAAACATTCGGTCGTACTCAGGTGAGAACGAGGACATGGTGTACGAGGCTTTTAACAGAGGTTGGGTTTGTATTGGCAGGGATTATGTGATTCCTAAATTGACTGCAAACAACACATTAATGGGAGCAGTTTGTAAAAACCTGGCAAGCGTGTTTCGCAATGCCAGTCCTACTTATCTGCAAAACTTCAAGGATTATGCAGAAAGGAACGATTCTGAAAACGTAACAAAAAAAGAAATCGCTCCCAATGCCTATGCACTCTTTATCAAGATGATGTATGCCTGGTTTAAGAGTGACCCTGAGCATGTGGACTTGTCCACTGTCACAGTTGCTGACATCATCGCTCTGGACGCAGATGTGCAGACTGTTGCCAGTGCTGTTACAGCCGGGTTCCTGCCTTCTATCAGTAACTCGGCAGACCTGACGAGCGGTATTCAGTAAGGGTTTGGATCACTGAAATGGGCAGGATAAAACCTGCCCATTATTTACAATGACATAAGCGATGAAAAAGTAGTAAGAAATACTGGCTTCAGTTGGTAGGTTGCACCAGATTTATCTGATTTTACAAAGCCGTTTGAAAACGGTGATCCTGACACATGAATGTGGCGTTCCTTATTTGTCTCAGGTTTTTCTATTGACATTAAACCTCCATTTTAAACAAGGCTTCGGCATAAAATAATTAATCAGAAGTCCGATGGAGGAATGATGAGTGACAAGCTTGTATATGGAAACGTAAGCTCGCAAGAGTCGATTGAAATGGAAGAACATTATGGAGCGCATAATTATCACCCGCTGCCTGTTGTTTTAGCAAAGGGAGAAGGCGTATTTTTATGGAACCCCGAAGGAAAGAAATATTATGATTTCCTGAGTGCCTATTCCGCAGTTAATCAGGGACACAGCCACCCGAAGATAGTGCAGGCTTTAATCGAACAAGCCAAGACTCTGTGTTTGACTTCCAGAGCTTTCTTCAATAACAAATTGGGCGCTTATGAGAAATATATCACCGAGTATTTCGGTTACGATATGCTGCTTCCCATGAATAGTGGTGCTGAAGGCGTGGAAACTGCGCTCAAGCTTGCCCGGAAATGGGGTTACAAAGTCAAGGGAATAAACCCGGATAGCGCTTTACTGATATTTTGTGAAGGCAATTTTCACGGAAGAACTCTGGCTGTTGTCTCTGCTTCCACAGACCCTGACTGTTACGACGGATTTGGTCCCTTCCTGCCTGGCGTAGTCAAAATACCTTATAATAACGCGGCAGCTCTCAAAGAAGTTCTGGAAAAGAATGGCAAAAACGTTGCCGGTTTTATTGTTGAACCGATTCAGGGTGAAGCCGGTGTGCTCGTACCTGATGAAGGGTATCTGAAAGACTGTTATGACCTGTGCAAAGAACACAATGTTCTGTTTATTGCAGATGAAGTTCAGACCGGTCTGGCACGGACAGGAAAACTCCTTGCCTGTGATTATGAAAATGTGCGTCCTGATATATTGGTACTTGGAAAAGCTCTCTCAGGGGGCGTTTTACCAATTTCCGCAGTGCTGGCAGATAAAGACATTATGCTGGTAATCAAACCCGGACAGCATGGTTCCACTTTCGGCGGTTTCCCTCTGGCTTGCGCTGTCGCTACTGCCGCTTTGGAAGTTTTGAAAGAAGAAAATCTGGCTGAAAAAGCTTATGAATTGGGAAAATTCTTCCGAAATGAGCTCAGACAGATAAAGCATCCGATGTTAAAATTAGTCAGAGGAAGAGGACTTCTAAACGCCATCATAGTAGAGCCCAAAGACGGGATTGAAGCCTGGGACGTTTGCCTGATGCTGATGGAAAAAGGACTTTTGTGCAAACCGACTCACAGACATATCATCAGACTGGCGCCACCTTTGGTTATAACAAAAGAACAATTAATTGATTGCGTAAACATTATTAAAGCAGTCTTTGCCGAGTTGGCATAATCAAATATTTAAACACTGCCATGCATGTAATTATTTCTGCAGTAACATGGCAGTGTTTTTTGTATAATAAAATATGAAAGCAGATTTTCGTTGCGGTTATGTGGTCATCGTTGGTAAACCCAATGTGGGTAAATCTACTCTCATGAATAAACTAATCGGTGAGAAACTATCCATAACTTCAGAAAAGCCCCAAACGACCAGATTGTCCATCAAGGGTATCTTTAACGATGACGATAAACAAATCATCTTTCTGGATACACCCGGCTATTTGAAACCCAGATATGAAATGCAGGAACGCATGTTAAAACAACTCACGAATACGCTTAAAGATGCTGATATACTCCTATATATTACAGATAAGAACACCTTCCCCACCGAATATGACCAGGACTTGTTTGCCCTGCTCAAATCAATCAAGCGACCTCAGATAGCTTTGATAAATAAATCAGATTTGAAAAGCAACCTCACGGAAGAAGATATCAGGCAACAGCTTCCGGCAAGTTTTGAGCAGGTATTCTTTGTTTCGGCTCTCAAAGGTGATAACCTTGATAAAATCTTACCGGCAATAACTCAATTCCTGCCTTATCATGAGCCTTTTTTTGAAACAGACCAGCTCTCAGATTTACCGATGCGTTTCTTTGCGCAGGAAATCATCAGAGAAGCCATCTTTCATCAGTATGAACAGGAAATCCCTTATGCAACGGCTGTTTTAATCGATAAATATGAAGAATTGCCGGATAAAACTGTGATTCACGCCACTATTTGGATTGAAAGAGACAGCCAAAAACCGATAATAATCGGGAAAAAAGGCGAGGGTTTACGCAGAATCAGAGAATATGCTGAAGCACAGCTAAATGTGTTCAATGGAGTGCCCACTCAAGTGCATTTGTGGATAAAGATTAAGAAAAATTGGCGCAAAAATCCTTCTGCTCTGAGAGAGATTGGGCTGCGGGATTGAAATTTCATTGACATAAACTTTAATAGCGGTTTCTTGACTTTCTTATTGCATATAGATTTTCATTTTTATCTTTTTATCCAAGCTAACTAAAATAAAATGAGGTGAATTGCATTTATGACATTAGCTGTAGATATAGGCAACACGAACATTGTCTGCGGTGTTTATCAGAACGACGTATTGATTTGGCACAGTCGTTTTAAGACAGACCGCAACCGCACTTCTGATGAATACTTCAGCTTGCTGAGTTCATTGAAAAGCAATGTCTTCTCTTTTGACCAAATAAACAGAATTGCCATAGCTAGCGTTGTGCCGGATATGACACGCATGTGGCAACACATGTTTGAAAAGTACTTTGAGGTCAAAGCAATCGAAATAAATGGCTATAGTCCGCTTGGATTAACTTTTGTGACAGATGACCCCGGTTTTATTGGCGCGGATTTGATAACGAATGCTTACGCAGCCTGGCAGAAGTATAAAACCACTTGTATAATTGTGGATTTTGGCACTGCAACTACAATACAATTGGTTACAGCAGATGGCAAATTCATGGGCGCTATCATCGCACCCGGCATCAAAACAGGCTCTGCAGAGTTGTTTGATAAAGCTGCCTTGTTGTCTGAAATTGAGCTGACAACTCCCAAACATACGCTTGGCACCAATACTAATGATGCTTTGCTTTCAGGTATCATCAAAGGACACGCTTTAATGATAGACAATTTTATCAGACATTTGAATATGGAATATGTAAGTGATACTCCTATAAAAGCTATTGCCACTGGTGGAATAGCCGATTTAATCGTTCCGCTGATACCGACTATTGATATTTTAAACAAGACTTTAACTCTTGATGGTCTGCATTTGGCAGCTTTACTACTAACTAATAGAGGATATTAAGGTATCGTGTCTAAACGTCTGATATTAATCGCAATTTTAACAGTAATTGTTATGTTACCATGTCTGGCTCAGGACTATTCAAGATTTTACATAGGCGGCTATTCACCGCTGATTTACAATCAAATTGACTTGTACAAATTGAATAAGGGTCTGAATTTTAATAAACAGAAACCATATCTGATTCAGACTTTCGGGACATCTCCAAAATCAGTAATTGACTTTGATTCTCTCAAAGTAACCGTTACAACACTTATCGGTGACAATAGTCTATATCCGGAAGTCATTATGTCTTTGGACGATTATATCATTGGAATTCAGACAAAAGTTTTCCACAAAACTCTTCTGAGCCAAGTACTCACTTTACCGGACCAAACATCTGCTCAGACCGGCGGACTTATTCAGGATATCACGATTGATTTGCCGAATATTGCCATTCCAAAATCAATCCGAAGAATCCTTGGCAATAAAGCAGGACGGCTCAATCTCGATGGAACTCAAAGAATTACGCTTTCAGGTGCAAGTACCAAGCGCAAAATCATTCCCATTTATGAAACTAACCGAGGCAGCCGGTTTGAAATCAAAATGCAACAAGATACAAGCTTGAGACTCACGGGAACTATTGGTGAAAAAATCGAAGTCAATCTGAAGTATAATTCCAATCAGGAAGATAACCTGTTTGACCCCAATAATATCAATATAAAATATACAGGCGATGAAGATGAGATAATTCAATCTATCGAAGCCGGTAACATTGCACTTGCACTGAGCGGTTCTCGCTACATAAGCTATTCAACCAGTTCACAAGGTCTGTTTGGTGTCACTACTAAGATGAAAGTTGGTGCTCTGGACTTGACCATGATAGCCAGCAAAGAAGAGGGGCAAAAAAACACCCAAACTTATATAGGACAAAGTCAGGCTGATTCAACGATAATTTTCAGTAAGAACTATGCAACCAGGACATTCTATTATCTGGAAAAGCCCATCGATATTTATACTCTTTATACAAATGCCGACCCCAATATCCCCGAAGGTTGGAAAAATAATGCAATCAAAACTTCTGCTGGTGGTTGGTTAATTCAATATCCTGCATTACTGCCGAAAGATGGTACCGTCAAAGTATATCTTGATGATGGAAATGCCACAAATAATGTGACAGCAGCACCTGGTGATACAATATTTATAACTCCGACCGACTATTATGTTCCTTATTACGATGAGCTGATTGAAGGCACTGATTTCATCACAAACTATTCCACAGGTACCTTGGAGATATTAAAAACAGTTGACCGGCTTTATACATTAGCAACAAAATATACTCGTAAGGATAATATTATTGTCCCATCCAATAACGATGTTCAGGATGGAGTATTGCACGTGAAAGTACTCAGAAGCCGTAATCAGGAATATGATCCCACAAATCCTCTTAGCACATGGGATTATCAAATGCGAAATATCTACAGTATGGGAATTACCAATATTAAAAAAGATGATTTCAAGCTGGATGTATATTCTGAAAACATAGACAGAACCCGCAATTATAATGTGCCGGATAGTTTATCCTTCCCTGGTTTAATTACTTTTAATGACTATTTACGCCTCGACAGCACCGGAGATGGTAAAGTCAACGGAGATGATGCCACAGTCAATCTTGCCTCAGGATATGTTGTAATTCCTTTTATAAAGCCTTTCTACGGGTTGAATGATACGTTGATTTACAGAGAAGAAAGTGAAAATATCAGCTATGAAGATTTTAAGCATTTTATCTCTGTAAAAGGGAAGATTGGCAGAGATATGATATCATTAGGTCAAACCGGTGTATTGAGTGGGAGCGTCAAAGTAAAAGTAAACGGAGTTACACAAAAAGAGAACAGCGACTATATAGTTGATTATGACATGGGACAAATCACTTTTTTAACTGCGGCTGGTAAGAATCCGGATGCAAAAATCGAAATTGATTATGAGTTTCGTTCCGGGTTTGTCGTAGCGCAAAAATCTCTCGCAGGAATAAGAGCAGATTGGAATATATCTGAAAACAGCAAGTTAGGTGGTACTTTGATGTACCGTTCAGAAACAGTAAATGAAAAAAGACCAAAAATCGGCAGTGAAAACATGCAACTTTTTCTGGCTGACATTGATGGAAGCACAACTTGGAAACCCGGATTTATCACAAAATGGATCGACGCTTTACCTCTGATAAAAACCGGTGCAGAGTCGAGAATAGCTCTTTCAGGCGAAGCTGCCATCACAATTCCCAAAATAACTGGAGACACTAAGAATAAGAATGAAGCGTATATTGATGATATGGAAGGAATTCTTGATTCTTACCCCATGGGTTTGTCCTATTCGACCTGGTCGCTGGGAAGCAAGCCCTGGCAAACTGCTTTAGCTAAGGGAAGAATCAACTGGTATAACCCACTAAATATCAAAATGAAAAATGTCTATGATGAGACTACTCTCAATACCACTGAAAAAGATGAGACAATGACTGTCTTGGCAATGAAGCTTTTCCCCAATAATGTACATCAACCCGGTATGGATAATTGGAGCTATGGCGGGATTATGAAATATGTGGGAAATCAATTGGATTTCTCTAAGAAAAAATATATTGAGTTACTTATTAAAGCTGATAGTTATGGCGATGTGCCACCAAACATTACACTGCATATTGACCTTGGAGACATTAATGAGGACTTTTATACTGATTATGGTGGCTATAATGTCCTAAATACAGAAGATGAAAATCAAGATGGAGATTTGTCTGTTGAAGAAGATATTGGTTTAGACGGAATCGAAGTTAATCATCCCGGCTGTGACCCCAATGATGTTGCCATACCTGGTGAGGAAGCAAATTCTGCCGGAGATTTCCCTCATAAAAACGGCACTGAAAACAATAGTATTCTGGATACTGAAGACTTGGATAATAATGGTGTTTTAAACCAACTGGATAGATATCTGAGTTATTCAACTTCCGTTACGAATACCAATCCCGCCCAGAACCCCTATATAGTTGATTACATTACTAGCACTAAGTATATATTAATCAGGATACCACTCAATAACTCTGCTGCTTATGAGGTCATAAACAACTCCTCTTCAGGCATTCAGCCCACTCTGGAAAAAGTGTCTTATGTAAGGTTTTGGGCAGAAAGTGATAAAACTGCCAGATTATTGATAGCTTCAGCTTCCATAGTTGGAAACAAATGGGAAGATTTCCACATAAGGGATTTTAACAACAATATCATCAATTCAACCGTCTTAAATGCTAACAATGAATTGTTCTTATCAGGTATTGCCGATAATCAAAAAAATAGTCATTATACGTCTCCCAAGAATACTTACTACACTGAATTAGGTAAACCCACCCTCGAACAATCTCTAACACTCACAACCCAAAATTTACAACCTGGTCATCAGGTTTTACTGAGACAAAGATTATTTGACTATTATGACCTACGTTCTTATGGGAAAGTCAAATTTTGGGTTTATCCTGAGAATGGACAAGATCTGACCTATCATCCTGCTGATTCCTTAGATGTTATCTTCAGACTTGGTGCTGACTCTTTGAATTACTATCAGGTTCGTCAAACACTAAATATTTTGGATTATGAACTATATTACAATACTAAAGAAAAGGTATATCAGTTGTCTTCTGATGCCTGGGTTCCATTGGAATACAACCTACAGGATTTCACTAGTATCAAAGACACTCTTTCATTAACTGAAGAGTATTTTAATAATGGCAGATACTTTTCGTATAAAGGGAACCCAACTTTAACAAATATTAAGGAATTCGTGCTTGGGGTTCATAAAAGGTCTAATGACCCATACACATATTCAGGTATCACATATTTTGACGATATCAGGGTTGCAGAACCCTATGCTGACATGGGCTGGGCTGGTAGAATAAGCTTGAATTCCGTATTTGCCGATTTGGCAACTTTCGATATTGAATACGAGCAGAAGTCCCTGAACTTTAACCCTACAATTCAAAGAGGAAGAACGCAAACCACCACCTTTGCAACTTCAAATTCATTGCGATTAGCCAATAAGTACTTTTTGGATAAGTTTTTCCCCGAAGCATGGGGATTGAGATTGCCACTAAGTTTAGACAGAAACTACACAATATCAATTCCCAGATATAGAGCTAATTCAGATGTTCTGAGGAACAAAATTGTTGACCCAATTGACAAGGCTCGTGAACAAACAGAAAATTTGAATTATAGTGCCACAATCGGAATCAGCCAGGTTGCCACGTCAAAATCTCCCATACTGGCATATACACTCAATAAAATGGCTATCAGTGGTAAAGTATCACAAACTAATAATAATACTGCAACCACTAGAGATTCAACTTTTGCCTGGCAAGGAACATACAATTACAATATTAACCTACCGGAGAATTTTATGTCTTTACCGATAACTAAAAACTATCGGGTTCATTTTATACCGGGTGGCTATACAAATAGCTTAACGATGAACGTCTCTGTTCCCAAAAGTTACAATTGGGAAAAACGTGATACTTTGGAGACATGGTTCCAGAGATCCCAGACTTATGCCACAAAGTATTTGAGTTCAGATAATGGCGTTACATGGGCTATGACATCAGATTTTAACACCAGTTTTCGCTTGATGACAAAAAGAGACTTGATGCAAAAGAACTACTTCAAAACATACAATGTTGGTAAAGAAACAGAATTCAATCAGGATATTGGGGCAAATTATTCTCCAACGTTGTTACCTAAGCTGTTTACACTAACGAATAGTATAGCTTCTCGTTATACTGAAAATCAACGCAAATATACTGAAACTACTTCAGGCGGACAGGTTGACCTTTATCAAAAAGATGGAAACTCGACAAGGACGATAAGATTGAATCTGACCCTTCTAAACTCAAATCTTCTGTCTGAGTTCGCTGCCAATATTAAAAACCCAGCCACTTCTGACGAATCTAAGGAATTAAAAAAAGAAGAAGCCAATCAAGATGATAAAAAAGATACTCAACCCAGTCTCAATGAAGAAAAAGAAAAAGAGAAAGAGAGAGAAAAAGAGATAGAGAGAGAGAAAAGAAACAGAGAGGAAGCTGAGTCCAAAAAAACAGATTATAAAAATAACAACAAGGAAGGTGAAAACGCCGGCAAAGAAAGTGATAAACTTACAAAAACAGAGATTCCGGATACCACTTCCACAGCAAGCCTACACGGTGATACCAAAGATAAAAGTGCAATCTCTTTTTCTTCGGCAAACATCCTTGAGGTATTATCGAGAATAAAAAACGTGACCGCTACCTATCAAAACGGCTTTACTCAAATTTTCACTAGTAAATATAGGAGACCAAATTATGCTTTTCAATTAGGATTGCCAAACCAGGTTCCTAACGACTTTCTTGATTCAAGAGCTATCGAAGATACTTATACGTTGGCATCCGGTATTGCATTTTCAAGAAGAATAGACTCAACTATCAATTATTCCTATTCCTTATCAAAGAGATTAGCCAGTGCCAGCAATCAAATAGTGGCGGTAACATTTCCTGATATAACGTTTACTATATCTGATTTGGAAAACATGCTTGGGCTCACCAAGTATTTAACAAATACTCGTTTAAACTCAAATTATCAATTCACTCTCAGACAGAATGGAGATATAGATTGGGTGAAACCGAAACAAGAAACTAAAACTATGAGTTTCAATCCATTAGTGTCTCTTACAACGAATCTTGCCAAGGATGTCCAAACTACTCTTTCTTACACACTCACAAATTCAGATAACAATACTGACATGACTGAATATCAGATTATCAGATCCACAAAAGCACAAAGCATTAGCGGGAATGTCTCTTATTCTTTCAAATCCAGCACCGGCATCGACCTTCCCTTTATTAAACGCAAGATAAATGTCAAAAACGAACTCACTTCGTCATTAGCTGTTTCTTATGAGAATAACTTTGATACCACAAAAGGCAGACTGACTACTCAAGTTGATCGTAAAACTTCTCGCATAAACATAGCCCCTTCTGCTACATATCAATTTGACCAAAATATTAAGGGTGGATTAACCAGCGGGTATGAATTGAATACTGATAAAAAGATTGATGATTCTACACGTATATTCAGACTTGGTATCTGGGTAGAAATTACTCTTTAATACTAATACTTAAATCACAATTTCTATTTCAATTGAAGCTTATAGCAACAGACACTACAACATTGTCACAATAAAAACAGTCAGGCGAGGGAGATGGCGGTGACCTACTCTTCCACAGGGTTGCCCCTGCAGTACCATGGGCGCGGGTGAGCTTAACGACTGTGTTCGGAATGGGAACAGGTGTGACCTCACCGCAATAACCACCATCTCTCT
>Ga0247841_10010754_pt1 | contig 12382 bp, 4 predicted proteins | sample LaCruzMarch2015__2_FD_192410 | JGI IMG/M metagenome (GOLD analysis project Ga0247841, IMG submission 192410) | Freshwater microbial communities from meromictic Lake La Cruz, Castile-La Mancha, Spain - LaCruzMarch2015_18m | ecosystem: Environmental > Aquatic > Freshwater > Lake | place: Spain... | reverse complement strand
GCGAAGAGCCCGTTCCCGAAACTGCTGCGGATACTGACGTGGCATAGCTCCATCCTCCTATAAAAAGCGGAACTAAACCCAGGGCGGTTCAATAACGCGATTAAGGTCATCGATCCCGCAACGAACACCGTCACCACCACTATCTCGCGCAACTCCGGTTCGCCGGCCTATACGCAGCCAGTCGGTATCACCGTCAGCCCAGATGGTGCCTGTATATATGTGACCGCCAACGGACCGGCCCTGCCCAGTGGCACGACGGACGGGATTCTGACGATTGCGACGGCAACAAACAAGGAAGGCACATGCACGGAGGATCACCATTAGATTCTTACACATCACCGAAAGTGTTTCGGTGATTAGCCCACTGGCCTTGCACAATTGGTTTTCCAAATCACCCCCGATTCGCGATTGTGAGTTCACTCGTTGCGCATAATTGGCCCTGTGTCAGTGATGGTCGATACCGAGAGCGCCGAGGTGCGCGAGGCTGTTCAAGCATTGTTCGCTCTTCTGTTGGACGCGGGCGCCTGGGTTAACCCGCACCTGCGCATTGTCGAGAGAGCCGGTCAGATCAGCGTGTGGTCAGAAGCCGATGACCCTTGGTTAATTCGAATCCCGAGGCAAACCCTCGTACCGGTTACCGACATTAACTGGTCAGACGAACCTCCGTTGCGTGTCGAGGGTGCGTCTTCCTCACTTACTGCGCAGCAACGCGATGTTCTTAATGCCTGCGTTGATGTGATGGCTGCAAATCACACCTGGGAGCACTTCCGTGCAACCCATCCGCGCGCCACGATCACCGATCCGGAAGCGATCGCCATAATCCAATCCCTGCACCCGGCGTTCTCACCCGCGACAGATGCAGCTGCAATGATCAAGACTCGCACGATCAAGATGTCCATGGACGATGCAGAACCGCAGTCCTACCTGATGCCCATGCTCGACCTCGTCAATCACCACCCCGCGGCACCTGCATACACGTGGGATGACGGCTTTCTGTGTATCCCTACCTGGCGCGCTGTTCCTGGTGGGGAGTGTTTCGTCTCCTACGGATCTATTCGTGATGTACTTGGCATGGCACTCGCATATGGCTACGTCGATGAGAACATCACGCGGGCCAATGCACTTTCCGGCGAATACTCAATTCCCGGCGGGGGAACCTTGAGACTAATGCGTGCTTCCCGCCCAACGTCGACGAACGGGCACGCGCACGATCAAGATTCCTTGACGATCATTGGTGCAGCTTCGGATGAATCCGATCCGGCCGTGCAGCGGCAGACACTGCTCGAGCCGATCGAGTGGCACCTTCGAGACCACGGCATGCCCGCCTTGCAGGCCCGGCATCAAGCAAGGGTTTTGGCCCGTCGCATCTGGGCATCGGATGACCTACGCCAGCGTCAGGCCCTCGCAGCACTAAAGGACTTGTCCGGTTGCGACCTTGTGAGCCGGGCGATCCAACTCCAGCTTCAACACCTAGGTTGGCTAACCCCGCTCAAAGCCCGCGAAGCTTCTCGCCACCCATGCCCCATTTCTTTTGCAGCGCAACTCGATGCTCCTCCTCGCGCAATTCCCTTTCCTTCTCCCGCCACTTCTTCTCGGCGTACGGCACACCCTTCATGAAGGACGGCATCGCCTCGCCTTTCATCTTTCCCCAAGCATCGTCGATGACAGGGTCGATAGCTTTGGTCTTCTGCTTGTAATCTTCCTTAGCCTTCTTTCCGGCGAACATCCCTGGCTTCTTGCCGATGTTGCCCCAGCCAGCCGCCGGTGCTTCAACGATGCCCTGATCTGCTACACCTCCGAAGCCTTGGCGACGGCCCTGCTCGCTAACCTCTGCAAGCTGTTCACCGAGGGCGTCCGAGTCGATGCCGTCTAATTTCGCCTTTGCCCAGACTTCGCGCTTCTTAGCTCCGGCCACTTCATTGCCTTGCCAGTACTCCCCGTGCGGCGCCACCTCGCGCCCGCCGGGGCTCATTAGTGGTTTCGAACCTGCCAGCCCTGCGTAACCCAGCTTCTGACCCGTGGCAGCGCTGCGCCACCAGCCACCCTGCGGCTTGCGGGGGTCGTGGAACTTGTTCTCCATCTCAGGCACCACCTCGTGACCACCGATGGTCATCGGTCCACTATTCGTCATCGCGTCCTCAGTGGGGATTTGAAGTTTCTGCCTGTTCTGCACGCGATCGGCGGGGTCACCTTCGAGCATCTTCTTCGACGCGATGTCGATGCCCTCCTCGCGGACCCTCTCACGATCAAGAAACTTTTTTTGAACGCGAGCCCGCTCTTTATCATTTGACTTGTACCCGTCAAACACCCTATTGATTGTCTCCTCGGGACCCGACTTCTTTGCCATGTTGGGCGCGTACTTGTCCACGTTTCGTATGACATCTTTACCGAGTTCGAACTGCTCTTCCTCGTTATCAAAGAAGTCGAGTTCACCGCGAGGCCCCGAGAATTTCGAAACCCACTCGGGCAGGTCCGAGGTATCCGAGGGCACATGCACCCGCGCGGAGGGTAGCTCCAGGCCTTCATGTCGCGTCGAGACGTCCTTCATTCCTTCACCAGCCATTAGACCCTGGTACTCGGCAGCTTCCGACTCCGACACGTTGAATGCGGGTGACTCACGATTCAAATCGTCATGGCGCCACGCCTTGGAGTTCGGCCAAACTGCGGGCTTCGTCGCATGCATCCGGTTAAGGAGTGCCTCACTTGCCACATTGACCGCACCGCTTCCCGTATTCACGTTCGGCAATGCACCATGAGCTTGAGCACTCTTCTCCTCCTCAACCGCGACGCCCTTTTCCTCTTCCTGCATCATCTGCCATTGGCCGTCGACTAAATGGTTGAGCATCGGTCCGTTGCCGAGCGCGGGCCCTTGAGGACCCTGCCCACCCATGGGCTGTTCCTGGAAGTCGTCGACGACGCTACCCATGCGTTCAATCACGGTTCCGTCGCTTCGGACGCTGTCATGAAAATCACTTACCCTTCGGATTGAACTTCCATGAGGGTTCCCGTCCATGCTATTTTCCGCGCCTTCAAACTGATTCATTTGCGCCAACAAGTCTGGATCTAGTCCTGCATCACTCGGCTGGTCGACCCTGACTCCGCCTCCGCCCGCTGCAACCGCGTTGTCGTTATCGTCATCGTTATCCGAGACGTTGAAATCCACTTGACTGGGCCGCTGCCGTTGGGGGTATGAAGACTGTCCTTGGGAAAATGAATTAGTGTCCGGATGATGTACCGCGTTTAATTCACCGGATGCGTGGCCCAAGGAAGAAAGATCTAAGGGAACTCGATTCGCCAGGTCCAATTCTCCGGGCGCGTGCTTTTCCTCATCTTCGATTTCTTCGAGGACACTCTGATGCGCGCCGGCGTCTCCGAGTTGGGGATCCGCCCCTGCGTCATCTGCGTCATCTGCGTCACGGTTGGGTGGGTAGAGGCGCTCTGCTTCACTCTTGCTGTCGGCGGTATTGGTGCCACCCGCGTAGGCACCAAATATCTTCTTGGTGTTCTTACCAAGTTCCTTAGCAAGTTCCCCCGCACCTTTCGCGCCGACTTCCTCGTCTTTGCTGTATTCGCCCGTGCGAACAAAGTCAGATTCCTTCTTGGTGTACTCATTAAGCGGCGTAATTCCATTCATCTCCTGCGCCTTGGCCAACTTGCGATTGGCCGTGACGAGGCGGTGCATCATCATTTTGTTTCGAAGGCGCTTAGTCCGAGCGATGGACTCTTCAGAGGCACCGGAATCTTTCTTGGCCTGGAGAAGGGCACGAACCCTGTTTGTCATTTCACGAGTGTCCTCAAGGGTCCGACGCTCATTCAATGCTGTTTCATTCGGGTCCTTGTCTCGGTTCCGGTACTGGTTAGCGGTCCGAAACAGGTCAGCAGCGGTACCAACACTCTCGGCTATCAGGGGAGCGCGATACAGAGCGGCACCGGCGTTGTAATTTTTGGAATCCTCACCGAAAGTAGTCGCTGCCTCACCGTACGGCGCGTAGTCCTCAAGTGCCTGACCTTCGAGCATGTCCGGCACGGTTTTGCCTAGGACCCCTGTGACTGCTTCAACCGCCGGGGCTGCTTTCTTCGGAATATCAAGGGCAAGCTTTGCTCCGAATTTAACTGCCTTATCTATGCCTTCCATGGCCGACGCCCCTGCATGCGAGTCCTTGGCGAGTTCCGTCTCACCGAGGCGAGGTGCATCCTTTTCCTCGAGATTTTCGAATTCCCCGTCACCTTCGCCAATGAGTGGGGGCCGATTCTGTTCGGCATCCGGGCCTTGGGCCGCCGCAGGTTCTACATCAAATTGTTGTGCAATGCTGCGAATCTGGTCACTGTCCTGAGTAAATGAATCAGCCATGTTCGCGTATTTGGGTGATGAGGTGAGCAGTGCGCGCTCCCGCTCCCGGTAATCCACGCGATCGGCATGATCAAGTTTTTCGTAATCTTTCTGGCCGAGGATGTTGTCAAAGCCTTGGGCTTGTCGCACATCGCGCGTATGACTGCGAATAGCTGCATCTGCACCCCGAAAGTTCAACATTCGGTTCTTTCCCAGTGGGCTATCGGCCTTCAGTGCACTCTCGGCTTCAGCGGGGTAGGGATTTGCGTTATTCGGATCTGTTCGCGCACGCAACCTCTCGAGCGCATTATTCGCGCGTCGCTTACGGTTCCAACTATTGTTGCTCACCCAATTGCCGAACTTCCGCCCGTATTTTGCAACCGGGTTAACAATTGACTTAAATGCTGCGGCGGGTGATGTGGCGAGTCCCTTGATCGCTTTTCCAATTCCTCGGAATGGCGCCGCTACCGCGTTCTGCGCGATCCGACCCCAGGTTCGCTTCTTCGGACCTTCCCAGATCCGCTTAGCGTCGTCGCCTTTCTCAAAGCGAACCCCGCGTTCAGTAACTTCCTGTTCTCGCGTGCGACCCATTTCCGTGCTGGTGGTGTCGTAACCGAACTCATGTTGATTCTTCAGATCGATGAGCCGCTGGTTTTCCAAAATTCCTTCCGGGTCAGCAGCGTCTCTTTTACTGTCGCCAACTTTTTGCACGGCCTGTCCGGCAGTGCTGATCAAGTTGCCGACCGTGTACTTGGCTGCATCTTTAGCCAAAGTTGCTGGCAACGCTGCAGCGGTTAGTGGTTTCAAAGCCGTCTTGGCTGCATTTCCTGCGGCTGAAGCGCCTTCGGAATTAGCCGCACTAACGGCTAGTCCGCCCAAAGAATGCAGCGCAGCAGCGCCGTAGCGTCCTTCACCGCGCCTGCGCGCCGCATTGGCTCCGCCCTGCAGGATTTCGCCAGCCTCAATTACTCCGCGATAAGGATTGGCCCCCACTTCTTCTTGTAGTTCACGCGCCCCCCAGATGTCCTCCTTGAGTTTGGACTTGTCCAAGGCGGGAGCCTGAGGCGCCACCTTTTCATCACCGACCTCTTCTTCTTGGATCAAACGAGCAGAACTCTGCCTACCTCCGTTGTCATCTGAATCGTCATCTGATTCGTTTTCCTGGTCTGCCCCAGCTTGATCGACTATCTGTTCGGGGTCGCCAAACAAACTCGGACCGCGACCTCGGATCAACTGTTGAAACTGTTGACGTTGGTCCTTGGACATTGGTTCGCCCTGGCCACCGCCGGCATCCATAGCAACTTGTGCGGGGCTGTTGAGTTGCATAGGGGAGAAAAACTTTTCCTCATCCTCGATAGTGGCACGCTCGCTACCCATAACCCACCCCCTCTGCTAGAAAGATGTCGTCATTATAAGTGTGGGATGTGTAGCCCGAATAGCCTCGGATAAATAGGTGACCCCTCAGTTCAGGGGGTGCCTGCACCACTTCCCTGCGCGCCAAAGAGTTATTACTGTGTTGGATGTGGTGGCATCGAAGCGATTGTGGGCGCTCAGCCTGGCCTTGATCACCTCAACAAGTTTAATGATTCCAACCACCGCGGCACCAACCACCGCAGCCCCAACCACCGTGAGACCAACCACAGCTGTCAACACGGTCGGGATGAAATCTCAGTCCGGATCTCAAGCCACGGCTATTCGGTTCCCTGGCAAGCGCATCAAGACGACACCCGCTCAACGGCGAGTAATTGCACGCCTGGTTGCCGTGCCGCCGGAATCGGTCGACTCACGAATCACAATCACCCCTTTCGTCCGAATAAGGGCCTTGAAATCTGAGGTGAGGCTCGCTAAGGCCCGCGGTATTTCTACTGCACGAGCCGTTCGCGATTCCCCGGCGTTTGACAAACGAACCACTGTCCAGGTCCTTCGGCCGAGCCGCGTGCCCAATGTCATCAGCGGGCGAGTGCGGATCTCGGTGGTGTGGGGGTCGTCGATTGAGGACCTCGCACCACCAATGAATGTCACGGGCAACCCCGAGGTGGGTGCAATCACCGTGCGGTGGCAACCTCCTAACCTAGTAACCGATAAGGCGCCCTCGTCTTATCAGGCATACGCGGTTCAGGGCTCATCAATACCAGCGAACTTCAGCCCTGCGCCGTCGACTCCGACGTGCTCTGCTACTTCCCAGAACTCATGCACAATCACCGGTCTTGATTCTGGTCGCATATATATGGTTGCGGCGGTAGCGATTTACAACAAGGGTGTTTCGGTGCCGACATTTGCCAGCGGATCGGTTGCACCGCTGGCCGCCGCGCCACCAGAAGCGGCCACTCCGGTTGAAGCACTTGAACTTCCCGGGCCGCCAGGAACTCCGACGGTGGTGGCCGCCGACCAAGAGGCGAGCGTCTCGTGGTCTGCACCCACAACAGGTGGCGGTTCACTCACCGGTTACCGCGTCACCTTTTCAACAAGTGCTACCGGCACCTTCACCGATGCAAGTGGTACCTGCGCACCGGTGACCACTGCGGCAAGCACCGCGTTGAACTGCACCGCTGGCGGACTCACCAATGGTGTCGCGTACTACTTTCGGGTGGCCGCGGTGAACGCCGCTGGCACCGGCGCCGCATCTGCTTCGTCTGCTGCCGCCACACCCTCGGGCGTGCCCGGGGCACCAAATGCCCCGAGTGCCACCGCCGGTGATACGAATTCGATACTGACCTGGACGGCTCCATCTAATGGTGGGTCGGCCATTACCGGGTACGCGGTGCAGCGATCTCTGTTCGGCGGCGCCTTCACCTCGCAGCCAGGGTGCACGGGTCTGGGTGCTGTGCTCACCTGCACGGCAACCGGTCTTAACAACGGAACGTTGGTGCGCTTTCGGGTTGCCGCGATGAGCGCTGCAGGGCAAGGGCCGTGGTCGGCCGCGAGTTCGGCCATCACACCTTTCGGCGTACCGGGAACTCCTGATCGACCAATGGCAATCGCCGGAGTAACGAGCGTGACCGTTGACTGGAATCCTCCGTCAAGCAATGGATCCGAACTCACCGGGTACATCGTGCGGCAGAAGGCGGGGGCGGGCTCCTATGTCGATGTCAGTACTTCTTGCAGCGAGTACGTTTTATTTCCCAGTACAACCCAGTGCACCCTCAGCGGTTTGACCGCGGGGACCGAGTACTTCTACACGGTGGCTGCGACGAATGCGCGCGGATCGGGAAGTGATTCCGCCGCGTCGGTTGGGGTAAAGCCAATTGCACCAAGTTCAGCACCGGTTATTACCAGTGTGGTGGAAGGAAACACCACACTTACCGTGCGCTACACGGTGACTGCCTCGGGCGGCGAAACGGTGTGGTCTCGTTACTCCAGTGATGACGGTGCGACGTGGTCCGCGTGGTTGAACTCATCAAGCACCTCAGGCAGCATCACAATCACCGGCCTAGTTAATGGCACCATGTACGAGGTTCAACTAGGGCTTGGAACGGTCGACACCTCACTTCTTGAAAGCGGTACCGCGACGGGAAGGCCGCACACCATTCCGGGGGATCCCACTAGCTTTACCGGAACAGCAAATGATGGTTACGTGTCGTTGAACTGGACGGCGCCGGCCGACACCGGTGGCGCACCGTTACTCGGGTACGTGATCAATGTGGGCACCAGCGCCACCGGACCGTGGACAGCACCGAATGGCACGTGCGCATCAAGTCGAATGTCTACGTCAACGAGTACCACCTGCAATGCAACGGGTCTGGACAACGGGACGCAATACTTTTTCCAAGTGGCCGCTCTCAATGACGCCGGCAGAAGCAGTTTCGTTACATCTGCGGGTGTGACCCCGATCGGGCCGCCCGATACCCCGGCCCCCCCATCTGCGAATGGCGGCACAACCACCATCACGGTTACGTGGGTTGCACCGGCTATAAACGGTTCGGCGATCACCGGGTATCGAGTGTTGCGGGCGACCAATGAACTTGGCCCCTTTGCTGCCCCGGCAACTGGGACTTGTGCTGCCGCTGTAGTGAATGTCAGCACTGCTGTTTCATGTGTGGACAATGATTCCCTGAACGACAGTTCCACCTACTACTACCAGGTCGCAGCAATCTCGGCCGCCGGTGACAGTCTTTTATCCGATGCATCCGACGGAACCACCCTGGTGCCGGCAGGAGTCGTTCCCGACATCACTGGCATCACTCCCGGTGACCGACAATTGAGCGTGGCGTTTACCTACGGTGCTGCGGCATCGAATGTGTCTTACTCACTTGACGGTGGATCAACATGGGCGACCCGTTCACCCGCATCATCTGTAAGTCCATTGGTGGTGACCGGTCTAGCCAACGGCACCACCTACCGGGTGCAGATCCGCATGGTGACGACCGGCGGATTCAGCGGTTCATCGGATGTGGTTCCTGCAACACCGCGAACAACTCCGGCGGCACCCGCGGCACCCACCGGGACGGCTGGGAGTTCGACGGTGTCCCTGATTTGGTCTGCACCGGTTGACGACGGTGGTGCACCTATCTCTGGTTACACGGTGCAAAAGTCCACGAACGGTACGACGTACACCGATCAGGCGGGGTGCACGAATCTTGGCGTTGACTTCAGTTGCACCGCAACCGGCCTCACCTCAGGTACCGCCTACACGTTCAAGGTCGCAGCCATTAACTCTGCCGGGACAGGGTCGTACTCGGCGGCATCTTCATCAATCACGCCGGTCGCGGCGACCTGCGCGAGCGGGGGCATATGCGTGGTTGGCGACATTGGGCCCGGTGGTGGCATTGTGTTTTTTGTCGGGGACTTCACCCTCACCAGCACCGGTGCACAAATGAAGTATTTGGAAGCGGCTCCGTCCACTTGGAGCGGCGCAGGAAGTGATCCGGCGAGTGCGTGGTCGGGCAACACCTCGTCCAGTGTGACCACGGCCGATGCCATTGGCACCGGGGCAAGGAACACCACGAGCATGCTTGCGGTGAGCGGAACAGGGGCGGCCCAACTCGCCACGAACTACACCAATAACGGTTACACGGATTGGTACCTCCCGTCCAAGGCCGAACTCAAGCAACTTTCGGTGGAACGAGGTCGGTTTCCTGCGGGGTCTTTCACGGCAGGCGGGTACTGGACGTCGTCTCAATCCACGAGCAGCCGGTCTTGGATCACCACCATGACCACCCAAGCGCAGATCGATCGTCCGAAGGGCAACTCCCAGTTTGTACGCCCAATTCGAGCTTTCGCCCCGGTTAGTTGATGACACCTATACTTCGCGCCATGGCGAAAGAGTCCAAGGCCGAGCTCGGTGATAGCCGAGAAATCCCCGCGTCTTGGCTGCCGGTACTCAACACCCTCCAGGCCCGGGTTCGCGCATTCGTCGAAGGTGACCCGAAAGGGGCTCCGGCTCTTTCACCTAAGACGATCCCCACGACTTTGCGCGAACTCGAAAATGCCCTACCTCTTGATGAAGTGGACTTGTCGATTCTCATTGTCTCGGCTGCCACGGCAATGGATGCAGAAATTGGTGGGTTACTCAAACAGCTCGGCGATGAAAACGATTCGAACGGACCTACCGTCGACACCGTCATGATGCTCGTGGGTTTGCACCCGCTTACCGGTGAAGACCGCGCGCGATTCGACGAGGCATCCATCCTCTGCGTTCTTGGTTTGATCGAGACCGGTCCGCCGAATAGAGCATTGCTGCGGCGAACGGTGGTAGTGCCTGAGCCCGTCGTGCGATTCCTCTTGGGCAATTGGGAGCCCGACCCACGTGTACGCCGGGCGCTTCTCTTCCCGGAACGCGAGCCACTTCCACAGGAATTGCTGCCGCAGGTGTTCGTCCCCGAAGTTCTGCCCTTGGTGTTGCGTGCCCGGGCCGGCACCGCGGCTCATGACTTCGTGCGAAGTTGGACGCTAGAGACTATCGGTCAAGAGCCGATGCTTTTTGATGCTTCCCTGCTGCCCAGCGATCCGGATGCCCACCAAATCGCACTTCGTGCCTGCGCGCGCGACGCCGCAATGCTGGGAACCGTGTTGGTAATCGACTACCGGTCCGCACCCTCGAGTCTGCCGGTTATTGACACCCTGTCCTTCTTCGAGTTCATCGGTGCACCATTCGTTGCTATCGTCGATCGGCGACTTCCGGTGGGATCATGGGAGCGCACCGCAATTGATCTGCCGATCCCCACCCTCGCGCAGCGAGAACAGTGGTGGCGCATTCTCAGCCCTGACTCTGATACTTCACTAGCCCGGACGGCCACCCACTTAGAACCTGACGACATCCAGTCATGGAGTTCAGGTGGCACCCCAACTTTGCGCATGAATGCGAAGAAGTCTTCGAGCCGAGTCCAAGTGATCACTCCGGAAGTTCGGCTTGACGATGTAATCGTGGAGTCGCATGTGCGCCAACAACTCGAAGCGCTCGCCGATCGCGTGCGTCATCGCTCGGTTGTTCTCGACGAATGGCGGATGCGACCCGGTGGCGGACGTGGTCGCGGTGTCACGGCTCTCTTCGCCGGGGTGAGCGGAACGGGTAAGTCGATGTCCGCTGAAGCATTGGCCGGTGAACTCGGTGTTCCATTATTTCGAGTGGAACTTGCCAGCGTGGTTGATAAGTACATTGGCGAGACGGAAAAAAACTTGGAAGAAGTGTTTCGCTCGGTGGAAAACGATGACGGTGTTCTCCTTTTCGATGAAGCCGATGCATTGTTCGGCAAACGATCTGATGTATCCGATGCACGCGATCGGTACGCCAACATCGAGGTCGCCTATCTGTTGCAACGCATTGAGCAATTCGACGGACTTGCCATCTTGACAACAAACCTCCGAGCAAACCTCGACGAAGCGTTTCAACGTCGACTCGATGCAATCGTTGACTTTGAGGAACCGGATGCCGATGCTCGCTTCACGATCTGGGCCCGCGCCTTGGGACCATTTGAAGGCAGTGTTGCCGAAAATGACTTGAGAATGCTCGCTGCCGTCGACATCACCGGCGGTTCAATTCGCTCTGCAGTTGTAACCGCTGCCTACTATGCCGCGGCGAAGACACAAACGATCGCCCGCGAACATCTATTGCGAGGTCTGCAAGAGGAGTGGCGCAAAGCTGGCCGATTGAACTTTCCTATTAAGGACTTTGGCGACTGGCGCTGACTTCATACTCGATTGCGTGCACACTCAATTGCGTGCCTACTCAATTGAGTAGTGTCCCGACACTGGCGTAGATCATCTGCAAATTGATTACGTCGAACCACAACTCGTTGAAGGCAAGTACAGCTCCGGTACCTGCTCTCCCTTCGCGAGCGAGTTCGTTGAATGCAGATGAGCCCCACTCCGCCGACCACACTGCGTAGCCAGCATCCAATCCCTGCGCCGAAACCAGACTGGCGGAGTCAGCCACCATCTGGCGACTGGTGTCGAACGCGACACGCACTGCACTCTCGTCGGTGATCGTGGGTGCCTGGGTGACCATGCTGAAACCATCTACACCAAATCCTTGAGTGGCAGAGATGAACGCCGTGGTGGTGACGAAGTCGGTGATGGCCGATGCTGCCTGCGCTATCTCTTCGCGGATGCCTTCTGTGGCGACATCGATCGTCGCAGTTTCCTGTGCGAGTTGACCAATGATGGGTGCTAGTGATCTGACGTCATCGATTCCCACGGATGCGGCGGGTACCGAGGGCAAAACCACATCGGTTATGTACTGGGCGTTTGCCCGGGCCCCGCGAACGAGGAAGTTTGTGTAACCCGAGAGAAAGTCGGCCAGTTGCTGTTCGGATGGCAACGCCCGACTCGGCATGGATCGGACCACGTCCAGTGCATCTTGTTGCAGGTACTCAACCGATAGCGACTGCTCGCTCAGCACCGTGACCGCGGCGAGCAACTGTTCGTCGTCTGACACGTCAGGCACTGCTACTAGGAGTGCGCGTAGGGCGGCACGAGCGTATGCGGACCAAGCAAGAGCCGTTGGAGTAGACAGCGCTGACTCCATACCGAGTCCGGACACATCTGACCCCCGCGCGATCGCCGACTCTGCCGCGGCGAGTGCGACAACTATGTCGTCCGCCAAGTTCGCCTTCG
>Ga0247841_10010749_pt1 | contig 12386 bp, 12 predicted proteins | sample LaCruzMarch2015__2_FD_192410 | JGI IMG/M metagenome (GOLD analysis project Ga0247841, IMG submission 192410) | Freshwater microbial communities from meromictic Lake La Cruz, Castile-La Mancha, Spain - LaCruzMarch2015_18m | ecosystem: Environmental > Aquatic > Freshwater > Lake | place: Spain... | reverse complement strand
GTTACACCTGCATAGAGGTCGTTTGCTGGTTTGTATTCATAAGAACCTTGGGCTCCCCATAGATTGCCATTGAAAGAGTTATGACCAGCTGGCTTTAGGTTAACACGAGTGTAGCTCGGGCCGATTTGAAGACGTGATGAATGATACAGCTCATCTCTAAGACACTGTGGATTTTTCTCTTGTAAGGACATATCTGAGGAGTTGTCTGCTATCAGTTTTTGTTGGTCTAAGTTTCTTGCCGCCTTTCTTGCCTGCGCGCCATTTACACCCCAGACTTTGTTGCTTATAGAGGTTGTTTCCTCTGTCGTTAGATTGACTGAGGTAAAGGTAGCCTGTATCGCTGGAAGAGATTGAATCTCTGTTTTATTCGGATTTTTTAGAGATGAAGGAGCTAGAATAGAAGGACTGTTAGAAATCGATTTCTTGCAGTTTGAATCGTTCTTTGATTTCGGTTTTTGATTATAATAAGTAAAAGCTATTACAAAAGTAAGCGGAATTAAAATTAGAAGGTTTTTGGAGTTGTAAGGAGATGATCGATTTTTACGTGCAGGGGTCTTTGTTATTGTTTTTTTATTTGTGGATTTTTTCTTTGCACGCATATAGACCGCTCTTTTGGTATTTATCTTCCTTTTAAAAAAATGTGAAAATAATGTAAACGTTTTATTTTATTAAATAATAAGTGAAATTATCTTAGCTGAAGATTTGGGTGTAAAACTGATGTATTAAATTGAATTTACTGCGCTGTTAATTTAAAGCTCTCTGTTTTGTACAGAGAGCTTATTCCACTAGTCGTTGTCGTACTGACTTTTAATATCTTTGATCACAGCAGGATCGGATAAGGTTGTAGTATCACCCACTACTTTTCCTTCAGCAATATCACGAAGGAGCCGGCGCATGATTTTACCGCTTCGTGTTTTAGGAAGATCACAAATGAAGAGTATTTTCTCAGGTCTTGCAAGAGCTCCAATTTTTTTAGCTACATGCTGCTTCAAAAGATCTTCAAGAGCGTCATTTACTTGGGTTTGCTCTTTTAACGTAACAAATCCCGCAATAGCTTGTCCTTTGATTGGATGGGATATGGCTATTGCGGCAGCTTCTGCAACGGATGGGTAGTCAACAAGAGCGCTTTCTATTTCCATAGTGCCTAACCGATGACCGGATACGTTGATCACATCATCGACACGTCCCATGAGCCAATAGTCTCCATCGGTGTCTTTTTTTGCACCATCTGCTGTGAAGTAATGCTGTCCATCCCACCTATTCCAGTAAGTCTCTTCATACCTTTTAGGATCTTTATAGATGCCACGAAGCATGGAAGGCCAAGGAGAGGTGATCGCGAAATATCCAGATTTTGCACTATTGCCGGCATCATCAAAGATAGAGACTTCAATGCCAGGTAGTGGTTTTGTCGCACTTCCAGGTTTTAGCGGAGTAAGTCCAGGAATGGGAGCTACCATAATACTGCCGGTTTCTGTTTGCCACCATGTATCAACAATGGGGCATTTTCCCCCACCAATATGTTTATAATACCACATCCAAGCTTCCGGATTGATTGGCTCACCCACAGAGCCTAGGAGACGTAGTGAGGAGAGATTACAACTTTGAGGCCACTCTTCTCCCCATTTCATAAATGTTCGGATAGCAGTCGGTGCGGTATATAGTGTTGTGACTCCATATTTTTCAATGAGCTCCCAATACCTGCTACGAGAGGGAAAATCAGGAGAGCCTTCATAGATCAGTTGCGTCATTCCGTTGGAAAGAGGACCATAAATAACATAGCTATGGCCTGTGATCCAGCCGATATCGGCTGTACACCAGTATACATCGCTTGGCTTGATATCGAAGACCAACCGTGTTGTCATGGTAGTTCCTACCATGTAACCGCCTGTTGTATGAATAATGCCTTTAGGCTTGCCTGTTGTTCCTGAAGTATAAAGAATGAAAAGAACATCTTCCGCATCCATAGCCTCTATGGGGCAGATGTCTGAAGCTTCATTCATGAGCTCGTGATACCAATGGTCTCTTCCAGGGTGCATTGAGCCGGATTGTTTCGTTCTTTCGATAACGACCACATTTTTTACGCTGGGACACTCTTGTACAGCAATATCTGTAGCTTCTTTCAGGGTAATAATATTCCCTTTGCGAAATCCACCATCAGCTGTAATGACAAGACTTGCCTCTGCATCTAAGATGCGATCTTTTAAAGAATCAGAAGAAAAACCACCAAACACTACAGTATGGATAGCTCCGATGCGGGCGCAGGATAGCATCGCAATCACTGCTTCTGGAATCATGGGAAGGTAGATCGCTATGCGATCTCCCTTTTTAATGCCAAGGGATTTAAGACAGTTGCTAAATTTTTGTACTTCAATATAGAGGTCTTCATAAGTAAAGCTTTGCTCATCGCCATTTTCTCCTTCCCAAAGAAGAGCTGTCTTATGACGAGTCTCTGTATTCATATGGCGGTCTAGGCAATTAAAGCATGCGTTAAGCTTTGCTCCAACAAACCATTTTGCATAGGGAGGAGTCCACTCTAGCACTTTATCCCATGGCTTAATCCAATCTAGGCAAGAAGCCTCATTTTCCCAAAATTTGAGTCTATCTTCCTTTGCCGCATCATAGATTGCTGCTGTTTGGACATTCGCATTTTTTTTGAAGGAATCAGAAGGATGAAAAATTTGTCCGTCTTCAAAAAGAGAAGAAGACAACTGTTTTTTTTGATCCAGAGAGTGAACGGACCCCATGCAGTAACTCCTGAAATAAATTATAAGAATTGCAAATGTAAGAAAAAAAATCTCTACACATTATAGCAATTTTTCTTTATCTGTCATGCAAGAAGAGTAGAGAATCTGCTTCAAGAATACTCGAAGATCTAGGGTTTTAAGTGACTTTTAAATTTTTATCGGTGTAGACTAAAAAGTATAAGTGGCAGATCTGTTTTGCTACGCTAATAAGGTGATAGATATGGAAAAGACCATTTTTACAGTATCTAGCGTATACTTCGCAAACCTCCCCCCTCCCCGACCCTTTCTAGGGTAATCCTTTTTTTTATTACATTCTTGCGTTTTTAATTCTAAATTTTTTTTAGAAACTAACTATTTCGTTATTGTTTCAATTGTTTGATTGCAATTGGAATTAATAATTGCTGAATATTTATATTTAAGAATTAGGTTTTTCTATGAAGGCGATGCATAAAATTGTCATTAAAGTAGGTACGAGCGCTCTGACACAGGGGACTCAAAAATTATCTAGAAGGTACATGCTGAGCCTTTCTCAGCAGCTAGCGCAGCTCCAGGATAAGGGGGTTCAAGTCGTACTTGTCAGTTCTGGGGCTGTTGCAACAGGCAGAGAACTATTACACTCTTCTAAACAGGGAGCTCATTCCAAACAAATGCTTGCCTCTATCGGCCAAGCAAAGCTTATGCAAGTGTGGTCGGAACTTTTTTCCTTATTGGGTCTTCAATTAGGACAGGTCCTTCTAACAACAGATGACTTCTCGGAGCAAAAGAAGGATCAAATTAGAACCACTCTCAGCTGTATGCTAGATCACCTGGTTATTCCGATTATCAATGAAAACGATACGACAGTCTTAGATGGTATCCGTGTCGGAGATAATGATAATCTAGCAGCGCTCGTCGCTGATGTGATCTCAGCAGATACAGTCATCCTTTTAACAGACCAAGAAGGGCTTTATACGGCGGATCCCCGCCTTGAGCCGCAAGCTAAGCTCATCTCTGTTGTCACGGAGATTAATGAGGCCATTTTTGCTATTGCAAAAGGTTCTTCTTCATCTCTTGGAACCGGAGGGATGACGACAAAAATTGAAGCGGCCCAAAAGGCCTCGCACTGCGGGGTGAGGACAATCATAGCTTCTTCTTCAAGATCTAATGTTTTACTAGATCTTTTAGAAGGGATGCAGATAGGAACTATGTTTTTAGAACAGGCACAGGTGTAGATATGACAAACATAAAAATGGAAACGATGGCCAAAGAAGCGAAAAAGGCCTCTTTCGAAATGGCAAAAGCCTCACTTAAACAAAAAAATGGTGCACTTGAAGCTCTGATACAGAACCTAAAAAAATACGAAGGTAGTATTTTTGAGGCGAATCAGAAAGACATAGCTCTTGCTAAAGAGAAGGGTTTAAGCCTTGCACTCATTGACAGGCTGTCTTTAGAAAATCGATTAGACGGAATCATCCAAGACATAACACAGGTAATTCTCCTGCCAGATCCTGTAGGGGATTTGTTCGAAGCCCAAGAGCTTCCCAATCAATTACACCTTGCAAAATGCAGAACCCCTCTGGGGGTTCTGGGGGTGATTTATGAATCAAGGCCCAATGTAACACTTGATATCAGCGCTCTTTCGATCAAATCCGGAAACTGCGCCATACTCCGTGGAGGTTCCGAGACTTTAAATACAAATAAAGTCCTAATTCAGATTGTACAAAGCTCGCTTAGCTTTGTAGGACTTCCCCTTAACGCAATTCAACTCATTACAAATACAGACCGTAATGAGGTGAAAGAGTTATTGCAAATGTATGAGTATATCGACTTGATTATTCCTCGTGGAAGCGCTGCTCTGCAAGAGTTTTGCAGGGAGCATAGCACCATTCCCGTAGTGACAGGAGGTGTAGGGATTTGTCATCTCTTTGTTGATGAGAGCGCTGATGTGAATCGCTCTTTGAATGTGATTGTAAATGCTAAAACGCAAAGGCCGACCGTATGTAATGCACTTGATACCATACTTGTTCACTCCTCTATTGCTACTGTTTTCGTTCCAAAAGTGGTTGCTAAACTAAAAAATTTTGGAGTCTGCTTTCGACTGGATCCCAAGTCTTTCGCTTTGGTGCAAGATTCCAGCTGCTTTCTTGCTGAGATTCAAGATTGGAGCACAGAATGGCTGAGCCTTGTCCTTGGCATTAAAGTTGTCGAGAATTTGGATGAAGCGATAGATCATATCCATGTTCATAGCACAGGGCATAGTGATGGTATTTTAACAGGGTGTACAGATAATGCAGAGCGCTTTGTTAAAGAGATAGACTCAGCTGCGGTCTACGTAAATGCTTCTACACGCTTTACTGATGGAGCCCAGTTCGGTCTTGGCTCAGAGGTGGCTATCAGCACGCAAAAGCTGCATGCCAGAGGCCCTATGGGACTTAAAGAGCTTACTTCCTATAAGTGGGTTGTAAGAGGGGATTATCAGCTCAGAATCTAACCGTATTTAGTCTGTTTCTTAATTTTAGTAACCTGCATTACCGTAATGTACATTACGGTAATGCAGGTTACGAATAGAGGCTTTTTTTATTTCTTTTTTGACATTTTCAGCTTATTCGCTCACAAAAGAAGTAATCGGTTAATTTACTTTCTTGTATGCAAGGCAAGGTTTTTGTTACTCTTTGCCCGATAGACTAAATAGTTTTTTGGAAAAAAAGTTTTTCCTTGTTGGAATACTCGTAAAACTGATGTAACAAATAAGTATTTCTTTTCAAAAAAGCTTCCGATGTATAAGAAAACAAACAAAGTAAGGAAGATAAGCCATGCGTTGCCCCTTTTGCAATCATGAAGAGTCAAAGGTCACTGATTCTCGTAACGCCACTGAAACAAATGCCGTCCGTAGAAGGAGGGAGTGTTTGAAGTGTCTAAAGAGATTTACTACCTTTGAAACAATCGATCTTACAATACAGGTGCATAAAAGAGATGGAAGGTATGAAGACTTCATACAGGACAAGCTGATCAAAGGGCTGGATTCTGCATGTAGACATACCCGTATCAGTCATGAACAGGTAAGAGCTCTTGCTTATAAGATCACATCCGATCTTATGGAAAGGCAAGTCAAAGAGATCTCAACGAAAGAAATCGGTGCGATCATCATGAGACACCTGCAAGGGCTAGATATGATTGCTTATATCCGTTTTGCTTGTGTATACCGAAGATTTAAAGATGTCGATGAGCTAAGAGATGCTCTTGAGACAGTATCTGGTAAAGATGATTTGGGACCATACGAAATAGACAACAAGGAAATTCAACATGCCTTTAAACAAACAGGACATTGCTAAATTTAAACAACGACTGGAAGAGTTAAAAATTCAGATGACTCATTTAGTGCGAGGTGTTAGTAGCGATGTAACAGCTCCCGATGAATCAAAAGGATATTCTCAGCATCAAGCCGATGAAGGTACCGATGATTTTGTGAGAACAGTCAGTCTCGAGGTTAGTTCTAAAGAATTTTCTATTCTAAGACAGATCGAAAGAGCTCTAGAAAAAATAGACGAAGAAACATATGGTGTATGCGATATCACAGGGGAAGAGATCCCAATGGCAAGGCTTGATGCAGTGCCCTATGCTACTATGACTGTGAAAGCGCAAGATAAATTTGAAAAGGGACTGCTCTAATGAGCTTTAGACAAGCTAGTACTTTGATAGGACTGTGTATATTTTTTTTGATGTCTGATATCCTATCAAAATCCTATGCCTTTTTTAACATAGCTCCGCTGTCCTGGTCCACATCTGTCTATCCTTACGGTGGCATTGGGGTATTTCATGACTTTTTAGGAATCGATTTCTCTCTTAATTATGTCATGAATAAAGGGGCTGCCTGGGGCGTGCTCGCCTCGTTCCAAGAGTATCTTCTCTATGTCAGATTGCTGATCATAGCAGGTCTTTTGACCTATGTAGTTTTTGGTAAAATGGCCTATTTTAAGAGGTTCTCTCTCGCTTTTATAGCGACAGGCGCGATCGGCAATGTCATTGATTATTTTGCCTATGGGCATGTAGTTGATATGTTCTATTTCGTATTGTGGGGATATTCTTATCCTGTATTTAACGTGGCAGATAGTTTGATTTTTTCAGGCATCTGCCTCTTATTTTTACATTCTTTTTTAGAAAAAAAAAGACTAAATCCCATCCTTAGCGATAGCTCAAAATAATGGACTTATCTTCTCTTCGACTCAGTTCTTTAGAAAAAGAAGGGATGTTCCATGCATCTAAATGGCTTAAACATCCTCTGCTGATTGATCAGCAGGAAATGCAATCTCTTTTAGAAGAGATAGGAGACTGCTTTATTTGCCATGCCAGTGGCGTAGTTTCTAAATCTGATGCTTTTGTCTCAAAAAAAAGACTTTTAGATGTTTACTCGTCCTATATCCAAGCAACCCGGGAAGGACTATCTGTTGATGAAAGAGAGATGAGACGTTTTTTTTGTAATTACTTTACCTATGACCTTTCTTGTTTATATGCGGTGCCGGTTGCGGGAGATCGCCTTCTTATAAAAGTCGCTAAACCTGTTGTCCAGATGCAGTTCCATCATTTTTTTCCCTCTTCAATGGATGGTAAGTTCCATTCTATGGTCATGACAGGTGATAGCGTGCATTGGGGTGTGCAGTTTTCCTTCCCACAGATTTTTGAAGATCCTAAGACCCATCAATTTTTTAAAGTGAATGAGCAAGATTTTCCCAATACGATCCTTTTCAAAAAAATCGCAAGATGGCTACGCTTTTCTACAGTTCCAACTCCCTTCATATTTCAAGGGGTGAGGACGAGAGTTCCATTTCGCATCGGGAAGAGCTGCTTTAGCTGGATACAAAATCATAGCGCGTTAAAAGCTAAAGGGATCATAGTTGACACTTGAACCTGTGAGGTCCAGATGAGAGTAGAAATTGTAGCCATTGCCGAAGAGATCCTCAAAGGTATGGTGGTTAACACCAATAGCACATATATCAGCGCAGCCCTTTCAAAGCTGGGATGGATAGCACAGCGTCATACAGTGCTTCCTGATGAGCCCAAAGCGCTTAAAGTGGGCTTGCAAGAAGCTTTAGATAGATCAGATCTTGTCATAACAACGGGTGGGCTTGGTCCAACACTTGATGATATAACAAGGCACGTAGCAGCGGATCTTTTTTCTTCAGATTTTACATTCAATCAAGAAATTGCGGATGATCTTGCAAAACGTTATGGAGCATCTCTTGTCTCCCTTAAAGACCAAGCAACCGTGCCTACAAAAGCCCATATTTTAAAAAATAGGATCGGGACAGCTCCCGGATTTGTATTTAGCGATAAGGGTAAGACTCTAGTATTATTGCCAGGAGTTCCTCCTGAGATGCAGCCGATGCTAGATAATGAAGCTACCCCGTATCTTCAGAAGGTATTTCCGAAAGAGTCTAATCAGTTAACTGAGACTCTTCACTTTTGCCTTATTAATGAAAACATGCTCGATCCTCTACTTAGACAACTACATAGTGATTATCCTTCTATGGAGTTTGGCATTTATCCAGGTTATGGAGTTCTCGCGGTTGTGATCAGAAGTAATTCAGTTGTAGAACTCTCCGATGCCAAAGAGAGGATTGTATCATCATTTCCATGTCATGTATTTAGTTCTGCCTCAGGTAAGATAGAAGAGGCTTTATCTGATTATATGAGAGAGCATAAAAAAACTTTGAGCTTTGCAGAATCTTGTACAGGTGGTCTTATGGCGCATAAGATCACAATGCTGCCAGGCTCTTCCGATTTCTTTTTAGGATCTCTTATTACCTATTCTAATGATCTCAAAAGAAAATTACTGAATGTCTCAGCAGAAACTCTTGAAACACAGGGAGCTGTAAGTGCAGAAACAGTGGCGGAAATGCTCAAAGGTCTTTTTGAAGTCACAGGATCTGACTATGGCATTGCAGTGTCAGGGATTGCAGGACCCTCTGGGGGCACAAAAGATAAGCCAGTCGGAACTGTATGGGCAGCCATCGGAGAAAAGGGGAAAAAGCCTGAGATTGGACTCTTAGATTTTAGAGGCAATCGCTCTACTATCATCACGGTCACAAGCATAAAGCTTCTTGGAGCCCTATATAGAAAGCTCCAATATGGTGTGCCGGCCCTTCCGTTATCTTAAATCTTATTTGAAACGCATAATCTCTCTTTTAAAATCTTAAAAGAGAGATCTCTTTTGTTAGCATTGTAAGAAGGTTTTAGCTACAATAGAGGGCAAAAAAAGACTTTTTATGAAAGAAATACTAGAACTTACAAGCCTACAAAATCCTAAAGTGAAAAATGCAGTGAAGCTCTTCGATCGTAAAGATCGAGATGAGACAGGCCTTTTTCTGATTGAGGGATATAGAGAACTAAAACGCGCTGCTGATCAAGATGTCGCAATCGAGAGTCTTTTTATTTGTCCTCCTTTGTTTTTAGGAGAAAATGAAAATGCTCTGATTGAAAAGATCCGTAAAGCGGGCGCAGAAGTGTTCTTATGTGACACAAAAGTATTTAAGAAGCTTTCCTATCGCGACCGTCCCGATGGTCTTGTAGCGATCGCAAAACAAATGCAAAAGAGCCTCTCAGATCTATCCTCTAAAATAAAACTTAAGAAAAATCCTTTCTTCCTCATTGCAGAATCGATTGAAAAGCCGGGTAACCTCGGGACGATCTTACGCTCATGTGATGCAGTAGGGGTTGATGCAGTCATTGTTTGTGATAGATGTACAGATATTTACAATCCAAACGTTGTAAGAGCAAGCGTCGGCACATTATTTACTGTGCCTGTCATAGAAGCTACTTCAGAAGAGACGATCAAATGGCTGAAAAGCCATGGAGTGCAGATCCTTTCTTCCACACCTAGCACCGATGTTGAATATACCGATGCTGATCTCTCTGGTCCTGTTGCTATTGCTGTGGGAACAGAGCAGCTGGGTCTTTCAGATACTTGGCTTGAATCGGCAGGTCAAAAGGTGAGAATCCCTATGATGGGAGTGGCTGACTCACTCAATGTTGCGACTGCCACAACACTTCTTCTTTATGAAGTATTAAGACAAAGACGCTCCAAAGGATAATCTCATGAATGTCATCTTTGTCGATAACCATATCCTAATAATTAGCAAGCCAGCCGGCCTTGCAACGCAGCCCTCCGAAGGCAATGCAAATAGCTTGGAAGATATGGCGAAAGCGTGGATCAAGGAAGAATACGAAAAGCCAGGCAATGTCTATCTTCATGCAGTTCACCGTTTAGATAAACCGGTAAGTGGTCTTGTTCTTTTTGCGAGAACTTCAAAAGCTCTTAGTAGATTGAACGCTTCGATGCGTGATAAAGAGTTCAAGAAAACTTATACAGCGCTTATCGAAGGAAAGATCAAACAAGACCAAGGGATTCTTGAGCACTATTTGATTCATGGTGATCACAAAGCCATTGTGTCAAAGAAAGGAGCTCGAGAGGCTAAACTATGCAGATTGCATTATAAGGTGCTTAAAAAATCTGTTAAAGGGACTCTTGTAGAGATCGATCTTGAGACAGGAAGGTATCACCAAATTAGAGCGCAGTTTGCAGCGATCGGCCATCCTGTTGTGGGAGATACGAAATATGGGGCAAGGGCGACAGGCCTTGGACCCCAAAAAATTGCCCTTCATCAAGGCGAGATGTCTTTTCCTCATCCCGTAACGCAGGAGCTAAAAACCTTTAGCTGCCCTTGGACAGAGCAAGGTTTTTAGTGGCCAGCTACGCCAGTTAAAGCTGTTTTAATCATTGCATCTATTTCTAGAGCTCTCTTTTGCACCGCGCTAAGGATAGCATTATCAGATCCAGAAAGTTCCTTAGGCATAACTTCAGAAATCCTTGGTAGTAGTTCTTGGGCTTCAGAAAAAATTCTCTGTGCCCTTAGAAGATCTGTTTCTAATAATGCAAACGCTTTGGAAAAAAGCGTCTGAGCGCTATCCGCTAAATGATAAAAAGATCCTTCAGGTGATCCTCGAAAAAGAAATCCCCTATGTGTCGCCGGTGTTCCAAAAGAATGAGGACTTATCGTTTCTCTATCGGAGCTTTTAGGTGTAATGCAGGTAGGTTCTTCTAAGGGTGCTTGAGGTGGTATGATAAAAACTGCTCTAGTTGCCATTGTTCTTTTTTCCTGATGTTAAAAGTGATGATGACCGAAGAAGATAAGGCATCAGGGGAGTTTCTGCAAAACAAACAAAATCTTATACGGCGTTAAGTTTTCGATTTTGCTGCAGCTTTCGCTTTGGCAAATAAGAATATGGCTATACAAACAAGTTTTTTAGTAATCATCTGCAGCTTTCCTAAATCTTTGAACGTGTAGTTCTACTTCTTCACAGCGAAAAAGAACTTTTTGGTATATAGAATCAGAATAATTAGAAGATTCTTCAGGCAAAGCTAAAAAAACTCGAGATCTTAGTTCCTGAGCTTTAGATAAGGTTTTTTCTGCATCTGCAAGGTCTTTTTGTAGTAATTCAACAGCTTCATTTAAAAGCTTAATTGCTCTATTTGCTAAATCTTCCAAAAATCCTTCTGGAGATTGTTGATATTCCCTTGGTTGATCCCATGTTTTAGGAAAATGGACACTTCTAGCGCTTGTATGTCGAGTAGATATAACAGGTTCTTCAGTTCTTCCAGATGCTGAGGTAGGGATCATTATAGGTGTCATATTCAATTTTCCTGATGTTAAAAGAGATGATGGGCTTAGAAGATAAGGGATCAGGCGAGTTTGAGTAAAAAACAAAATTTCATTAGTTTTTTGAGTTTACTGCAGCTTTAGCTTTGGCAAATAAGAATATCGCAAGTGCAAGTCCAATAAGGGTAAATATAGCCGCTGCGATATTCACCAAAGTGAAAGCAGATATATAGGCCTCTTTAGAATATTCTAAGATGAAGGCTGTTGATGATAGAGGCTCTGCATGGAGTGCTGCAAGCGAATCTGGAGTTTGAGAAACAAGCCCTGTAAACGCTGTTGGATCGATCCCTTTCGTTGCCATGTTACTTTCTAGTAGAGAAGAAAATAGTGTAGTATTCCTACTTACAAATAGAGCGGTAAATAATGCGATGCCAAGAGTTGTACTGCACTGTCTCACGCAAGAGGTCATCGCAGAGACCATTCCTCTTTTTGCGTCATCTACCTGTGCCATAGCAGAGGTGAAGCTCGGTGTGAAAATAAGAGGGATACCGCATCCATAGGGAAGTAAAATTAAGAAAAGATACGAAAGGTTGGGGCTTGGATTGCATACGAAGAGAATTAGAGCCACAAAGAGTAAAATAAATCCAGAAATCACAGGGATTTTAGGTCCGTATTTATCGACGAGCATTCCTGAGAGTGGAGCCATAACAAATATGGGAGTATTAGATAAAAACCCAAGCACTCCCGCCTCTGAAGGGGAGTATCCGAGCACGTTTTGCAGATAAATAGCCCAGAAGACTGTCGCTCCAATTTGAAGCTGAGTAAAGAAGATGCTCGTATTGGCACCCAAAAATACTTTGTTCTTATATAGGTGGAATTCAATAAGGGGGTGTTTCACTTCTCTTTCTGTTAAGATAAGAGCTGTAATGCTCCCTATTCCTAGTAGTAGTAGACCAATCGTTTTAAAAGAGGTCCATCCCCAGCTATTCCCCTCCATCAGAGAGATAAT
>Ga0247841_10010748_pt1 | contig 12387 bp, 13 predicted proteins | sample LaCruzMarch2015__2_FD_192410 | JGI IMG/M metagenome (GOLD analysis project Ga0247841, IMG submission 192410) | Freshwater microbial communities from meromictic Lake La Cruz, Castile-La Mancha, Spain - LaCruzMarch2015_18m | ecosystem: Environmental > Aquatic > Freshwater > Lake | place: Spain... | reverse complement strand
ATGGGTATATTGTTGATTCAAGGCCTCAGGAAATTGCAGAAGTATTCGACGAATTATTTATTAACAAGACGAAAGCAAAAAGAATGGGAGATGGTGGGTTTGATTCCATAAAATCACATCACGTCAGTTGGGATAATGTTATCAAGAAATTCACAATGAAAATATGAAAATATTAATAGTAAACAATGCATCACCTTTTATATACGGTGGTGCTGAATTTCTTGAAGATTCTTTACAAAAGAAACTCGAAGAGTATGGGCATAGTGTCCAGCTTATTAAGATACCGTTTAGTTGGAGTACCCCGGAGGCAGTCTTAGATCAAATATTAGCGATGCGTCTCATAAAGATAGAGAACGCTGACAGAGTGATTGCATTGAAATTCCCGGCGTATTTCATTCCTCACAATAACAAAGTACTTTGGCTAATTCATCAGTTTAGGCAAGTATATGATTTATGGGGTACGGAGTATGGATCTTTTCCAGATGATAAGTCCGGAAAAACAACTAGAGACCAAATAAGACACGCAGACGATATTTATATTCCTGAATCTAAGAAGATTTATGCAATTTCTAAGGTCACATCAGATAGACTAAAAAAATACAATAATATTCAGTCTGAGATATTAAATCCACCACTAATCGATGAACGTCTTTATCGATTTCAATCCTATGGTGATTATATATATTATCCGAGTAGAATTAATAACAGTAAACGACAATGGCTAGCAGTAGAAGCAATGCAATATACTAAATCTGGAGTTAAATTGTTAATTACGGGAAGTCCAGACACAAAAGACGATCTAATTAAACTTAGAAAGTCGGTAGAAAAAAAAGGAGTAGGTGAGAAGGTGCAGATAATTGATCATTATATCAGTCAAAAAGAAAAAGCTAAGTACTATTCTGAATGTCTTGCATGTGCGTATTTACCATATGATGAAGATTATGGTTATGTAACTCTAGAGGCTTTTCAATGCAGGAAGAGTGTCATAACATTAACTGACTCAGGTGGGACTCATGATTTGGTCGAGAACGGTAAAAATGGGTACATTGTAAATCCAAACCCAGAAGATATAGCCCAAAAATTTGACCATTTATTCGAAAATAAACTGGTCACACGAGAGATGGGTAATGCTGCATTTAACACAATAGAAGAAAAGCAGATTAGGTGGGCCAAAGTTATTAATAAACTTACAGAATGAAAATGAAAATTGCATGGTTTACACCTTTTCAAGTTCAAAGTGCCATAGGTCAATTTAGTAAGGCAATTTGTGAGTATCTTGCAAAGGATTGTGACGTAGATATATATACTCCTGATTCGATTAATCTTATATCTACCATACAAAAAGTGACACGTATATCTGATAAGGAAGGTGTTTTACACTTAAATGGGAAATATGATCATATAGTATACAATTTTGGAGATAATTATCCATATCATGGTCCAATTTTGTCTTTTTATAATTGCTTTCGAGGGATAGTAATCCTTCATGACTTTGTGATGCACCATTTCTATACTGGGCATTACCTATCAAACAGAATGAAACCAACAGAATATGTGGATTTTTTGAGATACTGGTATGGCGAAAAAGGTGCATCTTTTGGTAAATTGGCATTACGAAAGTCACTAGGTACAATGTGGAATAGCCAAGAGATTACAGATTATCCTTTGTTTGAACCGTTAACATTAAAGGCAACTGGTATTGTATGCCATTCTGCATTTTTTAGACAAAAAATTGAATCAGTAGCTTTAGCTCCAGTACAAAATATTGCGCTCCCTAATTTCTTTAATCATCCAACTCAATCAGCCAATTCACCAGCTAATAAACAACAAATAAATATTCTAACTATAGGTAATCTTAATCCTAACAAACAGATTGATCTGTGCATTCAGGTGCTGGCAAATCTACCAAAATATGTTAGAAAACGATACATGTATAAAGTTGTTGGTGATACACAAGATGTAAGATACAAACAGTATTTGGTTAACCTCATTAAAAAGCACGGTATGAATAACAATATTCAACTAATCGGCTATCAAGATAAGAATAATCTAAGTAAATTGCTCCAAAGTGCTGATATCTGTATCAACTTAAGATATCCTATTACGGAAGGTGCTTCGGCGTCATTAATTGAAGAGATGAGCATGGGGAAGCCTGTCATTGTAAATGATATTGGATGCTATAGTGAATTGCCAGATGATGTAGTATGGAAGATTCCTCTGGAAAATCAGGATAAAGAGCTTAGCCGTGCCATAATGGATCTTATCTCACATGAGGAGCTTAGAATTAGACTAGGTAATAGTGCAAAGAAGAGTGTTGAGATGCATAACACTGTAGAAAAATACTGCACAGATTTTTTGTCATTTATTAAATCATTAATCACTTCTAAGACAGGACTTACCCATATTGACACTGTGGCAGAGTGTCTAAAGGATATTGGAGCATCAAGGCTCACAAAGGTTACATCAACAGTTGCTGAAGAGATTGCAAAATATTATGAGTAATATGAAAAATACAAGGTCCATTATTCGGAATGTATTCACTAGACCTATTGATTTAGGTCTTCAATCGAATCCGAACAGTTGCACTTTAGTTACGTTTTGTGCTAAATATTCAATAAATATGCATTATTTTGACTAGACACATTATGATTAATATTGTAAAAAGATACTCTATTTACTTTCTACTTTTGCTCCTTATTTTTATCTTTTTTTCACGATTCTGGTTAGTAGGATTTACTACGAATGATGATGTTATATTAGGTAATTTGAACGCAATAAATCCTAATGTAAACCACCTTACTAACTCGATTCTATTTGCAAAAAATCAAGGTAGGTTTCAGTATTTCTTCGCCTATTTTTTAATGATTGCTCCATATTTGATTAATAATACCGTGTACTTTAAGATAATTTCTCTAGGATCAGTCGCAGTAAACATCCTTTTATTTGGATATCTTATTCGGAAGCTATTTAAATCAGAGACTTTGGGATTATTGAGTGCCACATTTGGCTTATGTTTTATTCAAAACTCGTGGGAACATAACATATTAGTATCTTATCCTGCCATATTTACTACTAGTATTAGCATGTTATTATTTTCAATAATCATATTCATTAAATATCTAGATACTTCAAATAATATTTACAAATATTTTAGTGCGTTGCTCTTAGTATTATCTGCATTTACATATGAAATTTTCATCTTATATATTATTTTTTACGTAATTATTTCAATATATTATGCAAATAATAATATAAAGAGATCCATTAATATACTCTTACCACACCTCCTGATGGTAATGGGATACGTAGGCTTATACTTTGGGTTTAGACTAATATATAAATCTAGTTATGATGGCAATAGTATATTTAATTTTTCATTAATTCCTTTGGTTAAGACATGGTATACTCTTAGTACAGCATTTTTACCTACAAATATTTTTTCACATTACCAAGCAATTTTCCGTGAGTTTTCCGACTCATATATCGCCAATAATAATATATTTGTGATTGTATTAAATGGTAAAATTGATTGGTATTTAAAGTCGATTATTAGTTCATATCTCGCTGTTAAGCTAATATGGTCAACCTCCGTACGTCTGTCATTTAAAAAATTGACGCTTTGGTTGCTCGCGGGAGGTGTATTGATTTTTTTACCAACCTTACTTCATGCTTCGCTCATGAAGTATCAAAATTGGGTAATAGTACATAAAACTATTCTATTTACCTCAACATATTTCTCATATTTTGGAATAGTGCTGTGTATTATCGTTATGGTTATCTATATAAAAAATATTCTCACTTATCATAGAGCACTACTACTAATAGTTATGGTATTTATAGGTCTATCAGTTTTCTTCACAAGTATGGTTACTGACTATTCAAATTACCATATATCTTTGGCACAGTCGCAAAACCAAATGGTATGGACGGTTATGGATATGTTTTATAAAACTACTGTATTCCAACAAGTACCTGAAAAATCATATGTCTTTGCTCCAAGTCTTTGGAATAATATGTTGATCCCTGCATCTGGAAGCATGATGAATTATTGGTCTGAATACACATTATATCGGTCGAAAAAAGAAGTATATTTTCTTCAAAACATTGAGCAATTAAACCAAATAATTAGAGAAAATCGGAGTAATTCAATATTCTATTTAAACTATATTCAGGACAAAAAAGATCCAAATCAATATCTAATTTTATCTTCGTTAAGCTCCAAGGTAATAATTAACGAGGATAATTTAGTTGGTAAAGGTCTTTCAATCTTTAGCCTTTCAAAATATAGGAAATATCAGGTACTATATGAAAATGTAGATAGAATGCAGTCAGTAGTAGTAAATAGAGAAGAGAGCGATGACAAACTGGCCTATACTAATGTTGATGAAAATAATATTCAGTTAAATTCTATTGTAATATCCCATCAAATAAATAGTTACTATCCATCAAACTAACTATGATCTTGCACCAGTCATTATGCAGGAAGTTAATTTCATTGCTATACAAGTCTCACTCCGGTCATATTGGCAGTAGTTTGTCATGCATCGATATCTTGTATGTTCTTTATAGCTACGGTGTCAAGACAGGTGATAGGGTTATCCTTTCGAAAGGTCATGCAGCCCCAGCCCTCTATGTAGTTCTACATCAATTGGGCATCATAAGCGATGAAATCTATCATAGTTTTCATGAAGATGGCACATTTCTCCCCGCACACCCACCAAATAATTTTTTTGACACCATCCCATTCCCAACGGGGAGTCTTGGCCATGGTTTGTCGCTTTCTGCAGGGATAGCACAAGGGTTCCTGATGCGAGGTGAAAAGAAGCCCAATTACATCTTCTGCCTGATGAGTGATGGTGAGTGTAATGAGGGCTCAGTTTGGGAAGCTGCACAGTATGCATCGAAGCACAGACTCTACAACCTTATCGCACTCATTGATAAGAATCGTATCCAAGCCTTCGGCAAAACTGAAGACGTACTAGGTGACTCTGCGTCAAAGCAGAAATGGGAGGCGTTTGGCTTTGAGGTCTTGGAATGTGATGGGCATGATCACGACGCATTGCGGGAGCTAATCAATGCACTGCGTCATAAGAGATCTACCAGGCCACGTATGATTATATGTAATACGACAAAGGGTCATGGCGTTTCATTCATGGAAAACACAATAGATTGGCATTACCTTACTATGAATGAAGATCAATATAATCAGGCAATAAAAGAAATTTCGGAAAAGTTATAATCATCCTATGAGAAAGCAGTTTACAGAGGCATTTTTGAAATATCACAACAAATATCCCGAAACTATGTTTATGACGGGTGATCTTGGATACAATGCACTTGAACCCATAAGAGAATCACTCGGTGAGCGATTTATCAATGCTGGTGTAGCTGAGCAAAATATGGTCTCTGTTGCAGCGGGGCTTGCATACACTGGCACTGTACCATGGCTCTATAGTATTGCACCATTCTTAATCCTAAAGACTGTAGAACAAATTCGCAATGACGTGGCAATAAGAGGAATGAATGTGAAACTCGTTGGAAATGGTGGTGGATTTGGGTATGGCATTATGGGTACTACACATCACGTTCTTGAAGATATCGCCATTATGGTGAATATGCCAAATATGTGCACATACGTGCCCGCATTCAACGAGGACGTCGACCCGATAGTTGAGAGGATGTTTATGGATCAGACTCCATCATATCTACGCTTGGGAATGGCAAAACAACCTAACCTTAATTTGCCTACCTATTCTGCGATACGAGAAGTACACTCAAGTACTGAGCCTGAAGTTGTTTGCGTTGTACTTGGCCCTCTCGTACATCAAATAATTCCTCTCATTGATAGTGTAAAAGGACTCACGATATGGGTTGTCACAGAGCTTCCCTCTACAATTCCTGACAGGTTGATCACACAGATGACAAAATCAAAGCATATTCTTATCCTTGAAGAATGTAGTCAATATGGGGGAATCGGGCAGAGTATATCGAGTGCAATCCTGAGTAATGCAGGAGTAAAGTCACCACTTACCACTCACCTCTACGCTCAACATAACAATCAACATACATATGGAAGTCAACAGTATCATTTGAAGGATAATGGACTTGATACAGAAAGTGTAAGAAAATTGATTACTCATTTTCAAGATACGGTATAATATGACAACCTCTGTCGAAGAAATACACAAATTAAAAGGGCCGATTGTTGTGTTTGGGGCTGGTGGTTTCATTGGTATTAATCTCCTAAATACAATATTGCAGGTAAGGAATGATGTGTATGGGGTATCACATGACCCTCAGAACAATTGGCGTTTCATTGCGAATGATCTTCCACAGGCCAACCGTATCGCCTGCGACCTGAACGACCCAAGTCAAATTACCTTACTAATAAAATCTCATGTACCAAAGACGATTTTCAACCTCGCTGCGTATGGTGCCTATTCCAAACAAGCGGATTATTCTAAGATATATACGACAAACCTCAACGCGAGTATCCATCTTATCGAATCTGCAAAGAAAGCGGGATTTGATGCGTATGTCCAAGCAGGCACAAGCTCAGAATATGGCATCAATTCAGTAGCACCTGCTGAGGATGATGAGCTCATTCCTAATAGTCATTATGCTGTATCAAAGGTAGCAATGAGTTATGTAGCAAAGTACTACGGCCAAGTCGAGGAATTACCTGTGATCCACTTACGGTTGTATTCGGCATATGGGCCATGGGAAGAACCAGATAGACTCATGCCAATGCTAGTCTCGAAAGCACGTGCAGGGCATTATCCGCCACTTGTTAACCCCGACACGACTCGTGACTATATCTACGTCATGGATGTTGTCGATGCATTTATTAAGGCAGCATTTCAGGCATCGCAACACCATGGAGAAACGTATAACATTGGCACAGGGGTAAAGACTACCATAAAAGAATTAGCAGACATGATTAGTACAATCTGCAAGATCGAAGATCAGCCAAGTTTTGGTTCTATGGAAAATAGAAACTGGGATGTAGTAAACGATTGGTATGCAAATGCATCACGTGCACGTGATGAGTTGAAATGGACACACATTGTAGATTTACGAAAGGGTCTTGAGAATACTCTAAAATGGCAAAAAGAAATAGGCTACGAGGCACTCCTACAACGGTATGGCATTCTATGTGTAGAGAAATGAGTGATGTGTCATTTCTCCTGTCTGTCAATACTTTTTACAATATATTGAGGTCGTTGTTTCACTTCTTCAAATATCTTTCCGATATATTGTGCAAGAATACTTATTCCAAGAAGTTGTACTGATCCAATAAACAGAATGACTACGATTGTCGTAGTAACTCCCCATGGCATATCGGGTGTGAGAATTCTTGAAATGATTTGTACAAGTATTCCGACAATTGAGATACAGAACATGGCCATCGATAAAAATGTGTAGAAATGGATGGGCACATATGAAAATGCAAAAATGCCCTTTATTGCCCAAAGGAAGTTCCCAGATAGATTATTGGTTGTTTTACCAAATATTCGTTCTGGCCGAGTATAGGGCACACCGGTTTGTCTGAAGCCTACCCATGCCCGAAGTCCTCTAATAAACCTATCTCTTTCAGGAAGTAGTTTAAGGACATCAACAACCTTTCTATCGATCAACGAGAAATCACCTGAGTCAAGAGGTATATGTATGTATGAAAGCTGATGAAATAATCTATAAAAGGCCTTATATGCGAACTGCATTAATATCGGACCTTCCCTTTTAACCCTTATTCCATATACTACTTCGAATCCCTCCTTCCACTTCTTATTCATTTCCTCGATAATTTCAGGTGGATCTTGTAAATCACCATCAAGTAAGATAATCGCATCACCTGTAGCTATAGTCATACCACTTGTGAATGCCATTTGTGAGCTGAAATTGCGAGAGTGGTTTACACCAATGACATGACTATCTTTCGTTACTAACGTGTGTATGACTTGCTCACATTGATCAGGACTCCCATCATTTACGAAGATAATCTCATAATCAACACCAATCTTTGTGAATGTGTTTTTCAAACGTATATACATTACAGGTATTGCCTGCTCATCCTTATAACATGCGATTACAGCAGTGATTTTAGTCATATTTTGGCTATTTTTGTGCAATGATACAGAGATTACCCAGAGCAATCTTTATCCTATATTCAATTAATTTTGATTTCAGGTTGATGAGTCTTTCTTTTAGTCTTTTCGGTATGGGTAACAGCCAAATTAGGTGCTTAAAAGAAACGATATTTTTTGGTGAAAAAACATGTATGTTACCGTATCTATGTTTTGCAAAAATATTAGAAATTGTGGTAGGACTGTAGAGATACGTATGTTCAATATCAATAATAGGGCTTTTATCACGAAGTAGCTTTGAGCTGGGGCTCTCGACGTCATGGTTGAATGACAGAAGATACCCATTTGGTTTGAGTAGATCCTTACACGCCTTGAGAAATGCATTTGGATCAGGGAGATGGTCGAATGTCTGGAACAAGAATATAAAATCGAACGATTGCGGGCCATAGAGCCCCGCTCTGAAGATACTCTCCTTTATGGTTGATCTGATAGATTCATGTGCTTTTGAAATGGCATGAGAGCTTGGTTCAATACCATGAACGTCGTGGAAGCCAAGGTCAAATAATGCTTTTAAGATAAATCCGTTTCCGCAACCTATCTCTAATATTTTGGCATCTTTGGGGAGCTTTTTCATGACCCGATCAACTGCATCAAGGTATGTGCTTGTCAGATTCTCTACTTCTGATTCATACGTAAATTTACTTACTTTATATATGTCATACAGCCTGTCACTATCATACGTTGGGTTTGATCGTACTAGCCCACATGTATTACACCTTACAATCTGGTAATGGATCTTATCAGGAATACGTCTTGCAGAGAATATGTCGACATTAAAATCTGATTCTGTAAAAGTAGCTGGGTATAGGACTGTATAGTTGTCGGTGGTATCGCAGATCGCACATTTAGTTGGATTCAGATGCATATCTATTTTTAACATGAGTTCATTTTATCACAATTACTACTCTGGACATATACATATAGGAGGTTACCTATTTTTTTATTAGGATGGTATATCCAAGAGGATCAAGATCGTTGCCAATCTTTAAAAGCATACTCACATGCCCTAATGCTATTGTAATTAATACCAGTGGTGCAAACATTATCAAAATAGGGAAGAAAATATAATGCCATGCCTTTTTTTGTATTAGATTCCTAAAATACAACACAATGATTTTCGAAGAAATAGTAGTAACATCAGTTCCTCTCGGAAGGATTGATGTCTCTGAGAAATGTGAAAATATCTTCTTCAATGTCGAAGGGGTGTAACGAAAATAATCATAGGGGATATAGTGATACCTAGCACTCCAAGGGATGGTGAACAGTGCTTTGCCGTCAGGCTTCATCACACGATATACTTCGTCTATTAGACCTTGGTAGTTCTCACAGTGTTCCAACACCTCAGTGCATATTACGTAATCAAACATGTCATTAGGATATGGTATATGTTTCCCGTCAAAATGAGCAATGTCATCTTTTTTATATTCGAACTTATTCGCGTCATATATGTCCAGACCATAATACTTAGTGGTTTTCTCGTCTATCAGAAAACGATATGGTGATTCACCACAACCCAAATCCAGAATATTCCCTTTCACTTGCCGTATGAATAATTTCATATGACGATATACTGAAAGGACTTGAAAATCTACTATTAGACGAATGTAGTAGCGGACTGAGTTGGAGATCCCTATAGGTGGAGAATGTGACCAAGGTTTAAAGCCCTCGACTGTATTCATGATATTAATTAAGCTTATAAACACGAATACTATTTAGTAATAAATCAATCATATTTACAAGTCGAATTGTATCATAAACCCTACTTCCAGAAATTTTACCTATGTACCAAGCTACGGAAGGACAAAGTAAAATGCATTCACTTTCCTTTCACTTAAAATTATTCTCCCAACTGTACTTGTTGATGAATCCGAAATGACCGTCTTTGGCCGTTTGGGTAAAATTAGGTTTCCTTAGATCAAATCTCTCAATGATGGCCTCAGGACGGCAATCAATATCGAATGAAGTTTCTTTGCCGTCAATAATTGCTTGCTTGATGAGAGGTTGGTCACCGCCAATTACATATCCAAGACGGACAAGCACTTCGTGAGCACTATGCATGTGAAGTAAGTGCAGGGCTATCCATCTCGCCATATATGCAGCACTTCTATCTACTTTAGTCGCATCTTTGCCGGAGAAGGCTCCACCCCCGACAGGAACTCTTGGGCCATAAGCATCAACAACGATCTTGCGTCCGGTACATCCGCTATCGGCGTCAAATCCACCAATCGTGAAAGCACCCGTATTATTCAAATAGACTTTATCCACTGCAATTCCCAGATCCTTCACTCTTTGCTCTAGTTGCTGTTTAGAATGGTCTTGGACTGAGAGGACGACAGATTCGATTTTACCATCGACGATAGTCACTTGTGATTTGCCATCAATGTTGATTCCTGTAAGTAATTTGCGAGATAGATACATCTCTCGGGGGATAAACATGTCGTTCTCATCGCAGGCATAGCCAACCATCACCCCCTGATCACCAGCACCACCAGTATTTACCCCTTGGCTAATCTGGGGGGATTGTTTGACAACATTGGTCTTTACAGAAATATTCTTATTCGTGAGCAATTTGTAGTAATCTTGGACAATATTTTCGATGTTTATGTCTGCTTTTGTAGTCAGTTCGCCATAGATTGCGACGCTACCATGGCCGCCGACCGTCTCAATCGCAACTCGTGAGAAGGGATCTTGTTTGAGACATGCATCAACTATACAATCTGAGATTTGGTCACAAATCTTGTCAGGATGCAGGTAGGTCACGGATTCGGCGATGAAAGATCTCATATGATTAGATTCAAGAATTATAAATGGCAAACAAAAAATGATAACAATTGATCGTGAGAATACAAGGTGTCAAACCGAAATGGGAAGGGATTGGGGAGGATAAAATAAACAATAAACAGTAACCCTCCTTCGTGCGGCGATTCGGCGTACTACGGCGGGCGAAGCAGTAAACAGTAACAGTAAACAGTAGTAGTAACAATAAACAGTAACGGTAAACAAAATAACAATAGCAATTGCAATGGCAAGGAATAGCAATATCAATAACAATTAACAATAAGATAGATTGAGAACTTGGAACGTACCTGCCCCGCGAAGCCCCGAAGAGGTCACTTTGGGACTCCAAAGGAGTCCCTTTGGGACCCATGGCGAAGTGGGGGAATGGTGGAATTTGACATTTGCTATTCAAAAGCTATACTTATCATGATATGTATCAAGATATGTATTTCGAGTGGGATGATAAGAAAAACCTACTCAATATCTTAAAACATGGGATCTCATTCGAAAAAGCTAGAGACGTATTTCTTGATCCTAATGTCGTATACATAGAGGATGCATTACATAGTAAAATCGAGAAGAGATACTATGCTTTGGGACTCATCGATGGAGAAGTCTTAACAGTCAGATTCACCCAAAGAGGTAAAAATATTAGAATTTTCGGTGCAGGTCGATGGCGCCGAGGCACAAAACGATACTATGAAGAACAAAAAAGCAATTTACACTAATCCTGATGAACCCATTATGTTTGGTAAGCGTGTCTATGACTTGGATATACCTTCACCTGCTGAGCTTGTGGCGTATCTAAAGCCAAAAGGACAAAAGGTGACGATCACTCTGGATCCTGGGTCTGTAGATTTCTTTAAGAAAAAGGCTAATGAGCATGGTGTGAAGTATCAGGCAATGATCCGTGAGGTATTGCTTCAGTACTCAGAACGACAGGCAGTAAACAGTAACCCTCCGATTCGGCAGGCGAAGCCCTCCTCCGCATAAAGTCCCAAGTCATATGAGGTTTCTACCTTTCATCTTCGCATCAAGGAGTGTGGGAGTCTTTGTATTTTCCCACTCAGAAGGAGTCACTCCGAATGCTTGTATCTCTGGAGTGAGGTCGCTTGCTATAGAGTGTAACTTCGTGAATCTCTTGTATGGATCCATGTGCATGAATATGTCGGATACCACCACAATATCAATATCACTATATTCATTGAACTCAGGCGTGCCATAGGACCCAAAAAGGACCACATATGAAGGAGACATAGTCTCTTGAATGCGTTTTACAAATGTCTTTATGGTTTGAGTATTTTTGATTTTATCCATGGATATATTGTAATTGCCATTTTGTACAAATCTTCCACAGTTTTCTCTTTTTTGAAATGCGTATAACTCAAATCAGGATATCGTGCCCATCCGTATGCAATATATAGTTTTTCTACGGGAGGATTACCGAGAGGTGCCATATCGAGTT
>Ga0247841_10010747_pt1 | contig 12390 bp, 10 predicted proteins | sample LaCruzMarch2015__2_FD_192410 | JGI IMG/M metagenome (GOLD analysis project Ga0247841, IMG submission 192410) | Freshwater microbial communities from meromictic Lake La Cruz, Castile-La Mancha, Spain - LaCruzMarch2015_18m | ecosystem: Environmental > Aquatic > Freshwater > Lake | place: Spain... | reverse complement strand
TGTTTCCGGCCGGGAGAATTTCACCATTTCCACCTTGTTGAACTGGTGCTGGCGAATGAGGCCCCGGGTGTCCTTGCCGTAGGAACCCGCTTCAGCCCGGAAGCATGGAGAATAGGACACATAGTAGATGGGAAGTTCCTTTTCGCTGAGGATCTCATCCCGGTGGATATTGGTCACGGGAACCTCCGCGGTCGGGATCAGAAAATAATCCACCTGATCCACCCGGAAGAGATCTGCTTCGAATTTGGGAAGCTGTCCCGTCGCCGTCATGCTGTCCCGGTTGACCATGAAAGGCGCCAGGACTTCGGTGTAGCCATGATCGAAGATATGAAGATCAAGCATGAAGTTGATTATTGCCCGTTCCAGCATGGCCCCCATGCCCATATAGAGAGTAAAACGGGCGCCGGTGATCTTTGCCCCCCGCTCGAAATCCAGGATTTTCAGATCTTCGCCGATGTCCCAATGCGGTTTCGGGGTGAAGGAAAATTGTGGCTTTTCGCCCCACACCCTGATGACCGGATTGTCTTCGGAACTGGTTCCGTACTCCACCGATTCATGAGGAATATTGGGAATCACCATAACCATTGCATTGAGTTCCTCTTCGACCTTCTTCAGTTCGTCGTCGAGGCTCTTGATCCGGGCGGACACATCTCCCATCCGGGCAATCTGTGCAGAGGCGTCTTCCTTTTTCTTCTTTTTCTCTCCGATTTCCTTGGATACGGTATTGCGGTCGTTCCGGAGTTTCTCCACTTCCTGAAGGATGTCCCGGCGGCGTGTATCCAGATTGAGAAAGGGGGCCATATCCATTTCCTGGCCTCTCTCCAGCATCTTTTTTCTGACCAGTTCCGTATTTTGGCGAATGAATTTGATATCCAGCATAGATCGATTCCTCTTTTTAACGGTGGTCAGACTTGATTATTTACATTTATCATCGACGTCAATAAGTCAGTCTAACCCCGTTATTTAATTCTAACGATATGGAATGGCTATCACTTTGGCTGCTTGAAGTCAATCCCTTTGTCTCTGCGACCGAGCTTGCCTTTGACGGTCCGAATGACCATGACCATTTCCGAACACTTCAGGATCCAGGACATGACAAAATAAGTGGCCATACCGACGCTGATACTGGCCACGAGAAAAAGCAGGCGGCCCTCAAAAGGACCGATTATATTCCAGGGGATGACGACTTCGACCAGCATGATGGCCATCCACATCACCAGGGCAGCCACGGTTATTTTGCCCAGGGAGTGGTAGAATTCACGATTAAGGTAGGAACCGATCCGCTTCTTCAGGATGATCCCCAACATGATTACATTGACTGCCGAAGCGATGGAAGTGGCCAGGGCCAGGCCGCCATGTTTCATGGGAGACATGAGGACGACGCTGCAGGCAACATTGACAATCAAGGCGACAATCGCCGCTTTCATTGGAACCTTGGTGTCCTGAAGGGAATAGAAGGCGGAGACGATTATCCTGATTACCGAAAAAGCCCATAGTCCCAGGGTATAATAGAGGAGCGCATCGGCAGTCTGGATGGTTGAGGCGTCGTCAAAGGCCCCCCTTTGAAACAGGACGGAAAGAATGGGCACCCGCAGCGCCAGCAGTGCGATCGTGGCGGGAATGGTAATGAACAGAATGAGGCGCAAGGAAAAGGAGATGGTCCTTTTGAAATCGTCAAATTCACCCCGCGCCACCTGATCGGAAAAGCTTGGCAGGGCCGCCGTTCCCACGGCAATGGCAAATACTCCGAGGGGGAGTTCCACAATCCGGTCCGCATAATAGAGATACGATACGCTTCCCTTCGGGAGCAGGGAGGCGAGGATGGTTCCGATCAGGACGTTGATCTGATAGATGGCGGCGCCAAAAGCGGCTGGCATCATGAGGAGACCGATCCGCTTGAGGCCGGGATGGCGGAAGTGGAAATCCGGCTTGAGACGGACCCCCATGCGGATCAAGAACGGCCACTGCATCGCCAACTGAAGCACCCCGCCAATCATGACGCCTACGGCCAGGGCGTAGATCGGCTCAGCGAAGAGATCCCGCAGCAGCAGTGCCGCCAGGATCATAGAGATATTCAGGACCACGGGAGACAGGGCCGGAGCGGCGAAATGGCGCAACGAATTGAGTATCCCCATGCACAGGGCCACCAGGGAAATGAAAAAGATGTAGGGAAACATGAAGCGGGTGAGTAAGACTGTCAGTTCATACTGCTCGGGGACCTTGAGAAATCCCGGGGCCATGATGGTCACGATGAGGGGGGAGAAGATCACCCCGGCGACGGATACGGCCACCAGAATAATAGACAAGGCGGTGAAGGCCACATTCGCTAATTCAAGCGCCTCTTCCCGGGATCGTTGCTTGAGATACTCAGTAAAAACGGGCACAAAGGAAACCGTTAGGGATCCTTCGGCAAGGAGGCGGCGCAGGAGGTTGGGAATCCGGAAGGCAACGAAAAAGGCGTCCGTTACCAGGCCGGCGCCGAAAATGCCGGCCACGACCATGTCGCGGATGAAACCGAAGATCCGGCTCAACATCGTCGCCAGACCGACTACACCCGCCGCCTTGGCAACCTTTTCATTTTCTCTGCTTTTTTGCGGCTGAGGCATAGAGTTCCAGATCCTGACGATTACACCCCGTAATGGCTACGGTTTTTCGCTGGGACAAATGACCGGAGACAATGGCCACCTGACCTTTTTTTATCCCGAGCGTTGCGGCGAGAAATTCGACGATTTCTTCATTAGCCCGGCCTTCTACCGGCGGTGAGGTAACCTTTATTTTCAGGGCATCGCCGTGGGGTCCGACGATCTCACAACGGGAGGAGCGTGGCAGCACCTTGAGCGTCAACAGGACGCCCGCTGACGTTTCCTTGATCATCAGTTGAAGTACACGGCGGCCTGAATCATTGTTTTCACCAGGAAGAACTGGAGGAAATAGATGACCAGGATCACGATGATGGGAGACACATCGATGCCCATGTTGCCGAAAGGCAGCCAGCGCCTTACTGGCGCCAGCACCGGCTCCGTGGCCCGGTACAGGAAGTTGACGATGGGGTTGTAGGGATCGGCATTGACCCAGGAGATGACGGCCCGAAAGATGATCACCCAGACATAGAGCCCCAGGACCAGATCGATGATCTTCGCGAGGGCGACAATAAGATTACCCATTACAAACATTGCGGTTTCCTCAATTAGTGAGCTTACAGGGAGAGGGTGAACTCCTTGAGGGCCTGATTAAAGGCCTCGGGACTCTCTATCATGACAAAATGACCGGCGTTTTCAAGTAGCTTCATACAAGCCCCCGGAATATGATCTTTCAAATATTGGGAATTTTCCGGCGGCGTCATTTTGTCCTCGGCCCCGCAGATAACAAGCACCGGGATACTGATCTTCCCGATGTCATCGGTCAGGTTCAACTGGCTGCAAGCTGTGAAATCACCATGCATAACCACCGGATTCGCCTTGGAAAAACCATCGACGAGGGCAGACGCAAATTTCTCCCGGTTCTGCTTGGCCAGGGAAAGTTTTGCCGCCATCTCGATAATCGGGGCGGGATTGCTCAGCAGCCCATCGAGAATCGCTGGATTTACCAACATGGTTACGCCCCCGCCTACAGTAACGATCCCGGCAAGCAACTCGCCATGCTGGACGGCAAAGGTGAGGCTGATGGCGGCGCCCAGGGAATGACCTACAAGGATAGGCTTCTTGATCCCGTAGGCGTCAAGAATCTTTCTCATCCATTCGACATAGCGGGAGACGCTCTGTTCACCTTTCCCCTCGGACTGCCCATGTCCGGGAAGTTCAACCGCCAGGACGTTGAAGTCATTCTTCAAGGCTGAATACTGATAGACCCAGTTGGTATGGTCTCCACCGGAACCATGAATGAAGACAATGGTCCGGTTGTTTTCCTGCCAGTTGTTGCTGTTCATCCAGCAGGCTATCCTGACTCCGTCGATATCCCGTTTTGCAATCATCATGACCTCCTCAGTCGTTATATGTTTCTATTTTATGGTTTTTCGTAACACGTTTTCGCTTATTTACGCAACCGATGTTTTCTCGGTAATCATCCTATTGACACTATGGATAAAAAAGGATTAAAAACATTCCCATACTTAAAAAGGGGGGATCAACGATGTTGAAAGGGAAAAAGGTTGGCGTTATCGGCGGCGGTAAAATGGGCGGGGCGCTCATCGGGGGCATGCTTGCCCGCCATCTTGTTGCTGCGGAAGGAATCATCGTGGCCGATGCAGACCCGAAGCAGCGGGAGGAAATGAAGAAAAACCATGGCGTCACAACCACGGAAAGCAACAGAGTGGCCGCCAAATCTGCGCAAGTAATCATTTTAGCCGTAAAGCCCCAGAATATGGCCGAAGTGCTGGCAGACATCTCCGTCGCGGTTGACAAGTCGAAGCTGATCATCTCCATTGCCGCAGGGATTACCATTCAATTCATCGCCGAGCGTCTCAAGCAGGGAGCGCGGATTATCCGCACCATGCCCAACACCCCGGCCATAATCGGCGAGGGGATGACCGCCCTGGCCGCCGGACAGGCGGCAACAAAGGACGATATGGCTACGGCCCAGCACATCTTCAATGCCGTCGGGAAAACGGTCATCGTCAAGGAAGATCAGATGGACGCCGTAACCGGTCTCAGCGGCAGCGGTCCCGCTTACGCCTTCATCATGATCGAGGCCCTTTCCGACGGGGGGGTGCACATGGGACTAAGCCGCGACACGGCGTTGACCTTGGCGGCCCAGACCCTCCAGGGCGCCGCAAAACTGTTTCTTTGGGGAGAAAAACATCCCGGCCAGTTGAAAGACATGGTCACCTCGCCGGGAGGAACCACGATTTCCGGGATAAGGGTCCTTGAGGACGGCAAGATCAGGGGAACCCTGATGGCCGCAGTAGAAGCGGCGACCATGCGTTCCAAGGCATTGGGCAGCCAGAAATAATAATTGTCCCGTTTCTAAATTAAAGCGCTATCTTCGTTGGCTTCGTCATCGGCTCCTCGACGTATTTCCAGATACGCCTGCGTCGCCTCTTCCTTACCGCCTTGATTTCATCTTTAATTTAGAAACGGTCAGCCTTCCGAAGCCTGTTCCTCGCCAGGGGCGGCAACCAAGCCATCACCCTCGGGAGATGATGACTCGGGCGGGGCGTTTTTCTTTTGCACGGCGGCCCGGCTCGGGGAACGCCTTCTCCGGCGGGGCGCCTTACTGACCGGCGCTTCGCTTTCGGTCGTTTCGCTCACCTGAGTTTCACTGGTTGAGATTTCGCTTGTCGGCGCCTCCCTAAGCCGGGATTTTATGGCCGATGGTTTGGTGGACGGCGACTTGATTGCCTTTGGCTCGCCCTTGATTGCTCCGCCAATGGGCGATTCCTTGGCAGGTGCGCCACTGGCGGGCGTCTCTCCGGCATAAAACCCATCAACATGATTTTCCTTCACATTCACGCCGCTAATCGACGTTTCGATGACAGGTGGGCCGGCCGTAATTTCACCAGCCGGCGTTTCACTGACCGTTACGGTTGCCTCGGCAGGTTTTTTCCTGCGATGACGGGATCTCCGGCGGGATTTCTTCTTGGCCGGTTCAGCGGCGGCGCCTTCCGCAACTTCCGTAGTTTTACCGACCAGTTCCCGTTCCAGTTTCTTGACGGCGGCCTCCGGAAGAGGCTCTTTCGGTTTGTCCGCAACCTTGTCGTTTTCGGGAACCGGTTCCGGGATAACTTCCCGGTTCTCGCATTCGATCCTGACATCGTCCCACTGTATATCGGCCTGACCGGAAATATGAATAGACATGTCGAACATCGATTCGAGCTTGGTGATTTCGAGGCGTTTCTGATTGAGAAGATAGTCCGCTATGGCATGGGGCATGTCCACCTTCAAGCCTGCGAAGGTTCCCTTTACGGCCTTGGATTCTATTTTTCTGAATGCGCTCAGGGCAGTGTATTCCAGGGAAGGCCGGAAGCCGGTGCCTTTACAGAAGGGGCAGGCGGTGTAGCTGATTTCCTGGATCGTCGATTGTTTCTTCTGCCTTGACAGTTCCAGCATGCCGAATTTCGAGATCTTGGACATCTGGATTCGTGACCGGTCCACACTCAGGGCCTTCTTGAAAGCCTTTTCAATCTCGAGCTGGTGCTGACGGTCTATCATGTCGATGAAGTCGATGACAATGAGGCCGCCCAGATCCCGCAGACGCAACTGGCGGGCGATCTCCTCCGCCGCCTCGAGATTGGTCCGAAAGGCTGTTTCTTCTACATTCCGCTTGTTGGAACCACGACCGGAATTGACATCGATGGTGATCATCGCCTCGGTGGGATTGATGATAATGTATCCTCCCGATTTGAGATCCACCCGCTCCTGATAAATGACCCTGATTTGGTCTTCGAGACTGTATTTGTCAAAGATGGGTACCATATCCTTGTAAAGTTTGATGATCTTCACCGTCCGGGGGGAAACGGTTTTACAATAAGCCCTCATTTTCCGGAAAGTTTCCGTGTCGTCGACAAGGACCTCTTCTATTTCCGAAGTGAAATAGTCCCGAAGGGAACAGACGCCAAAATCACTCTCTTGATAAATAACCGCCGGGGCCGGGATTGCCTTGGCGTCTTTCTGGATCTCCTTCCACAGCCGGGTGAGCTGCTGATAATCCCTCGCTAATTCCTGTTTGGTCCGGTTCATTCCCGCGGTACGGATGATAAACCCCATCCCCTCTTCCACCTTGATCTGCCCCATTATCTCCTTGAGGCGCTTACGATCTTCCTCGTCCTCGATCTTTCTGGAAATACCGCCACCCTGCTTGTTCGGTAACAGGACGATATAACGTCCCGGCATGGAGATGTAGGTGGTAAGCAACGCCCCTTTTCGCTCGCTCACTTCGCGCATGACCTGGACGATTACTTCCTGGCCGATCTTCAGGTGCTGACGACCGTGCCCATGAGCACCCTCCTGACCGTTATCTCCATTCCGGCGCTCCGTAAAATAGTCCTGGCTGACATCCCGCAGGGGCAGGAAGCCATCCTTCTTGCCGCCGTAATTGACAAAGGCCGCCTGAAGTCCTCTTTCGACCTTCATGACGATACCCTTGTATAGGTTCCCCGTTATGGGGTCCTTGACGGCCATTTGGATGTTATAATCCAGCAGTTTGCCGTCATCGACGATCGCCATCCGCTTCTGCTCCGGATGGACGGCATTGATAAGCATTTGTCTTCCCATTTTCATTCACCTGTATATGTTCTATGTGAAGGCGGATACATCGCCTCTTCCTATGCGAATAATTTCCACCGTATCATCCTCGAGACTGATAACAGTAGATTGCCCTCCCGGGCAAAGGCCCCCATCGATGATCAGGTCGACACAGTGACCGAATCGCTCCCGAATGAGGTCCGGATTGTTTAGGGTTTCCCCGTCTTCCGACTTGACGCTGGTGCTGATAATCGGTTGTCCCAATTCCTTCACTAAAGCCAGGCAGATGGGATGGTCGGGAACCCTGATCCCCGTAGTCTGACGCTTGGGAAGGATAATTTTGGGAACGAGACGGGATGCTTGCAGGACAAAGGTATACGGCCCCGGCAGCAGGCGCCTCATTGTCCGATAGGCGTAATCCGTAACGAAGGCGTATTTGCTGATGTCTTTGAGGTCGGCGCAGACAAAGCTGAAAGGCTGCTTCTTGTTTCGCTTCTTGATATCGTAAATCTTTTCAATGCCCCTTTTATTAAAGAGGTCACAACCAAGCCCATAAACCGTGTCGGTCGGATAGATAATTATTCCCCCGCTCCGCAGAATATCCACAGCCTTTTTGATCAAACGCATTTGAGGATTCTGGTTGTTGACGGCAAGCAGCATAATTGTTTTTGTAATCCCTTATCCTTAAACACTGGACCCTATACCAGAAATAGAGGAGATTAGCAACGGAATATGACCACCCATAAACAGGGTCAGCCGTTGAGAGGGTCGCTCGGGTATTCAAGGGTGATGCTCTTGTAAGAGTCGACAAGCTGGGCATAATTGACGGCTTCGTAAAAAGATCCGCAGGCAAGGCGCGCCAATCCTGAGGAATGAGGCGTACTTGGCGTACGCCGCAGTGACGAAGGATGCAGCGCAACGCAGCATCCGGACTTTTTACGAAGCCGTCACGGGTTGTTCTTGTTGTCCCGGTCCTTACTCAGCTTGTACTGGATACTGTCCACCAAAGCCAGCCAGCTCGCCTCGATAACATTTTCAGAGACGCCGATCGTGCTCCAGGTATCCTCTTCATCCTGCGATTCGATAGTCACCTTGACTTTCGCCGCCGTTCCCTCGCTGCCCTCGACGATCCTGACCTTGAAGTCAGTCAGGTGCATCTTCCCGATCTGGGGATAGAATTTCGTCAGGGCCTTCCGCAGGGCATTATCCAGGGCGTTGATGGGCCCGTTGCCTTCCGCCGCCGTGAGTTCCTCCTCATTGCCCACGGAGATCTTGATGGTTGCCTGGGCCTGGGAGGGATGGTGAGCCGTCTTGGTGGCCATGACATTAAAGCACTCCAGGGCGAAAGGTTCCACAAATTCGCCGGTGACCTTCTTGATCAGTAATGAAAGAGATCCTTCGGCAGCGTCAAACTGATACCCTTCGTCTTCCATCCTCTTGATCTCATCAACAATCCGCCGGCTGGCGCCGTTGTTTACCCCCAGATCAATCCCCAGTTCCCGGGCCTTGTATTCGATGTTACTCTTTCCGGCCAGATCGGAGACAAGAACCCGCTGCTTATTTCCTACCAACTCCGGAGCAATATGCTCATAGGCCAGGGGATTCTTGAGGATGGCGCTTACATGGACGCCGCCTTTATGGGCAAAGGCGCTGCGGCCGACGAAGGGACGAGAGTTGAGGGGTGAGATATTGGCGACATCGCCGACATAGTTGGACAGATTGCTCAGGTGATGGATGGACTCGTCGGAAAGACAACATTTTGCCATCTTCAACTGGAGGTTAGCGATAATGGGGATGAGATCGGCGTTTCCACAGCGCTCTCCGTATCCGTTGATCGTGCCCTGAACCATCCTGGCCCCGGCCAGGACCGCCGCGAGGGAATTGGCGATTCCCAGGCCCCCGTCATTGTGGGCATGGATCCCAAGCATCTCCCTGGGGACAAAGACTGCTACTTCTTCTGTCATCCGCTGAACGTCGTGGGGCAGTGTGCCTCCATTAGTATCACAAAGGACAATCCAGTCGGCGCCGGCGCCCACTGCCGCTTCGATTGTCTGCCGGGCATAGGCCGGATTTTGTCTGTACCCGTCATAGAAATGCTCGGCGTCGTAGACGACTTCCTTCCCCTGCCCTTTCAGGTAGGCTACGGTTTCCCCGATCATGGCCAGATTCTCTTCCCGGGAAATCTCCAGGATATCCATGACATGAAGATCCCATGTCTTTCCGAAAATTGTCACAACCGGGGTTTCCGCCTGAAGGAGGGCCTGGATATTCGGGCATTCCTCCACTCGCAAGTCCGACCGGCGTGTGCTGCCGAAGGCCGTCAGGCGGGCATTATGAAAGGCTACGTCCTTGGCTGCTTCGAAGAAACGGACATCCTTGGGATTTGAACCAGGCCAGCCCCCTTCGATGTAGGGAAATCCCATTTCATCCAGGCGCCGGGCAATACGCAGTTTTTCCTCGGCAGTGAAATTAACCTTTTCTCCCTGCGAACCGTCCCTCAGGGTCGTATCGTAAATCATTATTTCCCGCTTGATCATAAAATGCCTTCCTCCTGAAAAAAAAATCCGCTACCAGGGAACCTGATAACGGATTTTGTGAATGTCTTGTTTTCTTATCTAAACACTAAACCACGATCAGGCCCCGGTATTTTCCGGTCTAATTATGCCGCTAATAATAATGCCGACAATCGCGTTCAGTCTCTTACCGTTCATAATAATTTCCTAACCCGGCGCCACCTATAATCGGTTCATCTTCTTTTGTCAACAGGAAATGCAGGGAAGTTTTGGCCTCTTGGCTTCGCAAGAATCAATCCAGCCGCTTATGGAAGCGCAGGACGGCGGCGGTAAAGACCGCCAGGCCCAGGAAGGTCAGGGCGACATACTGGGGCCAAAGGACGTCCATCCCCACGCCTTTGAGGAAGATGCCCCGGATGATCACCAGGATATACCGAAAAGGATTAAGATAGGTCAGCCACTGGACGACGATCGGCATATTGGCGATGGGAAAGACAAAGCCGGAAAGGAGAAACGATGGTTGAATGAAGAAAAAGGTCGTCATCATGGCCTGCTGCTGGGTGGCGGAGATGGTCGAGATGAACAGGCCGATCCCCATCGTGCTGATAAGAAAGAGGCAGATGGCGAGGAAAAACAGGGGCAGGCTTCCCCGGATGGGCAGCTCGAACCAGTAAACGGCAAAGAGGAGCACGCAAATCATCTGGATCAGGGAGATGACGATATAGGGGATGGTTTTCCCCATGATCAGCTCGTAAGGTTTCATGGGCGTCACGATAAGCTGCTCCATCGTTCCCCCCTCCTTTTCCTTGATGACCGCCATGGAGGTAAAGAGGAGCGAGATCAGCATGACGATGAAGGCGACGATCCCGGGAACGAAGAAATGCCGGCTGTAGAGGTTGGGATTGTACCAGGTCCGCAGGCGGCCGTCGATGCGCCCATACGTCATCTGGACCGGGTAAAGGTCCCGGAGGAACTGGCGATTCAGGCGCTCCATAACCGTCATGACGTAGGAGACCCGGATCGCCGTCATGTTGCTTACCGTGCCGTCGGCGAGGATCTGGATTTCCGCCGTCTCCCCCCGGCGGATCTTCCGGCTCAGATCGGGACCGATCTTGAGGCCGATGTCCACTTTTCCGCGCAGGAGCAGGTCTTCCATCTCCTTGGGATCATTGACGACATTGCTGATCTGAAACATGCCGTTGGCGCTGAAGGCATCGACAATCGTCCGGCTTTCCACGGTGTGGGAGAGATCGAGAAGGGCGACGCGGATGCTGGTGATGTCAAAATTTACCACATAGCCAAAAATCAGGATCTGAATAAGGGGGGCCATGATCAGGATGGGGCGGTTCAGCTTGTCCCGGAAGAGTTGAATGAATTCTTTCCGGACGAGTTCCCGTATCCGCAGGAAGTTCATGTCACATTCCCTCCCGCTTCAGGACGATGACATTGAGGACGGCGAGGATTGCCGCCATGGCGAAAAGGACGGCGAAACTCGGCCAGAGGTAAGTGATATCAAGGTTTTTCATGTAAATGCCCTTGAGGATGTCGATAAAGTACCGGGCCGGAACGATGTAGGTAATTGTCTGGATAACCGGGGGCATGTTCAGGACGGGAAAGACGAAATCGGACAGGAGCATGGACGGAAGAAAGGTTACGATGGGCGACACCTGATTGGCGACGAGCTGGGACTTTGTGGCTGAGGAGATGAGGAGCCCCAGGGTGATGGCGACCGCCAGATACAGGGACGAAGCGGTGATCATGAGCCAGAAATTCGCTTTCATGACGATCCCGAAAAGGACCTGTCCCATGAGGACGGCGATGAGGACGTCGGCCAGGGTGATAAAAAAATAGGGGATCGCCTTGCCGATGATAAATTCCCCGGCGCTTATGGGAAGAGACTTGATCGTCTCCATGGTCCCGTTTTCATACTCTCGGGCGATGACCAGCGACGTCAGCATGGCCCCGACAATCATGATGATGACGGCAATGATGCCGGGGACAATGAAGTTTCTACTCTCCAGATCCTCGTTGAACCAGATGCGGATACGGCCATCGAGGGGCGCCTTCATCTGCTCCATACCCTGGCGATTCAGGAAATTGTGTAGATATTTGGTGTTTTCCCGCTCCAGGAAGGCAGTGATATAGCCGGCGGAGATATTGGCGAAATTTGGATCGCTGCCGTCGAGGAGAACCTGCAGCGGCGCCTCCCGGTCGGCCTGGATGTTCTTCGTCCAGTCCGGGGGAATAACGAGGGCCAGGGTTGTCCGGCCGTGATCGAGCCAATCGGCTGCCTCCGCGGAGTTCTTCAAATGGGCGACGACGCGGAAATAGGGGGAAGCGTCCAGGCGGCGGACAAGATCCCGGCTCTGTTTGGTGCCGTCGTAATCCACAATTACGGTCTTGACGTCTTCCACATCCAGACTCAGGGCGTAGCCGAAGAGCAGGATCAAGATCAGGGGAATGGCGAAAGCCAGGTAGAGACTCCGGTAATCCCTGATCAAATGATAAAATTCCTTGCGGGTTATGGCAGTGATCTTCCGCAAATTCATTTTTTAGTTTTTCACCTGAAGATACAACTTTCTCCCTCCCCTTCAAGGGGAGGGTTGGGGTGGGGATGGGTTGCCTGTCATGTCAGCTTCATCAAGGTGTTTTCCCCATCAGTTTTTCATTAAGGTAATAAATGCGTCGTTAAGATTCGC
>Ga0247841_10010746_pt1 | contig 12390 bp, 8 predicted proteins | sample LaCruzMarch2015__2_FD_192410 | JGI IMG/M metagenome (GOLD analysis project Ga0247841, IMG submission 192410) | Freshwater microbial communities from meromictic Lake La Cruz, Castile-La Mancha, Spain - LaCruzMarch2015_18m | ecosystem: Environmental > Aquatic > Freshwater > Lake | place: Spain... | reverse complement strand
ACCACTCTTGTGACCGAGGACGTCACGTCGTCCGGCAGCTTCGATGTGACCCAGTTCCGAGCGACCTCATTCGGCAAACTGTTGCAGGCACTCCCCGTCCCCGCTCTGTTGATCGACGAGTCTCATCGCCTAGTTTTTGCCAACCAGGCAAGCGTGAAGATAAGATCCAGGCAAGAAGAGCTGATTGGTCACCCTGTGGCCGCGATATCGTCTGATCCTGATTCCCTCCGGATCGTGAAATCCGCCCTGGCAGAAGTGTTGTCCACCAGAAAACCCAAGGGATGTGAAGCCATGCTAGGGCCCGAGGAAGCCGGTATGTGGGGTCGGTTGTTTTTTCGGTCGATCAGACTGGAAAAACAGCGTCTCATACTGCTCGTCGTTGAAGATCTCACCCCCGAAAAGACACAGCTCATTGCAAGCCAACGATACCAGGCCGCTCTGCAAAAAGAGATCGGAGAGCGCAGGAAGGCGGAAGAGGCACTTGAAACGGCATACAGAGAGCTGGAAGATCGAATATTCAAACGTACTATCGAGTTGATGAACCTTAACGAGAAATTGCAGCAAGAAATTACCGAGCGCGAACGCGCGCAGAAATTGTTGTCCGAGAGTCAACAGCGCCTCGAACTGGCCTTGAAAGGCGCCAACCTGGGATCGTGGGACTACGATGTTCGCGAGAACCGCGCCTTCGTCGATAAGACGTGTGCCGATCTCTTTGGTTATTCCCCCGATGACATGGAGCCGGATCTAGGTTCCTGGAGACGTGTCCTCCACCCGGAGGATAAAGCCAACGTCATCGAGGCCTGGAGCGCCCACCTCGAAGGCCGTACCCCGTTTTTTGAGGCGGAGCATAGAGTAAGGGCCAAGTGGGGGGGGTGGATTTGGGTCTTGTCTCGGGGCAAAGTCGTGGAACGCGATGAGGAAGGCAAGCCCTTGAGAGTCTCAGGAACGGCCTATAACGTCACGGCCCGCAAGCTTGCGGAAGAGAAGCTGCTCCAAATGTCCAAAGTCTTCATGGAATCCATAGACCCGATTCTCATCAGGGACCTCGAGGGCAACATCGTTGATTCGAACAGGGCCGCTGAGGAAACCTACGGCTGGAGCCGCGACGAACTGATAGGCAAGCCCATCAGAACCATAGTGTCCCCGACTCGCCACGAGATAGTCGATGAGTTGCACGAGCAATGCAAGCGTGGGGAAAAAGTCGAGAACATCGAAGCCCTACACCGGAGAAAATCCGGACAAACCATACCTGTTTTACTTAGCCTTTCCCTTCTGACGGACGAAAAAGGCGCGCCCCTTGGCATTGCCAGCATTACCAAGGATCTGACCGATCTCAAACGGACCGAGGAAATGCTTCGCTCCAAGACGGAAGCCCTGGAACGCAGTAACCAGGACCTGGAAGAGTTTGCCTACGTTGCGGCCCACGACCTGCGGGAGCCGCTTGTCGGGATCGCCGCCTACCTGAAGGTGCTTCAACAGAGGTGCAGAGACAGCCTCAGCGCTGAGGCCCGCAAGTTCATCTCTAGGGCCCTCGACATCACACTTCGCATGGACGGTCTTATCCAGAGCCTTCTGGCATACTCACGCTTGGGAACCGAGCAGGAAACGCCCGAGCCCACGGACTGCAACCTGGCGATGGACCGCGCTTTGTCCAACTTGGCCTCCGCCATAGAGGGAAGCGGTGCAAAAATCACGCGTGATACCTTGCCTCTCGTGGTGGGAAATCCTTCACAGGTGGTCCAACTCCTTCAAAATCTCCTCAGTAATGCCATCAAGTTCGCAGCCGACAGGCCGTTGGAAATCCATGTCGGAGCCACGAAGGAAGGCCCCGTGTGGCAGTTCTTTGTCAGAGACAACGGGATTGGTATTGAGCCTCCATACTTCGACCGCATCTTTCGGATTTTTCAACGGATCGAAACTAGTCGCGAGAGTCCTGGAACAGGAATCGGGCTCGCAAACTGCAAAAAGATCGTAGAACGCCACGGCGGGCGAATTTGGGTGGAATCCGAACCCGCGAAAGGCTCCACGTTCTTCTTCACAATTCCGACAATGACCGACGCCTCGGAATCAAATTCCACGAGTTCTTCATAAAACGACATCATTGAATTACAGAGAATCCCTTCAGCCATGTCGTCACCCCGGCAAATCCCGGAATCAGGAAATGCGAGAGACCCCGGAAGCATGGCATACTCCACGCAGCTTGCTTCACCTTCAGCCCGGCAAGGCAATCCGGCGTTCTGCGCCGGTCCCACCCCGCAAAATCGGGGATTGACTTTTTACGTCAACAGCATCGCTTACTCCGAAGAAAACACTTCCTTACGACCTGACGACACGCGCCATTTCCGTCCACCCTCCTGAACTGATTTGCTTTTTTCGCAGTCACGTGTTATGAATAACTCCTGACAAGGTCAGCTCCGTAGGGCGCCTCGGCCCGCGCAACGGCCGGGGGGCGAGGAGTTAACGAGAAATGCTGAAATATAAATGCATCCTCTGCGGTATAGAATGGGGAGACCCTCAAGCAACCGAATCCGATATTTCTCATGGATATTGCCCTACATGTATACGAAAGCGATACACACAGCGGATACATCGCGCGCAGATCCGGGCCGGATACTCCGATTGTTTCAACCGGGGTCACAATGATTGCTCCGAGGAACAGTGCTGTTTCAGAACAGCCTGTCTGGATGAGTCGGTAAAAACTTGGCGTAAAGCTGTAATCCGGACAGCAAGACACCCGAAGAAGCAAGCCACCGGCCTCTGACGCGATCCCCGACACCGGCGCCCGGTCCGTCTATACCCATCCAAGGTCCAACTCGTAACGGAATGCCTCTCCGTAACCATTGAGCCGGTCGGGGCAACCAGCGAATTCGTGTCATTGCCGGGAGCTTCCGAGAAAGGCGAAGCCGATACCGTCATTCCGCCCGGAGCCACAATCCAGAGAAAGTACCCGATCCCCTCGCCTGTCCAGGACCATGATCCGAGGTTCGCCCGGGAGACAACACGGACTGGGCATGGCTTTAGTTTCAATGTGCAACACTATGGTTACAAGAACCTGTCAAAGTTTGCAGTGCTGGCGCCCGCAGTCGGTTGACAAAACCTCGGGACAATCGTATAAGCTTTAGAAAAGACCCGAGATAATCCTCTGAAAAGGGCTGTGGGATGGAACAGGAAGACCTTGATCTCATCACGGAATGGAAGGAAAGGGACCTTGAGCTTAAGAGGTTGTGGCAGGAACATCTCGAATTCGAGGAGCAGCTCGAAGCTTTCAATCGTAGGGTGTACCTGTCGGCCTCGGAACAAACGGAACGCAAAATCATTCAGAAAAAGAAGCTCAAGGGCCGAGATCTGATCGAACGGATTCTCTTGCGGCTCCGGAGCCAGGGATGATCCCCATGCTCCGGGACCTGACAGCAGGATGGTTTGGACGGAAGTGAAGATTAGCGGCGCAGAAATTCTTTTGCGCTCTCTTCGAGAAGAGGGTGTTGACACTATATTTGGATATCCGGGCGGAGCGGTTCTGGACATTTTCAACACGATCGCCACGCGCTTTGCCCGAGATTTCAAATTCATACTGGTGCGCCACGAACAGGCGGCAGTTCATGCGGCCGACGGGTACGCGAGGGCCACGGGCCGGCCCGGTGTGTGTTTGGTGACTTCAGGACCTGGCGGCACCAATACCGTAACGGGACTGGCTACCGCGTATATGGACTCCATACCCGTCGTGGTTTTTACCGGCCAGGTCCCCACGGCGTTGATCGGTAACGACGCGTTCCAGGAAGCGGACATCGTCGGTATAACGAGACCATGCACCAAACATAATTACCTCGTGAGCAGAGTCGAGGACTTATGTCGAACCGTCAAGGAGGCCTTCACTATCGCCTCCACAGGCCGGCCCGGCCCAGTGCTGGTTGACCTCCCCAAGGACGTGGTGCAAGCCAAAGCGGTCTTCGATTACCCCCGCACCGCGGACCTGCCGACATACAAACCCACCCTGAAGCCCCACATTCCTTCGGTCAAAAGGGCAGCCGAACTCATGCTCAACGCAGAGCGCCCTGTGATCTATGCGGGCGGTGGGGTCATTTCCGCGGAAGCTCACGAAGAGCTGCGCGTACTGGCCGAAATGCTCGGCTTCCCTGTCACTATGACGCTGATGGGTCTAGGCTGCTTCCCCGGAACGCATCCCCTGTCTCTGGGAATGCTGGGCATGCACGGGACCTATTGGGCCAACATGGCAGTCAGTAATTCGGATGTGCTCATCGCTGTAGGCGCCAGATTTGACGACCGTGTCACCGGCAGAGTGGAGGCATTTGCGCCCGGAGCAAAGATCATCCACATCGACGTGGACCCGACCTCTATTCAGAAAAATATCCGCGTGGACGTGCCCATTGTGGCGGATGCACGACACGCTCTCCTCAAGCTCATAGAAATCCTTAGGAAAAAAAGCGACCCCGCAATAAACAGAGACAGGCTGAAGGACTGGCATGCCACCATAACCGCTTGGAGAAGCGAGCAAAGACTCCGGTTTGATAGGACGACCGAAACCATCAAACCGCAGTACGTGGTGGAAAAATTGTACGAGTTGACTCGCGGAAACGCTATCATCACGACTGAAGTGGGCCAAAATCAGATGTGGGCCGCTCAGTTCTATCTTTTCGATCGTCCGCGGACCTTCCTTTCCTCGGGAGGTTTGGGAACCATGGGTTACGGTTTTCCTGCCGCAATCGGAGCGCAGGTTGCCTTCCCCGACAGCACGGTCATCGACGTCGCCGGGGATGGCTCCATACAGATGAATATCCAGGAGTTGGCAACAGCGACCACGTACGAGCTGCCCGTCAAGATCGCAATCCTTAACAACGGGTACTTGGGCATGGTCCGCCAATGGCAGGAGCTGTTCTACGAGAGGGTCTATTCGCACACTGATATCTTTAATTCGCCGGACTTCGTGAAGCTCGCTGAGGCCTACGGCGCCGTCGGCCTGAGAGCCACCACTACCGCGGAAGTGGAGCCTGTGATCAGACAGGCCCTGGAATCGCCGCGGCTGGTTATCATGGACTTCGTGGTGGAACGCGAAGAAGGCGTTTATCCTATGGTGCCCGCGGGGCATTCCATCAAGAACATGATTCTCGTCTAAATGGCCACTCGTCACGTCATTTCCGTACTGGTCGAAAACAAGCCCGGCGTGCTCGCTCGGGTAGCAGGGATGTTCTCCGGCCGTGGTTTCAATATCCATTCTCTCGCTGTTGCACCCACACTGGACACTCAATACTCCCGCATGACCATAGTCAGCCACGGCAGCGACCACATTGTCGAGCAGATCATCAAACAACTGCGAAAACTTATCAACGTGCTGAAGGTCCAGGACCTGACCAGCGGGGACCATGTAGACAGAGAGATGGTCCTCATCCGCATGAAAGCTACAGCGGCAAAGCGCGCCGAAGTGCTTCGCATCACCGACATCTTCCGCGCTAAAGTGGTGGACGTGACCCACGACACCATCACTCTGGAGGTCTCGGGGAGTCAGAGTAAGATAGACGCAATACTGGAATTGCTAACGCCCCTGGGAATCCTGGAGCTGATACGGACCGGCACTGTCGCAATTCCCAGAGGAAAGAAGAATCTGAAGCCCCTCGAGGCCGACGAATGATATCCAGGGCCGGACACTACGAACCAGTGGCCAGGGAAGGTTTCATCTTCATTATTCCGCCTGGATTGATCGCTCTGCTGAGTTGGTTGGCGGGCTATCCGTGGGTTTCACTGATCTTTATCCTTCTGACTGTGGCTGTGGCTCTCTTTTTCCGTAACCCCGAGCGCACCTCTCCTGATGGAGAAGCAATAGTCCTCTCGCCGGCTGATGGAAGAGTGGCGGAGATCGTGGACGACGTCCGCTCGGAGAGCCTACCTGGAGTCCCCCTGAAGCGCATAAGCATCTTCATGTCAATCTTTAACGTCCACGTCAATCGCTGGCCTATTTCAGGTGCCGTGACAAGAATCAAGCACGTGCCCGGAAAATTTCTCGACGCGCGGGAGCCCGCGGCATCGGAAATCAACGAACACAACTCCATTGTGATTCAGGGAGAACGCGAATCCATCGAAGTTGTTCAAATAGCCGGCCTGATTGCCAGGCGTATTGTCTGCTGGGTTCGCGAAGGCGATACTGCCTTGCAAGGGCAACGGTTCGGGCTGATCCGCTTCGGTTCGAGGCTGGATGTGTACCTTCCGGAAAATTTTTCGTTTGTGGTTGAGGTCGGCGCGCGCATGAGAGCCGGGGTCACCGTCATAGCTGAACGGAAAAGCCCGCCCGCTGTTTTATCCGGCTCCGAGGCAAGGGTTTAGCGTTGCTATTCTGGACAATTGAACTATAATTGCTTGAGCATCGATATCGATGCTTTTACCGGCCTTCCTGTCATCACCGTGCGGATGAGAGTAGGGCTTTCTCAGAGGATGCATCATGGCGCCCAATTTTCGACAAAAGAAAAGACCTTTTTTCAGAGACCGAAGGCGTTCCCCCGATGAAGAAGACTTGGTAAATCGTCCCAAGCGAAAGCGTATTCCCATCAACAAGATGAAGAAGGGGATTTTCATCCTGCCTTCCCTTCTCACGCTGACCAGCATTTTTTTCAGTTTCTACGCGATTATTGCCGCAATCAAGGGCAACTTCGTGCTGGCCTCGGCCTTGATTCTGGTCGCGGGGTTTTTCGACGGAATCGATGGAAAAGTCGCGCGCCTTACCAAAACTACTACCCGCTTCGGAGTGGAGCTGGATTCCCTCGCTGATGTCATCTCTTTTGGAGTGGCGCCCGCGATCCTTATGTACATGTGGGCCTTGGACCCCTACGGCAGAATCGGGTGGGTAAGCGTCTTCGTCTTCGCGGCATGCGGGGCCTTGAGGTTGGCCCGGTTTAATGTACAGACAGGGACCATAGACCCCAAGCGATTCAATGGTCTTCCTATTCCGGCAGCGGCTGTTATGTTGGCCACCACTGTGCTCTTTTTCGACAAGCTGGAATTGGACCCTGCGAATTTTCGGCTTGCGATTCTCATCTTCGTTTTCGTGCTATCCTTTTTTATGGTCAGCGCTTTCAAATTTCACGCGTTCAAAGACCTGACGCTCGTCAAAGAAAAGCCTTTCAGCTCGACCGTGGCTTTCGTGCTCATACTCGCCTTGATCGCGAGCCAGCCTTTTGTGGTCCCGTTCCTGATTTGTGCCGGTTATGTAATCTCCGGACCCATTCTGACCGTAGTCCTCCATTTGAGAAACCGTAAGCGCGTGGCCCAGACTCAACCTCCTCACGATTCGCCGCTGTCGGAACCCGCATCCGCCGCGACCAGCCCTGAGGGCGGACAAAAGTGACCATTTCCTTGAAGCTGGAGTGACAGTTGTCCGGTGGATTGCACAGGGCTCTGCCACACGCTTCGCGAAGCAGTCTCAAGTACTATCGGTTTATTCTTTGACTGTGAATCTGTGTGAGGCTCATGGCGCAGCTACCACGGGTGTTTACGGGAATCGTCCTCTTGTTCATGGCCGGAGTATTGATTGCGCAGGCAGCCCAATCACTCCAATGGCGCTTGGTAGTCGATACACCGCAACTTGCTTACATGGCATATCTGATCGAGCAACTGCGCTATGTTCCTTACCGAGATTTTTTCGACCTGAACATTCCCGGAATCTTTGCCGTGTACGCTCTGGTAGGAAAGGTGTCGGGTTATAGTGATTTCGGGTTCCGGATAGCGGACTTGGCCTACGTATCGGCGCTCCTGATCGTTACGGCGTCGTGGATGGTCAGATTTGGTCGTTTGGTAGCTATCTCCGCAGTGACGCTCTTCGGCCTGCTCTACATGAGTTGCGGCGCGTATATGACTCTTCAGAGAGATGCTTTGGAGTTGCTGCCGATCGCTTGCGCCGTACTGGTACTGACCACCCATCGGCCAATAGATCAACGGCTGCGCGCCATTTTGATCGGTCTGTTTTTCGGATGCGCCGCAACGCTTAAACCCCATGCACTGGTTGGGCTGCCGGTGTTGATGGCATACCAGTTGATCGCAGTGTGGCGTGATCACCGCGGCGGGCCATCGCGCCCTCGCTCTCTGATGGCGGTGGCCGGCGCAGCTGCACTTGGCTGTTTGGTACCTCTTTCAGCCGCGGCTCTTATCTTGTGGTATCTGGGAGCGCTGGATCAATTTCTGGACATGGCTTCCAATTACTGGCCAATCTATCAGTCCATATCAGGCCGGTTCGAGGCTTTGGGAGGATTCTCAGACCAATTGTTCTCGGCCCTGAAAGGTTTCATGACCTCGGGGAGCGCCAGGTTCCTGGTGATACTCGTTCCTGGTGTCCTTGGACTCTACATTGCTCTTTATCAATCAACGCTCGACGAGTCGGCCAAGAGTCTCGCGCGGATTGTCGCGGCCCTCGGGGTCGCGTACGCGGGTTATGCCCTCTTCGCTGGAAAGTTTTTCCTCTATCACATGATCCTGTTCGGCTATTTCGCTGTGCTGCTGGCAGCGATGTGCCTCGTGGAGCAACGCAACTCGCCAGGCCCTTCGCAGTCACTATTCCCTGTCCTAGTGTTGTTCGTCGTAATGGCGGTGGCATGCCGCCCCGCGCCTGAATTCACCTCCTGGCTAGCGGGGCGTTCCTATTCATCCCCGAGGGTAGAACGAGCCGACGAAATCGCCGCGTATCTCAAGGCCAACCTCAAACCCGCCGACACTGTTCAAGCCCTGGACGTCATTGAGGGCGGCACACACGCCATGCTGCTCGCCCGCGCGCGTCCAGCTACGCCATTTCTGTTGGATATTGTCTTCTACCACCGGATGTCCGACCCATACGTGGCCAAACTGAGGAGGGAATTCATTGCCGCTCTCGAATCGGCACGGCCCCGTTTTATCCTTGAACTGGATCACTTCGGCATAATAGGCCAAGGCAGCGATTCGACAACGGAATTCCCCGAGTTGACATCTTTTATCCACGCGAATTACCGTCTAGCTCAAAGCGGTTCAGGATACAGAATTTATGCAAAAGTGCAGTGAACCGCATGCCAAATTGATTTCTACATAATAGAACTGCCGGAGCGGCTGACGAAATCGACAAGTGGATGCAAGGTCCACCGCAAGATATATATCGTGTCACCCACGTGCACCACCCTATGTATCGACTCCGGTCCATCGCCCCTGCTGTCGCTGTCAGCGCCGGCAGTAGAGAATTCATGACGTTGAATTACTTACGCGCGTATTTACAATTCGATCTGAAGCTGCTGTAACGTCCGGGCTGCAGCCTGCATCTCCTCCCTCGCCTCTCTCGTGGCAACTCGGCCACTTCCAGACGATGACCGTCCCCGCCCGACTCTCAAGACGCAGAAATTCCGATTGGCAACAGAGTCTCAACTTCGCGTAGGGGCCAAGACTCAACCGGGGGTCGGGGTTCACCAGTATCCACTCGTTATAATTCTTTTCAGGGCCTGTCCATGACACGATATAGCCGACTCCATGCTTTGTCAGGTAGTCATCGAGTTCGTTCCGCTCTATATACCGCAGGAACTGGTAATCGCCGACGATCCCCTCCAGTTGCACCACTTTTCCCTGATAAAAATACGCAAAGCTCGCGGCGCGGTCTCCCATTGCCACAGTCGGTAAATCCGCCCAACGTTCGTTCAGCAACCGGGCCAAAACATAATTTTGATATAGAAAGGAATGCTCCACGTTTCTGGATAGCCAGAGCACCTGCCACATTGTTTGAATCGCAATGACCGTCAGCCCCAAAACCAGGGCCACTCCGGCAAGCAACCGGTAGAGCCTGCCGAAACAGGCTTCCAGTCGCACACAAAGGAATTCGACTGCAAAGGGCAATACGAAAACCGTAGCCAGAAGAGCGGGATAACAGTACCAGTTCCACAGGAACCAGGAGGTGAGAAACAGTTGACTCGCAGTGTACAGGACCAGAAAAGCTACTACGATTCCAGTAACATCAACCGTTTGCGCTGTGCCGGATCTTGTTTGCGCTCTCCTATTAACGACGTCCATCACGAAAGTACCGACCGACAGGACCAGTGTGCCGAGATACAGCATCCATAGAGGCCTCGTTATCAGTTGCTCGAGAAAAATGTAATTGAGCGGAAGCCCTGACATGGATTTGCTCGCGGCCGAGACAGGAACTATGTGACCGAACCACAGGTAGTTCACTATCAAGTAAGTGCCCCCAACGATCAACGAAGGCCCCCCGATTGCCAGGAGACGCACAAGTTTTCCCAAACTGATCGGCCGCCCGAACGCTACGAGGACTGTCAGAAATATGATGAGGTTTAGCATGACGGTATCCAGCCGCGCCAATTCCAGGGCGGCCAGTAACAAACCGACAAGCACGAACCGACCGTTTGGCGTTCGGCCCGGGTGTGCAGGATCCACCTCAGCTAGAATTACCAGGCTCCACACTGCAAGGGGTATCAGAAGTGATACATCCAGATTGGTTCTCGAAAATATGTGAGCATAGTACAAGGCGACAGCCATAATGATCGACCGCGTTAAAACCGAGAACTTCCGGTGAAGGAATCTCCATGCAGACCAATAGCCCAGCGCCAATAGAATTACCGACAGGGAACCCACGACACGCAGACACCAAAGCGGGTCGTGAACCACCGAGAAAATCGGCAACAACAGGATCATCCAGAGCGGGTGAAAGCCGTTTGTGACCGTCATACCGTCAAACGTCGCTTGATGATGAAGAACAATGTTGCGAGCAATCGTGAAATAATAATATGCGTCGTCTTCAAACTGCACTACGAGGTGGGGAACATCCGAGGCCCAGAAACTGACGAGACGAGCCAGAAAGAACAGAACCAGACAACCTACGATCAACCCGTCGGTAACAGTCCAGCGGTATTCCCGATAACTTGGGTTCACGGACATAGCTCTCCAGTCCAGATGTCGGTACTCACCCTTCGGAATTTGTCGCTGCACCGCCCCCGCCAGGCGCATCAACAGGGTGGCGTTTCATTCCCGACCGGACGAGGTCTCGCATTTCTGTGTAGTACCGGCTGGATCTTCTTATCGCAACCCCCATCGCTGTTCCCAACTCGTCCGCGGGGAAGTGCTCATAAGTCGTTCTGAAGTCCGGGTGCCCGATTATTTCGCTGATGATGCCTCTATAGAACGGAAATGGCATATAAATGAGATCAGGCTGATATCTCTTGAAAAAAGAAGCTCCGGAAAACCCGTGACGAGCGATCGACGTTTCATTTAGTCCGGCTAAATCGATAATCGGCTTCTTGGGATTCATCGCGGCCACCAGACCCACCTCCGTGGTAGCGATCATGAGATCGTCCGAAAGACCCGAAAACTTGTCCAACTCGAACCAGTGATGCCGCCACCGTTTGGAGTAATCTTCATGCACATCGAAGTACAGATTGGATTCCGTAACGAGGCTCACAAAGGCTGGTCCCTTTTTCCAGATACCGTAAGCGAATCCTGCACAACCCAAAAGAATGGCTACCACCGGGGCTAGGGTCAGAAGCCTTTTGTGATACCAGACAGCGTCAATGAAGCGAGGCTTTGCCGAACCGGGAATCGACGCCACGAGCCGCACAGCGCCGACCCCGCCCAGGTATGCGATCACTGGGAAGGTCGGGTAATAGAACCTCGCATGATAGGGCATGATCTGTAAAACAAAGAAAGCGTAGTAGAGAATGAACAACATGGTTGGAATAATAAGGCTTTTGTCCACGTCCGATGTTTGATTCCACCATGAACCGCGATTCACGAAAACGTCGGCAACGATGATCAACACCAGGAACCAGTAGGAAAACACGAAGCCGCCCAGTTCGTGAATCGGAGTCGAACCGTATGCCCGATATATGGTCTCGTAGTAAAGTCTCAGTCCTTTTGCATAGAAGGACAAAGGTAGCGGAGAGCCGAAATACCACAATGCAAAGATTAGCCAGGCTGCGCACATGCCAAGCGTCACGCCGAGCGCCAAGGCCGCGTTTCGTTTGGCCTCCCGGTTTCGGTTCAGCAGAACAATCGACACCGGGACCAGAACGGTATAGAGCATCAGGTCTGGTCTGGCAGTGAACGCAAGGCCTCCCCATAATCCCATACAAACGCCGCCGGCTATGGAGCGGGATTCCTCATTTATTTTGGCGAGCAGCAGATAAGCCGTCAGGTACGCCATTGCAAACGTAGTATCCATGCCGTTGGCAAAATGGGCCGATAGCGGCCGAACCGAAACAGCCACACTGAACAGAATTATGGTCTGCGCCAATGGCCCGGCCAGAGGACTCCTTCCTGCAAACCTGTCGCAAAGAACTAGAAGGAGGGCCAGGAACAAGAATCCGGCAATCATGCTCGACAGATAAAGAGTCAAGGCCGGCTCTCCGGGGAAAAGAACCCTGATCGGCA
>Ga0247841_10010744_pt1 | contig 12391 bp, 6 predicted proteins | sample LaCruzMarch2015__2_FD_192410 | JGI IMG/M metagenome (GOLD analysis project Ga0247841, IMG submission 192410) | Freshwater microbial communities from meromictic Lake La Cruz, Castile-La Mancha, Spain - LaCruzMarch2015_18m | ecosystem: Environmental > Aquatic > Freshwater > Lake | place: Spain... | reverse complement strand
ATTCCGTCGCCATGTATCCCCCGCCCCGGTCATCGTTACAAACACAGGGAATGTCCGCAACGCCGTAAGACCTGTCTATCAGCACCACGGGAATGCCGCTGTCATAAAGCTGCTTGATATACGCGTGATTGCCCAATTCATCCTTTTGGCCGCTGGAGGGCAATTTTTTGTACGCCGGCTGAATAATCAGCCCGTCAACTTTCTTCTTGAGCAACATCCTGATTTTGCTGGTCTCGCTCTGGAGCAGATCGTCCGATGACGAATACACCAGGTGAAAATTATTTTTCTCCAGAATATCGGAAACGCCCGTGAACATCGGTCCCGTTGAGAACGGGTTTTTTTGACCCGCAAAAACGCCGCCGATGAAATACGTCCGGCTGTTCCTGCGCGAATGCGGTCCGGCAAGCACCTGGTAGCCCTTGCCGGGAACCGGTTGAATCAGTCGCCGCTGTTTAAGGCGGCCAAGTCCCAGCCGAACAGTCACCCGGCTGACCGATAATTTGCGGGAAATCTCCCTTTCGCTGGGCAAGAAACCGCTGGGCGGATATTGATGCTTCCGGATTTTATCCTCAACCCAATCGGCAATTTGTTCGTGCTTGTTTTTCAAGGGAATCCGATCGGTCGCATCGTTCTTTATGCGTTACCTTGATGATTGCGATCCTGTATTCAATTAATACCGGTATGGTAGCGTGGGACTTTGTTTTTGTCAACCGTTGATTTTAATTTGTTATTTTCCTCGCTTTCGTGCCACCGATCCGTCTTTGGCGGAAAAAGGCATGAATGCCCTTGAAAAGTTGTTGACGTGCTTTCATGGTTTCAGGTAATAACAAATGGGCAATACCTCGCAATCATCCCAGTCTGAAAGCAAGCGAGTGGGCGGGGGTTACGCAAGCCCGGCAGAATTACGGTGTTCCGTGAAACTTTTAACCGAACGATAGTGTGGCAGGGAAAGACCGCAAGGGCTTTCCCTGCCTTAATGGAGGCAATGCAATGACTCGCAAAATTGCAAGGCAAGTGATTGAAAACGATTATCTAAATTGTTCCTGGAGCCAAGGCTTCAAAAACGATTTGCGATTAATTTCAAAACCGGAATTGCCGCTGGCTCAAGCCGAATTGAAAATAAATGGAGCGACGCCCGAATTTTCGACGAAAACCCGGGAAGGCGGTTTGAAAATTACGGCGCAAACAAGCCGGTTTGAAATAACAATCAATAACATTCTTGAGCCCAAAAGCGATTATATCAGGCAGGAAATAGAATTGGTGGCGAAGCGGGCCGGGATAATCTATCTGGATGACATCCGGTTTGAAATAATGCTTTGTCCCGCGGAAAAAAATTCCCGGGTTTTTATTCCCATGCATTGGGCCTATTTGGGCTCGGCGAAGGATATGCCCGCGATCGACACCTACTACCATCATTTTACTATTTTTGACGGCTACAAAAATCAAATCAGAACGCCGGCCATTTCTGTCTGGGGGCAAAATTACGGCATCACGGTCGGGCTATCAACCCCGCTTGCGCATTTAAGAATATCCCAAAAGATCAATGGCGACGGAGTCGGCATCCCTTGCTTTTCTTTTTCTTTCGAGAAACCGTCATACGGCCCCGATCATTTCGTTTTCAATCCGTATTTAAAAAAGGGGGAAAAGCTGAGGTTCTCGTTATTTATGCACCCGCACGCGGGAGATTGGCAAACCGGCATGAAGCGTTGGATGGCATACAGCATGCAGCATGTAGTCAGGGATGATTTCGATAAAATTCCATGGCTGGATGATTTGAAGGTCATCTGGATAAAATGGAACGGGGTGACTAAAGCCGAGATTGACGCGCTGGCCGGTTTCGGGATTAAAGCGATTGAGGTCTACCCCTGGACGGAGCCTTCGCGCGCTATGCTGGATTATATCCATTCCAAGGGAATGAAAGTTCTCATGGAGCATTATGTGCTGGCCAGCTACGTGATAAAACCGGAAGAAAAGGGCGATAAATTACAATGTTCCGAAACCGCAAGGGGCCGAAAGGCCTGTAAAATCGTCGCCGACTTGCATCCGGATTGGTGCTTAAAAGTTTTGCCCGGCGATGAATCGTTAAACGATATCTACCTCCATATGGATCCCCACGTGAAGGGATTTCGAAAGGCCAAGGTTGAAGAAGCCGTTAATTTAATCAAAAAAGGTTATGACGGGATCAGATATGACAACCTGCTCGTATTAAATGGAATTGCCAGAGGAGCCCCTTATACAACGACTTATGTTGAAGCAACTTATTGCATGTTGAAGGAAATTAAAACGGCGATACGGAAAATAAACCCGGAAGCGGTGATCTTGGCCAACAATGCCGGCCCGGATGTCTTTAATATTATTGATGGCAACATGTATGAATCCGGCTTGAGCTCGGAAAGCTCTCTAATGGAACAAGCGGGCAAGGCTGACTGGGAAAAAAGCAATTACGACCGGGCCCATTTAAGAATGTTGGCAGCCAAATGCATCTGGGAATTTGCCGGTAAATTATGTTGGGTATGGGATTATCCGCTTGCGACGGCGCCCAAGGGTCGGGAGAAACTGTGGATATTAAGGTCAATAATATTCGATATCTTTCATGATGCCATTATAGGCCTGGCGGTCGGAGGCAATTTGGAGGCCTATAAAATGGCGGCAGAACTTGCCGGTCTGGCCCGAAAACCGCTTGGTGACATCATCAGCAAGGATAATATCGTCATCCGGTATTTTCATTCTGGGATCATGATGATTATGGAAACAAAATCAAAGCCGTGGACAGGAACGATTAAAATACCGGCCAATATTCTGCCAGCTTTAAAGAAGCCTGCCTTGGGCCGCATCTCATGCAACCTGTTTTCAGAGGATAAATACAGGCTGAAATGCGCCCGCATTCATACGGTTGCCCCCGATTGTTTCAAGATGGATTTGGATGCCGATGGATGCGCCGTTATCGCGATTAAATCCGCTGAAGTCTCGTAAAAACCGGTTGAATTATGCTGTATATCAATTGTAGCGTCAGGTGGTAACATAACAATTTGCGGGTATTAAAAAAGAAAGGAAATTCATGTCAAAAGGCTTGTCACATACATTGCAACTCAAGAACGGCAATAATCTCAGGGTGGATTGCCTGGGGGCCGGCATCTTCCGGATCCGCATGGGCGCCGGTGATTGTTTGCATGAAAGCGGGTTGAACCGCTACGGCATCATCCGGATCAAGCCGGATTTGCCGGCCGATTCCGTCAAAATCTCCAAGGAAACCGGCAGCTGGACGCTGACCACGCCCGAGGCGGCGCTGCGGATCAATACGGATGACGGACGCGTTTGTTTAAAAGAAAAGAAGGGCGGCGTCATCCTGGAAGAATGTAAGCGCAAAGCCAAGTTGGATGGGCAGGGCTTCACCGCCGCCTTCTGTTTGAAAAAAGGGGAGAAGCTTTACGGTTTGGGCGACGTGAATCGCGACTGCATCCAGCGGCGCGGCAAGATTTACGAGATGATGATCAAGAACGTCATCGCTTATGCCCCGATACCCTTCCTGATGAGTTCCTCCGGCTGGGGGCTATTCATGAACACCACCTGGTTTCACACGGTGGATGCGGGCGCCACGGACCCGGACGTTCTCCGTTTCAATGTCGAACATGGATGCCCGGATTACTACCTGATTGCCGGCGATTTTCCGAAAATTCTGCTTGAACGCTATACCCGGATCACCGGCAAACCGACCATGCTCCCCGAAGGCAGCTACGGCCTGACCTTCGTATGCGACGAACGCGGACTGCGCGCGCGGGACATGCTTTACGAGGCGTATGAATTCAGGCGCCATGGCATACCCTGCGATGTGATCGGCCTGGAGCCGGGCTGGATGGAAAAGAACTACGACATGTCCGTGGATAAGACCTGGAGCCAGGAACGCTTCCATATTCCTTTCTGGTTGAAGGGCAAAGATCACTGCACCTTTGCCGCGGCCTTGAAAAACATGGGGTTTAAGTTGAGTCTCTGGCTCTGCTGTGATTACGATCTCAGCGAACATGAGGAACGGCAATTGGCGCAACATGCCGTCGGACCGGATGAGCAGGCCAAGGATAAACAATCGCCCTCCGCTTTTATTGACGATGAGCGCCTGAAAGACGCCGTGTATCAGGACCAGATTACCAAACCGGGCGAAGCGTGGTTTGAGCACCTGAAGAAGTTTATTGACGACGGCGCGCGGGCATTCAAGCTGGATGCTTGTGCCCAGGTTTGCCGGCATCCCGACCGCAAATGGAAAAACGGGATGAATGACGAGGAGATCCATAATCTTAATCCGGTCCTCTACGGCAAGCAGATGGGCAGGGGGTTCGCGGAATACACCAAAAAGCGCCCGATGATCAACATTGCCCTGGGCTACGCCGGCATCCAACAATATGCGGCCACGTGGGCGGGGGATACGGGCGGCGGCGCCAAGCCTCTGACCTCGCTCTTGAATCACGGTTTCTGTGGGCTTTCCAATGTGACGACCGACATGGAGGTTTATAGTGAACAGGGTATTCACTTCGGGTTCCTCCAGGCATGGTGCCAGATAAACTCGTGGCATATGTACAATGAGCCCTGGTTCCAGGGCGAACGCCTGGCGGCGATCTTCACCGCTTATGCCCGGATGCGTTACCGCCTGATGCCCTATATTTATTCCATGGCCCGCCTGGCGAACAAGACCGGGTTTCCGGTCATGCGCGCCATGCCGCTCGTGTTCCCGGATGATCCCGAATCGGATGCGCTCATTCTGCAATATATGCTGGGCGACGCCTTCATGACCGTGGCCTTTGCCGATAAGATCCACCTTCCCGCGGGGGAATGGGTTGACTACTGGACCGGAAAGCGGATGAAAGGCCCGGCAACTCTGCCGGTAACGTATCCGGAAGGCAAGGGCGGTCCATTATTTGTCCGTGCCGGCGCCATCATTCCCATGGGACCGGAAATTGCCTACTGGGGGCATAAGCCGATGGAGACTCTTTGTGTTGACGTGTTCCCCGGCAATCGGGAAGAGCCATTCGTGCTGTATGAGGACGATGGCGACACGGATGCGTATCAGGAAGGCAAGACGGCAGCCACGGTGTTTAACCAGAAGATGCAAGGCAAAAAGCTGGCGCTGAGCGTCTCGCCGCGCGAGGGCAGTTATGCCGGCATGCCCGAACAGAGGAAGTACCAGTTCGAAATTCATTGCCCCCGGCCCGGCGAAGTGCGCGTTGGCGGGAGGCCGGTCTCCGATTGGCGCTATGATGCCGAAAAATCACTGCTGGTTTTGTCTCCGCTGGCGGCGCCGGCGAAGCAATCACTTGAGATTTGCATTGGTTAGACCCGGTTCGAAAATGATTTTTTTTGGGGCTCAACTTGCCGGCCGCCGCCATTCGGCCGGCCCGTCGAGAGCCTCTGGGTCGTGCGACAATCTTAGCCGTACCGATAGGCAAACCACCTGCACGGTCTGAATCCGCCCTGGCCGGTGTTTGGGCAGACCCTCGCCCAAGGGAGAGGGGATATTGTTTTGGACACCAACAGACATCTTGGGTGATAATTATTCGATGAAAAGAGGAATATGGACCAACGGAACTCAAAGAAAAGATGCCTTAGAATGAACCCCGTCGCCAAAACCAATTCCGCATGCGAACCATTTTCCGTCCAACTGGCGGGCACTCCCGCCGAAATCGGCGGGATGTGGGGGCGCATCAATCGCGAACCCATCCGCCACGATATGGAAGCGTTCTTTCTCAAGCCTGCCCGCGATGTGAGCTTGTCCGAGGGGGCCCTGATCGAACAGTCGAAACGGTTTATCGAAATCGTCGAACAGATCGCGCCCCATTGGCTCGAGGAATCCGCCGCCATTGCCGTGGCGGCCGGGGTGGATCCGCGCCTGTACGTGGCCTTTGTCGCTGGCATTTACCGGAGCCTGTTCCTCCATGCAGAATGCACGTCCTATGCGGTCCAATCCGCCATAACCCGAGACCATGCCATTTTCTTTCACAAGAACCGCGACAACGTTGACAAGTCCCAATGCGCCTTCGTGATGAACAGCCGGGTTCCCGGGGTACACCGGTTCATCGCCAACAGCGATGCCAGCGCCATAGCCTGCATGATGATGGTGAACGAAAAAGGACTGGCCGGTTCCGCCGACTATCCGGGCGGATTAATGCCGGAGAAAGCACCCCCGCGATATCGGGGCATAACGAACCCCTTGCTGTTGCGACACATCGCGGAACGGGCCGAGGATTGTGCCGCGGCCCTGGCCATCATCCGGGAATTCGTGGATTGCGGCCACTATGCCGGCGGGGATGTGAACGAAACCCATTGGCTGTTTGTGGACCGTACGGGAACCATCCTGCAGGTCGGCAATAATGACCGCAAGGTGCTGGCCCAGCGCCATACCGACAAGGTGTACTTCAGCCGGTTGCGGGACAGTTCAGCCGCCCGCCGGCTTGGAGAGGCGGAGCGTCCCGTTGATTTCGCGCTGTTTCATGGCGTGTCACGCGATCCCTCCATCTGTATCGACACATCGATTTCGGGAATGACGGTGGAAATCGACATTGCTCGCCCCGATCTGTTCTCCTGCGCCTGGATGTCGCTTCCCGCTCGTTCGGCATCGTTCCCGTTGTTGATGGGGCAGAGGCGAACGCCATTGTGCCTGATCAACGGCGAGGCGTACCGACTCGGCAAGGCAACGGGTGACCATCACGCGCTGTGGGAAAGCATCGAGGGCGGCGTCCATGCCGGCAAGAGCCTTCTGAAGGAATGCGCGAAGAAGCCTGAGTTCACAAGCGGATCACAGCGGGCAAGCACCATTATCGAACAATGGTCGGAAGCGCAGTCCACGGCGATGCTGAGGGTCCTGCAGGCATTGCAACCTCCGTGACGATTGCCGAACAAGCCGTAGATTTTCGTATGGGTTGGGCCGGGAGCCCTGTTCTGCGTCAAAATATGCAGTATTTCAGATAAATAACTTCCCGAAAAATCGGCGTGCCTTCTAAAAATGGCAAAGCAATATTTACCACAAAGATCGCAGAGAAAATGGATCGAGGAAATAGGTGGGCATGTTGTCTTGCTTTTGTGTTCTCTGCGTTCTTTGCGGTTTCATGGAAGGCAGATCCGCCTCCGGCGGAAATAATCTGAATATCTATGGTGGCGCGTCTGCCTTTAAGCGTCATGCTCTTTCCCGGCAATACGCGCCAGGAACCGGCTCTCCTGTTCGTTCCTCAGCAACGTGTCCGCTTGTTCTGGGGAGACGAACACCTCGCGCTCCAGCAACTCCAGCCACTCCATAAATTTCAGATGCCTGAGGACCGCCTCGTCGAGTCGTTCCAGCGAAAGACGCTTATTTTCCACCGCCTTCATGAGCAGTTCGAAAATTCGTCCGAGCCTGGCCGTTCCCCGGGTCATGGTGCAAATACAGTCGCAGCCGGCGATCACCGCATCCACACTCATTTCTTCCGGTGGGCCGTTTTTCTGAAACCCGTACATCTCGATGGCGTCTGCGATGATCATGCCCTGAAATTTTAGTTTTCCACGAAGAAAATCGGTCAGGATCGGCCTTGAGGTGGTTGCGATGTGTTTTGGGTCCGGATCCAGTGCCGGGCATGCCAAGTGTGCCGTGCAGAGAGTCGTACAGCCCGCCTCGAAACAGGCGCGGTATACATCGAGATGGTCGCGCATCAGGGTCTTTCGGTCGAGGTTCACGACCGGGTAGGCTTTGTGACTGTCCAGAGGCGTTGCGCCATGCGCCGGAAAATGCTGGACCATTGTTCCACAACGTGCCCGGGTTGCCCCGCGCGTCAGGGCGACCCCGAAATCCCTCACCACTTTTGGATCCCTGGAAGTATCCCACGGCAGCATGATCCCGGTGTCGTAGAGGGGGACATTAAGGCACGGCTCAGGCAAGTTGTGCAGTCCTACCGCGCGCCATCGCCGCCCGAATATCGCCGCGGCATTTTCAGCCTCCGCGGGTCCCGCCATCCGGGCGGCATGCCCCAGCCATCCCGGTCGCCACCCCAGCCCAGAGGTATATCCGTGCAGCCAGAGAGGCATTTTGCGATGCTCCAGCGACAGGGCCTGCGCCCGGTTGGTCAGATCGCAAAAACCACGCACATCCATGCCATTGAGATTCCCCCAGACCAGCAGTGATCCGCATCGGTAACGGCCGATCTTTTCCTCCAGTGTTTCTGAATCCAGGTTTGCCATCAGAAGTTGGCCAACCTTGTCAGCTACAGTCATTTCGGACAGGACGTCTCGCAAATTGGGCATGGTGGTTACCGCCTGTTGTGAGCGGACCAGCGCTGTAACGGAAAAGCCCGGAACGCTCTTTTGATCTGACAACTTGATATTGAGCATTTAACCGGATAAATTGACCGGTGTTGTTGCCAACGACATTTACAAAATATGATAGGTATTCGTTATGCAGGGTCAACAACAAACGGGCGACGCTAAATAAGCGATAAAGAAATTGTGGCTGCTTGCGGGTCGCGGAACCCGCTGCCGGCGGGGTAAGTCCCGCATTGCGCAAGCTTGCTTACGCTGATGACAACACTGCCATTAAATCCTAAACGCATCCAGGTTAGAGTGACGGGCCGAGTCCAAGGGGTCGGGTTCCGGCCGACGGTCTATCGCCAGGCGACGGCCCTGGGCCTTTCCGGATTTGTCCGCAATACGCCGTCGGGCGTGGTGATCGAAGTGGAAGGCGCAGAACAGGCGGTGGACCGGTTTGTTGCCCAACTGCAAGCGGAGCCGCCCCGGCAAGCGCGGATCGAAGCGCTCCAGGTAAGCGCTATGCCTGCCTGCGGCCGGTCCGTGCCTTTTGAGATCAAGGCCAGCGAACGATCCGGCGACGTTCAGGCCGGGATGCCGCCGGACCTGGCCACCTGTCCGGACTGTCGCGCAGAACTGTTCGATCCCAAAGACCGCCGGTTCGGGTATCCGTTCATCAATTGCACGAATTGCGGGCCGCGCTTTACCATTATCCGTGAACTGCCTTATGACCGCGAACGTACCAGCATGGCGGAATTCAGGATGTGTTCGGATTGCAAGAAAGAATTTGAAGATCCGGCCGATCGCCGGTTCGATGCCCAGCCGAATGCCTGTGCGATGTGCGGGCCGAGGGTGGAGCTGATAAGCGGACGACGGCCTGCCCACCGTAGCCCCTGGGGCGAAGGCGGGACGGCGGACCCTCCTACGCCCGAGCGTTACGGAGGGCAAGCGACAGTCGGAGGAGGAAGCGAACACCGAACATCGAACATCGAACACCGAACGTCGAATGAAGAGGATGCCATACAGGAGGCCGTGCGACTGCTCAAGGCCGGGGGCATTATCGCGGTCAAGGGGGTGGGGGGCTATCATCTCTGCTGTGATGCCGCGAACGATGCGGCGATTAGCCGTTTGCGCGCGCGCAAGCACCGGCCAGCCAAGTCATTGGCCGTCATGTTTGCCAGTTTGGATCAGATCCGCCAGTATTGCGAGATCAGCGCCATCGAGGAACGGGAATTGACGGGGCAAGCGGCGCCAATTGTCGTGGTGCGCCGGAAATCAGGAAGTAGTTTGTCCGGCCTGCTCCCGCTCGGAGCGGGACAAGTTTCGCCGGACACCGATGACCTGGGCGTCTTCCTGCCATATGCGCCCCTCCATCATCTTCTGCTGGCGGAGATAAGTCCGCTCATTATGACCAGCGGCAACCTGGCGGAGGAGCCGATCGCCAAGGACGAGCAGGAGTTGAACGCTATTCTGGGGCCCGTGGCCGATGGCGCACTCATTCACAACCGCGCCATCGTGCGCCGCTGCGATGATTCCGTGTTGAAAATCGTTGCGGGCCAACGCCTGTTTCTGCGGCGTTCACGCGGAATTGTGCCCGATGCGATTGGCTTGCCCCTGGAAGGGCCCGCGGTATTGGCTTGCGGCGCGGAATTGAAGAATACGGTGTGCATCACGCGCGGCGCGCAGGCATTTCTTTCCCAGCACATCGGCGACCTGGATGATTACCGGGCATATCGTTTTTTCCGGGAAACCGTGGAGGACTTTTCGGCCCTATTGAAGGTGAAACCGACAATCGTGGCCTACGATCTGCACCCGGATTACCTGGCAACCCGATATGCGTTAGCCCGGGAAGGCGTCCGCCAGATCGGTGTCCAGCATCATCACGCGCATATCGCCGCCTGTATGGCGGAGCATGGGCTTACGGAGAGGGTCATCGGTGTGGCGTTGGATGGAACCGGGTTCGGGCCGGATGGTACGATCTGGGGCGGCGAATTCCTGGTAGCCGATCTGGCCGATTTCCGGCGGGTTGGACATTTCAAGCCTTATCGAATGCCGGGCGGGGCGGAGGCTATTCGCCAGCCCGCGCGCATGGCGCTCAGTTATGGGCTGGCTGAACTGCCGGAGAACGGCCATCGTGAGCTGCCGGATTTACTGCCGGGTTTAGCTGAAAACGAGTGCCGGGTGCTGGCCGGCATAATCGCGCAGGGTGTGAATGCTCCATGGACATCGAGCGCGGGGCGCTTGTTCGATGCCGTGGCCGCGCTGCTTGGACTGGGGGAAACCATTACCTACGAGGCCCAGGCGGCCATTCGCCTGCAAACCCTGGCCCGGCCGGATGGCGTGTTGCCCTATTCCTATGCGATTGAGATTCAGGACGACGGCTTTCAGCTTTCGTTCGGCCCGGCTATCCGGGAGATTGTCGCTGACCGGCGCGCCAACGTGGATCGCGGCCGCATCGCTGGGGGATTTTACCAGACGGTTGCGGAGGCCGTTGGCGAGATGTGTGTCCGGATCCGGGACCGCGAGCGGCTGGAGGCGGCATCTCGGCTGGAGCGGGTGGCGCTTTCCGGCGGTGTGTTCCAGAATGACCTGTTACTGGCGCTCGTCACAAATGATTTGCGCCGGCGCGGGTTCCAGGTTTATAGTCATCACCTTGTGCCGCCTAATGACGGCGGGATTGCCCTTGGCCAGGCGGCGGTGGCGCTGGCGAGGACAGACGACATAAAAAAGGCAAGGGGTAATTTGTAAGAAAGCAAGCAACATTTTCGCGCAATGTCGTTCCGGCGGATTAATCGAAAATCGGCAATCGAAAATCGGAAATTCAGTAATGTGTTTAGCCATTCCAGCAAAAATCATCGCAATTACCGGCGAGGAGGCGGTCGTCGAGATGGACGGCGTGCGCCGGACGGCGGTAGTGTCGTTTATCAAGAACCCGCAGATTGGCGATTATATCCTCCTGCATGCCGGTTTCGCCATCCGCAAATGGTCCGAAGAGGACATGCGGGAATATAATGAAATCATGGCAGATATTCAGGAGCCAGAAGTCAGGAGTCAGAATTCAGAATAAGGAAAGCCCTGCCAAGTGCCAGAAGTCATCCCGCCTGCAATCCGTCGGCTGACGGACGCAGCATTGCGGACAGGGAGTCGGAATTCTGTCTTCTGACTACTGGATTCGCTGAGCAGGTTTGTGGTTCCAAACAATGAATCCTCATCTTGAATCCATCCATCGCCTTTCGAACCAGATTGGCCATTCCGTCCGGTTGATGGAGGTCTGCGGGACCCATACCATGACGGCCTTCCGGTCGGGGCTGCGTTCGCTCCTGCCTCCGAATGTGGCCCTGCTTTCCGGGCCGGGATGCCCGGTGTGCGTCACGCCGGATGATTTTGTGGATCGGGCCATCGCCATCGCGCGCAGGCCCGATGCGATTTTAACGACTTTTGGCGACCTTCTGCGGGTGCCCGGATCCGAAAGTTCCTTGGAACGCGAACGAGCGCGGGGCGCGGATATCCGGGTGGTTTATTCCGCCTTGGACGCATTGGCGCTGGCGGCAAAGCATCCGGACCGGAAAATTGTTTTTCTGGGCGTCGGCTTTGAGACTACGGCACCGACGGTGGCCTGGGCCATTCGCAAGGCGGCCTGCCTGCGCCAAGGCTTCCCCCTACGCGAAGCCGCTTCGGCGGGACAAGTCGGCGGGCAAGCCCGGGACGGACGCGACAATTTTCTGGTGCTTTCGGCGCATCGGACCATGCCGCCGGCCATGGCCGCGCTCCTGCGCGGTGGTGAGGTGGCGATAGATGGTTTCCTGTGTCCTGGCCATGTCAGCGCCATCATCGGTCTGCAGCCTTATGCTTTCATCAGCCGTGATTATTCCCTTCCTTGCGTGGTGGCCGGGTTCGAGGCGGATGATATGTTGGCGGCCATCGAAATGCTTTTAAAGCAGATGGCCGAAAATCGGGCGCAGGTGGAAAATCAGTATACGCGCGGGGTAAGCGCCGAGGGCAATTTGGAGGCCCAGGCCATCATGGCGGAAGTGTTTGAACCCTGCGATGCCGAATGGCGCGGGCTGGGTATGATTCCTTTGAGTGGCCTGGGCATTCGCGCGGCGTATCGCGCTCATGATGCCCAAGCGGTTTT
>Ga0247841_10010743_pt1 | contig 12392 bp, 12 predicted proteins | sample LaCruzMarch2015__2_FD_192410 | JGI IMG/M metagenome (GOLD analysis project Ga0247841, IMG submission 192410) | Freshwater microbial communities from meromictic Lake La Cruz, Castile-La Mancha, Spain - LaCruzMarch2015_18m | ecosystem: Environmental > Aquatic > Freshwater > Lake | place: Spain... | reverse complement strand
TGGAGCTGGCGTTATTACTCATATTGTACGTAGTAATGATAGTTGGATTTGGGACAACCAAACAGTGCGTCAAATGAATGACGATGCAAGGGATTGGTTGTCTCCATATGTTCAAAAGTGGTGGTATGATAAGTAATAAAATCTCTGTTTGTCTAGTTACGTGCTACACAGACCCGAACTATGTACGCGTCAAAACGCTTGAAGCTGGATTTATGGCCAATGACGGAGTAAGGCTGTCTATTGTCAGGAATCGACAACATGGTGTTTTACGTTATGCAGAAGTTATATTAAAACTCATTAGGATAAGATTATTGGTAAATCCCAACATTTATTTCCTAACTTTTAGGGGTTATGAAATTCTTCCATTTGTCTTATTGATTGGAATAGGTAAGAAGGTTATATTTGACGAGTTTATTAACCTGATTGAATGGATTGCGTATGAACATAAAAAGATACAGCCGAATAGCATAGCTGGCAGATCCCTTTTTGTGTCATATAAATTTTTATTAAGGAAGGCTAGTAAGATTATTACAGACACAAATTCGCATGCTTCATATTCGGCCGAATTGATGGGCTTGCCAATAGAAAAATACGAAGCAATACCAGTTGGCGCTGATGAAAGAGTTTTTAAGCGCTTAAAACAAGCAAGAGGAGACTCAAACAAATTTATAGTTTTATATTATGGTAGTATGCTGCCCTTACATGGTGTAGAGCATGTTATTGAGGCTGCAATCGGTATAGATAACCAAAATATAGAATTCTTGATAATAGGAGGTAACGATAGTGTGGGGGCGGACATAGAAACTGCAGTTTTAAAAGGTGCAAATATAAAGTACAAGAAGTGGGTACCATATAATGATTTGCCACGAGTAATAGCTAGTTCTGACGTCTGTTTGGGTGGACCGTTTGGGAACACGGTACAATCTCAATCTGTAGTAACAGGAAAGACGATTCAGTTTTTGAGAATGGGAAAGCCAGTTATTGTCGGTAAGAATAAAGAGAGTAATATTTTTGACGATAAAGTGAACGCATTAATTGTTGATCAAGCTGACTCGAAATCATTAAGAGATGCCATCGTCTGGTCATATAAGAACCAAGATAGTCTTAATAAAATTGGCAAAAATTGTTTAAAGCTCTATGACGCTTATTTCTCGAGCAATGTTATTAAAGATGACATCACCAGATTATTAAATTCTATTTAATAATCTTGATATGATTTTGACAACATAATTGTCATAAGGCTACAGGAAAGTATAATATTTGTATAGAATATTGATATATAATAGATAAAGTGATATTAATTCTAAAATTAGACTGTTGAGACTTTGATCTATATTGTTGATAACAACCGTTAAAGTCGGATTTTGTCACGTATTAGGTAAATAACGAAAGATTATGATAAAAGTAAAATTTATTTATAGAAATTATAGGCCTATACATTCTATATTTAGATCTATTATGGATACTCCGCCTGATAACGTTTCTTACTCTGTAAGCCAAGTGAGGAAAAGACCGAATATCTTATTTAAGATGTATAGACAGTTTGGTAGCAATAGATTAATGCGTTATGTGATTAAAGATTATCAGAAGTATCTTTTTAGTCAAGACAGTGACAATGAAGTTGATCTTCTCCATGTTGTTGATATGGTAATTGATAAAAAAAAGCGTAATTATGTGCCCTACATAGCAGACGTTGGCTATGTTGGAGCGTTAGCTAACCATACTGGCATAACTGATGGTGTTAGAAAGGAAATAGTTGAATATTTATTGAATAATAACTGTAAAGCAATTATTGCGAGGAGTCAAGCTTCGGCACAATCTATACTTGCCATAACAAGTGATGATACGAAGAAAAGTATCGAAGAAAAAATAAGAATAGTTTATCCAGCTTATGCTCCACTAATGCAGTCAAAGGACGTGTGGTCTGCAAAAAAAGGGATACTTAAATCAAAAAGACTTAAACTTTTATTCATAGGTAATTATGTACACGGTAAAGGATTAGGAGAGTTGTTAGACGCCTATGTATATCTTCGCAAGAGACATGAAAATATTTCGCTTACTGTTGTTGCTAATGACTATGAGGATGTTATTAGGAGATATTCAAACGAAGAATTGCGTGGCGTAAAATGCTACAAAGCAATATTTTCAATTGAACAATTAATTAATAAATTTTATCTAAAATCACATTTATTTGTTATGCCATCACACCACGAAGTATTCGGGATGGTATTTCTTGAGGCTCTAAGCACTGCCACACCCGTAATTGCGATTAACCAATATTCTACACCAGAGATAGTTAAAGACGGATATAACGGGTATCTAATAAGTAGCAACAATGTCCCGTGGTCAAAGTTTAGACCTTCACGCAAAGACTTTGATCCGCGTAATTTTATTAAATCAGAAGAGATTGTAGTTGAACAACTAGTGTCGCGCATAGAAGCTATTTCAGGTAATCGAGAGTTATTGATTGATTTGAGCAAAAAAGCCTTGGATAGTATTCACTCTAATCCTCAATTTACCGTAAAGAATCGAAATAAAATACTCAAAGAGATATATGATGAAGCACTTATTTAGAAATATTTTGGTTATCGGTTTTATTGGATTATTCATTTATTTCTATGTAAAAAATCCTGACTCTGTGACTACAATCCAAAAAATTGGCTTACTATTTTTTGGCGTTGCGATTATATATCAACTAGCAATCTTGTTTATTAGTGATCTAATCACAAAAATTATGGTCGATAGGCTTAGTGAAAAGAGGATAACAATTCTAGATGGCTATTATAGTGCGTTTATATCTAACTTTGGTAATTTTTTTCTACCACTTACAGGTGGAATGTTTTTAAGGGCATTATTTTTAAAACGACAATATAATTTCTCGTATAAAAAGTTTATATCAATTAGCTATGGATCATATATTGTTAGTTTCTCTGTAATCTTTGGGATAGCGTTATTCTCTTTAACATATCTTTATTTTAAAGATAATGTTTTTATACCATCGTTATTTTTTATTTCATTAAGCGTGTTTATTTTGAGTATTTCTCTAATGTCAAAAAATCTACGTCTCGATACTTTTATTGTAAAAATGCTGGGGAAATTTAAATTTGGCAAAAAGCTTGCAGGAATGGTAAGAGATATTAGCATTGGGTGGCAAGACATTATTCATACCCCAGGCTTATTGTTAAAGATGGTAGCCTTAATGTTAATGAATGTTTTCTTGAGAACTATATTTTATTATGTTATGTTCTCTTCACTAGGAGTGACGACGAATATTTTTTATATGCTGTTGTTTACTTCATTGATCTCGATATCGCTTTACGTTACTATCACACCAGGGTCATTGGGCATACGTGAAGCATTGTTGGTATTCTATTCCAAATCATTGAACTTGGACGTAAGCCACGTATTAACTGTCAATCTTATAGATAGGGCGTCATCAATCCTAGTATTGATTGGGCTTATTATTATTTTTGAATTCATTTTGAAAAAAAGGATAACAGATTTTTTCCACCGTACTAAATCTAACACAGCAAAATTGTGAATATAAGACTTTATTTACTGTATAATATTGACTACAGTTTACCTTTGGGTTAAAAATAAGTACTGATTTTCTAAAAATTACAATAAGGAGTAGATATGAAGGTTACAACAAAAGCTAAGTTAGCCAAATTGCCCAAAGCAAATTTCGTTTGGAGTGCTGTCAACCTATTTTATAAGAACTCTTTTCTGTATAAGTCTGGCTGGTATAAAAGTGTATGGCGTGGTTCGTCAATCGACAAAAATGGCCTACCGATACCTTGGATTGTTTATACTTGCATTTATTTCTTAGAGCCTAGGCTGAACAAGCGGATGACGGTATTTGAATGGGGCAGTGGCAATAGTACTCTCTGGTGGGCGAAGCGCACAAATAGAGTCGTTGCGGTTGAGCATAATCAAACTTGGTTTAAGAAAATGAAAAAGGTTATTCCGCCTAATGTGACAGTCAGAAAGGCATTACTCCAAGGTACAGAATACGAAAGTGCGATACTTAGTGAGAAATCTAAATTTGACATTATAATTATTGACGGAAGAAGACGCATAAAATGCGCGAAGACTGCCGTCCAGAGGCTCAAAGCTAACGGCATAATATTGTGGGATAATTCAGAAAGAGACCGTTATAGCGAAGGTATCAAGTTTTTACAGGAGGACGGCTTCAAGAAACTCGATTTTATCGGACCAATTCCTATAAGTCACAGAACAGGTCAAACGACTATATTTTATAAGACTAAAAATATTTTGAACATCTAGATTAATGTAGGATAGCTTTTGATATGTCAATAATGTTCAAATAACTCTACTATTCCTTATCGTCTCTTTTTGCATAGTACTAGATAGCCTTCAGAAAGATCGTACCCATTGAATACTCTGCTTATGTGATAAAAAGGAATGATCGCATTTTCTATGTCAATTTTAGCCAAGATCCTTGGTAATTTTACGGGGTTGATACCGCTATCCTTTGAACGATCATCCATTGACTTAACCTTGTTTTTACGAAGTCGTGCATTAAAAGCTGCTTTTCTGCCAATCCGAACTATATCAGTGAATGGGTACCCATAGTTTACGAATTTAACAACATCAAGATTAGCGTCAGCTATCTTCTTTAGTAGGTCTGGTTTTTCGTAGCGACGAAAATGACCGACAGACTCGTCAGACGAATCATAGAGTTTTTGTTTGGCCGGTACGGAAATCAGAATATATTTGTTACTATAATTAGCTAGTTCCTTCAGAAACTTTTTGTCATTTTCTATATGTTCAAGAACTTCAAAGCAGGAAACCAGGTCAGATTTTTTAATACCTCGATTATCTCTCATGCTATTTGCAATTTTGATAGCGTCTTTTGAAAAATCAACAGCAGTACCCTTCATGCCTTTTTCAACTAGAGTACAGGCAAGTTCTCCTGCCCCACATCCAATATCTAGAAATGTTTTGATATCTGGTCTGTCCTTTAACATTGATAAAATGTTATGTTTCCGGAAAAGGTAGCGAGGGGCTTTGTAAAATTGAGGAACTTGTGACATTTTATTAAATCCCAATACCCTTATAGATAACCGAAGCTTTCTTAAAATCTTCTTTTTGTTGACGTAGTATATTGCGTCCATCAATCATTATCTTTATACCAGAGTCATTCAACTTATTAGGCGAAAGACCGTATTTAAACTCATCATGACCTGTGGCAATAACTATTGCAGTAGCACCAGTTAGAGCCCTATCGAGAGAATCAGCGGTTGAATCGTCCTTAAGATATGGGTCGTAAGTAGTCAGATCTGCCCCAGCGTTTATAAGCAAATCTTTAATAACGCGGGCTGGGCTTTCACGATTGTCACCAACATTTGCTTTGTATGACAAGCCGAGCAGAGTGATTCTGGTGTTTTTGAGCGGCAAACCGATTTCAGCCAAAGCTTCTATCAGTAAATCGACTGTAAATTGTGGCATTGACTCGTTAATTTTACGAGCAAGACTGAGGAAGTCATGTTCAAAACCATGATTATGGGCATATTCAATTAAATAATAAGGGTCAACTGGTATACAATGCCCACCAACTCCACATCCAGGGTGATGAGGTATAAAAGCGAATGGTTTAGTGGCAGCACCATCAATCACATTTTCGAGATTAATACCAAGTTTATGAAATGACATAGCCAGTTCGTTAACGAACGCAATGTTGATATCACGGAAAGAATTTTCAACAATTTTTACTGCTTCGGCTTCTTTAATACTACCCATCGGTTTAATTTTAGCGTCAATTAGACTTTCATATAATTTAACTGCCATGTCTAGTTCTGGTTTGCTATTGGCGCCTACGACACGATTAATATTACTAACATTCCATTTTGGATCACCTGGATTAATACGTTCAGGACAATGAGCTAGGTAAATGTCTTTGCCTACTTTTTTACCAGATTTCGCTTCTAATAATGGCTTTACGATTTCATCACAAACTCCAGGGTTAATGGTAGATTCGATGACAACAAGCGTACCCTTTTTTAAGTGTGGTGCGACGGCAGAAACGGCACCTATGACAGGGCTTAGATCAGGCACTTTTTCTGGACTTACTGGAGTAGGAACACAGATTATAACTGCATCTACTAAACTGATTTTTGATGCGTTATTAGCAAAAATGACCTTTGTTTTTTTAATTTCTTCATCTGTTACATCACCAAGATACGATTTTTCATTTGAGAGAGACTTCAGTTTTTTTGAATCATTGTCTATACCAAAAACTTTGAATCCTTTTTTGCTTGCTAGTAACGCAATTGGTAAACCAACATAACCTAAACCTACAACAGCGATCGATTTAACTGATGGCATCATTTTACCTTATCGTTATTCCTTGATATGATATAAGAAATATATCATATAAAAGAGTGTTAATATTTTTCTATTATATAGAAAAATTGCGAAATATGGAATTGGAGTATATATATGAAACTTGCCGTTGTATCAGTTTGTAGGAACGAAGCGAAAACTATCACGGAGTTAATAAAGCGTATCCCAAAGAAGATAAAAGGCGTAACGTCGATAGAAGTTATTGTTGTCAATGACGGCAGTATTGATGATACTGCAACGCTGGCTAAAAAAGATGGCGCGACTGTCTATGGTGATAATCGTCCCAAGGGTCTGGCGTTTAGATTTCGTGAAGTTGTTAATATAGTTCTCGAGAGAGGCTTTGATATCATGGTTAACATTGATGGTGATTTACAGTTTAGCCCAGAAGATATTCCGAAATTTGTGGGTCCAATTGTGTCTGGCGAAGCTGATTTTGTTTCAGCCGATCGATTCACTGATTCTAAAACTGGCAAGAGTAAAAAACCATCTAATATGCCAGCTGCAAAATATTATGGTAATAAGGTTGGTGCATGGGTTGTCGGTAGATTAAGCGGAGAGAAATTTCGTGATGTAACCTGTGGTTTTCGTGCATATAATCAAAATGCTCTATATGCATTAAATATAAACGGAACGCATACATATACCCAGGAATCATTCCAGATTTTGGCGATTCGTCGGATGCGCATAAAATCATTACCCGTTGAGGTTAAATATTTCAGAGGTCGAAAGTCTAGAGTAGTAACAAGTATTCCGAAATATATGGTTATTAGTTTGATAAATATATTACGTGCATTTAGAGACTTTGCGCCATTTCGATTTTTTGCGATATTAGGCTCTATCCCATTTTTTATTGGTATAACATGCTTATTATTCCTTGGTATTTATTGGCTGTATGAAGAATCGTTCACGCCATTTAAGTTTGTTGGATTCGCTGGGTTGTATTTAGTCACTTTGGGTCTATTTTTCTGGTCGCTTGGACTGGTTGCTGATATGCAAGTTCGTGTATTGAACAATCAAGAAAGAACATATGAAGAATTACGTCGTCTATCGCATCGTAAAAACAAATAAAGATTATCTAAGTAAACTCTCTAAATATTCGCCATAACCTGATTTTTTTAGGGGTTGAGCTAGTTCGGCTAATTGTTTTTTATTAATAAATCCTTCGCGATAGGCAACTTCTTCGGGGCTACCGATTATTTGACCTGTTCGAGTTTGCACGACGCGAATATAGTCAGCAGCATCGGTCATACTGTCAATAGTGCCAGTATCTAACCAAACATCACCACGATCCAAGGTAGTAGCTTTTAATTTACCTCGATTTAGGTACTCTGCATTAACAGTAGTTATTTCTAGTTCACCTCGATCACTAGGTTTGATGGTTTTTGCAATCTGAACAACATCGTTATCGTAGTAATATAAGCCGACAACGGCAAAGTCTGATTTTGGTTGAACTGGTTTTTCTTCAATAGATATGGCCACATTATTTTTATCAAACTCAACTACACCATAACGCTCAGGATCAGATACACGATATGCGAATACGATGCCGCCGTCTGGATCAACGCAACCTTTGAGTAATTTGGCAAGATTACTACCATGGAATATATTATCGCCGAGTATCAGCGCAACTTTGTCGTTGCCAATGAAATCTTCGCCAATAATAAAAGCTTGAGCTAGTCCATCAGGAGATGGCTGAACAGCATATTGCAAATCAATACCCCATTGTGATCCATCGCCGAGTAAGCGTTGAAATTGTGATTGATCCTCGGGCGTAGTGATGATTAAGATGTCACGTATACCAGAAAGCATCAAAGTTGTCAGCGGATAATAAATCATTGGTTTATCATAAATTGGTATTAATTGTTTACTAACGCTCTTAGTAATAGGCCAAAGCCGCGAACCTGATCCACCTGCTAGAATTATACCTTTCATTTGTTTGACTCCTCATTTTTTAAATATTCTTTTAATGATTGTTTCCATTCGCGTGGTGCGAAACCAGTCGATTTAATTTTATCAAGACTTAGAGTACTTTGTAACGGTCGAGGTGCAATGCCTTCTTTACCAGCATAATATTGTTCAGTTGAAACACCCGTTACGTCGCTACGATTATGCCCAGTGAGTTCATATACTTCGGATGCTATGTCAGCCCAACTAGCGGATTCACCATCACCCGATAGGTTATAGACACCATATTCAGCCTTTGCGTCTATTAGTTGTTTGATTCCCTTTGCTAGGTCGGTTGTGAAAGTTAGGCGACCAATTTGATCATTAACAACATTGGGTTTTACGTCTTTTTCAGCAAGCGTTTTCATTGTGCGGACAAAATTATTACCATCGCCAACTATCCAACTAGAACGGATATTATAGTGTTTAGGGACTTCACTGACAGCAATATCACCAGCAGCTTTGGTTTGACCATAGACCGATAGTGGGCTAAATGGTTCGTCTTCGGTATGTTCAGCAAGCGTTCCGTCGAACACATAATCGCTCGAAATATGAACAAGTGTGATACTGTATTTGGTTGCAATTTTACCTAGGTTAGCGACTGCCTGAGCATTTAGCTCCCAAGCAGATTTACGACCTTCGAGTGTTTCGGCCTTATCGACGGCTGTATAAGCGGCAGAATTAATAATGGTGTTGTATTGATTCCAAGGACGAGCCTTATCGAGATCTGGACTAGTAATATCTAGCTCTTGGTAGTCAGTGAACTCGGCATCAGGAAATTCTATTTGCAATGCACGACCAAGTTGTCCATTTGCGCCGGTAATAAGAGTACGTTTTGGTTTCACAGGTATAACGTCGGCAAGATTAGAATGTTGACTGTCTTTTTCTGATAATTTTGCTTGGTCAAGTGGGATTGGCCATTTAATATTCACAGTTTTATCACCAAGATTCAGAAATGTGTATAGGGCTTCCTTGCTCCAATGGTCATTAACTAGGTAAGTGTAGACAGTATTATTTTCGAGAGCTTGAAACGCGTTACCAACGCCACGAGGGACAAAAATTGCTTTAGTTGGATCAATTTCAGCGGTGAAAACGGTACCAAAGCTGTCGCCTTCACGTAAATCTACCCAAGCGCCAAAGATCCGACCCGAACCCAGAGAAATATATTTATCCCATGGTTCAGCATGAATACCACGTGTTACACCTCGTTCAGCATTGAAGGAAATATTATTTTGGACAGGGCCAAATTCAGGTAATCCAAGTTTGACCATCTTTTCATTTTGCCAATTCTCTTTAAACCAGCCACGCGAATCACCATGAACAGGTAAATCAAGAATTAGCAGGTCGGGGATTGCAGTTTTCTGAACAGTAAGTTCTTTGCTAAATTCGAGCTCGCCAGATTTTTCTGACATATTATTGCCCTTTTTTTGCATAAGCGGCTTCGACTTTAGTTTTTTGAGCCTTCCACCAATTCTCATGTTCGCGATACCAATCGATAGTTGCTAATAGCCCTTTACGGAGATTAGTGTATTTGGGTTTCCAACCCAGCTGAGTACGAAGTTTAGTGCTGTCAATTGCGTAACGCTGATCATGACCAGGACGATCGTTAACATGTTCGTAGGCGTTTTTATCACGACCCATAAGTTCCAGAATAGTTTCAATAATATATTTGTTATTTTGTTCGCCATTGGCACCAATTAGATACAATTCACCAGATTTACCCTTGTCAATGATTGTGTGAACTGCACTGTTATGATCGTCAACATGTATCCAATCACGAACTTGTTCACCTGTACCGTAGAGTTTAGGTGAAATACCACTGAGAATGTTAGTAATTTGTCTAGGAATGAACTTTTCGATGTGTTGGTATGGCCCATAATTGTTTGAACAGTTCGAGATTGTGGCGTTGATGCCAAATGAACGTACCCAAGCTTTGACCAATAAATCTGTGCCAGCCTTGGTGCTGGAATAAGGGCTGCTAGGGTTATATGGTGTGGTTTCAGTAAATTTAGCAGGGTCGTCAATTTCAAGATCGCCATAAACCTCATCTGTACTAATATGATGCAGACGTTTACCGTGTTTACGAATGGCTTCAAGGATGGTTGCTGTGCCGACGAGATTGCTTTGAATGAATGGCCATGGGTCACGCAAACTATTGTCATTATGTGATTCGGCAGCAAAGTGGACAACAATGTCAGTTTCGCCAATGAGTTTGTCTATTAATTTTTGGTCACAAATGTCACCTTTTACAAAATTTATCTTATCTAACACGTCACTAAGGCTATCAGTGTTGCCAGCGTAGGTAAGTTTGTCGATAACAGTAATGTCGTATTCTGGGCGATTTTTAAGGGTATAATGCACAAAATTTGATCCAATAAACCCTGCACCACCTGTGATAAGTAGTTTTGTCATGCTACTAGTATAACGTGTCTTTTATGAAAAAACATTATGTATACTAAATTAGCTAAATAGGATATAGTAAAGAAAATGATAACCGTAATTATCGCCGGCGGGTCTGGTACTCGTCTGTGGCCACTATCGACTCCTCAATATCCAAAACATCTATTAAAGCTGACTGGTGAACGTACAATGTTGCAGACGGCTTATGATCGCGCGTCGAAACTTGGCGATACGGTTTATATTGTAACGGAAGCAAGTCATTCTGAGCATGTGCGTGCGCAACTGCCAGAATTGCCTAAATCGGCGTTCTTGATTGAACCTGGGCGACGTGGCACTGCACACTGTATTATTTTTGCGCTAGACGTTATTGCCAGAAAACACGATCACGACGAACCAATTGCTTTTATCCATTGTGATCACCATATTCGTGATATCGGTGGTTTCGCTAGAACATTTGCAGTGGCCGCGAAGATATCACAGACGAATAACCAGATTACATTAATCGGCATCGAACCGACTTTCCCTTCAACTGGCTTTGGTTATATTGAACGCGACGGTGTTATAAATGCCAGTAAAGGTGTCTTTAATGTTGAATCTTTCAAAGAAAAACCAGATTATGCAACTGCTTTGAAATACGTAGAGTCAGGTAATTATCTATGGAACTGTGGTTATTTTGTTGGGTCAGTTAATACTTTCTTGAATGAAATGAGACTTAGTGCCCCAGACCTGTATGATAATTTTGAAAGTTTAGCAGCAATACCAAAGGTTGGCACTAAGCAGTACGATGATGCCTATTTGGCGTTAGATAGTCAGGTGATTGATATTGCTTTGATTGAGAAAGTAAAGAACCTGGCAGTTGTTGCGGCGAGCTTTGATTGGATGGATATTGGATCATTCAAGGATTTACACGATGTAGTCCCCCAAGATGAATATGGAAATTATTTTAATGGCGAAAATATTCACACGATTGATGTCACAAACGTATATGTTCGTAATGAAGAAGATAAACCAATCGCTGTGATTGGGCTGGACAATGTGGTGGTAGTAAATACTCCTGATGGGATACTAGTATCGCGCAAAGATGTCAGTCACAAAACTGGCGAAGTCGCGAAGAAGCTTCAAAGTTAGTAGGTAGTAGGTAGTATATGGTAGGTAGTATAAAATCTAACTACAGTATTAAAGATCTTTTTGACGCATTTATTAGTTTCTGACAGCTTGTACATTTTGATAGTAAACTTTCTAAGTCCTTCTGACTAAGATAAGTTAACTTGTTGGATAAGTATAGGAAGTTTTTTACTTCAAGTAGTGATCCATATGCCATTATGTAAAAATGAATCTTGTCTTTATTGGTCTGTCGCCCAAAGCCTTCAGCTATATTTGCCGAAATAGAACTTGCGGCTCTTCGTAATTGATTTGTAATAGCAAATAACTCGTCCGACGGAAAATTTTTTGTGGCCATATAAATATCTACTGCTAGTTCTTGACTAACTTGCCAAACTTTTAGCTGTTCAAATGATCCAATTTTTTTATTATCTACCATATACTACCTACCAACTACTATCTACTACCTTACGAATCTTCGTAAGGAACAGGCTCTTGTCAAAGCGACGGGCTTTACGGCGGAGGGTGCCGGGGAGGAAGTTTATTTGTTCAGAGCGTTTTATAGCGTCCACTACGGCATC
>Ga0247841_10010742_pt1 | contig 12393 bp, 4 predicted proteins | sample LaCruzMarch2015__2_FD_192410 | JGI IMG/M metagenome (GOLD analysis project Ga0247841, IMG submission 192410) | Freshwater microbial communities from meromictic Lake La Cruz, Castile-La Mancha, Spain - LaCruzMarch2015_18m | ecosystem: Environmental > Aquatic > Freshwater > Lake | place: Spain... | reverse complement strand
TAAGAAATTGAAGTAAAATAGAAACAACCTATAATGATTAAATAAATAGCTGAAATATTTTTCATATTGTCGATATTTTGAAAGATATATTTGAGATTTGAATTAAAAAAGGGCTATTATTCATAGCCCTTTCCATTATCTTTTTAAGAAATTAGTTTTAAAATTTCCATGAGTTTCATTATTGTTTAATGTGAGAAAATAAAACCCTTGCTGAAGTGCTGACACATCTAATTGATTATTTGTGAATACAGTATTTTTCAATACAGTTCTACCATCCACACCCATTATCGTAAGGTTATAAATTTTATTAGATTCTAAACCCTGAATCGTCAATTTATCAGTAACCGGATTTGGAAAAACATTTATTCCATTTCCAATTGAAAATGATTGATTATCTGTAGCTATTGAAATTCGTTGAACTTTATTGGTGCTTTGTGCCAAATTTACGTAGACATCACTGGATAACAGGTACTGACCATCAAGTGGCGAATACATTTCAAGACTCGATTTCAGTATTTTATCGGCATTCAAAGCAGCAACTTCATCCGCATTCATCCCAGCACGGTAAAACATCCATTCGCGATACGAAATATTATCCGGTGCATTGGCATTGTTCAATACAAAGTTAGTTGCAGTAAGTTTCTCAGTCATGTTTCCTGAAAGTGTATTATCAGTATATAGCAATGTTTTTCCCCAAGCGTAGTAATGTGTCAACGTAATTTTGTGCCACTGACCATCGTTTACAACTGTTGAGCCGGTTATTGTTCCACCATTGGGTGAAGCATAAGTTATCACTCCTGATGGTTCAATGCGTACTGTTCCGGTTGAAGTGCTTTGGCTAAAAGTGCTAATTACACCTGAAGTAGTAGTTTTAATATCGAAAACCGTTGTAAATGAGTGAATTGTATTGCTTGGCGTAAATTTAAGCACATCGGTAGTAACTGCTTTTCCCAAATTCAGATAAGTAGTACCCTGTTTGGTTGGCTGCGCTTTTCCTGCAAACAATGCATCAAATAGTGAAGGTACAATGGCATACATCATTTCAGCATGTCCTGCATCGTTCGGATGGTTTGCATCATATTGATAATTTACTGGAGAAACCGGCCATTTTCCTGTACCATCATCCAATGCTCCCAGCATATTTATACTTGCCACATCCCAGTCGTGAATCAACATATCCATTTGTTTTACATAATTATATTCCGAAGTACCGTAATCGGCTCTTACATAACAATTAGCAATCACAGGAATTTTTCCTACAGACTTAGCTTTATTTATTAAAAGCAACAAATTGTTTTTAAACTTATCAAAAACAGTTTGCCCACCACCTACAATGCCTTCATTACCAAGTGACAAAGCATATACTACATATTGACTGTTGTCGTTCAGCAAATCATTATCCCAGCGGTTCAACACATCAGTAGTGTTATTACCCGGAACTGAAATATTAGAAATTGTCCAGTTTTCACCAGCACTGGTTGCATAACGCTGAGCAAGCGTCTGATTATACAGATATGCATACCCATGATTAGCGGTTGCACCTGTTCCATAAGATACCGAAGAACCCATTTGTGAAATTTTCAGTGGATTTATTGGATATATTTTGTACGTATTGGTTGCCAGATAAACACGAATTAACACAGATCCTGAAACTCCGGGTGTGATAGCTATGCCATTCTGTAGTATTGTTCCTGCTGTTGCACCGGCACCGTAAACTGCTGCACCTGCATCGCTTCTCGATATGTAGAATTTGAGTGTACCTGAAGCATTCAGTGTGGTAGCATATTCAAATTCACCAGCAGTAATAACTCCATTTATACCAACAGTAGCATTCATTTGAAGTGCTGTAGCCTGATTATCACCATTAGAAGTAGCTGTTCCCGATACAAAAAGTTCAGTTATCTGATTACTAATATTGATTTGTTTTGTTGAACTGATTGTGACACTATTTTGAACAAAAGATGCCGAAACTGTCACCGATCCGTTTTTCTTTGGTGTCAATAATCCATTAGAGTTAATGGTGGCAATACTTGTATCGTCAACCGACCAGGAAATAGTGTGTGGAGTGGCATTTGATGGAGTATAAACAACACTCATTTGCGATGTTGCCCCAGATATTGTAATATCACTTCCCGAAACTGATATGGAGGTAGTTTCAACTTGAGGCGCATTATATTCAACTATTTTAAGACAATTGATGTATGCAAATGCATTTGCCGGAGTAATAGTGATAGTTGTAAGGGTAATATTTCCACTTCCGTCAGGTTGAATTAAACCAGATGTATAAACAGTTGAATTATTTCCATAATATGTTACAGCTTGTGTGTTAGACCCCGACGATGTGAGTGCGTAACCTACATTAAGATTTGAAGGATAGGCTGTTGCTGCATCGATATAAACAGTTCCGCCTAAACCTGTTGGGGTAGATGATTGTATAGTACCAACTGTTGCTGCTCCTGTCCCTTGTAAAGTATATTGACCCGCACGATCAGAATTTGAGTTTCTGCAACCAAAAATCTTAAATTTATATTTTTTGGCCGGATTTAGTCCTGAAAATGTAATTACAGGACCATTTGAAGTTGAACCGGTGTAGATATAATCTTCGGTAGCCGAGGCAATTGCCAATTCGCTATTGATGCCAAATTGAGAGGCAAAAGGAGTTAATAATCCACCGTTTAGTTTGCCGTTTGTATTAAAACCGGCGTTTGTAAATGATAATGAGTAGCCTGAGTTTGTATTTTCTGAATTTACCAAACCGCTAAATGCAGTATTGAGTGGCATAGCACTACCGCCTGAAGCTGTAGAAATATTATTCCAGTAATTACCATTCGCATCAGGAATGACTGTTTCGTCTCCGTTAGTGCCATCTTTTGGACCAAAGTCAAAAAATAAATTTTGATTTAACGTCATTATTGAACTTACAGAAAGAGTTTGCAGTATACTTGCGGCAGCAGAAAAAGTAGCATCACCTGCCTGTGAAGCAGTTATAGTTGTTGTTCCCGCTCCAACTATGGTTATTGTATTTCCTGAAACTAATGCAACACTGGTATTTGAACTTGCAAAACTAACGGTTAATAAAGATGTGCTTGAAGCAGAAATTGTAAAAGGCACATCCGCATCAGTTTTAGCATCCAAACTATTAAATGTAATCGTTTGGGGCTGTTTATTCACAAGTAAGGTTTGTATTACATTTGTTGCAGCAGCATAGGTTTCGTTACCTGCTTGCGATGCTGTAATATCTGTAGTTCCACCTCCAACAATTGTAACTGTATTTCCCGAAATTGTTGCAACCGCAGTATTGGAACTGCTATATGAAACAGGTAATCCGGAACTTGCTGTGGCGGTAAGATCAAAATTTGCATCACCTATTGTTTTGGTAGTTAATGTGCCAAATGTAATAGCCTGAGCACTAAGAGGTGCGGCACTCACTGTTAATGACTGAGTTACATCGGTAGCTGCATTATAAGTTGCATCTCCAGTTTGAGAAGCTGTGATATTAGCTGACCCAACCCCTACAATATGAATTTTACCAGATATAATTGTTGCAACAGAAGTATTTGAACTTGTATAATTAACTGTGAGTCCTGAACTGGCTGTTGCACCCGGAGCATAATCTGTATCACCAATGACTTTAGTTGTCAATGCACCAAAAGTAATAGTTTGGTTCATTTTTCCAACAACATATTCTTCCATTTTCATACAATTAATATAACCATTTGTACCTGTAACAGTCGGTGTCATTGTAATAGCTATCTGACCAGATGCATTCGGATAAACATATTCGGACAAATATGTATTTTTGTTGTTTCCAAAATAAGTGGTTGCAGTAGTGTATCCAGTCTCGCTTGCTAGTTTATAACTGTTGTTTCCATCGGCACTATATGTTGGCGGTGTATAAACAGTTCCAAAACCTGCTACTATAGAGGTATTTAATGTCCCTGATGCCGTTGTAGCTCCAGCAACAGTATATTGAGTGGTTCTTAAAACAGAACCATTACGTGATCCAAAAATCTTAAATCTATATTGTTTTGTAGGGCTTAATCCTGAAATTCTGAATCCGGGTGTACTGCCAAATCCAGCATAATAATAATCTTCGGTGGCAGTTCCAATTGCAAGGTCTGTATCACTACCTGCAGCAATAAATTGAGAAGTATAAGGAGATCTTAAAGCTCCGTTTAATTTTCCATTACTAATAAACCCGCTTGCAGTAATAACCAAAGAATAACCTGTAGAAGCATTTGCAGTGTTTATTAATGATACTGCAGCGTCAGTAGTGGCTTTTGTGGTAATATTGTTCCAATATTTTCCATTAACATCAGCTCCTATTGTCAAATCACCATTGGTTAAATCTGTTGCAATTGGACCAAAATCAAATAGTAAACTTTGAGATAATATTGCTCCGGCTGCAACTGTATATGAATAATTACTGCCACCATTTGCAGATCCCGCATTCCAGTTGATAGTATATAAATCTGCATCGGCAGAAGCAATAGTTAATCCACCTCCTGAAGTAAAAACATAATATTTTACAACCGTATTTAATATCTGTGCACCGATAGATGCTGAATATGTTGTACCAGAACCAGTCATGCTTACTACGTTTGATGTAGACCAATTATCGGTAGAATATCGTAAATATACTCCTTGACCTGTTGGTAATGAACCACTCATGGTAGCAGTAACAGTTGCTGCATCGTTTACAGTTGGACTAATAGGATTTTGAGAAACTGAACTTACAGTTGCAGAAGTGCCACCTAATTCAAAAAACAGCCATGCTCCAGTAGGAGTTGTCCCAGCATCTAATGTTTTAAATACATAACGATTACTGATGCTAGAAACGTTTCTGTACCATGCACCCGTTTCGGCACAACTAACAATAGAAGTGTTCTTTATTCCCGGAGTTACAGCTATATCACTACCTCCACCAATTTGATAAAAAGTGCCACTCCACCCTACTGCCAATCTAAAGTATTGGTTTCCTATACTTTTGGGAGTTAAATCGCCTGATGTATAGGTAGTGCCTGCGCTTGCACTTAAATAGGCATAGTCTGTTCCATTTGGACTGGTACAACCGCTCCCCCAGCCTGTAGAAAAACCTGAACCAACAATAGCATTTTGAGCTTGCAGTAAATTTAAAAGCCCAACTGTAACAAATAATAGTAAAAGTAGTTTTCTCATTTTATATGATTTTCAGATTGAATTATATTATAATGTTGTTTTTAAAGTCTCATTCAACTTACTTTTTTACAAAACTAAGTTTTATACTGTTCTGGGTATTCTTGTTTTTCAATGTCAGGAAATAAATACCTGGCTTGTGTGCTTCCACATGCAATTGACTATTTATCAGTGAACTATTTTTATATATCACTCTCCCATCAATTGTGTAAACCGAACATTCATAGCTGAAATCCGAGTTCAATCCATTGAAAAGAAGTTTATCTGGAACCGGATTTGGATAAATTTTCACATCGTTGAGTCCAATCGAATTATTCCCTGTTGCAATTGAAATTCGTTGCACTTTATTGGTACTTTGAGCAAGATTAACCAATGGATCACCAGAGTTAATATTCAACCCATCCAATGGAGAATACATTTCCAGACTAGATTTAAGCATATTTCCAGTATTAAGTGCCGAAATTTCATTTGCATTCATTCCAGCACGGTAGAACATCCACTCGCGGTATGAAATATTATCTGGCGAGTTGCCATCATTCAACACGAAAGTTGTTGGTATGAGTTTTTCAGTCAGATTTCCTGCCAAGATATTATCAGTATATAGCAATGTTTTGCCCCATGCATAATAATGGGTTAGTGTAATTTTGTGCCACTGACCATCAGTTACTACAGTTGAGCCGCTTATAGAACCGCTTATTGGCGAAATATATGTAACTACTCCCGAAGGTTCAATGCGTAAAGTTCCTGTAGCAGAACTATTGCTAAATGTACTGATTACCCCCGAAGTAGTTGTTTTAACGTCGAATGTGGTGGTAAATGAATGAATCGTATTATCAGGTGAAAAGTTAAGTACATCTCTGGTAACGGCTTTCCCCATCGTGAGGTAAGTATTTCCCATTTTCTGAGGTTGGGTTTTTCCGGTCTTAATGGCATCGTAAAGAGAAGGAACAAGTGTATAAAATAACTCTGCATGTCCTGCATCGTTTGGATGTGCAGAATCATATTGATAATTTACAGGTGATATAGGCCATTTACCGCTTCCATCATCTATTCCACCAAGTAAGTTTATACTAGCTACATCCCATTGATGAATCAACAGGTTCATTTGTTTGATATTGTTATATTCCGATCCTGTATAAAAACTATTCGTATAGCAATTGGCAATAACAGGAATTTTACCTACCGATTTCGCTTTATTGATAAGCAATAGCAGGTTATTCTTAAACTGATCATAAATATTTTGACCTCCACCAATTATTCCCTCATTGGCAAGCGATAAAGCATATACAACATATTTGGCACCATCGTTAAGCAAATCTGTATCCCAACGATTCAATAAATCAACCGTAGAATTTCCACCAATTGAAATGTTGGAAATATTCCAGTTTGCACCCACACTTGCATTGAAACGCTGAGTGAGTAACTGGTTATAAAGATATGCGTATCCATGATTATTTACAGCACCCCAACCAAACGAAACTGAAGAACCCATTTGAGATATTTTCAGCGTATCAATCGGGTATATTTTATAAGTATTGCTAAAAAGATAAATGCGGATTAATACAGGACCTGTTACACCCGGATTAATGGCTTCACCTCCCTGCAAGAGGGTTCCAGCCGTTGCACCCACTCCAAAAACCGGAGCTGCACCATCTGTTTGAGATGCATAGAACTTTATTGTCCCGGTGGCAGTCAAAGTTGTAGCTAATTCAAATTCTCCGTTTACAACCGTTCCACTAATACCTAAAGTAGGGTTCATTGTCAAAGCACCTGCTTGATTGTCGCCCACCAACGTGGCAGTACCTGACAGATAAAGTGCTGTCAGTTGATTATTGATACTTATTAGTTTTGTGGCACTTATAGTTGATTCATTTTGCACAAAAGAAGCTGAAACGGTAACAGTTCCATTTTTCAAAGGAGTTAATAAACCGTTGGAATTGATTGTTGCAATACTTGTGTCGTCAACCGACCAGCTTATGATGTGTGCAGTGGCATTTGAAGGCGTATAAACCACACTCATTTGAGAAGTAGCCCCTGAAGAAACTATATCACTTCCGGAAATACTGATAGATGTTGCATCTACCTGAAGCATATCGTACTCTTCAATTTTCAGCGCATTGATGTATGCATAAGAACTTGCAGCTGTAGTAACAGTAGAAAGCGAAATTGTACCTGATGAGCTAGGAGTTAATACGCCTGACACATAAACACTACTATTATTCCCGTAATAGGTCACTGCCTGTGTGTTTGAACCCTGCGATGTAAGTGTATAACTTACTGTTGAGTTATTGGAGGCAGGATAGGAAATCAATGAATTGATATAAACTGTTCCACCCAATCCGGCAGGAGCAGTCGATGTAGCTAATGTTCCGGTAACGGCAGATCCATCGCCCTGTAGCGTGTATTGAGTTGTGCGATTTGAGCTAACATTACGACTGCCAAAAATTTTGAATTTATACCTTTTGCTTGTGTTTAAGCCAGAAAACGTAATAACAGGACCATTTGTTTGAGCTTGTGTATAAACATAATCTTCTGTTGCTGAGGCAACAGCCAAATCACTGTTGTAAGCGAGCTGACTTGCATAGGGAGATAATAATCCTCCGTGCAGTTTTCCGTTTGTGGTAAATTGGGTGCCACTGAAAGTGAGCGAATAGCCGGTAGCTACATTCTTGCTGTTTTTCAAACCTGAATAAATGCTCAAAGGCATAACTGCTCCGCCTGTATTGTTGGATATATTGTTCCAGTAATTTCCGTTTGTATCAGGATTCGAGGTCTCATCACCATTTGTGGCATCTTTGGTTCCAAAATCAAAATAAAAATTCTGTGTATTACCTGCTATTGTGAAAGGGACATTAAAAGCTCCTGTTTCAATTTTTCCGGCCAGATCTTTTAGTTTCATCCAAAAACCGGATGAAGCCTGAATTTCGGCCACTGTTTTACCAAAATAAATAGTTGGAGTGAGTGTCATCGTCCAGTTCATATTGCCTGCATAAGTTAGCTTTGAAATGGAAGTTGAATTAGAGTAAGTTGGATCAGGGTTGGAAGGTGACCAGGCATACATGTACACATCCTGACCTGCTTTGAAACTAGAATTTGACAAATCAAATGACCATGTAACAGGTGCATCAAGAGCATAAGTGCCAGAAGGATTGCCCAAAATGGCATTTGGAACACCTGTTGATATGGGTGTACTAAAGGCTATATGTAATGATCCTGTTACATCTGTGTTGCCTGCATTTTGAATATTAAACCAAAACTGACTTGCATTCTCAGCTATTTCCGCAGCTGATTTATTGAAGAAAATAGTTGGGGTAAATGATAACGACCAAATCTTGTTTCCTTCGTTTGTGAGAGCAACAGAAGAATTTGTTGGATAATAAAATCCCGGACTCCAAAAATATATCACCAAATTTTCAGACCCTGTTAGCGTGCTTGTTGAAAAATCGAACGAAAATTTTGCTGGCTTTTCTAGAATATTTAGAGGACTGGGATCGGTTGTTTTGGTAAATGTTGTAGTAATTATAGGACTAGTAATAGTTGCAGCATTTATAACTGAAAAAGAATTAATTCCTACTAATATTACAATAAGTAATTGAATAAGTAATTTTCTCATTTTAAAAGTATTAGTTTGTTAGTGATTGTTACTGATTAATATTTTCTTTCTGAGTTTTGATTTATCTGTTGTCACAACGTAGATTCCATTGTTTGAAATCGTTATATTTTTTGTATCGTTTTCAACTGAAGTTGAAAACACATTCATACCTAAAAGGTTGTAAACGGTTACAATATCATTCGTATTTAATCCCGAAAATTGTATTGTATTTCCACTTACATTAACTTGCACTTTTTCTTCTGAAACACTTACATTCGAAACTGTATTACAATCGGTTAGCTGCGTCCACGTCAACGCACCTTTAGCGGCAGTATTCACATCTGTCTGAGCATTACCACCACGATTTGTGTAACCCATACTACAGTAGGTGGCATTTCCGGCAGGATTTCCGGCAAACAAAACCCCATATCCTCTTTTATTTGTCAAATTGCTAACATTATTATAAGGGTATTCCAATCCTGTTCCATTTACAGTTATATTTTCAAATACAATATTATAAAATCCATCTCCGGCAGTTTTCATCAAATCCACTGCATCATTTCGGGAATCAATAATATCAATTTTGCTGAATTTTACATTTCTCACTTGGGTACCGGCTTTATTACTGCACACCAAATCAATAGCCCCTACCGGACTATTAAACAAGTCATTAAACGTGGAACAACCATCAATAGTAATATCGGTAAACTGATGTAATCCGCTGGCATTAAATGCAACACCTGGAAAACAATTATTTACCCGCAGTCCCACTTCCAGATTATCCTTGATATACAAGTTATTCGCTTTATTATTGTAGCCACCATAAATGGCACAACCTGATGCCCGCCAACAGTTTTCAGAAGTGCAATACTGAAATGTGTTATTCTGACATTCAAGCCCATCGGCCGACCATATTGCCATGTCATCATCGCCGTTGTTACGAAAACTACAATGTTCTACCAATGTATTCCGCGTTCCTTTACACAAGTTCACCCCATCAGCATAATTATTACGGAAACGACAATTTCGAATGATTAATCCATCAGAGTAAGGTGTTGATGAATAGTAATATTGAGCAATCCAAGCACCGGCTTCAAAATGCTCCACCCATACATTTTCAATCACCGACCCGGTTGTAAACACACCGTTAATTCCTTTGTATGAATTAGTTCTTGAATTTCGAACAGTAGTTAAATATAAATCGGAAAAGCTAATATTCACAGCATCGGCATACAGTCCGCCTTCGTTTTTAGTTGCATACGTAAAGTTCAATTGCGTGTACCACATACCTGCACCCTGCAGTTTTGTATTGTTATTTCCAAACCAAAGTTTAGTAGCTATATTATACACACCTGCTGGTACGAAAATAGTTTTTCCCGGGTTTGTATCGATAAATGCTTGCAAAGTACTGCCTGTACCACTGAAAGTTACCGCACCAACCGGAGTAGTTTTCGCTACCGGAACTGCTTCCATTTCCACAAAGTCGATAGTGATATTTCCAGTTTCACGAACCAGTTTGAGTTTTTTATTAATGGGAACTACAGATGCCAATTTTAATCTGATTTCGTCAAACCTCATGCGTGGATTTTGGTTTACGACTCCGATATTATTCGAATTGCCATTGCTCCACAAATACTCCCACGACCAGTTTGAAGTTAAAGATAATGTACTCACTTTAATTCCATTATTGTACACACCAATTGTTCCGCTTTGTCCATCGGGCACACTATAACGTAATACTAAACCATCGGCAGCTTCGGTCATTGTCCATTCTACAGCCGAACCGTTATTGAAGAGATTAACACAGACCTGATCGGATGCTTCGCTCTGTAAATCAACTTGTTTAAATGAACGAGTTAAAGCTGTTGCACTGGTCAAAGTTCCAACTTCAGCTTCATACCGTTTATAGGGTGCATCGTTATACCCCCTTTGTGCAGAAAGGCTTAAAGTCATAAAAAAAAGCAAAAACGAGAGTAATCCTATTCGTATAAATAAGAGCATAAAGAAAGATTTAGTTTATAAATTATTTATATACTGTCGGTTAGCCCAAATTTGTATTAAATGGGTCGTTGTTGAAATACTCAGGTGCCATTGAAATAGGCTCATCCGGTCCTACAGGTGGTGATTCCAATTGTAATGAAATTTCTGTATCAAGTTTCACTTGTTCCAATTGAGGAGCAATGTAGAATTTTTTTGGATTATGTTTGTTCATAATATTAGTATAAAGTATTATTTCTTTGATTTTAAACAGGTTACAATCACCCCTCGATGATTATCGAGGGGTGTTGTGTTTAATTGATAATTAATTTTTTAGTAATTTTATTACTTGAAGTCTGTAGAGTTACAAAATAAACTCCGGCACTAAATGGTTTGTTTATCACTGTGATATTCGCTGTGGTTGAACTGCTGATAAGTTTTTGACCTATTGCATTACAAACAGTTACTATGCCTTGTTCAACAAAACTGCCATTATGATTAACTGTAATCTGATTATTGGCATTATTATAAATGTTGACATTCAGTTTATCAGAACCATTGTCCAAATCGGTTGTAATAGAAGGTGCTTTAAATACAAGTGTGAATCGGCTAGTTGTTGAAGCCACATCGGAAGTAAAGTTGTATGCGATACCATCCGACAAATCTTTTTCTATAACATTATTTGGATTCAGATAATCTCTCAAAATAACCTGTGTGCCCGCATTAAAGTTATTCATTTCTGAAGCTTTAATTGAGAAGTTAGTTCCTGCCTCACCGGTGGTAAATCCTAATGCTAATTCAGTATTGTATTTCACTTCATTCAAACCGTTGATGACTAACTTTTCGGCACCAGCCTGTGTGTAAATCTCAGGCACTGAAGCTGTGTTGTTAAACATTTTTGGTGAATCGTAATTATCGAAACTATCCTGAGCAATGGCATCGAAATAAAGTAAGGTTTCATCAGCGACAGCTCCATTCGATACCTGCAAACGTAGTCGTTTTCGTTCGTCCATTTTTGGCGCTTTCAGTTTATTGCCGTTATCGTCGCGATGGGCACGCATTCCGTTTTTAAAGTTAATACTTGTAGTGTATGTTGTTTGTCCTACATTGGCATTTACACGTATCCAGAATGCTTGTAATGGTGGAATAAACTTCGTAATGGTAGTATTGGCAGTTCCTGTTACTGTTTCGCCACTTGTTCCGTTGTGCGTTGCAAAAGTATAAGCTCCCAGTGTGTTTTTAGTGCGGAACCACATGGTTGAACCAATATTTGCATTCGAACCATCGGCAGTAACCAAACTCCAGTCTAGGTACGAAGGATACGGATTAGCGACCAAATTGAAACCTCTGCTTGATCCCGATTCGGTACGAGTTACAGGAACGGTAATTGTTCCGGTGTTAAGCGTTCCATTGAAACTAACAGTACCTGTTGTACCAGTACCTGTTTTGGCAACAGATACATATCCTTTGCCGGCAACAAGGGCATCACTTCCTGTCAAAATTGTCCAACCTTTAGCACTTTCGGAATAAGTTTGAACCGAAGTTCCCAAATTCAATCCAGCGGCTGTTCCTGCGCTTATAGGACTGGTTGTGTACCAATTGCGTTGGTCTGTGAGGTATTGCTGAACAGTGCCAGTTGTAGCTTGTGG
>Ga0247841_10010741_pt1 | contig 12393 bp, 9 predicted proteins | sample LaCruzMarch2015__2_FD_192410 | JGI IMG/M metagenome (GOLD analysis project Ga0247841, IMG submission 192410) | Freshwater microbial communities from meromictic Lake La Cruz, Castile-La Mancha, Spain - LaCruzMarch2015_18m | ecosystem: Environmental > Aquatic > Freshwater > Lake | place: Spain... | reverse complement strand
CGAACCGCAGGAGCTTGTTCACGCTCTTGCGGCTCGTGGTCGTGATCTGTCCGACACCGAAGTAGTTCATCTGCTGACCATGGGCGACGCGCCCTATGCAACACGTGAGCTGGCTGATTGTTTCAGGGTAAACAGCTTCTTTATCGCTGATAACGTACGCAGCGTGATTCAGCAGGGATTTGGCGATTATACACCAGTATTTCTTTCCGATATACCGCATCTCTTCGCTGCTGGTCATATCCCGCTGGATGCCGCGTTGATACAAGTCACGCCTCCTGATGAGCGAGGAATGTGCAGCCTTGGAATCTCCGTTGATATTGTCAAGAGCGCGGCGGAAAACGCGAGCCTGGTCATCGCGCAGGTAAACCCGCAAATGCCCAGGACACTCGGCGCGAGTTCAATACATGTGCACGACATTGACATTCTTGTTCCAGTCGATACACCTCTCATCGAGCTTCAGGCACCAACCGCAAATGAGGCAACCAGTAAGATCGGCGAACTTGTGGCCGCGCTCATCGACGACGGGTCAACGCTCGAACTTGGAATAGGAAGAATACCCCAGGCGGTCCTGGAATTCCTTAAGAACAAGAAAGATCTCGGCATTCACACCGAAATGCTCACGGATACTATCCTTGATCTGGTGGAATCCGGCGTAATCAACGGAAGCAAGAAGAGCTCGGACCGTGGTAAAGTCGTCGCCAGTTTCTGCATGGGCACCCGCAGGCTCTATGATTATATAGACAATAATGAGAAGTTCGCATTTCACCCCACTGAATATGTAAATGACCCTTACGTTATCACTCGCCAATACAAACAAGTGGCCATCAATGTCGGATTGCAGGTGGATCTGACAGGTCAGGTGTGCGCAGATTCATTGGGCACGCAGTTCTACTCGGGAATTGGCGGTCAGGTCGACTTCAACCGCGGCGCGGCTCGTTCACCCGGTGGGAAAGCGATCATAGCACTGCCATCTACAGCCCGGAATGGCACCATATCCCGTATTGTGACACAACTAAGCCCAGGCTCAGGCGTGGTTACGACAAGGGGCGACGTGCATTACGTCGTGACGGAATATGGCGTTGCGTACCTGCATGGCAAGACTGTCCAGGAACGGGCAATATCACTGATTTCAATTGCCCACCCGGATTTCAGAGCCCAGCTGCTGAAAGAGGCTGTCGATTCAAAGTACCTCAGGCCTGATCTCGTCAGGGTGGAAGGGAAGATTTCGGTGGGGCCGCCGGACCTCAAGACTACGTTTGTGATAGAGGACGGAACTCCTGTCAAGTTCCGCTCCATACATCCTACCGATGAAGCGCGGGTTCGCGACCTGTTCTACGCGCTGTCGCAAGCCACGATTTACTACAGGTTCATGTCGCACATGACAAAGCTTCAGCGCAAGCAGGTCCAGGATTTCGTGTATCTCAACCATAGGACAGAGGTAGCCCTCGTCGGCACTGTCGCGGAAGCGCATGGCGAGGAGATTGTGGCCATCGGCCGCTACTACCTCGACCAGACCACCAACTATGCTGAAGTTGCGTTCGTCGTGCGCGATAGCTGGCAAAACAGGGGAATCGGCGTGTTTCTGCTGAACAACCTGATTGGCATCGCAAAGCGGCATGGAATAAAGGGCTTCACAGCGGAAGTGCTGCGCGAAAACAGACCTATGCAATCCGTCCTGAACAGGGCGCAATGCAAAGTTACCAGCCAGCTCCGCGAAGGTATCTACAGCTACCACATGGACTTTGCCTAGCAGATTCTGGGCAAATCCTCGCCGGTCGGGACATCTACGATTCGCTCCCCGCCAGCGGTGGTCTCCAGCAGAACCATTCCGCCAGGTGCATCAATGACCTTGCCGATAGCACACGATTCTCTCCCTGCCGGATGAGCCCTCAGGATTTCAAGTACCACTACCAGATCCTTTTCGGCACATACGAGGATGGCCTTGCCTTCATTCGCAACGTTTAAAGGGTCAAGCCCCAGAATACTGCACGATCCCAGAACTTCCGGCTTCACCGGGAGCGATTTCTCCGATAAACGGATGCAAACACCCGATGACCTGGCGATATCACAGACGGCTGCGGCTACGCCACCGCGTGTTGGATCCCGCATACAGTGAATATCGGGAACAGCGTCAAGAACAGGCTTAATAAGCGACCAAAGCGGTTGAACATCGCTTGCCAGGTCAGAAGAGAGCTTCAGTCCCTCCCTCGTGTTCATTATGGCCATCCCGTGATCACCCATTGTTCCAGTGATGATGATAACATCGCCCGGCTTCGCGTTTGTCACTGAGACGTCAACTCCCGCCAATCTCGCCCCGATTCCCGTCGTATTCAGAAAGATGCCAGGCTCCCCTGCCCGCCATTCTCCTCCGGCCTGCCCCCCTGCCATCGCAGACAGGGCGGCATCCGGACCGCCGTATCGTCTGCTTCTCTCAATAACCTTAGTATCGCCGGTAACAATGGATACGCCTGATGATCTCGCGGCTTTGCCAACAGACCCGATGATTCGTTTCAAATCATCGATACGGAAACCCTCTTCAATAATGAGCGCGAGACTGAGAAATCGTGGTTCCGCTCCCTGCATTGCAAGATCGTTCACTGTCCCGCATACGGCCAGATACCCGATGTCACCGCCAGGAAAGAAAACCGGATCAATAACGTAGGAATCAGTCGTCATCGCCAATTCAGTCTCCGCAATGGAAATGCATGCTGCATCATCCATCCGCTTCAGTATCGGATTCTCAAGCTCACCGAGAATCACCTCTTCAATCAGCTTCCTGGTCATCAACCCGCCGCCGCCATGCGCGAGAAGGACCACATCTTTCCTGCCGGCACCATCACTCATCATCATCCATCTCCCGATGTTTACGCTCCCTTAATAATGCTGTCGGCAACCGTACTTGAAATACGCCGAGCAAGTTCCCTCGCTTGATACCATGCATGGCCCGATCGGATCCACCGGTGTGCATCGTATCCCGAAAAGCGGACAATCCGGAGGCGATAGAATGCCCCGCAACACATCACCGCACCTGCATGATGACGGTGCCTTCCGAACCTGCCTCGCCAGAACAGCATCGATCTTTTCGGGGTGGATTCTTAGCGTGTCGTGCTCCGCAAAGTCTTCCCTTATTTGCAGGCCGGTTCCAGGAATGACTCCCAATCCCCGCCACTCGGAATCAGACCGGACAAACACCTCGTCACATGCCAGCTGCGCCGCTTCGTTGCCCTGCTTTGTAACGGTCCTGGAGTACTCGATTTCAACTTCATGCCGATTCGAGACTATCTGTCGGAGAATCATGCAGATTCCCAGCGCCATGTCGGCAGCTTCAAACCCTGTCACAACGCAAGGTATCCGCTGTTGCCTGCAAAGAGGTTCATAAGCCTGCGAGCCGATAACAACACTCACGTGACCGGGGCACATAAACCCATCGATATGGACTTCACCGCCAGACAGCAGGGCGTTCATCGCTGCGGGAATGGTCTTATGGCCGCACATGACCGAGAAATTCCGCACGCCGCGCCGCTTTGCCTCCTTCAGGGCCCATGCGACAGTTGGCGTAGTTGTTTCAAATCCAACTCCAAGAAATACAAAGTGCCTTGATGGCTCTGCCCGCGCCGCGCCCAAGGCGTCCGCCGGTGAATAGACGATACGAACGTCAGAACCAAGAGCGCGAGCTCGTTCGAGTGATGATTCCGAACCAGGCACCCGCATCATATCTCCAAAGGTGGTTACAACAATACCGGGAAATCCCGCCAATGCGATTGCCTGATCGAGGTATGTATCAGGGGTCACGCAGACGGGACATCCGGGGCCGGAGAGCAGAGAAACACCACCGGGAAGCATGGATCGGAGGCCCGTCCGGAAAGCAGCCATCGTGTGCGTGCCGCACACCTCCATAATCCTGACGGGTCGGTCGATCTTTCCGGTCAACGTCCGCATTTCCGTGATATACTTCTCAATCATCAAACACCCGGACTATGAATCCATTTCCTTCACAATCTCCTGGAACTCAACATAATCCGTCTCTGACCACTTCTGGATAGCGAAACCGGCGTGCAGCAAGACATACTCGCCAACGCGCGGCTCCTTCACAAAAGACACATTGCAAGAACGCTTGACGCCATTGACTTCGACAACGGCTGTTTCACCGTCGATTTCAACTATTCTTGATGGCACAGCAAGGCACATAAGCTTATGTTGCAGGCAACAGGATTCAAAAGCAATTCCATTCCGGCGGTTGAAATAGCTTCGACCGGCGCATGATCATGATATTCGGGCACACTGGCGTCCATAGGGCCGCCAAGGCTGAAGCGCATTAGACTGAAGGCTGAAGGTAAAACACGAATTTAATAACCCTGGACTATCGTAAATGACATCGTGTCTAGTTAGACCCTATCCGAAAAGGTATTTAGAACAGAAACACTGAAAACAAAGGGTTTTCACGGGTAGAGAGAGGCGTCCCCGCCGAGCCGGAGCAAGTACTGGCCTCGAAATGCGACGGAAATGAACAAAGTTCTCTCTTGGCGCTGCACAAGTGCATTCATTTGCGCCGGCTCAGCCGGAGGCTTCGCCCTACCTGCACCTTTTCGGATAGGGTCTAATTATGCAGAGTGATGCGAATTTCCTAACAGTCTTCAGCCTTCAGCCTATTAACCTGCGTCCTATGGGACGCTAGTGATTCAGGCAAACGAATGACGAGAGGCGGACTCATGATTGCTACCACCTGACGGCTGTAGAAAGAAATCCGTTCGTGTGCAAGATCACGGATTAACCTTGATTCAGCTGCTTACTTTCTCCAGAATCACCGAATTATGAGTCATCAAAAATACAAAGTTACCCTCGAAAAGCTCGAATCGCTTTGCAAGCGGCGCGGGTTCATTTTTCAGAGCTCGGAAATCTACGGCGGCATCAACGGCTTCTGGGATTACGGGCCGGTCGGCTGCGAACTGAAGCGAAATGTCCGCGAAGCATGGTGGAATAACATCGTACGTTCCAGGGAGAACATCGTTGGACTCGACGCGTCCATCATTATGCATCCGCGCGTATGGGAAGCATCTGGACACGTCGGCGGTTTTTCCGATCCAATGGTTGACTGTAAGACATGCAAGAAACGCTACAAAGCGGACAACCTCTGCGAAGAGCAGGGACTGAAGCTGATTTCAGAAGCTGGAAAGCATTCGCTACCACCTGATGTCAAATGCCCGTCCTGCGGATCAAAAGATCTGACACCGCCGCGATCTTTCAACCTCATGTTCAAGACGCATACCGGCCCGGTTGAAGATGAATCGGCCGCTGCATACCTCAGACCCGAAACGGCGCAAGGCATATTCTGCAACTACCAGAATGTTGCTGATACCGCCCGGGTAAAGATCCCGTTCGGTATTGCCCAGATCGGAAAGGCATTCCGGAACGAAATCAATCCAAGGAACTACACCTTCCGTTCCCGCGAATTCGAGCAGATGGAACTTGAGTTCTTCATCAAGCCCGGTACCGACCAGGAATGGCACGATTACTGGGTGGCGGAACGGCTCAAATGGTACGAATCGATCGGTTTGCCTGCAGACAGCCTGACCAAGTATGTTTACACCAAGGATGAGCTCGCCCATTATGCCAGCGCCTGCGTTGACATCATGTACGCGTTCCCTTTCGGAATACAGGAACTTGAAGGCATTGCGGCACGGGGCGATTTTGACCTCAAGCGACACCAGGAGTTCAGCGGCAAGTCGATGGAATACTTCGACCAGGAAGCAAATGAGAAGTTTGTTCCGCACGTTGTCGAACCGTCGGCCGGCGTTGATCGTATCGTACTGGCGCTGCTCTGCAACGCGTATCGCGAGGAATGGATACCGGCCGGCGGCGGCGAAGTGATCGAGGCGGAACCAGGCAAGCCTGTGCCCCAAGGGTATGAACTCAGGGTGGTAATGCGATTCGCCCCGAGTATAGCGCCGGTCAAGGTTGCCGTGTTTCCCTTGCTGAAGAACAAGCCCGAACTCGTTGCAAAGTCCAGGGAAGTGTTCGATCTGTTACGCGCAAAGTGGTCATGTTTCTGGGATCAGACAGGCGCAATCGGCCGCCGCTACCGGCGTCAGGACGAGATCGGCACCCCGTATTGCGTCACGATTGATTTCCAATCCCTGGAAGACAAGACGGTGACACTGAGGCACAGAGATTCCATGCAGCAGGACCGCGTACAAATCGAACAACTGCCTGACGTTCTCCAAAAACTCCTGTCTTAGGGCCATCCTCATGTCTGTACGAAGAGCAAGACATCCCCATTCTTCAAATGGCGAGGTAAACCTCTGCTTTGCCCGCGTTGACACCGATCGCATGCGAAGGCGGGGCATGCCGGAGGTGATATACTGTCCCGGCAAAACAACCGAACACATCATCAAGATCATGCGCGCCCTGATTAGGAGCAAACAGCACGTCATGGCGACAAGGGCAACGCCCGAACAGGCGGCGGTCATATGCGCATCTGTTTCAAAGTCCGTATACAACGCGGATGCCAGGATAGTCACTGTTGATGTAGGCCGGAAACCATCTCCGAGAGGCTTGGTGGTCGTCCTCAGCGCGGGTACATCAGACATTCCCGTATCAGAGGAGGCTGCCCTGACTGCGGAGCGAATGGGAGCAAGGGTACGGCGGGTTTATGATGTAGGCGTGGCCGGCATCCACAGGCTTGGCAGGCATCTGCCCCTGCTTAGATCAGCCCGGGCAGTGGTAGTGGTGGCCGGCATGGAAGGCGCCCTGCCCTCTGTCGTTGGCGGACTGATCGACAAACCGGTGATCGCCGTTCCCACAAGCACCGGCTATGGCACAGGCTTGAAAGGCTTCTCGGCCCTCCTGGCGATGCTGAACACATGCGTGCCGGGCATAACCGTCGTAAATATCGACAACGGCTTTGGCGCCGGCGTCGCAGCCGCCATGATCAATCAACGCGCCTAGCGCCCTCCAGGATAATATTCAAAGGTGCCTCCGTTGATTCAGTCTGTCAAAGGAAGAAACCGGTGAAACTACAGGACCGGTTTGCCGGTCATTCCAGCGGGCGGGGAAACGCCGAATTCCCTGAGAATGGTCGGGGCAAGATCAAGCAATGCCGGTTGCAATGACTTTATAGTCCTGTTGCAGAGAAGGACGCCCGGAATCAGGGATGCGTCAATGGCGTGGTCGCCGCTCCATGGATCTGTGTTGTCAGTTATCAAGTCCTTTGGATACTTGCCCAATACCGTGTCCCAGGAAGCACGGTAGTTCCGATTGTAGCCAACAAGAAGATCCGGCGCGGAACCGACACAATGCCCTGAGTATATCTCAGACGGGCGAAAGACGTTTGAGATGACTTGCTCGCCCGTCTTGGGATCACGGATGGCCTTCAGCCCGGCCGCCAGTTCCACCGCAAGCGAATCACCTTCATCGCCTCGCGCCACAATTCCCGATGGCTCACGCCCTTTCAAATTCAGGTACAGACTGTTTATGCCAAGTCCGTAGGCACGCGTCCGAGTCCAGTCGACTTCTCCGAAGTAACCGGAAGAACCTCTGGATGCACCACGCGCGATGTTTGCGTATCCATTATCCATGAGCCAGGAATTGAGATTGAACTGGCGGCGGAATGAGTTGAATCCATGATCCGACATCACCATCAGCAGCGAATCCTCGTCCAGACTGTCGATTGTCCTGCCTATGACGGCATCCATCCGCGCATACAGCCACGGAATAAAATCGCCATGAGCTTTTTCAAGTCCGGGGGAATAGAGCGGGTGACTGCGATCCATGGTCCGCCAGAACATGTGGCTGTTGAGATCCAGCGACGAGAAATAGGAGAAAAAGAAACCATCCTTGAACCGGTTGAACTCACTTTCAAACATGCGGATGTTTTCGTTCATCACGAATATGGCTTGATGCCTGTAGTCGTCATCGCTCAGAACGCCGGCAGTGAGGGCCTTCGTGTCCTCGGCAATTCCCTGGGTGTAGAACCGGCCCAGCCGTTCGCTGAGGGACCGTGAGTACCGGTCAGGCGTGCTGATAGGCAATGCTGGATCGGATGGATCAATATCCACCGGGGAAACGTAGAGCGCAAAGTCATCACGAACTTTCTTCAGGTAAAACCGGCAAATCCCTTTGCTGCTTACAAGATGTGGAAGCATCGCAAAAGACACTTGAATCCAGTCACTCCACTCATTTTCCTTCAGAATGAAATCTCTTCCCTGCATGGACACCAGCGCAACCGCGGCAGTCGGATCCACAAATACCTTGAATCGTACATCGGCGGATTTCTGTTCTGGATCAAATGCGTTCACGGGACCACGCAGGATGCATTCAACTTTATGGTCTCGCGGGCTGACGCGCTCAATGCGCCCGCCCGGTACGTCTCTGGACAGTTCCCCTGCCCTGTCTGTGTAGAAAGTGAAGATCCCATAGCTGCCATGAACGTCAGGCGTGCCCAGTCCTGATAGAGTCTTTGCTCCGCACGATGTGGGCGGATAATTTGATGGAATCCGCAGAACCGTACAGTCAATTCCGCTTTCCTGCAGATCTTTCCAGAACGTCGGGCCCTGGCGCATGTTGATTACTTTGCTCCCGGACAGAGGTATATCGTATCCTGCAATCCTAACTGTTCTGGAAGAAACCTCAGTCCGCGAGGTAGAAAGATATGGCACCTGCGTGGAAGGGTCACGGGCGATAAAATCATAGATGCCATGTCCGCCTGGGTTTGTGCCCGAGATGAAGTTGGACCAGGCGACCGGACTTTGCGGCGGATCACTCGAGATCAGGCGGGAGAAGCCTCCTTTCTTGATCAGTCGCGCGGCATTGGGCATCCTGCCCTGCTTCAGGAACATCTCCAGCAACTGCGGGTCCATGCCGTCCATGCCCAGAACGACAATCTTCCTGCGCTTGCCTCCTGACGATCCGGCAATGGCAGGAAAGCCGATAGAGCCGGCGGTCATTCCGGCTGCAGTGAGCTTGAGAAAATCCCGCCTGCTGCATCCCTTGGACAAGATTCCATGTGTGCTTCTTCTCATAGACACCTCGACACATCCCTGATCGGAATCCAAAACACTGGCGCCCTAGCCCATCACGCCAGTCAACTTCAAATCCAATGGTTTCCCGTCCATGTACTTTGGAATGCCGACGCCAAAGAGCCGCAGAATCGTAGGCGCCAGATCTGCAATATGCGGGCGATGTGACTGCAGGTCCAGGTTCCCATTACACAGCAGGACTCCAGGGACCAGCTCTGGATCTATGCAGTGGTCGCCACTCCAGCACTTGGTATTGTCAGTGAAAACAGAGCCGGCAGTTGAACCCTTCGCCGTTTCCCATGACGCGCGATAGCCGGCCTCATAACCTACGACAAGGTCCGGCCCATTGTCGCTATACGGCCCCGAATAGACAGTGGAGCTGTCGTAGACCCCGTGTATTGCTTTCCCGCCATTGGCTGGATCACACAAGTTCAATAGTTTTGCAGCTATTTCCTGCTTCAAGGCCAGCTTCTCGCCATTCTCGGTCACTATTCCGTGCGTCTCCCGCCCGCGCACATTGATATATATCCCGCTCAGACCGAAACTGTAGGCACGTGTCTTCTCCCAATCCACATCGGTTAGATAGTCATTACCCGGCGCCGACGCCCTTCGCACAAGGTATCCTTCCTGAGCCAACCATGAATTCAGGTCCACGCCCCGCCTGAAACTGCTGAAACCATGGTCCGACAGAACAATCAGCGCTGAATCTTCACCAAGTACACTCATCACTCTTCCCAGCAGTTTATCCATGGTGCGATAGACATCGTCAATGGCGCGGCATGACTGCTCATTTGTCTTGTCGTGTCTCGCAGGATGCTTCTCATCTACATACCTGTAGAACATGTGCTGGATCCTGTCGGGCAGGTCGAATACACATGCGCACATGCCGCTTCGCGTGAGGCGTAACGCTTCAAAGAACACATCTTCGCGCTCTTTTTGAATATCGAACGCCTGGCGCAGAAACGCGGCATCATCGATGACCCCTTCGTTCAGCGCCCAGGTATCCTCGGAAAGGCCGAGAGTGGCGAACGCGCCGTGCAATTTGCCGAGATATATTGAGTAATATGGCGGATGAGAAATAGGCATGGCGGGCCGTTCCGGATCAATATGCAAAGGTGTCACGTAGAGCTTGAACTTTGGCGCCACAGACAGGAGGAGAAATCTGCAAATTCCACAAATACGATGCATTCCGTCCCTGAATTCGACACTTATCCAATCAGAGTAGGTGTTCAAACGAAGATGGACTCGCTTACCAGAGATAGAAATGGTAGCCGTCGAGTGATCCTTGCCGATCCTGACTGAAACCGGGATCGTGAGAGTCCGCCTGTCTATCACCGGGCCAGGCAGGGATGTGTCGATCCGACCATCGGCAATCTTCACTGGAATCCTGAGCCCGCCCTCAGGTTTGGAGGCCATGGCGGCAGATGCGCCATTCGCTGATGTATCCGCGATTTCCTCAAGAACAGTGAAAGTCCCTTGTGTTCCACGCAGATCAGGAACGCACATACCGGCGAGCGTACGCCCGCGGAATGGTTCAGCCGGAAACGTCACAGGCACTCGCAAGACCGTGCTGGCGACGCCATGGTCGCCAAGAATCTTCCAGAACGGCGTGCTTTTACGGAGCATCCTGACTTCAGCAGCCCTCCTGAGAAACCAGCCTTTCCTCACGCGTGTTTCCACGCGGCACGATGAAAGTTCTGGTATACAGGTCTTCAGATCACGATTCAGGAAGTCGAAAACATTGTGCTTTCCGGGATTGACCCCTGTCATAAACGTTGACCACGCGACTGGCGAGATCGGCGGGCATGTTGTTGCAAGTTCCGAAAACGTCCCATTGACAGACATGGACTTGAAGTTTGGAAGCTCGCCGCGATCCATCATATCCCGCAGGCGGCGGGGATCCAGTCCATCCATCCCGACGACTACGGCTCGCTTGACCAGACTTGCGCTCTTTCGTCCGGTGCTTCTGAAAGCCGCGAGCAGAAGCCGCAATGGCAGCAAAAGAACCGAAATGATTGCCATGACCAGCGCAACCAGCAGGATCAGAAAAGAGCCGATGAAAGCGAAGCCAGCACCGGGGCCGATATATCCAAGGAACAGGGAGATGCCTGCTGATGGCAAGATAGTATTAATCACGTTCTGGCTCTTCCGGGCAAATTTACCACTCGACCGGCACAAACAGCTTGTTCTTGTACAACTTCTTTATCATCAAAACATCAAGCGCATGTCCTGCCTTGTATGAAATGACAGTTCCCGCAAAACGGCCAGTATCGATCAGCGCAATCGCCGCGAGCAGATCCAGGGTGGCCCTGTGCCACACAGCTTCCAGCGACTTACCATTGTGCATCATACGCGGTTCACTGAGGTACTCCGTGCGTCCGGCAATCAATATATTCTGCCTGGTATAACCCAGATGCCGGATGTCAGCGAACAGTTTTCCGATTGTCTTGCAGTAGATCATCATTCCCAGCGTGGCATTCGTCCGGGCATATGATCCGTGCTTGAACGACGCCTTTGTGACATCAAATCTCACGCGCTGGATACCGATGGCAGACGGAAAGTTCACGCAACAATCCAACTTGAGTCGCGGCATCTCGCCGCGCGTGCATGGAAGAAACGCAAGAAAACTACCGTTGGGCCCCACGGCCGACACAGGCTCCTTCACCGTAATGTACCTGACCGGCCTCGTTTGAGCCTCAATACCGGCCTTCTCCGCTGCCTCAACCATATCCAGGCTGCTGCGATCAAAGAGAGGCGGATCACCTGAGTTCAGCTTGATCGTCACATTATCAAGGCCAAGACCAAGCCGCAGCGCGACGATGTGCTCAACCATGCGGAGATAGTTGTGCGGCGAACCGCTGCACAACACTATATTCCTGAAAGTCGTCCACACATTGCTGGCCGTAACCCTGATGGGCAAAGAGTCCTGCAGATCAACGCGATCAAGCAACCAGCCCTCCTCGTCAGACGGTTGAAATTCCAGGGTTCGGGTAGCTTTTGCGCGATAAGTTCCGGGACCGGTGACAGACATCGGAGCAGCCAAAGTATTCTGGTATCGGTCCGCCTGCCATCCCGCGGCAGCAGGCATCTCGTGATCCACGGGGATGGCGGCCCACTCGTCAAAGGATGGTTTTAGCAACTCCGGCGAGCCAACAAGCACCCGGCCAAATTGATTATCCGGCATGAATCCCGCTCCATTTCTGTGGCCTCGAAAGCCAGAATGTACATGCTTGCCAATGATCTGGCAATGCCGACTTATGGGTTTCCGGCAATTGGCTACCAGCGCATGATCCGGTCTTTTCATGATAGAGACCGTCGCTTGCGGTGTCCTGTCTTCGCGGCGATCAGTTTTGTGCTGATGGCCTGCCGCAAGCTGCGG
>Ga0247841_10010740_pt1 | contig 12396 bp, 21 predicted proteins | sample LaCruzMarch2015__2_FD_192410 | JGI IMG/M metagenome (GOLD analysis project Ga0247841, IMG submission 192410) | Freshwater microbial communities from meromictic Lake La Cruz, Castile-La Mancha, Spain - LaCruzMarch2015_18m | ecosystem: Environmental > Aquatic > Freshwater > Lake | place: Spain... | reverse complement strand
GTGAACCGTAGCCCTCACGTGGACAAGAAGTCCATGGACCAGTTCGAAATGCGCACACACAAGCGCTTGCTGGATATCGTCGGGCCGACAGCTAAAACTGTCGACGAATTGAAGAAGTTGAACCTGCCAGCTGGCGTGGATATCACCATTCGCATCTAAAGGAGAAATGAATCCATGGAAGGCATAATTGGCAGAAAGATTGGCATGACGCAGGTCTATGATGACAAAGGGCGTCGTGTTACCGTAACCGTGATCCAAGCAGGTCCATGCCCGGTTGTTCAGGTGAAGACACCTGAGACCGATGGCTACAGCGCGGCACAGCTCGGCTTTGACGAGCAGAAGCCTTCGCGTCTGCCCTTGGCAGAAGTGAAGCACTTCGAGAAGGCCGGCGTGAAGCCCTGCAAGTTGACCAAGGAGTTCGCACTCGATGCGGATGAAACGGTTAAGGCGGGTGATCTGGTTACTGTGAATATTTTTGACGGCGTAAAGCTCGTCGACGTATCGGGTGTGACCAAGGGTCGTGGTTTCGCAGGCGTGGTCCGCCGTTACAGCATGCGTGGTGGTCCAATGACGCATGGTGGTCACTCGAAGCGCCGCGTCGGCTCCATCGGTGCGCGTGATCTTCCGGGTTGGGTTGATAAGGGCAAACGTATGCCCGGACACAAGGGCGACGTCAACCGCAAGGTGCGTAACCTATTGATCGTCCAGGTTCGCCCTGAAGACAATCTGCTGTTGGTCGAAGGGTCTATCCCAGGCGCCAAAGGTGGATATGTATTCATCTGCAAGGCACTGAAGAAATAAGAGGACACAACCCAATGAGTAAGATCAAGGTATTTAGTCCAGCCGGAAAAGCCACAGGCGAGATGACATTCGCGGATGAGCGTTTGGTTCTCGACAAGGGCGAACAGGCTGTAAAAGACGTGGTTGTTGCGATCCAGAACGGCCTTCGCGCCGGTACGGCCTCGACCCTGAGTAAGGGCGAAGTCGCAGGAAGCAACAAAAAGCCGTGGAAGCAAAAAGGTACAGGACGCGCACGCGTTGGTCTGCGTCAGAATCCGATTTGGCGCGGTGGTAGTGTCGCGTTTGGTCCAAAACCTCGCGATTTCTCGCAGAAAATTAACCGCAAAGTCTCCCAGCTCGCGTTTACGCGCGCCTTGAGCGACAAGATTGCGAGTGGCAGCGTGGTGGTAATCGAGACGTTCGATTTCACCGAGCCGAAGACAAAGCAGATGACTGCGCTTCTCAAGAAGTTGGGCATTGAGCGTTCCGGTCTGATCATTACTGATCAGTACGAAGAGAACGTTGCCCTCTCCGCGCAGAATTTGCCGAGCGTCGCGGTGCTTCGTGCTGCTGAAGTAGACACCTACGCCCTTCTGTACTTCCGTACGCTCGTGGCCACGAAAGCTGGCTTTGAAGCATTAACGGCACGTATGAAGGCGAAGAAAACAGCAGAGGAGGGCGCATGAAACACGCCGCAATCATTCGCAGGGTTATGATCACCGAAAAGGGCACGAAGCTCGCCTGTGAAAACAAGTATATGCTCGAAGTCGCGCCTGCCGCGAACAAAATCGAGGTTAAGAAGGCCGTTGAAGCGCAGTTCGGTGTGCATGTGCTGGCCGTAAACACTCAAAACCACAAGGGCGCGTTGCGTACACTCAAAAACCGCCGTGTCGTCCCCGGAACCAACTGGAAACGGGCGATGGTCACGTTGCGTGCGGGTGAACGCATTGAGCTGGTCTAACGACGCCGGAGAGGATAAGAGCTATGGGTCTTAAAACATTCAAACCGACTACCGAAACGCTGCGGCATCGCGTCGCATCGACTTTCGAAGAAATTACCGAGGTCAAGCCTGTTCGCGGGCTCCTCGAAGCCAAGCGTAGCAAAGCTGGCCGTAATAACATGGGGCAGATTACCACGCGTCATCGCGGGGGCGGCGTCAAGCGCCAATACCGCATCGTGGACTTCCGCCGTGACAAAATTGGAATTCCAGCACGGGTCGAAGCGATCGCTTATGATCCCAACCGTTCCGCTAACCTCGCACTGCTGAAGTACGTGGATGGCGAAAAGCGTTACATCCTGGCTCCCACAGGGCTCAAGGTTGACGCCGCGGTGATGTCTGGTCCGGAAGCGGAACCGAGCGTCGGCAATGCTTTGCCGTTGTCGCTGATTCCCTTAGGCCTCGTCGTCCACAACATCGAGCTTGTACCTGGTAAGGGTGGCAAACTCGCACGTTCGGCGGGGAACAGTTGTCAGGTGATGGCACGCGAAGGCGACTTCGTGACGCTACGTCTGCCCTCTGGTGAGGTCCGCCTAGTCCGTTCGAACTGTTTGGCCACGATTGGTCAGGTGGGGAACGCGGAATGGAACGGAATCAAGCTGGGTAAGGCTGGCCGTAAACGCTGGATGGGTATCCGTCCGACGGTTCGCGGTGTGGCGATGAATCCAGTTGACCATCCGATGGGCGGTGGTGAAGGTCGTACGTCTGGTGGTAGCCACCCACGTTCACCTTGGGGCAAGCTTGCAAAGGGTGGTAAGACACGCAACCCGCGCAAGACAAGCAGCAGATTTATTGTTAAGCGGAGAAAGTAACGCATGGCACGGTCTATTAAAAAAGGCTTTTACGTTGAAGAAAGCCTACTCGAAAAAGTCGAGAAAATGAATGCGTCCGGCAAGAAACAGCCGATCAAGACCTGGTCGCGCCGTTCCATGATTCTTCCGGATTTTGTCGGGCATACGTTCGCCATTCACAATGGCAAACAACACATGCCGATTTTCATCACGGAAAACATGGTTGGACATCGTTTAGGCGAATTTGCGCCCACGCGCACATTTAGGCAACACGGTGTGCATACGGACAAGGCAGTCGCCAAGTAAGGGAGATGATTTATGAACGAAGTGACTGCTATTACCCGTAACGTCAGAATGTCCGCACAGAAGGGACGTCCTTTGGCTCGTGAGTGCCAGGGACTCCCCGTTGCAGACGCACTGAAGGTTATTGAATTTAGTCCTCGCAAGGCGGCGCTGGTTTTGAGCAAGACGCTCAAGTCCGCAATCGCTAATGCGAAGAACAATGCTCATCTGGATGTGGATACGCTGAAGGTTACCCTTTGCGTGTTCGACGAAGGTGTGCGCATGCGCCGGTTCTGGCCGCGTGCTCGCGGAAGCGCGAGCCCGATCGCCAAGAGATTGTGTCATTGCAAGGTTATCCTGTCCGGCGACGCACAGTAACCGGCTTTTTCAAAAGGAGTAAAACTTTGGGACAGAAAGTAAATCCAATCGGCTTTCGCCTCGCCCTGGACAAACAGTGGCGCAGTCGCTGGTTCGCGAACAAGAAACAGTTCGGCGTCCTGCTGGCGGAAGATCAGATGATTCGTGAAACGGTGAAGAAACGCCTGGAAGGCGCAGCAATCACCAAGATCCAAATCGAGCGTTATGCTAATCGCGTACGCGTCACGTTGTTCTCGGCTCGTCCGGGTGTCGTGATTGGTCGTAAAGGCCAAGATGTGGATAAAATCCGTCAGGATTTGGCTAAGCAGACGAACAAGGAAGTGTACCTCGAGATTCAAGAGGTCCGCGATCCCGACGCGAACGCACAGCTCGTGGCAGAAAGCATTGCTCAGCAAGTTGAACGCCGTGCGGCGATCAAGCGTGCGATGAAGCGTGCAGAGAAGGTTGCAATGGATATGGGCGTGGACGGAATTAAGATCCGTTGCAGCGGCCGTATCAATGGCGCTGAAATCTCTCGCGTGGAGTGGAGCAAGCAGGGCAAGGTACCGTTGCACACCATGCGTGCGAACATTGAGTATGGTTTTGCGGAAGCGCACACCACGGCCGGTCTGATCGGCGTGAAGGTGTGGATCTGCAAGAAGGAAGATTTCCAGCCGGCGCGTAGCGCAGGTCAAGGACAGAGGAGGAGAAAAGATGCCTCTCATGCCTAAGCGGGTGAAGTTCCGCAAGCAATCAAAAGGAAACCGTTCTGGCTTCGCCACCTCTGGCGCACAGCTGGCATACGGTGAGTTTGGCCTCAAGGCGCTCGAACGTGGTTTCTTGACCAACACACAGATTGAAGCCTGCCGTGTTGTGATCAACCGCGAGATGAAGCGTAAAGGAAAACTGTGGATCCGTATCTTCCCAGACAAACCTGTTACCCGTAAGCCGATTGAAGTGCGTATGGGTGGCGGAAAAGGTAACCCTGAATTGTGGGTCGCTGTTATTCTGCCTGGAAAGATGCTGTTCGAAATCGGCGGTGTGCCGGATTCAGTTGCTCGCGAGTGTTTGCGTTTAGCAGATACAAAGTTGGGCCTGCGTACGATACTCGTCTCACGTGGAGCATAACGGAACCATGAAATCAAACGAAGTTAGAGAATTAGGGGCAGATGAACTGGCACAGCGCGTCCGTGAAAAGGCGAAGGAACTCGCTGATATGCGGCTGAAGCATAAGTCGGGTACTGCCGTAGAGAAGCCGGTTCGCATGCGCACCATGCGCCGCGAAATCGCGCGCATGAAAACCGTCCAGAATGAACGGAGGGCTAAGTAATGTCCGAGACAACTGCAGAAAGTCGCGCCAGTCGCAAGGTCCGTAAGGGCACTGTGATCAGCAAGAGCGGCATTAAGTCCGTGATTGTCCAGGGTGAACGCCGCGAGATTCATCCCAAGTACGGAAAAGTTATCCGTACGTTTAAGAAGTATCACACGCATGACGACGAGAACACCGCGAAGGTTGGCGACAACGTCACCATCATGGAAACGCGTCCGCTCAGCGCTACCAAGCGTTGGCGCATTGTGAAGTCGGAGGAAAAATAATATGGTTCAGGAACAAACTGAATTGGTTGTTGCCGACAACACGGGCGCCAAGATCGCAATGTGTTTCCGTATCCTAGGGCAGCGTAAGAAATACGCGTATCTAGGGGATGTGATTCGCGTGGCTATCAAAGAAGCTGCTCCGACAGGTGCGGTAAAAAAGGGACAGGTCGCAACCGCGATCATCGTCCGTACGGGACATCCGATTCGTCGTCAAGACGGTTCATTTGTCCGGTTTGACCAGAACGCCTGCGTGATCGTGGATGCTAAGATGAACCCGATCGGTTCGCGTATTTTCGGTCCTGTTGCGCGTGAATTGCGTGACAAGAACTACATGAAGATTATTTCATTGGCCCCGGAAGTGGTCTAAGCTAATGGGAGACCGTAACGCCGATGATGTCGTTGACGTCAAAACGGTTACGAGTTAGGAAAAACATGAGTATAGCGAGAATCAAGAAGAATGATACGGTGCTCGTCACAAAAGGCGAATCAGCCGGACAGACAGGCAAAGTCCTGCGTATGCTGCCCAAGAAGGGGAAAGCACTCGTTCAGGGCGTGAATGTCATCAAGAAGGCGGTCCGCCGCTCAGAAACCCATCCGAATGGTGGGTACCTGGAGCGGGAGGCACCGGTGCAGCTGTCGAATCTGATGCCTTATGATCCCGATAAGAAAAAAGGTGTCCGCGTGAAGGTCGTCAAAGACGGCGACAAGAGCGTGCGTAAATCCAAAGCTTCGGGCAAGTCCCTGGACTAAGGAGTAAAACGATGGCTAACTTAAAAGAAAAATATCTGAAAGAATTGGCACCCAAACTTCAGGAGAAGCTCGGGTTGACCAATAAGATGCTGATTCCCCGCATGCAGAAGGTCGTGCTCAACATGGCCTTTGGTATTGTGGAAAAGGACGTCCAGAAACACATCCTCGATGACCTGACAAAGATCACCGCCCAAAAGCCGATGTTGTGTAAGGCACGTAAGAGCATCTCCAACTTTAAGTTGCGTGAAGGCATGATCATCGGCGCGAAGGTTACTCTTCGTGGCGAACGTATGTTCGATTTTATCGAACGTCTGGTCAACAGCGCACTTCCGCGTATCCGCGACTTCCGTGGTGTTCCTAACCGCGGCTTTGATGGCAGGGGTAACTACACGCTGGGCTTGAAAGAGCACACGATTTTCCCTGAAATGGTTGACGCCGGAGTCGGTGCCGATACTGGCATGGACATCTCGTTTGTGACCTCGGCTCGTAACAACGCAGAAGCCCGTGAGTTGCTGATTGCACTCGGCGTGCCCTTCGTTGGTAAATAAGGAGAATTTCCACAATGGCAAAAACATGTTTGATGGAAAAAGCCAAGCGTACGCCGAAGTTCTCTTCGCGTAAGTATTACCGTTGCACACGTTGCGGTCGTCCGCGCGCGTATATTCGTAAGTTCCAGCTCTGCCGTCTTTGTTTCCGCGAGCTGGCTGTGTCCGGAATGATTCCGGGAATCACCAAGGCAAGCTGGTAAGGAGAGAACAATGACGTCCGATCCAATTTCAGATATGCTGTTGCGCATCCGCAACGCGATCAAAGCAGGTCTTCCCTCTCTCGAGCTTCCAGGCTCGCGTATCAAGGGTGAGATTGCAAAAGTGATGAAAGCTGAAGGCTACATCGCTGACTTTACATTGACCAATGCACTTCCACGTGTGTTGAGCATCGAGCTAAAGTATAACAACGACGCCGACTCGGCTATTCGCGGCCTCCGCCGTGAGAGTAAGCCAGGCCTTCGTAAATTCTGCGGCGCGCAGGATATTCCGACAGTCCTCGGTGGCATGGGTACCGCAATCCTGAGCACCTCCAGTGGTGTGATTAGCGGCAAGGAAGCCAAACAGCGTAAGCTCGGTGGCGAACTACTTTGTACCATCTGGTAAGGAAAAACGACTATGTCACGTATTGGTAAGCAACCTATCGTTATTCCCGCCGGTGTCACTGTTGCCGTGAATGGCAGCGAAGTGCAGGTCAAGGGTAAGCTCGGCGAACTGAAGCGTACGTTCCGTCAAGGTATCACCATCACTGTCGAGGACGGTAAAATCGTCGTTGGCAGAATTGATGATACTCGGATGTTGAAGGGATGCCATGGCCTGTCACGTACACTCATCATGAACATGATTGATGGTGTGCAGACCGGTTATAAGAAGGCTCTCAACATCGAAGGTACGGGTTTCAAGGCTATCCTCGCTGGCAAGAAGCTGAGCCTCTCGCTCGGTTTTGCGTCACCCAAGGATTATCTGATCCCTGATGGGATTAAGATCACGGTTGATCCAGCTGGCCTGAATGTGGTCATCGAAGGGATCAGTAAAGAACTCGTCGGCGAATCTGCCGCACGAATCCGTGCCTATTATCCGGCCGAGCCTTATAAAGGCAAGGGAATCAAGTATTTGGGCGAAAAGATTCGTCGCAAGCAGGGTAAGACTGTGGCTTAAGGCCGCTTGAACGGAGTTGATAAGACATGAGTTTTAATCGTAAAGAACAACGCACGCTTCGTCATAAGCGTCTGCGCCAGCGCATCAAGGGTACGGCGGTGCGTCCGCGTATGGCTATCTGCGTCTCGAACAAGCATATCTATGTGCAGTTCGTTGATGATGATGCTATGAATACGCTCGCCGCAACGTCTACTCTCAAGACGGATAAGACGTGTAATCTTGAATCCGCGAAGCTCGTCGGCGAACAGGCCGCTAGCGTCGCGAAAGAAAAAGGTATCTCGCTCGTGGTCGTTGACCGCGGTGGCAAGCAGTTCCATGGTTGCGTCAAGCAAGTCGTGGACTCCGCTGTCGCAGCAGGCTTGAAGATTACCGAGAAAGCCACGGAGGAAAGCAAGTGAGTAACGAAAAAGAGTTCTCCCGTGATAGTCAAAGCGAATTCGATGAGCGCGTCGTCTTCGTCAATCGTTGTGCTAAAGTTGTGAAGGGCGGTCGCCGTTTCAGCTTTAGTGCCGTGGTTGTCGTGGGTGACCGCGAAGGACGAGTCGGCTTTGGTTTTGGTAAGGCTAACGAAGTCAGCGATGCTATCCGCAAGGGTGGCGATGCTGCTAAAAAAGCCATGGTGCGTGTCAAGCTCGCCGGCAAGACTATTCCGCATGAAGTGATCGGTTGCTGTGACGGTGGTCGCGTGCTACTCAAGCCCGCACCAGACGGAACCGGACTGATCGTCGGCGGTGGTATGCGTCCTGTGCTGGAAGCCGCTGGCGTGCGTGATGCGGTCGGCAAATCGCTCGGCAGTAAGAATCGCTTGAACGTGGTCAAGGCTACGCTTGACGCACTGAATCAGTTGCGTTCGGCTGAAGAAATTGCTGCGGCAAGAGCCTAAAACAGTGATCAGTAGTCAGTAATCAGTGCCCTGACAAGGGGTGCTGTTTGCTGGCTACGTCAACGTGAGGAAGAAAAAAATGGATTTATCATCACTTAAGAATACCCCGGGTGCACGTAAGCCCCGTAAACGTGTTGGACGCGGAATCGGCTCCGGCATGGGTAAAACATCAACCCGTGGCCACAAGGGTCAGAATGCCCGCAAAGGCCATAAGGGTAAACTCGGTTTTGAAGGTGGCCAAATGCCTTTGATCCGTCGTTTGCCGAAGCGTGGTTTCACGAACCCGACGCGTGTGGTCTATGCTCCTGTCAACGTGTGCGAACTCGAAATTTTTGAGCCAGGCACAATTGTGGATATGGACCTTCTGCGTGCAGTAGGGTTGTTCAAGAGCAAATTCGATGGCGTCAAAATTCTCGGTTCGGGCGACCTGACCAAGAAGCTGACCCTCAAGGTTAATGGTGTCAGCGAAACTGCTAAGGCCAAAATTGAGGCTCTCGGTGGCTCCGTTGAAATTGTTTAAGGAACATCATCATGTTATCCACCTTTGCGAATACATTCAAAATTCCTGAACTCAGGAAACGCATTTTGGTGACACTCGGTTTGGTTTTTATCTGCCGACTGATCTCCAAGATTCCAACCCCTGGCGTTGATTTTCAGCGCTTGCAAGCGGAACTCGATCGTATCCGCGAGCAGGCAGGGGCTGGCGGTGGGATGATGGACTGGTTTAACGTGTTTAGCGGTGGTGCGCTGGATCAGTGCGCCATTGGCTTTTTGAGCATCTGGCCCTACATCAGCGCCTCCATTATTGTGCAGTTGCTGACCGCAGTGTTGCCTCAGCTCGAACGTCTTGTCCGGGAAGGAGAATCCGGAAAGGCGAAGCTCTCGCAATATACGCGTTATCTGACGATTGGTATCTGTGTGTTTCAGGCGGCAGCACTCTCGACGGCGTTACAGAATCCTGCTTCGATTGGGTTGCCACCTGGGGTGACGATTGTGACGAATCCGGGTTTGGGATTCACCATCATGACCACGATCTGTATGACTACAGCATCGTTGTTCATTATGTGGTTGGCTGACCAGATTACCCAACGTGGCATTGGAAATGGCACGTCGCTTATCATCATGATCAACATTACCTCCCGTTTGCCTGTGGCCATCATAGAAGCTTGGACACGGTATTTCGGCTTAGGCGGTGTCGAGGCCAGCAGCAATCCTATTGAATTGGTATTGTTGCTCCTCTTCGGCTTCGCTGTAGTCATGGGAACCGTGATGCTCACACAGGGTGTCCGTAAAGTGCCGATTCACTCCACACGCCGCTCTGTCGGTGGCGGAAGTGCGGGAATGCAACAGACCTACATGCCGTTACGTGTGAATTACACGGGCGTCATGCCGATCATCTTTGCAGGTCCGCTGATTCAGTTCCCGGCTGCGCTGTTGAAGCGTATTACTGTGGATCCTGAGTCGACCAGTGTTTGGAATAACATCCTCTCCTGGATTCAGTGGTTTGGCGCTCAAATGGAGTCCCCTCAGTCGCCTATTCATCTGGTGCTCTATGGTACATTGATCATGTTCTTCGCGTTCTTCTGGGTGGCAACTCAGTTTAATGCAATGCAGATCTCTGATAACCTGAAACGTGACAGTTCGTATGTGCCTGGCATTCGCCCTGGACGTGCAACGGCGGAGTATCTGGATGCCTTGATGACGCGTGTGACCTTGATCGGTGGTACGGGTTTGCTTGTGGTGGCGTTGCTACCACAAATACTGAATGGTTGGATGCTCATCCCTTGGGAGATGGCCTCCTTCTTCGGTGGTACAAGCCTTTTGATCATCGTCGGTGTCGCACTGGATACGTTACGTCAGATGGAATCGTTCCTCTTGATGCGCAACTATGACGGCTTCCTGAAACATGGTCGCCTGCGTGGTCGTCGCTAATTCGGAAATTATCATGCAAAAAAAGCCTGTGGGAAACCACAGGTTTTTTTTATTGTTCAAATGCGTAAATGCGCGAATGCGAGGAGATGGAGAGAAAAATTCATAATTTTTTTAATATAAGGATCATGACGTTCGTATAAAGGGTGAACAAGAGAACGAAAACCCTTAAAACAGGAGGTGTGTCATGAACACAAACCTAAACGAAGTCGACAATCAGCTCGCAGAGATCAGCCAGAAATACACGGAACTCACCTATGCGCAACGTTTAAAAGCAATGCAAAAAGGGCTACTCTTCCCCAAGGAAAGTCGGGAGTATAAAGCCGCGTTGATTGAGGTTCAACGGCTTTCTGCACCTGCGGTGGCTGTTCTCCTGCCTCTCTTCCTGGTAGGGATCATGCTCATCCTCTCGGGGTCGACCGATGTCGAAGACATTATTATAACACCAGAAATCATTGAACTTGTTGATCAGAAACCACTTAAGCCGCTTGAGCTGGAAAAGAAACCGCTGGAAAAGAGTGAAGATGTGAAGATTGACATTCCTGTGGAGCAACCGAATATCGAAGAGCCCAAGCCGTTTGAAAAGATGAGTCCGCAACCTACGCCAATTGATACCATGATCACAATCAAGAGTCCTGTCATCCTGAAGAATTTCTCGGGACGGCCTACCGATGCTGGTGAGCGGGGAGTGAAGATCAGGATTGGCGGTGGCGATACGAACACCGAGGCACGGGTGGAGAAGACCTTGCGCTGGCTGAAGAAGAATCAGCAGCCGGATGGCTCCTGGCTCAATAATCGCATTGCCATGACAAGCCTGGCGATCCTGACCTTCCTGGCCCATGCGGAGACTCCCGGAAAATCTGAAGAGTTCGGTGAGACCGTTACGAAGGGGCTGGAGTATTTACTTGCCCAGCAGACGCCAGACGGTCGCTTCAAAGGGGCGGATGGTCATGAATACAGCCTTCCAATTGCCACCTATGCGCTCTGCGAAGCGTATGGCATGACGATGAATCCAAATGTCAAGGAGGCGGCGGAACGCTCTTTAACGCTCATTGTCAAGGGGCAGCATCCCTCTGGGGGGTGGGATTACAATGTGAAGCAGACAGACCGTGATGACACCTCTTACATGGGGTGGTGCGCCCAAGCCATCAAGGCTGGGTGTTTGGCCCACCTTGAGGTTGAGGGTTTGGATAAGGCCCTGAAGCTGGCGGCGCGCGGATTCAAGAAGAATGCCAGCCCGACAGGCGGCTTTGGCTATACCGCCCCAGCCGCAAATCACGGGATGACCAGTGTAGGTACACTCTGTATGCAGCTCTTGGGCGCACCGGAAGCATCCGAGGTCACGCGCTCTATGGAGGTGATGGACAAGTGGTCACCCTCTTTCGAGGATAAGGCTGCCGGGATTTCAGGAGCGAGCCTCCAGTACTACTTCTACTATGCTACGCAGTGCCGCTTTCATGCGGGCGGCAAGCGTTGGGACACCTGGAATCAACAGATGAAGAAGATATACGGCTCGGCCCAGAAGACCTTGGGAAAGAATGAGTCCGGGTATGTAGATCACAAGGGGATGCCTCAAGAGATCGGCTGGTGGGAGAATAAGGATCATCATACGGACCGACCAGTGATGGATACCTGCCTCGCAGCCTTGCAACTCATGGTGTACTATCGCAATTTGCCAACCACGAGTAAGGATGCCCTGAAGGCGGTCGAGGGTTTGCTCCCTTCAGCAACAGAAACAGGTGATATCGTGGTCACAGCAGTCAATCTCTAAATGGTGATTTCCTTTGCGCGTTGAAACGATTTTCGTTATGATTACAAACTGTGAAGGCAAACGATATTCAACAGTGTGGTTTAGCGCGGGTGATAGCGGCATTTCAAATGCCGCTTCTCCGCTATGCGGCGCGTCTGATGAACAATGCTACACTCGCTCAAGATGTTGTTCAGAATGCGTGGATCAAGTTGTCGAAGCGTGTGCCTCCCGTGGAGGAGCCCTCCGATGAAGTTCGAAACTGGCTCTACACGGTGGTCCACAATGAATCTGTTGATCTCATTCGCGCGGAAGAGCGGCAGCGCAAGTTGCATGAGGCGTTTTCAGCCGAGCAGGGGACAGAGGCCTTGCCAGCGACAGGATTGGATGAGCGCGAAGCCATGGTCCTCTCCTGTCTGTCGATCCTCTCGCCGCTCCAACAACAGGTGGTGTTGCTCCGTCTGCAACAGGGATTGAGTTATGAAGCGATCGCCCAGATTATTGGCGAGAAGCCAGGTTATATTGGAAACTTGTTGCATCACGCAGTGAAACGTTTAGGTGAAGAAGTAAAACGAAAGGAA
>Ga0247841_10010739_pt1 | contig 12396 bp, 8 predicted proteins | sample LaCruzMarch2015__2_FD_192410 | JGI IMG/M metagenome (GOLD analysis project Ga0247841, IMG submission 192410) | Freshwater microbial communities from meromictic Lake La Cruz, Castile-La Mancha, Spain - LaCruzMarch2015_18m | ecosystem: Environmental > Aquatic > Freshwater > Lake | place: Spain... | reverse complement strand
TCTCTTTTGATTTAAGCTCTAACGAAGGAATACTATACGGAGTTAACCGACATAACAATTCTTTGGTTTTATTTGATAGATTTAGTTTGGAAAATGCAAACATGGTTTGTTTTGCAAAATCTGGTTCTGGTAAATCTTACGCTATTAAAGTAGAAATACTACGTTATTTAATGCAGGGCGTTGATGTTATTATTATCGACCCAGAAAACGAATATGAATTATTGGCCGATGGAGTGGGTGGATCTTTCTTTAAAATATCCTTGAGTTCACCAAACCACGTTAATCCTTTTGATCTACCTATGCCTGGGCCAGACGATTCTCCAGAAGATATTTTAAGATCGAGTATTATAAACCTAGTGGGGTTGTTAAGAATTATGTTGGGAGGCCTTACTCCTGAAGAAGATAGCGTCTTGGATGAAGCACTTACAGAAACTTATGCAATCCGTGATATTACAGCAGACACCGATCCTAAAACGTGGCAAAATAATATTCCTTTAATGTCTGACTTTGAAGAGGTTTTAGAAAGCATGACAGGAACTGAATCTTTAGTAAAAAGAATTAAAAAGTTTACAAAAGGAACCTTTGCTGATTTCTTCAACCAGCAATCAAACATTTCTATCGATAAAAGTTTTGTTGTATTTGGGATTAGAGACATGGAAGAATCTCTAAGACCAATCGCTCTTTATATCATCATGCGATATATTTGGAATATTGTAAGAACAAAACTGAAAAAGAGAATCCTGGTTATTGATGAGGCTTGGTGGTTGATGCAATCAGAAGATGGGGCTTCGTTCTTATTTGGAATAGTTAAAAGAGGTAGAAAATATTGGCTAGGGGTTACAACTATTACCCAAGACGTTGCTGACTTTATGAAATCAGATTATGGCAGGGCAATTATTACGAACTCGTCTTTGCAACTTTTGATGAAACAGTCTACGGCTACTATTGATATTGTACAAAAAACTTTTAATTTAACTGAACAAGAAAAATATTTGCTATTAGAAGCAGCTGTAGGAGAGGGGTTATTCTTTGCTGGTAAAAAACACGTTGCGCTAACTGTTGTAGCTAGCCAAACAGAAGATCAGATAATAACTACAAACCCTCAAGAAGTTTTGAGGGCAAAAGAAATAAAAGGAAGACTAGAAGATACTAAAAACGTTTAATAATGGATAAAAAGAAAATTACTTTATTATATTTTCTTTTTGCTGGCATTTTGTTAATGAATGCCAGTTTTGTGTATGCCCTAGAGGTGCCCTTGCCGGGATTAGGAAATAATCCGTCTTTACCTGAATATGCAAAGTATATCTTTAATATAGGAATGGCTATCGCAGGAATATTGGCGGTGACAGTTATTGCTTTTGGCGGTGTTTATTATTTAGTGGATTTGGGTAGAGGAAGCTTCGAGAAGGAAGGCAAAGAATGGGTAAAGGCCGGCATGTTAGGACTGCTTTTAACTGTTTCTTCTTATTTAATTGCTTACACTATTAACCCAGCTTTGGTTGTTTTTGACTTAAAAAGTTTATCTCCTCTCACTTTTATGGCTAATTATTTTAATCCGCCAGGACCATCGACGCCAGTTGAAGTCTATAATGAGATACCCCTCGGAACATTAACAGAAACTCTTTTATCAAGAACAATGGATTGCTACAACTATGATGATAATGGAGATCCAATTGATGGAGATGAAATAACAACAGATGATGATAAAAAAATTATTGGTCCTACCTATTTAGAACATGATAGGGTTGATTGTTTTTTAAAACTAGGCCAAGCGGTTGAAAAGAAGGCTCAAACACTAAAAAAAGTGTCTGATGAAATAGTAAAACTTATGCAACTATGCTCGTGTGGTGATGGTACGTTTACTTTTACTGGGTCGGGCTCTAGCGTAACAGGTGGTTCACCAGTTTATACTTCTAACGGCCAAGGTTGCAAAAATCCTTTTTGTGCAGCCGCCAGCAGCGTAGACCAAAATGGCGAGACCGCCGATTGCAAATATTCAACACCCAAAAAATGTACTATTAATTCAAATTGTATAGGATCTACTAAGCCCTGTAAAGATAGTTGTTCTAATAAAGGATGTACGGGTGGTGGTGACCGCTGTCCTCCTGATGCAAAGAAAAAAATGGAGCACGGCCCAATAACTATACCTGATTGTGATGGTCAGGGAAAAGATTTTGCTGGGCTAGATGAGTTTAGGTCTCAATTTTCTAATAATTATACGCTCATTAAAAACAAAGTAGAGGTCCAGCCATCACCAAAGGTAAATGAAAAACCAATAACAATTATTAAAAATGGAAATTGCCAGCGCTGTGATTCTCAGTGCCAAACCTGTGATCCGTCTGATAAAAAATATGCGGATTGTATGAAAAAACGACAACAATGCCAAAAAGACAAACTAGATTGCCAAAAAAATAGACAACAATGTCTTAAACAAAATAGCCCATGGTATAATTTAAGGCTAGTTGACCAAATCATATATTTTGAAGGAAAAATAAATGAAATGAAAGCAAAGGTTAAGGCTGATTTAGATAATTTAAAAAAGGGCGAAGCTTCTCTTGGACAGTGCTATATAGCAGATACTTATATTGACTTTTTAAAAGCTTATGAACAGACTAATAAAGAAACTAAAGTATTATTAATCCAAAAAACTTTTTCTGACCCAGAGGCAGGTAAATCAGTTAACCCTGCAAAGCACTGCCTGGGTTTCCAATATAATAACTCTAGTTGCTATAGCCAATGTCAGAAGGCGTGCCCCGAATCAGCTGACGACATAAGATGTTATAGCAATTGCGCCTGCGATCCCGAAGATGGAAATTGCTTAAAAAATCAAAATGAGTGTACAAAGCAATGTCAGGGTAAACAGAAATGCAAACTTAGTAATTCCTTTGGTGTTTTCCAAGATTGTATGAGTTCCTGCAAACAACAATGTTTAGATAATTGCGATAAAATGTGCCCAGGCAACGACAAAAATAAATGCCAAAATGATTGTAATAATAATTCTAAATGTCTTTTAGAAAACGAGAACAAATGTTTGATTAATGTATCTGGGTTAAAAGACTGCGTTAAAAAATATAGCGAAGATGAAAGCTTAAAAAACTGCGCCGACAATACTACTCTTTGCAGATATTGTTCAGACCAATATGCCGGATACCCAGAATGTTTAAACTCGCCGTATTCTTTACAGGGTAAATATTCATCCTCCTTTATCTACCAAAATCTAAATTACCAAAAATGCCCTGACCCATATAAAGTTATTTATGGGATAAACAATGACATAAATGGAAATAAAATAAAATATACTTGTATAGAAGGCTCTCCCCAGACAGCCAAGTGCCCATCGGCCTCAAAATGCCCACAATGCCCTTGCGATATTGTAAATGAAACAATAAACTATTTGCCCGACCCAACTCTTCCAAAGCTCCCTGCAGATCCGTGCGGTTCTAGTGGGCCAACTAAATGTCCATGCCCAAATGGTCCAGATAGCCCAGATTGTTGTTTAAAAACCACACCTGGTGGATGCCAAACCCGCGATCCTTATCTTCCTGGTTATTGTAAAGGAACATGCAGTATTACTGGTGCTTGTAGTAGTAGCCCGGGTGGTAGTGGGTCTTCAAAAAAAATAACCGAGTATAGGGTTTGTAGCGGAACTTGCGATAGTTATGCTTATAACGACGACCCATTAACCTTTTATTGCCAACAATCTTGGTGGTTTAAAGAAGAAACAAAAGATGAATTGCCTGTAGGAAATGAAAGAATTTGTCCTAAAAAAAATGAAATTCCCGTTGGAAAAACAGTTGATGATGCTGAAGCATGGGGGCAAGAGTTTATAAATAACATAGATAAGGTTGCTTTAGAGGTCCATGGATTAGTAAATTATATGAAAAATATCGCAGAAAAAAAGGATTACTGTAAATGTGATAGTAAATGCGAGTTAACTTATTCAAACGGACAACCAAAACCAGTTTGTCAAGCGAGGTGTACATATAATCAGACAGAAAAATCAACAACTACAATGACATATCCTGATGGCACTACTACTGAGGTTGAAGTACCTCCACACTGCTGGTGTACACGTCAAGGGTGTGCTGGTAGCCCCTGCCAATTAATGATTGACCTTTTACTGGGCCCGGGCACCTTTATTGATGGTTTTTGTGCTAAGGGGGCCGTTGGGATTGAATCATTTTATGTTAGTATAAGTAATGTTGTAAAAGATTTTATAGTTTTCACTATTCAACAAAACAGATCGGATATTGTTAAAGAATTAAGTTATTCAAGGCAAAAAACAAACCAATGTAGTACGGTACAAAATAATTATGGGGTTAAAGAAAGGATTTTAAGTTGTACAAGAGTAGAAGATGAAATTATTTATCCTGTTACGGGCCCCGGGGCGACTATGAAGACGATAGTAAATGGCACGTCCACAAGCTCATATTGTTACGGAAAAGCATTAGGACAAATATTAAAAACTTCAGAACCTTTGGCAGATAATTGGTTCTGTTGTGAAGAGCGACAAAAAGGACAACAATAAAAAAATAATAAAAAAACATGACCAAATACTACAAACATATTTTTTTTATATTAATATTATTGTTTCTTTTGGGTAGTAGTCCTGTTTTTGCTGCCTTAGAAATAAAAAACTATCCGCCAATTCCTGGATACGTTACGCCTTCAGCAGATTGCACGGGTAATGATTGTCTTTCAATATATACGGCCTATTGGTTTGGACTTTTAGTTTATATAGCTGGGGTTTTGGCTGTTATTTCTTTTGCTGTAGGTGCTATTCGTTTAATAATGTCTGTTGAAAACCCCGAGGCGCACTCAGATGCTATAGATAGAATGAAGGGTGCTCTTTTGGGTTTAGTTTTAACACTTTCTGCTTTTATACTTCTAAGGACTATAAATACTTCATTGGTAACGCCGTCATTGACTCCATTACCAGGCGTGGAAGGAGTTTTTTATACTAATGGGAGCGAAGATAAACCCGTTGGCATTGGAGTAGAAAATGTGGCCAATAGGGGAGAAGACTTAATCAAAAATGGTTTTGATAAATTAATTTATAGGTGTACTGGAGGTGGCACAGGACCGGTTCTTTTGATTTGGGAATTTCCCAAAATAAACTTTGAAGGAAATGATACAAACTATAGTGGAGTTAATGTTGTAAGAAAAAATTGCGGGGAAACTGAGCCAATAGGTGGCCTTGGTTCTTTTAGAATGGCTTTTGAAACTCCGGGTATTTATTATTTTATGGGTCAAGGGTGTAAGGGTTATATGTCTGGCGTGAATTTAATAACTCAAGATGAAATATCTATTCCGTTCGCTGGAAAAATGAAATCCGTAAGAATTGTTAACAGTCCTCCAGATAATAATTATTATGGAGCTATTTTTCACAATATAAAAGGCGTAACAAACGCCGGAGACTGTTTGGATCCAATTACGGTTGGTGCTGATAGCGATTGTAAAAATTTATCTGATTATTCTCTTTCTTCTAATTTTTCTGCCAATTCAGTAGATATATTTTTATGGAATAAAGATGACCCCGGATCTTCTGGTGATGGAGTTGTTTTTTATAGTGAACCAGATGGTTGGAACACCGACAAACAGGCGGGACAATATGATATTAGCTCTGATAAAATTAAAAACTATCTTACTAAAGATGTTACAGAAACAATTTTTGATTGGTCTGGAGTAGATAGTGAAATGGCTTTGTGGTGTGACTTGTGTTGGGATGATGAAGATACAGAATACGAAGACTGTTGCCCTTGCGCAACTTTCCAAGACTGCCCCGGTTCTTTAGAATTAAGGGGTAGCTATTTAGCCGCTTTTTATACTCCATACAATGATAAAAATGGCAAAAATAGATTATACTGCCAAACTTTTAAAAAAGATAACGCAGATTTAAGCCTAGAACAATTTTTTCCACCAGAAAATATAAGGTTAGACTATATTGACATAATCCCAATAAAGTAAAAATAAAAAGCATATTTTAAGTGTTTAAAAATTATTACAAATATTTTCTTTTTATATTTATAATATTGTCTCTGTTTTTTTTGAACAGCTCTTTTGTTTTTGCCCTCGAGGCGAAGTATCCGCCCATATTAGGCTTAACAGTAACAAACGGCAGTGGGCTTGAAGATTATGTTGCTTATTTTTTTGGATTTGGGATGGTTTTAGCTGGGGTTTTGGCTGTTATTTCTTTTGCTGTAGGTGCTATTCGTTTAATAATGTCTGTTGAAAACCCCGAGGCGCACTCAGATGCTATAGATAGAATGAAGGGTGCTCTTTTGGGTTTAGTTTTAACCGTCGCTTCCTTTATGATATTAAGGACCATAAATACTTCATTGGTAACGCCGTCATTGACTCCATTACCAGGCGTGGAAGGAGTTTTTTATACTAATGGCAAAGATTTAAAACCAACCCCCATGTCAGAGGCAAACACCGATAATGTGCCAGCAGGGTATGAAAGTATAATTTATAAATGCAAAAGCGGACCAAATTTATTTGTTTGGCAGTTTCCTAAAACCAACTTTGAAGGTATTGAAAATACTTTTGTAAAAACTTTAAAATGCAATGAGTCGACTACTATTAGCAGGGCAGGCTCTTTTAAAATGGCTTTTGAAACTCCAGGTATTTATTATTTTCTAAAAGATGGGTGCCAAGGCTATATGTCTGATGCAAATTTATCGGGCGGACAGTTGATAGAGCCCTTTAAAGATAAAGTAAAATCAATAAAGATTATAAATAATATACCCAATGATATGCGTTATGGAATTATATTTCATGACTCAGACGATCCAGCTCGGGCAGGATTTTGTACGCTACCATTTTTAATAAGTGATATTAATAAAAATGAGGGTTGTGTCGCAGGGATTTCTGTATCTTCTTCTGCTGATTTTTTGGTATGGAATGCTAAAAATCCAGAGACTTCTGGACAGGGTATAGATTTTTATAGCGAACCATGGGGACTAAATATCGGGGCTAGGGCTGGAAGATATTCTTTAGGTAATAAGGGCGCAGATAATAAATATTGGAACTACTGGGACGAGGCGACACAAAACCTTCCACTAACCTATAAAAACGTTAATAGGCCCATCTCATATCAACAACTTTACCAAAACTTTTCTCAGCATCCCGGATCTATAAATATAAAAGGAGGTTATTTTGTTATACTTACCTCAATGATTGGAAGTAATATATATTGCCAAACCTTTTATAAAGATATACCTAATTTAAATGAAACCGAGTTTGTTGCAACGGGAAATAAAATAGAAATAATTGATGTAATCCCTATAAAATAAAGAGTTATTAAAATAAAAATGACAATAAATATACGCAAAAAATATATAACACTTCTTTCTACTTCTCTTTTTATAATTTTGGTTATTTTTTCTTATTTTTTTACTAATAAGGTTTTTGCAGCAGGGCTTGAAGTAAAATATCCAACCCTACAAACTGGAGCAACTGTGACCCCACAATCAGATCTGACGGAATATTTAAAATATGTTTTTGATTTTGGAATATTCCTCGGATTTTTATCGGTTTTTTTCTCTTTAACGTGGGCAGGCATTCTTTACTTTTTATCACCGGCGATACCAAGTGCGCGGGCAGATGCAAAAGACCGGATCGCTGGGGCTATTTCCGGACTACTAATTTTAGTGCTACTTTATTTGATTATTACTACAATTAATCCCTATCTCGCTATTTTTAAAACCGATAAATTAGATGCCCCTCCGCCAGTAGAAATAAACACACAAGCTACTGGGGTTAATTTTTACAAATCGCGTAATTGCTCTGGCATTGCTGATACAGAGGCTTTTAGTATCCCTGATTTTGGAGATTTAAAAAATAGAATAAACTCGGTTAGTATTGTAGACAGTCCAGAAGAAGAGATTTATTATATCTCTGTTTTATATGACAATATAAACTATTGGGGCAAGTGCCAATATGTCGATCCAAATGCAGATTGCACACCAGTGGAACCTTTTGCTGCCTCTGCTTCTGTATACCCATTTGATTTTGAGCCAAATGGTAGTGGCGTGGTTCTCTACCGCAAATCTTTTAATGGCGTTGGTGGAAAAGAGGAAAATAAAAATGGAGGATTTTTAAGAATCACAAACTCTCAGATTAAAAATGATGGAAGTAATAGTCTTTATATAGCAGAACTTAAGAAATTAAGGTTTACCGGAGAGTCTTCAAATTACGAGAGGATTAAAGATTGCACCGTACCAAAAGGAGAACAAGATTGCGCAAAATGGGATAATAAAGATAAATGTGTTGAAAAACAGTGTCCGAATTTGGCTGGTGAAAACATCTCGTCAATAGAAATAAATGGCAATTATATTGTTTTACTTATTTATTCTGATGAATTAGACAAAAATAAGCCTTGGTGGACGTATTGCCAAGCGTTTCCTAAGCTAGACGATAAAAATAAAGATGGCCCACAACAAATAAAATGGGACGCCGTAAGAAGCAGGGGCCAAAACCCTAATTTAATATTAATTATTCCCGTAAACAAATAAAAACCGCCCTATCTTCTTTTTGGATTGAGCGGTTTTTATTTGATTTTTTATTTGTTATTTTGGCTTTATCACTACGTGTCTATCATATCCTTCTCCTTGGCTTTCTGTTATTATGTTTTGCCTTTGGGCTAACTCTGTATGTATAATTCTTCTTTCATAGGCTGGCATAGGGAAAAGAACTTTTATTTCTTTCTTTAGAGAAACTTCGTCGGCTAAATCTTTTGCTAGACTTTTTAGATATTCTGTTTTTTTACTTTTATAATCATTAATATCAAGATTTAGATAAAAAGTTTTCTGTAGTTTTTTATTTAAAATTGTTCTTAAGAGGCGCTGAATTTCAAAAAGAGTTTGGCCTCCCTCTCCAATTAAAATCTGAGGCTCTTCTAATTTTATATTTATATCAACAATGTCCTTATTCTCTTCTAATAAGGTTCTACCTTCTTCTGGGTTATTTTTTACAGAAGAAAGGCCTATCTCTAGTTTTAAGACTGGCACTGTCATTTTTTCAAAGAAATCTCCCACGGTCTCCTCTATTTTTTTTATATCGTTTTGGTTTAACATATAAAGATTAAAGACTTTTTTGTGGCTTGGGTGCTTTATCCCTTAGAATCAAATATTGTTGAACAATAGAAAATACTCCACTTACTGTCCAATATAGGCCCAAAGCAGAAGGTAAATTTAAAAGTATGATTACTGTAAACACGGGGAAAAAATAAAGCATTTGTTTTTGCATGGCTTGTGAAAAATCACTGGCTGATTTTTGGCCACTTGTTATCGCTTTATTTTGTGGAGACAACATTTTTGTTTGAAAAAATTGGGTGACACCAGCTAAGATTGCAAAAATCAGGTTTGGTTTAGATAAGTCTATCATCCCTAAAAGAAACGCATTTATCTGCCCTGGGTTGGCAACAAAGGTATAAAGACGAGCTAACTCTTCTGGCCTCAAACCATTCCAGAAAACACTATAAAGTGCGATTAGAATGGGCAACTGGATTAGGGCGAGGAGCAAGCCACTAAAGGGGTTAATTTTTTCTTTTTTATAAAGCTCTAAAACTTCTTTGGCTTGTTTTTCCTTGTCGTCTTTGTGTGTTTTTTGTATCTCTTGAACCTTTGGTTGAAGCTGTTGAATAGCTTTTTGCGATTTTACTGCCTTGACTGAAGTTGGGTAAAGTAAAAGCTTAATAACTATAGTTAAAACTATGATAGCTATACCAAAATCATGACCTGGTAGATAGTTGTACAAAAAAACCAACGCATTAAATAGTGGCTGGTATAAAACAATATTAAAAATATTTACTATAGCTTCAAACATTATTAGATTATTTTTATTTTTTTAAATAGGCTAGTGATCGCTTCTTCTGTCTCTAAAAAACTCTTCTTTTCTAATCCCGATAGTGCAATCAAAACAACATCTAATCCGACTTTTATTTCTTTTATCCTTTTTCTTATAATCTCGCTCATCCTCCTTCTGACCTTGTTTCTCACAACTGCTTTTTTTGAAACCTTTTGGCTTACAACAAGTCCGAATCGACTAAATTGTAATTTATTCGATGCTATCCTAATTATTAAAAAACTGTTTTTAAAACTTTTTCCTTTTTTGAAAACAGTCTCAAAATCTTTCTTCTTTTTTAGTCTATTCGTCTTATTTAACATTGTGTAACAAAAAAACTAGACTGTTAGTTTTTCTCTACCCTTTCTTCTTCTTTTTTGGACAACCTGCCTGCCTGTTTTTGTCTTTTTTCTACTTAAAAAGCCGTGCTTTTTCATCCTTTTCTTCTTTTTTGGCTTGTATGTAAAGCTCATATTGTATAAATAAATTAAATTAGTATAATACAATCAGTATAGTTCAAAAAAGTGATCTCGTCAAACGAAAAAAATGATTTTTTTTATTGTGCGTCTGAAGAAAAATAGGTCACACAGGTTATCCACAGTTTAATAACAGGTACTCTTACTTTACCTTTATTTGACAAGGGCTAGTATAAAAAGGCAAAATACAATATTAAATATAGAATTAAAAGATATGAACAATAGCGAGCTTTGGCAATCTGTTTTAGCCCAGATGCAATTCAATATATCGAAAGCGAACTTTGCTACTTGGTTTCAAAACACTGAAATTTTATCAAAAGACAACGAAAAGATAATAATTTCTGTTCCTAACGCCTTTTCTAAAGAGTGGCTGAGTAATAAATACAATAAATCAATTTTAAAAATACTCCACAGCATAGATGAGTCTATAAAAGACTTAGAGTTTATTATAAAACCGCAATCTGCAAAAAGCTCAACGATAAAAACTGTTTCAGAAGGAGAAAAAGCCGATATCGAACAGTTAAAATTCGACGAATTTAAAATAAATAAAGAAACTAATCTTAATCCTCGATATATTTTTGATAACTTTGTGGTTGGCTCTTTTAATGAACTAGCTCACGCTGCTGCTTTGGCCGTAGCTGACAACCCAGGCTTTACATATAACCCACTATTTATTTATGGCGGTACTGGTCTTGGTAAGACACATCTTGTACAGGCAATTGGAAATAGGATAAATGACGGCACAAAGAAAAAGAAAGTAAAATACATTTCTTCAGAAAAATTTGTTTCTAGTATTGTCACGGCTATTAGAACAAATAGCATGGAGGCTTTTAAAACGAGCCTATCCCCTATAGATGTTCTAATTCTTGATGATATACAGTTTTTAGCAGGAAAAACAAAAAGCCAAGAAGAATTTTTCCATGTGTTTAATTCTCTATACGAGAAAAATAAACAGATAATTCTTTCCTCAGATAGACCTCCTAATGCTATAGCTGAACTAGAAGATAGATTAAGGTCTAGGTTTGAAGGAGGAATGATCGCTGACGTTAGTTTACCAGACTATGAAACAAGATTAGTAATTTTAAAAACTAAACTACAAGAAAAAGGCGTAGATCTACCAGAAGAAACCCTAGAATATATAGCTGCAAACGTTAAAAAAAATATTAGAGAGCTTGAAGGAGCTTTAAATAAACTGTTAATTTACAATAAAATTAACCAAACCATGGATATAGAAATGGTAAAAAAACTCCTTAAGGGCTTTATTTTCTCCCCGTTTGACGTAGCTAATTACAAAAAAATTATAGAGACTGTTGCTAAGTTTTACAACTTAGAGGAAAAAAATCTATTTGACCCAACCAGACGCAAAGAAATTGTAAAACCAAGACAAATTGCTATGTTTTTATTAAGAAAAGAATTAAAATATTCTTTTCCAGCTATAGCTAGAAAGTTTGGTGGCAAAGACCACACAACTGCAATTTATGCCTATAAAAAAATACTGCAAGAGAACGAAGAAAACAATAAATTAACAGAAGAATTAAACTTAATAAAACAGAGAATATATAGTGGATAAAGGGTGTTAAAAAATGTAACAACTTTATCCCATAAAAGTTCACGATATACTTTTTACTTTTCTAACCACTAACTTATCCACCATTTTACCACATACCATTTTTTACAAATTTAAGACTAAAATAACTTTTAAAACGCTAAAAATCGACAAAAAAACGAAACACTAATAACAATAATAATATAAATAATATATATTTAATTAAGTAATTTAAAAACGTATTTTAAAAATATGAAAATAGAAGTTCTAAAAGAAAATTTAAAAAGTGGTTTAAATATCGTGGAAAGAATTGTTGGCAAAAATTTATCCCTACCAATTTTAGATAATGTTTTAATAAGCACAGAGGATAATTTTTTAAGCCTAAGCTCCACCGATCTAGAGACAGCTGTAAAGTTGTGGATTTTGACTAAAATTGTAAAGAACGGAAAGGTGGTGGTTCCAGCTAAACTTCTATCAAGTTTTGTTTCTCTATTACCCAATGAAAAGATAATATTAGAAGAAAAGAAA
>Ga0247841_10010737_pt1 | contig 12397 bp, 6 predicted proteins | sample LaCruzMarch2015__2_FD_192410 | JGI IMG/M metagenome (GOLD analysis project Ga0247841, IMG submission 192410) | Freshwater microbial communities from meromictic Lake La Cruz, Castile-La Mancha, Spain - LaCruzMarch2015_18m | ecosystem: Environmental > Aquatic > Freshwater > Lake | place: Spain... | reverse complement strand
GTTTCAGACGGATGGATTATTACATTGCCAGAAGGATGTATTGTTAATAATGGTGTTGACTATCCTATATACGTCACTGAAACTGGATCACGTAGGTTAGATATTTCTCAAGAAGAAATAGGTATAGGTAAGATGGGCGTATATTTGCAGCATAGATTATTCTATGTAGATCAAAGTGGCAGAAGGATTCTGGCTTCTGATTTTATGCAGCCTACCAAGTTTACTAGAGAGGATACTAACATCTTTGGGTTTATGTGTCCAGATTCAGATGAAGTTATCACTGCTATAGGCAAGCAGAAAATAGTTCTAGGAACTGTTGAAGGTGGTAATTTAATATGGTCTTCTAATAAAGATATATATTCAGCAGATGTTAGAGGAACAAGAACTGAATGGGCAAATCTTTCTACAAGACTAGGCAAGACTACAGAAACAGTACCCGGTATATCTGCTGCTAGTTCTCATTCGTTTGAATCGTTTAATACTAACTTACATTTCCGTAGTAAGCAATATGGCATGTTGGATATTAAACAATCAGGATACCAATTTACCAATCTAGATGTAGTAAACGATCAGGCTATCGAAGCAAGTTATTACTTGAGCAATGATACAGACTGGATGCTAGACAAGTGTTATACTAAAGCATGTAACAAAAGACTATACACTACAGTATCTCCTGAGCGTACAGATGATGGATATATATATTGGAATGGAATATTGTCGTATAATCCAACGATGATATATACAGATCAACAATCGCTGCCGCGCAGATTTGAATCAGTATTTACAGGTGTGCGTCCTTGGTGTTTGACTGTAGTTCAAGACTCCGCGCATAGAGACGTAATGTATATTCACTCACATGATAAAGATGAAGTGAATCGTTTATATGTCATGGATGAACAATCCAACTTTGATGTGGATCATAATGGATTGGTTGTGGAGATTGAAGGATTTATTGAAACCAAAGCATATACTTTAGAACAACCTTTATTATTAAAGACTTCAGAGCGTAGGTTTTATAGGATGAATCTTTTAGACCGCACAACAAAAATAAAATTATTTACCAGACCAGAGGTTCAAGGAGAGTGGATGGAGACATGGAACACTTCTCACTTAATAGGTAGGGCCAAAGTAGAAGACGGTTTGTTTGTACCAGAATCTCATAAAGGACAAACAAGACCGTTTGTTAATATACCTACAGAAAAGTTTTCTCCATGTTATAGACTTGGTAATAAATTTATAGCTATACAATATAGGATAGAATTTACAGGGCCAATTAACTTAGACTCGTTGGTTGTTCTAGGAAATGTAGCAGAGCATGAAAAAACAATAACAGCAATAGAAACAGAAACTATAACTTTGGTTTATAACTACAGACCGGACTATGCATACTCAATTATAAAAACATGAGCTATCCAACATTACCTCTAGTTGTTCAGAGAGACATAGAACAACAAAAAACATGGGAAGGTATATCTACTCCATACGAGCTAGCTTTATGGCTAGCTAAAATTATGTCTATAGATCCTACAAGGATTTTACAACTGAATGAAATTATACATTCAGATGTGCAGCCAGTAGGAAGTGATGCTAGTAAGATATGGATCAAGACAGATGAGCCTTTAGGAGTAGGACTCCCAACTGGTGGCGGATACAGAATGATATATCAATACCCACCTAATACACCTTTCTTGTATATAGGGACCATCCCTACCTATACAAGAGAGTTGTCATTAGCTGAAATGCAAGATTATTCATTAACAGCACCAACATCAGCAAACGCAACTTGGGTAATATACGAAGTATGAACGCAGAAATAGCAGGAAGTTTAGTAGCCAAGTTCATAGATAAGCAGTGGCCTATTGATAAGGAGTCTGTTTATGAAGTGTTGCGTATGGGGTGCAACAAGGCATGGCAAGAGGGCAAATGGCTAGGCATGACTGCTGAGTTTTTTGTTCCTATACATGTAGATGGTAATGGGCAGAAATACATACTTGCTCCAGTTACCCATCCTATTCTTCTTGCGTTGAATAGTTCTTGCAGGACAATGACTATCCGTGATGAGATGTTCATGTTCCACAAGAATGGATATGGTGATGTTAAGAACTATCCCGGTTGTTGTTGGAATCAAGATGTGTACGACTTGGGCGCGATTCCTTTCTACAATAAAAATAATATTAATTTTCGGTGCGGAGTTAAGATCGGCGTAAGGGCATTAGGAACTCCCGGTGGTTGTGAAAAAGTATGGATCAATGGATCATATACTGATGGAGAGAAAGTATATTCTTATCAGAACTCTACGTTAGGGAATACAACTGGATGCAGTGCAAATCTTAATACGATTGATACCATTAGCGGAGTTGAGATTCCAGTTACCAGCGGATTCCATTACATTAACAATGTATCGTTTAGCGAGATAACTTCCATTACCAAGACTGTAACAAGAACTCCGATTGAAGTTATAGTTATTTCGTGTAGTAATGAAGCTCATAAGATCGCAAGGCTGGAACCAAATCAAAGGTTTTCTAGCTATAGGAAATATCTAGTTCCAAACGATCTATGTCATTGCCAATGTTTGCATGGGCTGTTCAAGATTGCACAACAAGATAAGATTGTGAATCCTACGGATAGTATTATGATTTCAAATGAAGAGGCATTGATTGCTCTTGCTAAAGGGATTCATAATCTGTATTATGTAGAACAACATGATAAAGGAATGGCATTCATAGCACAAGGTATCAATGCATTAGAGAAAGAGAAGAGGGAAGAAGAATCTCCAGACGAATTTCCAATACAAGTTGACGGCACTTCTTGCCATGATTTAGCAGAAGCTTTAAAATATTACCATTAAAATTATGTCATTAGGATTACTAGGCGCAATAGGTTCTGGAATAGGCAGTGTAATGTCTGCTTTTGGCGCGGCATCAAATGCAGACGCATTAGCTGCGGCGTACAAAAAGAATATCAAAGATGAGAAGGCATTATATGATCGTCAATCTACAAACTTAGAAGATCTTTCATCTACTAAGTTTGAGAACTTGTATAACCTTGGTGGAATCTTTGATCGCTTTGAAAGCACAGGAGTATTTGGTGACACTGATACTCTTGCTAATTTGCGTCAAGCACAATCAGATTTCTCAGCATTGGCAGCAGGAGACTTTTCTGGATTTGAATCACAGCTTAGGAAGAATATGTCTGACGCTCTTATAGGAACAGTTGGTTCCGGCGCGCCAATAGGTACATATGCAGGATTGGCAGCAGATACGCAGATGGCGTTTAGACAACAAGGTATATCTACAGCTACAGGTATATCAGAGTTTCTCAGTCAAGAGTCCAACAAACTTTTGGGTCTTGAGTTCGGCATTATGGATCAACGGTTTGAAGTTGGCTACAATCTTGATCGTACTAAGACAAGTAATATTCAGAACTTTAGAGTAGGCAAAGCAGGCACAGAAGGAGTTGGACTCATGGCTGCTGGTAATGCGTTGACTCAGATAGGAGGACTGACTAGCAACTACTCTAGATACCAAGATACATTAGCATTGCAACAACAAGCACAAGCTACTAGACTTAATCAATTAGTAGCTAATGCACCGAGAGCTTATCCTGTGTACAATCCTTTGAGTTCTACAAATGGTGGTGGTGGTGGATGGAGTGGTGGTGGTAGTTATATGAACGATAATGCAGGACCATTGCCAGTATATGACAATCTGACTACATATGATTATGGCAATCCGTTTTCATTATGGGGTGCTGCTCCAAGAGGATCTATACTAACATCTTCTAATGACTTAGTTCCCATTTCGTCTAACGCTAGATTTAGCGGAGAAGGCACAATGCTTCCACCTTGGTAAAAATTAATATTATTTTTTATGGCCGAATCATACTTAACAATGCTAAACTTAGCGGCAAATGTAACCCAGCAGGCTTTCGCCAGCATGGATCAAAGCATGACGCAAACATTAGCCGCTAGACAAAATATCCAAAATGGTATAGTTGATTCTGCTGAGAAGGCTATTCAGTTTGCCCAAAGAGAAAGGGAGAATAATGCACGTATTGCAGAGCTTAACATTCGTAATGAAATGGAAGCTCGCAAACTTAGTATGGCTGAAGAATTGTTTCCATTAAGGAAGCAACAAGCTATATTGGAAATGGAAGAAGCTAAGAATCGCATGAAGATTGAAAGCTTTAAAGCTACGAATGCAGCCTTTGAAGCTTTAACTGATCCGTATATAGAAAGCATAGGATATGATATTATATCCAAGCAAAATGTACCTTATGCTCAAGAGATAGCTGAGTTTCAAGATAAGGCTAAAGCATGGATGGCAAGCGGGCAACCATTTGAAGCTAATAAGTATGCAGCTAAACTAAATGAAATTAAATCTAAGTATGCTGATGTGCAACCAGAAGCATATAAAGGATATGATCCAGCGGTAGCCGCTGTACTAGGACATGTATCTCCCAAGCTTCAAAAGGAATACGCAAAACAAAATCCAGTTGAGCAATCTAGAGCATGGGGATTGGCGGCCAATGTATTAAGTGCAGATGATGAGAACTATACTAAGACAGCTAACATATTAAATACTGTTTTCAATCCTGAGCAAATGGCACAACTGCATATGTTGAAGCAGGCCATAGATAATAATAATGATGCTATTAAAAGTGATATAAAGGTGCTGGACAATAAAAGAATGGCACTCAATGATAGAGTTAGCTCTGAATCTAATCCAAAAGATTATGCAAGGATGGTAGCTGAAGTTAAAGAACTTGAAAGAGAAATTTCTAAAAAGCAAAAACAGAACAAAGACATTTTCATGAATGTTATGGCAAGAAAATTAGAATTGCCTAATGATGTTTCTGTAAGTGCAACTGGCGGCAAAGTTCAAGGTATGCCAGATCTTAGCAGGAAAGATTTAGGGAAACGTGATTTCGGATTACCTAACAATGAAGAGACTGAACCTACTGTAAGACTTTTGAATAAAGTAGATAAGTATGTTAGTCCTTCTGGTCAAAGCTTTTTATCACAGAGATTGCATTTAGAAGGAGTAGATAAAATAGATGATGAATTATACAAAGATATATACAATGTAATTAGCCATACTGTAGCTACAGATAATAGCGGGAGATTCAATAATCCGGGAATGATAGGTAAAATATTATTGGATATAAAAGAACCTATAAGAATTCCTATTATGGGAGGATTGTTAGCTCAGTACGCACAACCAAATATACTAGGAATATCGGTAGGTGGAGCATTAGTTACTCCGCCAGCGGCTACTCATATGTCTATAGGTGGTAGAGAAAAAGGAATAGGAGCAGGAGATATAAGCTCTATTTCGGATATAAATAAAATCTTGGAAAGAGTTCCACAAGAATATATACCTATAGTTAAAAAAGAATTAGTAGCAACTCTATCAGCCGCAGCAGTTAAATACGCTTTTGATAATAAGCATAAACAAAACACGTATAACAAAAACGCTCAACCACTTTTTCCTCAATAATTATGGACCTTCCAGATTTTGAAGTCGCTCTCAATCAATATACAGCATCAAGAGAATTTGTAGATCTTGATAGCGAAGAAGAACGTCAAAGGCACATAGCTGGCATACGTCATAATTATTTACTGGATAATCCAGATACAAATGTTGCTCATCTAAACGATATAGTAGAAACTGCGAATATGGATTATCTTCGCAGGTCAGGCAATGGACGTATTGTGCCTACAACTTTCCTTAAAGAAAATAATATTATTTTTCCTAATCAAAAACCCGAATGGGATCGTTTGTCAACAGAAGGAAAGAATAAAGAGCTAGAAAGTTTTAGATCGCAAATTGTAAAGATAGCAGATCAAAATCCAACACAACGAGAGGATACAATATTCTATCTCAATCAAGTATCTGAAGGGATAGAACGTATAGCTAATTCAGAAAAGCGTAATAAGGTTAGCGACTTTGGAGTGCGTGCCGCTGAAGGATACATGTCTATGCTTGCAGATTTTGTAGGCGCAACTGAAGTATCTAAAGAAATCAAACAATACTTCCATGAAGATGTATCTAGAGATGAAGATATATCTTCATCGTTAGCACAAGGCGTAGGATCAGCAGGTGCAAGTATTGCACTAATGGCTGGCGCGGCTATAGCTACAAGAGCAGGTGGCGGTGGTAAAGTTGCTGCTGGAGCTGCCGGATACCTTGCTTCTCTAATTGGCAATGGAATATATCGTTATAATGAAGCGTATGAGAATGCAGTTAAAGCTGGCGTTAATTCTGATCTTGCATCTGAAGCGGGCATCTCCGCATTACCAGCGGCAGTTATAGATGTGATGAGCGATAAGATCATTGCGTCTAAAGCCATGCCTAAAGGAATTAATAAGGTTCTAAAGATCGGCACTGAAGCAGAAAAGAAAGCAATGATTAATCAACTGCTTAGTGATAATTCTTTGCGTGGAAAGTTGCTAGAGTACAGCAAAACCAGTATTAGTGAAGGTCTTTCAGAAGCGGCGGGTGATGCGGCTGCTGCTTACGGGCCGTATGTTGTAACAGGAGAGGATGACTATTTGCCTTCAGCGCAAGATTCATTGAAGTCTTTTTATATTGGAGCAATGGTTGGTGGTGGCATGACAAGCGCAATGGACGTGATAAGTGGAGAACCATTTAATCGCAAAGGCGTAACTCCACAGATGAATGAGAAAGGAGAAATGGTTGTACCTACATATGCTACAGCATCAGCAAAGAGGATAGCTGAGACGGCAGTTAATATAGCACAAACGGGACCAGAAAAACTGGCTACTCAAAGCAAGGTATATGATCTATTATCTGAAGGACAATATAAGCAAGCATATGAATTATCCAAGCAACTACTTGAACAACCCGATACTACGCCAGATCAAGAAATTCCTAGTGAGCCGATTCTCGCTGGACCAAAAATCAAAGATCAAGCTGCCGGCTTTACGACAAGCAGGGGATCGGTCTATACGGTTAATGAAGATGACACTACAACGCGAAGCTCAATTGCAAATTCCGCCATACCAAAAGAAGAACGCATCACTCATCCAGCATCCGACTCAACGGTGTATGTATCACCGGAAAATGCTGAGAAGATAAAAGACAGTACTACCATCTTGCCAATACCTACAGATCATCCAGATGGTACTGTATCTTTTGATAAGGCTAAGATAGCTACTCAGCCAGAAGCAGTAGAGACAACTGAAGATACTGGTGAAGAAAATCAAACTACGCCAACAGCGCAAGAAGAAGAGATAGATATTAGCATGACTCCCCAAGCTGGAATGCGTCCAGTACAAATGAAAGATGGGAAGATTGTACATGTTGGTACGCCTATCACTAATGTGTTTCCGGCTACCGAGCTAAATGAGTTCACTAATACTCTACCAGAAGCAGATAGGAATGCTGCAAGAGTAAAGCTTAATTCATTAGTTGAAGGCGACATACCATTGTATCAGTATATCAGTAACGCTATTAAGAATGGCGCAAGGTTGCGAGCATATCCAGATGGCGGCATGTCTCTTGTTATCAAGACTGCAAAAGGTGAACCACAAGAACGTCATATAGCAGAAGAGATAGGACAAGCTGGAATAGATTACGCTCAGTATCTTTATAACAATAAAAAGAAACCTGTAACTGCATTAGTATCCAAAGCGTTGACTGCTCAAGAAGAAGCAGAGGAAGCCGTGAACAATGCTTTAAAAGAAGTTAAGGTAGAAGATAGCGATCCAGAAGTTACTAATCAAATCAATAAGGCAAGTCCTAAAAGAACTGCGGATACCATTGGGGATATAGTTAAGAAATCCAAGACCAAGCCTGTATCTGCTACTGAATATATCACAGGACTAAGGAAACACTTTAAGAATAAAAAATCTCATGCCACAATGTTGGCAGATATAGCTAAGAAGAATCCTGGACTTCAAGTTCAAATCGTTGCGGGCATACCTGCCAATGCGTTCGATAGGAGAAATAATATTATCTATCTTATCGAGGGCGATCAACCACGTAGCACCATAGTACATGAAGTATGTCACGGCCTAGTCGATGCAGACATAGATACTTATATAAAGTACGACTTCAACGCTGATAATGCTAAGACATATAAGCAGACATTAGAAGAAGCTGTACTAGACAACGCTATACCAGAACACATAAGAGTTCTCATAGAGTCCTACTTGCAATCAGCTAAGAAGCTGAAGATGGAACAATGGATTGGTAACACAAGCTATCTCTCAGACGCAGAAGATGTACGACCAAGCGTAGAAAAAGGTGAATACGCATTCACTAACCTAAACGAGTTCGCGGCAGAAACATTAGCTAACGAAGTTCTACAAAAGAAACTAGCTGGTATTATCTACAAAGGCAAGTCACTATGGGAAAACATAGTAACTGCATTGGCAAAGGTATATCAATGGCTAGGAGAGAATGGACAAGAGTATCAAACATTATCATCAAAAGGTGTTAATACATATCAATCTACATTGTATGCTATTCGTAAAATGATGGAGAGTGATATTCGTCGCGGACGAAAAAATAATATTAACGAAGACATGCGCTTATTGCCATCCGATCCACGTAGCAAGATGCTTGAGACTGGATTCAAACGCTTGTCCATCATAGCACGCGGTAAGTTGTCAGATAGGACTGGCGCAGTGACTCAAAAGATGATGAGCATCTTGCACGGATTCCATCCATCTGATATTATACAATTGAAAGAAGAACATCAAACCTTGTTCTTTAAACTAATTGATAATATATACTCTGCTCGTCAGTCAGCTATTATGAATCCTAAAATGCGCTGGGATTCTGATACAGTCATCGCACAATTGGAAGCATTCAAGAAACTCGTTGATGCAACTTCTATTAGAAAGATATTAGAAGACTATGAAGGTGTTATATATTTTGCTGGTGAAGGGATAGATATAACTGATCGTGATGCTTTGATGAAAGCTGTCAATGCATATGCTAAAGAACACGTAACTGAGGACGTTGCTCTAAAGATGGAACGTAGCGAAAAGAATCAGAAGAAGCTACAAAGGATGTATGACAATTGGCGTAAAGAATACGTCAAGATTGTAAGCGCGGTTATAGGTCGTTTTGGCAACGTAGATAATTATATAGAAGAGATTGAGCGCATTAACGGGCGCAAGATTAAGGTTGACGAAGTAAAGGAAATGCTGAAAGCGCATTTCAATTATCTTACTACGCTTGATATATCTAAACTAGAAAGCAAGGAACTGTACTATCATTTCTTTGCTATTAACAATCTAGTTGATGGACATTACTATGGAATTGGTACATTGACTGCCAAGCATCTTGCTACTCAGCGTAATATAAATGAAGATGTATCTCAACTGGAAGGCAAAATGCGTGATCCAGTTAAGAACAGCAGCAAGATGATTAATACTTTAGATAATATTAATCGTCTCACTGAGCTATATCAAGTAGAACTTCAACGTAGTTCTAGATTTAAAGAAGTAAACGAATGGATACAATCTAAATTCTTTGGACCATTGCTCGACGCTGTTATGCGTACTTCGTTTAACATGCAAGTAGAAGTACTAGATCAATACATTGCAGCAAGAGATAGGATCTTTGGTAATGATCTTACTACTGAAGATCGTGTATCTATGTCTATAGCTGGTAGGCTGGTTCAGAGTGAAGCTGGCACAGATAGAGATGCCGCATTACTACGGAATATAAAGAAAGAAAGGCAATCTATAGTTAATAAGATTAACCGTGATCCTGCCAATCGTAAACTGTTTACAGACAGGATACTTCCAGTGTTTGAAGAAATGGTTAAAGGACTGGAAGAGTATGGTGATGGCGCAATGGATCATCTATTAGATTCACTTGAAACTAGGATAGCAGGAAAAGAAGGATTGGACAACGCTAAAAAAAGAATCGAACTACTGGAAACAGTACAAGATATATTCGATGAGTTCTCATTAGCTAGCGAAATACTTAGTGAAGGATTTTTCCATCAACCATTTAAACGTCAGGTGTTGTATGTTTCTAATGATGTAATGTCAACTAATACGGCGGTTAAAGATGAATGGTCTAGCATAGAACCAATCACTGAGCTAGATGGACAAATGAAGAAGCAGGGCGTTAAATCTAAACCTGGATTCTTAATGGATCGCGGTACTGATCTTGGCCCGCAAGACTTCTATTCATATAACATAGAGCATACTCTATCTCGTAACATAAATAGAATCGCAGTTGAACAAGCCACTCTTGGAGAGCGGTTTGTTAATCATCATAGACTTTCATCATCATCTGACTTACATAATATTATTTCTATAGATGAGAATGGAGTCAGCAAGCCTGAGCGTCTTAGCTTCTTTGAAGAGATGACTGTCAAGTTAGTACGCCGTGCTACTACTCGCGGAGTTCCTATGGATGAGTTTACTAGCTTGCTACAAACCTTAACAGGTATGTATGCTAGGCCAAAGCTTTCATCTGTACATCACATCATTACACAACCACTAGCTGCACTTGTAGATTACAGCACACGCACAGGCGATGGAGCAGGATGGTTAGCAGCAGCGGCGTTCTATGCTGGTAACTTTGATAGGGTAAATGATTGGTTCAAGAAGAATCATAAGTGGACATGGAATCGCATGGCTATTGAATCTGAATCTTTAGATATTAGTCGCACTCCATCTTCAGATGATATAGAACAACTGAAGAACCATCCATTCGTCAAGTCTCTTAATAAGATATACGATGGTCTTGGAAACGCTATCACATTCTTTATGAATCGTGGAGATAACTTTGCTGCAAAGATTACTATCTTGGCAGAGTTTCAGCGTCAATTAAATAAGAAGTATCCTAATAGTTCTATAGATGATCTATTAACCATAGGTGAAGGAGAAGGACAAATGTTGTCACAATCTGTATTGAATGCAGAGCGTAATATTAATACATCCAATAAGATTCTTCGTGGCGATCTATGGTCTAACCGTAACACGACTTATACTAACTTACGCAATCTGCTATTCGCATTTTCTTCTCACTCAGGTTCTCTTGCCTCTCAGGTGCAACAAGCTATTAGGGATATAAGAGAAAACAAAGCTTTGGGCGGCGATTTAAAATCAATGGAGCCGCAACTTCGCGTGATAGCAGCAGTAGCATTACAGCAGGTAGCATTCACAAGCAGCAGATTCATCATAGGCGCAATGATGACCAATATGATGATAGGCTTTTTGCGTGACCTGTTTGATAACAAAGACAAAAAGCTGGAGGAATTACAGCTTAATGTTTATAAAGCACGACGAGGGGGCAATAAGACTAAGGTAGCAGAAGCCGAATATGAATTGGCTCTTGCTAAGAATCTTACTAAAGTTATAACCAAGATTGAACAGTCAACGCAATCGTCAGACTCTTGGTTTAAACAAGTGATCCGTGATGGATCAGGAGCATTCCACTTATTCCTCAATAGTGGAATAGCGATGCAAGCAATAGGAGTTGTAGTTGATCCTATAGGTGGGAAGTTTTTCCGAGAAGCAAATGATGCTATTGTAGAAGATTATAAAGATAGGATTAAGATTGCAAAAGAGCGCGGTAATATTAACGAAGCAGCAAAACTTTCAGCGGACATGATGGTTGCTGATGCCGCTGAATACGTACCGCTTGCTTATCCTATCAATGGAGGATTTGGTATAGGTGGTCTATACGGTTCGGTTGCCGACTCCTACTTTCGCGCTGCTAGGGAAACCATGAGCGCGATTGTAGGCGAAGGTGAATATAGTTTCAACGATTTAGTTTTACAAGCGGCGTGTGCTGGAATAGGACAATCCGAATTTGATAAGATACTTAACTATATAGATCAAGTTGAAGATGCTAACTTTAAATCTCAGATGACTCAAGAGAAAAAGATTGAAGAGTTAGAGTCTGCCAAGCTTAAACCAAAAGCCAAGTGATTTAAGTAATGCTTCTGTCAACTGCTTAATACTAGCACTACGGAATAGGATGTTCATTCCTCTATGCATGTTGGCATAAAGAATCTTTTCATAATGATTCGTGCTATCATTAAGCATTATATTCTCAAGTTCTGCTGCATATGCTGCCCACATTTGTCCAGTGAGTTGTCCTTCTATGACGGCAATAAGATTATAATCTAGCTTGGGCAAGCGTTTCAACTTACCTTGGAAGACTCCATAGTAATCTTGTCCGTGTTGGGTTATGTTATCCCATCCTAAGAATTGACATAACAACATTCGTTCTTCGTTATTGTTCATTTGAGCCATTTGGTTTTACATTTTGCACACATCCATGAATCTCTGTGTTCAATCATATGCAATGCACACTGATAACAATAATACGGATAGTGTAAATTGCAAACTATTTCTACGTTATTTTTTTCTTCATGAAAAATAATATTAATTATCTTT
>Ga0247841_10010736_pt1 | contig 12397 bp, 14 predicted proteins | sample LaCruzMarch2015__2_FD_192410 | JGI IMG/M metagenome (GOLD analysis project Ga0247841, IMG submission 192410) | Freshwater microbial communities from meromictic Lake La Cruz, Castile-La Mancha, Spain - LaCruzMarch2015_18m | ecosystem: Environmental > Aquatic > Freshwater > Lake | place: Spain... | reverse complement strand
ATTCAAGGGCAGTTGTACCCTCTGTCGCAACAGGAATCACACTTTTATTACTTCCGGCAATTACTTTTTGTCCTAAAAGGGCAGCTGTAGCTGCAATACTGAACGATTTTACGAAATTTCTTCTTTCCATTGTTTTCATTTTTTGATATAAACACAGATATGTTCGATTTGTTCAAAAGAGTATGATAAACTCCTGATCCATGATTTTTGGCATCTTTTGTAAGAGTCAGGAAAATATTTATACTTTTATGCGGATTGTATTTACCAATAACTTCTTAACTTTAAATTTGTTTCCAATGCGAAAATTTAAGTTCTTTTTGCAACTTACCTTATTAGTTCTTGCTGTTTTTGCAACATCATGTGGCAGTAAAAACAAGACAGAAAAGGAATCGGGCGAACCTGCTTCCGTTATTGAAGTTTCAATAAACGGAATGACTTGTACGGGATGTGAACAGACAATTCAGAATAGGCTTGGCAAGCTTGAGGGTATCAAGTCAGTGAAAGCATCATTTACCACAGGAAATGCCATAGTTGAATATTTTCCTGGCAAGGTTGATACACTGAAAATGAAAGAAACCGTTACCGGATCGGGTTATACAGTAAAAAAATTCATCACCGTTCAGAATTAAAACTCTGATTTAAGTTTTCCAGATTATCTGTTACCGGCAGGTTATTCAATTTAAAATCTATGAGTGAGAAGAAAAAAAATGAGGATCCTGAAGACTCCAAAATCGACGAGATAGTTGAGTCGTCGCGGCGTGATTTTTTGAAGAAAGTCGGGATTGTAGGTGCTGCTTCGGTAGCAGGAGCAGCAGCAGTATATTCCGGCTACCGTTATGAGAAAGCAAAATCGACGGGTGAGACAATAAAGGTCCTTACAGAGGATAACAGGTTGGTTGAAATCCCAAAGGATCAGGTAAAAGACTATAAACCCGACCTTAAGGTTTTACAAACACGGGGCAGAGAGGGAATAAAAGGTAAAAAGTGGGCCATGGTCATTGACCTTTCGAGGTGCAGAAATGCCAGAAAGTGTGTTGAGGCCTGCCAGGGAGCTCATCACCTTAGGCCTTATGAGTATCACATCAATACACTTGTGATGCAGGAATCAAAAAACACACCTGCATATTTTATGCCCAAAACCTGTCAGCATTGCGATAATCCTCCCTGTGTTTCTGTTTGCCCGGTAGATGCCACATTTAAAAGACAGGATGGTATTGTTCTCATAGATAATGAGAGGTGCATCGGTTGCAGGTTCTGCATGGCAGCCTGCCCCTATTCTGCCAGGATGTTTCACTGGCAGGAACCTATGAATGCAGAAGCAGACCAGGGAAAGGAATATAACATAGAACTTAATGTGCCCCAGAAAAAGGGAACGATCTCGAAATGCCTCTTCAGCGCCGACAGGCTCAGGGAAGACTCACTTCCTTACTGTGTTTCGGCATGCCCTAATGGAGTCTTTTATTTTGGTGATGAAAACGAAAATGCAGTAACAAACGGCACCACGAAAGAAACGGTTATGCTTAGTGAGTTGCTCGAAAAAAACGCCGGATACAGGCTTCTTGATGAACTTGGAACAAAACCCAGGGTATATTACCTGCCTGCTAAAAACAGGATCTTTGATTTTAATCAGGGTCCCGCAACAGAATATAAAGAAACAACATAATACCGGATAAAATGACAACATCTCATTCGGGCTCTACCCGTTACCGGGAAAGAGTGGATTTAATATCTCAGGATATTTTACGCAATGTGAGTATCAACAAGGGTTTTATCCTCTGGATGGGATTTCTCACAGTTTTACTTTTAGCCTGCCTTTTTGCCTACACTATCCAGTTGAGAAAAGGTCTTGGCGTTACGGGCCTGCGGGATATTACAAGCTGGGGAATGTATATCGCCAACTTTGTGTTTTTTGTAGCAACAAGCCTTGTCGGTATGCTAATCAGTTCAGTGCTTGGATTAATTGGATTTAAGTGGGTAAAACCTATCGCAAGGATTGCCGAGATCATTGCAGTTGCCTTTGCATCAATAGCTGGGATCATAATAATCTCCGATATGGGACGCCCCGACAGGTTACCAAATGTCTTCCTTTATGGAAGGATACAATCACCAATTCTTTGGGACGTTACTGTTGTTACAACCTATTTTTTGGTAAGCCTTATGTTATGGTTCATTCCAATGATCCCCGATTTAGCCATAGCGAAAACAAGATTAAAAGACAGACCGGCATTTCTTATTAAGGCTTATGAACTGCTTTCAATAAACTGGATAGGCCATGAGAAACAGGTAAAGACCCTTAATCAGGCTGTGAGAATTTTGCTCATCCTTATTGTTCCTCTGGCTTTTGCGATACATACGGTAACATCCTGGCTCTTTGCTGTTACTCCACGCGCCGGGTGGGACAGTTCGATTTTTGGTCCCTACTTCATATCCGGAGCCTTTGTGTCGGGAACTTCGGCAGTAATAATTGCAATGTTTTTCTACAGGAAAAGCTACAAACTTGAAAAATACCTGACCGACGATCATTTTGAAAAGATAGGACGGGTTCTTGCCCTGGTTTCGATAATCTATATTTATTTTAATATAAATGAATTCCTGGTTCCGGGATATAAGCTTAAAACTCTTGACGCAGTACATCTTGAAGAGTTGTTTGTTGGTCATTACGCGCCTCTATTCTGGGGTGTTCAGATCCTGGGGCTTGTGATTCCTGTAATTCTGTTGCTTCTTAAACAATTCCGGAAACCGCTTCCGATGGTTGTTATAGCTTCATTCGTACTGGCAGCTTCATGGTTGAAACGATATATAATAGTTGTCCCTTCGCAGGCACATCCAAACCTGCCTGTTCAGAATTTTCCGGTTCAATGGATGGTATATAAGCCAACACTTATAGAAATTGCGATCTCCATTGCACCTGTTATTCTGGCTCTTATGATAATTACTATTCTTTCAAAGCTTTTCCCCGTATTGCCCATTCATGAACTGGCAGAAGAGGATGTACTTGATGGTGGGGGAAATGTGACTGATCTTATTAATGGCCATGATTCCGGTGTGACCTTAGAAAATAAAAAAGAAAATAACAACTAATCATTTATATATGAGGAGTCTATTACTGGGTATTGTTACTTTTTTGGTTATGGTACCTGATATGGCGGGTCAGGAATGGATAGTGCCCGATGACAAAAAAAGAAAACTGAGCACATTCCCGTTTGATGAAGAAACAAAGAAAGCAGGTGAAAAAATCTATACTGTAAATTGTGTCTCATGCCATGGAACTCCGGGAAAAGGAAACTTCCTTAATCTGGTACCATCTCCTGGCGATCCTGCAACGGAGAAGATTCAACGAAACACCGACGGTGAAATATTTTTCAAAGTCAGCAATGGCCGTGGACAGATGCCATCATTCAAAAACTCCCTCTCAACGAATGAAATCTGGCATGTTATATCCTTTGTGCGCAGCTTTAACTCTTCATATAAACAGCTGGTGATGCCAATAATCACCTCCTCTGCCTATCCGGGAGCTGTAATTAAAATGGTTCTGGCATATAATCAGGCTGATAGCACTATAGTACTGAAAGCCGATGCTGTTAAAGACAACTCCGGAGTTCCGGTAGCTGGCGCAGAGGTTAAACTGCTAGTTCACAGAACATTCGGACTTCTTCAGATAGATGATATCAAGACTACCGGTATTGACGGAAAGGCTTATTTCAAAGTACCCGGCAGCCTTCCCGGCGATACCCTGGGAAATATTACCGTGAGTGTGAGATTTATTAATGAAGAAATCTTTGGACCAATAAGCAAGGATACCATTCTAACAGCAGCATTAATAACCAGGCCTGTCAGCCTTGTTGCTGAGAGGGCTATGTGGAATAACGTAAGAAAAGCACCTGTCTGGATCCTCTTAACATATTCGCTGGGATTACTGACTGCTTTAGGATTCATCGGCCTGGTGCTTATGAAAATCCGCGATATTTTTATTATTGGAGAAGCCGTCTCCAAGGGTTCTGACAGAAATTAAAATTCCTGACATTTAATAAGTTTTGATATGAAACAAATGACAACAGTCGGCAGAATACTCTTCGCAATACCATTCGCGATATTTGGTATAAACCATTTTGTTATGCTCGATTATTATACAGGAATGCTTACATCCTTCATTCCTCTTGGAGCATATACAATTATCCTTACCGGCATCATGCTGATAGTTGCGAGCATAAGTATTATCTCGAAGAAATTTGTAAAAATCTCTACTCTTTTGCTGGCAGCCCTTCTACTGCTTTTCATATTAACAATTCATATTCCTCACCTTTTTCATGGAACTGATGGTCCTGCCACAATAATTGCTCTCCTGAAGGATATTTCACTTATGGGTGGCTCCTTAATGATTGCAGGCATATATTCCGATGAAGAGAAACCGGCAGCTAAATAAAAAACAGATGAAAAAACTTACTTCACTTTTATTCCTTTTAACCATTTTCACTGGACTGAGAGGCCAGGAAATGGTACAGACAGATCTTATCAAGACAAATATTGAAATAGGAATCGTCGAAAAACTTGGTGATACGATACCCATGAATCTTAAATTTGTTAATGAGGCAAGCGATACCATAACACTTGGATCACTTATTGACAAACCTACTATTCTCTTTTTCGTATATTTTGACTGTCCAAATCTTTGTAGTCCACTTATGGACGGAGTGGCTGATGTGGTAAGCAAGGTCGACATGCAACTCGGAAAGGAATATCAGGTAATTACAATCAGCTTTAATACAAAGGACACACCTGAAAAAGCAATTGAAAAGAAGAAGAATTTTGTCCAGAAAATAAACAAGGAAAATCAAAAATACTGGATTTATTTAACGGGAGACCAGGACAATATAAACGCGATAACCGAAGCTGTAGGATATAAATACAAGGCCCAGGGCCTTGATTTTGCTCATGCTTCCTGCATTATTGCATTAAGCCCTCAGGGGAAGATTACAAGATACCTATATGGTTTAAACTTTCTCCCCTTCGATGTAAAGATGGCCCTTGTTGAGGCACAGAAGGGTATTGCCAGACCAACAATAAACAGATTACTTGAATACTGTTTCGCATACAATCCTGCAAGCAAGTCATATACTATTCAGATAACCAGAATAATTGGCATAATAACTATTTTTATTGTTGCGATAGTCTTTGGTATACTGCTATTTAGAAAAAGGAAAAAATGATAAACCGAAAAATATGAGTAATTCTGAACCCGGAACACATGTCAGTTATCTAGATTATGAAGGAAAGTATAAGGGCCTTCTTGGCTGGCTTTTAACAACAGACCACAAGAGGATTGGCCTATTATACCTTTACTGCATTATTGTATTCTTCTTTGTTGCTGCCATCCTTGGTGTGCTCATGAGAGTTGAGCTGATAGCACCAGGTCAAACCATTATGGAAGCACAGACATATAACGGAATGTTCACCATTCACGGAATCATTATGATCTTTGTTATTGTGATTCCTGCTCTTCCTGCCATTTTTGGGAATTTTTTCCTTCCTATAATGATAGGGGCGAAGGATGTGGCCTTCCCAAAACTGAATCTTTTTTCTTTTTATCTCTTCCTTATCGGAGCTATTTTCGGCGTTCTTTCTCAGTTTATTGGTGGCGGTGCCCCCGATACAGGATGGACATTCTATGTTCCTTATAGTGCTGAGTCGTCAACAAATGTTATCTATGCCCTTGTAGCTGCATTTATTCTGGGTTTCTCTTCGATACTTACAGGTCTCAACTTTATTGTGACTATTCACAGGATGAGAGCTCCAGGGATGGGATGGTTCAGGATGCCTCTGTTCCCCTGGTCGTTATACGCAACTGCATGGATACAGGTACTTGCAACCCCGATAGTTGGAATAACCCTTCTCATGGTAATAGCAGAAAGAGTGTTGAGAATAGGTTTTTTTGATCCATCACTCGGTGGCGACCCGGTACTTTTCCAGCATCTGTTCTGGATCTATTCGCATCCAGCGGTTTACATTATGATCTTGCCAGGAATGGGCATTGTTACTGAAATCTTCCCGACATTCAGCCAGAAACCTGTTTTCGGATACACTGCAATTCTGATTTCCTCTCTGGCAATAGCATTTGTCGGCTATTTTGTATGGGGACATCATATGTACACCGCCGGAATTAGCACCGGATCGAGGTGGTTCTTTTCATTTCTTACTTTCATTGTAGCAATACCAAGTGCCATAAAGGTCTTCAACTGGGTTTCCACAATGTATGGCGGTTCAATTGAGATGCGGCCTCCCCTGCTTTATGCTATTGCTTTCATCTTCCTGTTCATGATTGGTGGTTTTACAGGTCTTACCCTTGGGTCTGTTGCAACTGATGTTCAGGTACACGACACCTCTTTTGTGGTGGCTCATTTCCATTATATAATTTTCGGAGGAATGGGATTTGCATTTTTTGCAGGAATGCACTATTGGTTCCCAAAGATGTTTGGCAGAATGTACAGTGACAAGATTGCATATATAGGGTGGGGGTTTCTTTTCGTGGGATTCAACCTTCTTTATTTCCCTCAGTTCATTATAGGCATTCAGGGAATGCCAAGAAGGTATTTCGACTATCTTCCTCAGTTCCAGACAGGGCATGTTCTTTCCACAATAGGTGCTTTTGTCCTTTTTGCAGGGCTGATAATAATGGTCGCAAATCTTCTTTATCACGCTAAGAAGGGGGCTATTGCTCCTGCAAATCCATGGAGAGGGGTAACCCTTGAATGGCTGATACCATCACCCCCGTCTCATGAAAATTTTGATGAGATTCCTGAAATAAAACACCCGCCCTATTTTTTCGGAAACACCGATGAAAACAAATAGAAACTAGCTTATGTCGACACATTCAACTCATAGTGAACAGATTGAAAGCGAAACCGGAAAACTCGGGATGTGGATTTTTCTCCTTACCGAATTGTTTCTCTTTGGGGGGCTATTCCTTGTATATGCCGTTTTCAGGGCTCAGTATTCAGAAGATTTTCACACTGCAGGAAGGGAGCTGAATACCTTCATTGGTACCCTGAATACCGTATTTCTCCTGGTAAGTAGTATGACTGTCGCAATGGCAATTACTGCTGTTCAAAAAGATAAAAAGAACCTTGCTATTTTCCTGATTGTTATTACTCTTATCCTTGCCGGATTATTCATGATGAACAAATACTTCGAGTGGTCGCATAAATTTGAATTTAAAATTTACCCCGGATCAGAAGTATTAAAGAATATGCCACGAGGAGAACTCCTTTTCTTTGGATTGTATTTTATGATGACAGGATTGCATGCAATTCACGTACTGATAGGAATGATACTTCTTACTATCAATATTTTTAAGATTAAAAAGGGAGGGGTAGGCAGTAAACATTACCTGCACCTTGAAAACACCGGACTCTACTGGCACCTTGTCGATCTTATCTGGATTTTCCTCTTTCCACTTCTCTACCTGATAACCTGATTTGACTTTATATGAAAAACGGAGAAACACACATATCGAGCTTTACGTCGCATGCCATTGTTCTAATTGTGCTGCTGACACTCACCTTTATCTCAGTCTTTGTAACCGGCTGGCATCTTGGTGCTTTTTCGGTAACTGTTGCCCTGGCCATAGCCAGTGTAAAGGTTGCCACTGTAGTTTTAAATTTTATGCATGTCAGGCATGAAAGCCTTTTCATAAAACTGATGATTTCGGGAGTGTTTGTATTATATGCATTGGTTATTATCATAACTTTTATTGATTATCACTTAAGATAAAACAACTATGTTTTCAGGAGCATCAAATCTGGCAGAAGGGGTAGACAGGGCTTTCATTTTTATTTTCACGATTGCCGGTATTTTCATTGTGGGTATTACCGGGTTCATAATATGGACAGTTATTCATTTTTCCCGGAAAAAAGGAATCCCCGCAAGGCAATTCACCGGCAGTGTAACTGCTGAATTAATCTGGACTATAGTTCCGCTTATTATCGTAATGGTTATGTTTTACTTCGGCTGGCACGGATTTGCGCCTATGCGTAAAGTACCCGCTGACGCCATGAAGATTACAGCCATTGGCAGAATGTGGCAATGGGAATTCGACTATGGAAACGGTATGATATCGAAAGACCTGGTACTCCCTGTTAACAAGCCAGTAAGACTCGACCTTAAATCGGTCGATGTAAACCACAGTCTGTTTATTCCTGCATTCAGGGTAAAGGAAGATGTTATCCCCGGTTATGCCAACTATATGTGGTTTATTCCGACAATTACCGGTGAGTATGAGATACTTTGTACTGAATATTGCGGATTATTACACTCCTCTATGCTCGCCAAGGCTCGTATAGTGGAACAAGCCGATTATGACATTTGGTTTGCCGGGTTTAAAGCAGAAGCTGTTAAACCCGAACCCGACGGATATCTGCTTATCAGGAATACAGGTTGTATTGCCTGCCATTCTGTTGACGGCACAAAACTTGTAGGTCCCTCCTTCAAGGGTCTCTACGGAAGTCAAAGGCTAATAATTAAAAATGGCACCGAAGTGACAGTAACCGCCGATGAAAACTATATCAGAACTTCCATATTAGATCCTGATGCTGAAATTGTTTCAGGTTTTAATAAGGGATTAATGAAATCCTATACTGAGTTATTGAAAGAGGCTGACATTAAAATCATATCCGATTATTTAAAAACCCTTAATGAGGGAAAATAGTATGTTTAAGATTATCGGGTCTTATGCTGAGTTGGCGAAGTACAAGCTGTCGGCAGCCGTGACGCTTTCAGCAGTGACAGGATATTTTCTTTCGGGATATAGCATAAGCAATGATGTTTTAATTATTGCAACAGGAGTGTTCTTTCTTTCTTCCGGTTCAGCTTCAATGAATCAGTACTCTGAAAGTGAAGCCGACTCAATAATGAAGAGGACAAACCGAAGGCCTATACCAACAAAAAAAATCACCGGGAAAAACGCTTTAATATCATCCCTCCTATTCTTTACGGCAGGTAGCATACTGCTTCTCCTTAATGGATTTGTTCCTTTCCTGCTGGGTGCCTTTAATGCCTTCCTTTATAATGTCGTTTATACCAGATTAAAAAAGGTTACTCTGCTTTCAATAATTCCCGGGGCACTTGTTGGAGCTATACCGCCTCTTATCGGGTTTTCAGCCTCGGGAGCTCAATTCCTGAATCAGGGAATTATAGGCTTTTCTTTGTTCATGTTTCTGTGGCAGTTACCTCATTTCTGGCTGATAATAATTAAGTATGGAGAGGAATATAATGCCGCCGGTTTTGCAACAATTGCAAAATATCTGAATGACAAACAGATCCGTTATCTTATCTTTTTCTGGGTTCTCTTCACTACAATTCTCATTTTTGTTTTCTTCATATTTTCCGATATCCGGGGAAAAGTCCTGCCACCACTTTTCCTGATCCTTAATGTTGGTTTCATTCTTCTTTTTCACAAGCTTCTCTTTTCAAGTAAATATGAAGGGCACACTAAAGGTGCTTTTATACTGATAAATTCGTACAGCCTTATTATAATGTTCTTATTTATTGCGGCTTCTCTTTTAAATTATATTTGATAACCTTACGTTTGTTTAATCAATTTAACGAAGTTTAGAAGTGAAAAATCAATTCGGACTTCATATCTTTGTGAAGACATACTTTTAATTTCTTTCCCTCGTTCTTGAACAACAATAAAATGATCACTCGAATGAAAAATCTCATAGCTCTGTTTTTCATAGTTTCTCTTGGCTCTGCAATTATTAGCTCCTGCAAAAAAGACAAGGGAGATCCGCCAATTGTCCCTCCTGCAGAATCATTGCTAATTGATTTCAGTAATTTTTCCTCATTGAAGAAATCATACGAATATATCTCCGACAGCAAAGGGACAGCAAACAGTAATTATGAGTTTGCCTCATCGGTAGCAGGAATGTGGAATCTGATTACCGGAACTACCCTGGCAGTACCTATTGCGTGCTATAAAGCAGCATCTGAAAAGACACCCGTTTGGATATCAGAAAACACCTGGGAGTATGGAAATAGTGTAATTGTTGGAAATCTTACCTATAAAGCAAGACTTGTTGGTCAAATTTCCGGGAAGAATGTTATATGGAAGTTTTACATCGCCCGTGAGGGTGCCAGCAGTTTCCCGGAATTTATCTGGGTTGACGGAGAGTCAGGTTCTGATGGAGCAGGTGGCCAATGGACCTTTAACCAGAGTTATTCCACACAGGAATCGTTACTTCAGGTAGACTGGACAAAATCAGGCAATGAAATTGCAACTGTCAAATACACCTATCTTAAGAATGATGGCCTCAAAACAAGTTATATTGACTACTCTCATATCACCGGAACTTTTGATTCCAAATATGCTGTTTATTATTTCAACGGAGTTAAATTCTCGAGTGTCTCAATAGAATGGAATTCAAGCACCAAAAACGGGCGGGTTCAGAGTATTGAATATCTTGGCGACAGTAACTGGTATTGCTGGGATTCGAATAAAATAAATGTTACTTGTCCCTGAAAAATTATTACAATGTAAGAGTGCTGTATCAAAGTTAATATCTTTGTAATACATTGAGCTTATTTCTTTTATAACTTATTATCCATTGCGTTTAATTAAAAACCATTTAAACACAACAGACAGCAGGGGTTTCTCAAAGATTTCAAAGGACCAGAAGAGGCATGTTAAGCTGTGTGTCAGTTTTTTTTATTTTAAACCACTGAAATACAACTCGCCATTTTTTTACTATTTTGCAAGCCCAAATTAATTAGGCAGACATGTCGTTAAGAAACAAATCGATTTTACTTATCACGGGCATACTCATTGCTGATCAGGTTTTGAAAGTATGGGTAAAGACCCATATGTCAATTGGTGATGAAATACCCCTTTTTGGCGATCGTGGCATGCTTCATTTCATTGAGAATAACGGGATGGCCTTCGGAATGGAAATGGGAGGAAAACCCGGAAAATTTATTCTGAGCATGTTCAGGATTGTTGCAATTTTTGGTATTGGATGGTTCCTGAACAGTCTTATTACGAAAAAAACAAACACTGGCCTTGTTCTGGCTGTAAGCGCAATAATGGCCGGAGCGATCGGCAACATAATCGACAGTGCATTTTACGGGATGATATTCAGTGAAAGTTACAGTCAGCCTGCTATTTTATTCCCCCCTGGAGGTGGTTATTCATCATTCCTGCATGGAAGGGTGGTTGATATGTTCTATTTTCCAATCATTAATACCCATTGGCCGTCATGGTTACCATTAAAGGGAGGTGAATCATTCGTTTTCTTCAGGCCTGTATTCAATATAGCCGATTCAGCAATTACCTGTGGTGTATTATCAATTTTGGTTTTCCAAAAGAAGATGTTTGTGAATTTCAGCTGAAAAGTCAGAATTTTAGTATGTTATAATCTGTTATTTGCAGCAGGTTGTAACACAGTTAAGTATGGTTTTCAGGTTCTCATGTTTCAGGTAGTACCAGGTGTTTTTTCCTTCTCTCTTTGAAGCGAGTACATCCTTGTCTTTAAGAATACCCAGGTGATGTGAAGCAGCAGACTGTTCAATTCCGAGAAAGTTATGGATTTCGGTAACAGTACGTTTTTCTCCGTTTTCGAGGCAACTGATAATCTGAATCCTCACGGGATGAGCAATTGCTTTAAGCATGTTAGCCGCCTTTTCAATACTTTCCGGATTAAGATCTTTAAACTGCATTCTTCACTGTCTTTTGCTGCAAATATAGTTAAATATGTTGATGTTATGCAAGATAACCAATTGACCATAATTAATGGTGCCAGACAAAAGAACAAACAGACTAGTTTTTAAGTTACTACTTCTGATTTTACTATCTTTGAATGAAATAAATTTTTTATGCCGATTCTCACCAAGATCAGAAAACCTGTTGAAAATGAAATGGCCAAATTTGAAGCCTATTTCAGTAAAACCATGCGCAGTGAGATCCCTTTGCTTAACATTATTCTTAATTACATCCTTAGGAGAAAGGGAAAGCAAATGCGTCCGCTATTAGTTTTTCTGACTGCCAGGCTTAATGGCGAGATATCGGAACCAACTTACCTTGCGGCCACTTTTATTGAACTACTGCACACAGCATCCCTTGTTCATGATGATGTTGTGGATAATGCTGATGAACGTCGTGGGGCGCTGTCAATAAATGCTCTATGGAACTCCAAAATTGCAGTTCTTGTTGGGGATTATATGTTGTCGAAAGGGATGCTTATAAGTGTTGAGAATAATCGTTTTGATATGCTTGAAATAGTATCTGAAGCTGTTAAATCGATGAGTGAGGGGGAACTTCTGCAGCTTCAGAAATCGAGGAAACTTAATCTTAAGGAAGAGGACTATTTCAGGATAATTATAAGTAAAACGGCTGCACTTATCTCAGCAT
>Ga0247841_10010729_pt1 | contig 12404 bp, 8 predicted proteins | sample LaCruzMarch2015__2_FD_192410 | JGI IMG/M metagenome (GOLD analysis project Ga0247841, IMG submission 192410) | Freshwater microbial communities from meromictic Lake La Cruz, Castile-La Mancha, Spain - LaCruzMarch2015_18m | ecosystem: Environmental > Aquatic > Freshwater > Lake | place: Spain... | reverse complement strand
CTGGTTCTTCTGACAATACTTGCATCGTGTGGGATCTGATAAGCGGAGAAATTTTATCCCGGTTGGTTACTAATTCTGAAATAATTGCTGCCTCATTTTTTCCAAATGGCATTGTCTTGGGCTGTGGTATTGGTGAAGTTATGATCCTATATACTGATAAAGAATTATTGTGTTCGGGAAGGAGTATTGCAACAATCCGCCAAATCTGGGATTTCGAATTGCAACAATTCCAGCCAATTTCTTCAGATTGTCCCTTATGCGGCCACCGCTTTGCACCTCCGGCTTCGATTTTAGATACTATAGAAAAAATAACAAAGAAAGCCGGATTGCGACCTGACCAATCCCCTTGCCTGGAACTACCAGATGAAGCTTGGGAAGATCCGGGATTGCTGGGTAATTGCCCCAACTGCGGGGAGAAGCTGAAGTTTAACCCGTTTATTGCGGGAGGGGAGGATTAATGAAACACCGCGGGTCTGTTTACGAAACACCGGCGGGTCCGCTGGAGCGGACACCACCGGGTTTCAGAACGAAAACCCGTCGGTGTCCGCCAGCTGGCGGACCCGACGGTGTTTAAAATCGAAAAATATAAAACCATGAAACACCCACTGCCATTAGAATACGATAAATACTACCACATGTACAACCGTGGTATAAACAGTGAGACCCTTTTCCGGGAGCCTGTCAACTATGAACATTTTTTGCGTTTATATGACGAGCACATCACACCGGTAGCCGAAACCTTTGCGTGGGTATTAATGAAAAACCATTTATCAGTCAAACCAACCAAACTGCAACGGGACAAAGTGATCGGATGGTTTAACTCCAAATCGGAATTTGTTGAATATCACCAGCATAAACATGACGTAAATACAATCGGATCAATAATAATTGAAGAATAGGCGCCGGCAGGTCTATTTACAAAACACCGGCGAGTCCGCCTTCTGGCGGACCCGCCGGTGTTTAACTCCAAAATCGAACATCGAAAATCGAAAATCGAATATCCTATGCATCTCTACCTCAGCTCTTTCCTCATCTCCATCATCTTCTGGCTCTGGATCATCCGGAAATATGACCGCTTTGAGCGCGAACCGCTTCAAACCGTTTTATTTGTCTTTATTGCAGGCGGATTGATCAGCATAGTCCCTGCCGGCATATTCAACCTGCTGTTCGGCGATTTCATCAATGTTCAGATTGATCCTGCATATCCGGTAGATTCCGGCATGGGAAAATTACTGATCTTACATGGATTCGTTGGCCTTAATGAAGAGTTCTGGAAAGCTGCCGCCACAGTTTTCCTGATCCGTAAAATGAAAAGCTTCAATGAGCCTGCCGATGCGCTGGTCTATGCAATGACCGTTGCTTTCGGTTTCTCGGTGTTTGAGAATATTGAATATTCGCTGAAATTTGGATTCTATACATTTTTTGTCCGCCAGTTCAATGCCGTTCCGCTGCATATCGGGCTGGCTGCCATCTGGGGTATTGGCATTGCAAAGGCAAAATTCAGTAGCCAGGACAACTATCTTGTCACTCTGGCACCTTATGTTCTTCTGGCTGCGTTTATTCATGCTATTTACAATTTATCCGTCACACAGATCATCAGTCCTGTCCTGAGCCTGCTCCTGCCATCCGTGATTGCGATTTTGCTTATCCGGTTTGCCATAAGAAAAATCAAACGCTACGCTGAGGAAGGACCTTTCAGTAAAATGTTGATCTGTCAGAATTGCCATAACCCAAACAGCCCTGATGCCAGGTTATGCCAAAAATGCGGGAAGGAATTGTACGGGGAGAAGTTGAAGGTCAATCCATTTATTACAGGAGGGGACGATTCTAAATAAAACACCGGAGGGTCAGATATAAAACACCGGCAGGTCTTTTAGACACCGCCGGGTTTAAGAAAGAAAACCTGTCGGTGTGCGAAGTACCCGACGGTGTTTGATAGACCCGACGGTGTTTAATAATCACCCCTCCATCGCCCTCAATATCTCCCTCCTCTTCTTTACAAGATCAGTCAGTTCAGTCACCATATCGGCATTGACTTTTTGCGCCATCGGTATGACAAATTGCTCGGTCTGATCCAGGTAGTCAGAGAACTTGTCACCAGTGTGGGTATCGGTGTGAAGGTCGGTCAGGTTACTGATACGGTCGGCACATTTTAGCAGCATGGCTCTTTTTGAACCCTTGTCGAGCAGCCTTTGCAGGTATTGCGGCTTGGGTTCTTCTTTGGGTTTGGTGACTTCAAGCACCAGGTCAACCACCTCGCTGCTTTCGTGGTCAATCCACCTGATCTCGTCGATCTTTGTTTCCGGAAGGTCTTCAAACAGGTCGTGCAGCAGTGAGGCTTTCAGCAAAATGCCGTCGTTGTAAAACTTGTAATCCAGCAGGATTCCCAGTGTTGAAAAACAATGCCGGAACTGGTTGCCGCCCACCCTGCGCTGTACCCTGATCAGCGCGGTCGCTTTCAGAATATAAGGGGCGAGGACGAGGTTTCTCAGCGTTTCAAGATCATTCATGTGATTAAAATATTATTTTCTATTGTTTGAATGACGCTGCCAGTAGCGGCATGAAATGATGCTTTCCCGACGGAAGTCCGTTCAAAGTATCTTCAACACCTAATAACTCCCTCAATGCCATCAAGTTATTGCCCTGATCCAGAAGGTATTCTGATTCTTTGCCGCTGACAACTGCATCCGGCTCCTTGTAAACTTCCATGGCTGAAATGTCGTTTGTATAAAACATCCTGGAACCTGTCGCCTGGGCAACAAAAGACCGGTCTGATAATACAATCCTGCCTTTGTATCTTATGTTGCTAAGGTCATTGATGTCGTACACCCGGATTTCGCCATCAATATTGCCCGTCAGCAAATGATCATTGATAAAGACCATCGACCACAGATCGCTGGAATCGACCAGGATCGTATTCAACAAAATAAATCCCGGCATTTTCCAGACCTTGATCACGCCATCGGAACTGCTTGTGAAAATAATATCAGGATTGCGGGGATGCAGCCTCATGCAAAGGATATCCGTGTTATGGCACTTGACCATGTGATCAAACCTGTTGGTTTTCAGGTTTAAAAAATGAATGTACCCGTCCCAGTCAGAAGCCAGCAGGTATTGATGATGGAACATAGCCGTCATCGACCTGAAATCGGCACTGGTTGACATCTCTTTGATCAGCCTGCCTGAATTCAGATCGAAGATCCTGAAAAAACCACTGTTGCAGCTCACATACAGCCGGTTCTCATAAAAGATGATGGAGCCGCTTTTCCGGTAAGATTTCTGTTCGGTAGAAGCGGCGACTATCATCTGCAGTTTACCGGTCCTCAGGTCCCATTTTCTCACTGAATTGGCCACGCCCAAAGGGATCACGTCCGAATCATACGTAAATGAATAAAGATACCTGCCGTCAGGTGAGATGTTAAAAAAAGGACAACGTCCCATGGAGCGCTCCGTCAGCCTCATTTTTTCCTGTAAGGTATGGTAGTTGGTTGCGCGCACCGACCCATCCCAGCTTGAAGTGTAAATCTCTCCGTTGAAGACCCTGATTTTCCTGACCGTGGCGGAATGGTTTAAAAATGACCTGAAATTTCCCGTCGAAATGTTGAGCAGATGCACCCTGGCGTTGGTAATATTCGATGCCAGCAAGGTATGATCCCGCTCATAGTAATGTAGATAGCGGATACCCAATGCTGGATAACCCGCTTTCAGTTTATATACATAATCCCTGGTGAGGTGATCAAAACTTTCCCTTAAATAGGAAGCCATGATGGTTGTTTGCCTGTCTTTATCCTGTCTTGTCAGCATAATATCCTGTTTTAAATGATTTTGGTTAAATTTATTGAGCAGCAACAGGCTATGCAATTTCCCCCGCCTTGTTTTGCATGATCAGCTTGATCTCAACCATCACCTCAATGATCCTCTTTTCAATATAATCGATCTGACGCAGCAGGAATTCGTTATGAATCGCTGACATCTCCTCGTCCTTTAAATATTTCACTTTGTAATCGGTCAGGTTGAACAGCCTCTGCATATCCAGGTTTTTTTGAAGCACATTCCGGCAGGTGATCAGGTCGTCTTCCCTGAGTTCAACCGGCTGGCTCTGGATCAAACCGGTGAAATCGACAAATTGCAACGGTAAATGATTGATCTTCCTGTTGTTGATCACTTTTGCCAGCAGCAGCATCAGCCTGCTGTGCTGAAGCATAAGGCTGCTGAGGTCAGAGTAAAGAGCATTGTAAACTGCGGAGGCAGCTATGAAATATTCGTTGAGCTGACGAAAACGTTTATTTCCTTCTAACTGGCAGTGAATTTCGCTGCAGTTTTTGGAAATGGCTTTGTAAAGTTTCCTGATCTGCACTTTCAGCAGCTCTTTGAAATCATGTGCTTCTTCTTGTTCCTTCAGCTCCGGATTCAGCACCGGTTCCTTCCTTTCATGTTTCGACACACTGGAGGCAATCAGGAACTCAAAATACTTTTTCTCCAGTTCACTCTCGGTTTTAACAGAAGGATCATGGGCAAAATCCAGCTTGGTGCAGAGTTGAAGCAAGACCGTTTCTTTAGCGTAAAGCCTGGATATGGTCTCCCTGAATTTTTCGGCGTACTGATCGTTCACCTGTTCGATGAATGAGCGCTGGGCAGCATGGCTCATCGCGGTCGAGTGCAGGATAAACTGAATCCGCAACTGGTTCACCTGGCTGGCCGGCATCGTGTTGAGCCGCTGCGTATCGAATGCTTCAAGATACGCTACCGGAAGCCTGAACAACTGGTTTGTCAGAATAAAGAAGAGCATGGGTTGAATGTCTGTACCGGCAAAACGGGGATCATCGGCCACCATTTGTTTCCAGGCAAGTTCAATGCCTTCCTGGTAGAGCGGCAGATGGTTAAAAAATTCGCAGGCAAGCTCCGTGCAGGCATTATCTCCATCAAAATCGATATGGATAGTGCCATTTTCTACTAATTTTTTAACCGACAACCCATTCAGATGGCACAAATGGCCCTCGAAAGCATTTTTGGTAAGCAATGCCAGCGTTTGAAGCTCTGTCAGATGGTTTCTGCCGGCCCATCGGGTCAACTCTTCCGCACTGAAGTTGAGTGTCGTGGCAAAGTCAGAACCGTTATCCTGGTATGGCCCGATATCATAACACAACGGGTAATAATCACCGATCGCCGGGAAAGCTGATTTCATTTTGTTTTGCTTTTATTTGTTTAACTTTGTGATTGCCCGTTTCTGTTGAGGCAGGTTCGTTTTGTATAAGAAGGCAAAACGAATGCCACTTAAAAAAAGTCGATTCTAAGCATCACAATTTCAGTATTTTGTAATTTTACGGGGTTGAGAAGCTCAGTTTGAGTTTCAGTGATTTGCAGAGAAAAAGGTTGATATTGATACCATAAAACCCAAATCCATGCTATATGCAAGTCATCATTTTCAAAAATACCGGGTTTGAAACCGGACCCTTTTCAGCAGCCGATTGGGAAGGAGAAAAAATACAACGTCATTTTAATGAAACCTTCCATGAAGGAACCATCCTGGTGATAAAGAAATCAGATTTCCAGGTTCTGACTTCCCGGATCGATCATGGCAGAATGCTGAACTGTGGTATCAAGCGGCCTAAAATTGAGCTTTTCAGGGCGCTCAAGTTCGATCAGCACAATAATAAAGATCTCCCCCGCCGCATTATCGCCGACTATGCAACACCGGGTGCCTTCAAGAGAAGTTTTTTCAGGTTCTTTCATCATCACTACGATCCATCAAGACCGCCATGCATCCTGTTTGTCACGGATGACAGGGTTAACGAACTGATGAAGCTGGCTGGGAGCCAGGTAAAAAGCCCGGTGGGCAAAGATCCCATTTCACAGTTGCTGGCAGGTATTCCGAAGGGAGATAAGATGGGTGATGTTTACATAGGAGATTCCTTTGTATCGAGGCTCACACGGAGTATGATCTACAAGGCTGCCCGGGCGGAGTCGCCGGTGCTGATCCTGGGCGAATCGGGGACAGGGAAAGAATTGCTAGCCAGGTTAGTATATGATTATTCCCTTAAATATAAGAAAGATTTCAAGCCCATCAATTGCTCATCTCTGCCTGATGAGCTGCTCGAATCGGAACTTTTCGGGCACAAGAAGGGCAGCTTTACCGGTGCCAGCCAGGACAAAGTGGGGTTACTGGAAGCAGCCAATAAGGGAACCGTGTTTCTTGATGAGATTGGCGACCTGTCGCTGCAAAACCAGGCCAAGCTGTTACGGGCCATAGAAGAAAAAGAGATCAGGCCCGTCGGTTCTAATGAGACAATAAAGATAGAAGTAAGGCTCATAGCGGCTACCAACCGCAACCTTGCCTCCATGATGAAGCAAAAGACCTTTCGCGAGGATCTTTATTACCGGTTGAATTCGCTAACCATTTTCGCACCGCCATTACGTGAGCATCCTGACGACATACCAGTCATTGCTTCGGCTATCTGGGCAAAGCTCGAGCAACCTGGAAAGCTGTCGGCTGATTTCCTCAGTTACCTGAAAGCTTACTCCTGGCCAGGCAATGTGAGGGAACTCAAGACCATTCTCCAGGCCATTTCCGATCTTTTCGGGGGCATCTCACCCGGTCCTGAGCATATTGAAGCCATCAGGGCCTATCAAAAGAAAACCCTGGCCGAATCTTCAGCCGGCGAAGAAGATGATTTCCATCACCTTATCAGGGCGCAGAGCAGGAACCGCATCATCGAAGCGCAAAACATCCTGCGGGATATTAAGGTCGCATTGCGGCCTGTCATCCACGACAAATTCCCCGGGCTTGAGCCTGAAAAGCAAAAAGAAACCAGGGAGCTGATCATCCTGGAGCTGGAAAGGCTCGAAAACCTCTGCCGCGAGCCTATCTTTTTCAGGAACCGCCACCTGTTCGATCACATCAAACGTTTCCGTTACCTCGTTGATAAATCACTCGGCTACCTGCCCCATGCACCAGGCGAGCTGAAGAGAACCTGGCAGACAGACCTGGAGCCTTTGCACGTAAGCATCGACGAAGAAATCTATTCACTGATCTGGGGGAAGATGGATTTGTGAGGGGTGCATGTCTCCGAAACACCGCCGGATCCGCCAGCTGGCAGACGCTGGCGGGTTTTCTCTATAGTTTAATACTCTATCTGATTCCATTGCTGATACTTCGGTATTTGCGGCATGTTTTTAGCCAGGACTGAAATGATGCCTTTCCATTGAGCAAAATACTCTTTCCCTTTATCATCATTTCCCATGACTTTAAAGATCATGGCGATTTTATAATATGAAATACCCAACCCCTCAAATAAACTAATATTGTGGGGATTGGATTCATAGAGTTCCTGACCTAATGCTGATCGCTTTTCAAAGTATTTTAGGGCTTCTTCCATGTGACCCATCGACTGATGGATGTCCCCTAATTTTTCATAAGAGATCGCCAGGCCGTTTTTAAACGACTCATTGTGGGGATTGGATTCATAGAGTTCCTTAAATAATTTGACTTCATCGTCAAAGTATTTTAGGGCTTCTTCCATGTGACCCATCGACTGATGGATGTCCCCTAATTTGGAATAAGAGATCGCCAGGCCGTTTTTAAGCGACTCATTGTGGGGATTGGTTTCATAGAGTTCTTCTGTTAATTTTAAATCCTTTTCAAAGTATTTTAGGGCTTCTTCCATGTGACCCATCGACTGATGGATGTCCCCTAATTTTTCGCTTAAGGCCGCTTTATCATATCCAAAATCTTCCGAAAGAAGCTCATCACGATAACCTTTTTCCATTGCATCATGAAGTCTGCTCAACAGCATCAGCCTTTGGGTGAGGTTCCCTTCCTCTCCAAGAAAGTCGTTGAGTGAATAGGTATATCTTTTCAGGAGTGCAGGAAAGATAACCTTATTGTCAGCCACCATCCTGATAAATGATGCAATCGTTTCCAGTCCTGTTTCATTAAGTTTAACTGTTTCTGCAAGCACTTTTGTGGCACCCGCCAGGGCTTCTTCTTCCAGTTCAGAAGTATAATATCCTATTGCCATATTTTTATCATCCAAATATATCAGATGATGCATGGTTTCAGTTATCCTGATGGTATCTGTAACGGGCAATGTTAACAGATGAGTGGCAATTAAAAAATTTAAGGTCTTAAATTTCTCTTCTGAAATCTCTTCAATCAGCGTGTTTCGCAGAATGGAATGTGCCAGGTTCCACTGATGTCCCTCGCCCTGCTCCACAAGATGCATCCTGAACCAGCGGCGCAGGCTGGCGAAACGAAGGGCATCCCAGGATTCGAATGTTTCTTGAGGTACAAGTATTTGAAGATCGCTTTCGCGCAAGCCGATGCGGGAACAGGCGATGAGGTTGAAAAGAGCTGGGGTAAAATATTCTCCAAATAAGGGTGCGGCCTTTTTAATGAGATGGAGGAATAATTCACCCGGTAATTCAGGAAATTTTTCGACCAACTCGAGCATATAGTTGTCAATTTGTTCAACCCCCTGGCCTTTCTGCCCGCTTATTTCCTCAAAGTCGTCGGCATCCATTGCATTAAGTATGTTCACCGCAAGGCTCAGCCATAATGGGCTTGAAGCGGCTTTAAGGCCATCAGTCCTTTTCTTTACAAGGATGGCTTTTTGTACTTTGCCGGCCATATCCTTATGCTGTTTCTTGCAGAGGGAAAGAAGCATTTCGCGGGCTTCTTCTTCCGAAAAATGATCAATGCTGCGCGAAACAAGTCCCTTGTGATACTGAACGGCATTCTTTTCTGTGCCGGTAATGGCGGTAACCATTACTCTTACACCCGCGGGAAGGGAACCCGGCAGCCAGGTCATATACTGTGCCCTCGAAGTAGGCTCAAAGCGGTCGAGCGCATCGATCAGCAATACGACTTTTGTCTTTTCTGATGCCCTGTAAAGTAATTCAGCGAAGCGTTCCTGCAGTTTTTCTATCTCCGGCTTTGGCGAGGCTTTCTTCAAATCTTCAGGATTAAGGCCAGGTTCCTGTCTGCCTGCAGCTACTTCCGGCTCTTCTTCTTTTATCTTCAGGAATTCACTTAACTGCCTGTTCCATTTCTGAAGAAGTTCAGCCACACTTTTTGCATCCGGCGTAATGCCTGCCGAATGATCCAGCACCCGGCAATCTTCCTCCATCATGATCTTGTATATCATCGAGAAAACGGCACTCTTACCGGAACCGCTTTCGCCGGTGAGCACCAATCCCCAGTTCTCTTTTTCTGTAGAAAGAAGATGTACCTTGAGTTCGTCGATCAGTTTTTTCCGGCCGCAGAAGGTGCGTACCTGTTCTTCACCTTTTTCAGTGATGACGGTCGTTATATGGGTATGCTCCTCGATGAATGCCTCAAGCAGTGCCAGTTCCTGTTCATGCTTGTTTTGGGGAACCTGGTCCCAGGTGTCAATAGCATGGCTTTCACATTCCGACAGGATATCGTTGTAAACCAAATCTCCCCATTCATCAAGGCCGCAAACTACTGATTTTGAATCTTTATCAAACTCGGTGGTATATGACTTAACTTTTTCCGGATGGTCAATCCTGGTAAAATAACCCCTGATAGCTGATTTCAAGCCGTCGAGGGCTGCCTTGCGCACCGGTTTTTCATCCGGTTTTAGTTTGGGGTCGAACTGATCGCTGAACTTTGCCGCCTTCCCGGGACTGAGTTGCTCATATGGAAGGGGATCCCGGAAATAGAATACACTGCGGCTCAGTTGTTCCGGGTTTGCCAGCACACCGAATTCGATTTCCAGGGCGGTAACGCTTTTGCCTTTGTCAGGGAGGAGAAGCTTTTTCCCCACGGTCGCACTTTTCATCCGCTCTTCCGGGGGAACCCAACCGTAGCGATCACCCAGCAGCCCTATGAAAAAGGGCTTGCAGCGTTCTATTTCTTCCAGTACGACTTTCAAGACGGTGGCTTCACGCTCGTCCTCCTTAACGGATCCCGTATCCACGCCCCAGCGGAGGTCAACAATCTCCAGCTTGATGCGGTGCTGCTGCAGTTCTTCTTCCACTCTCGGAAAAACTACGTTTTTCAAATGGTCCCGCTCCGCCTGCATATCGGCAAAGGTGCTGCTGATAAAAATGGAGAAGGTGCGCCAGGGGGTGGTGGCGGAGGGCTGGGGCCCGGCAGGTTCCTGGTTTTGCGGCTTTTTGCCGAAGAGGTTCTTGAAAATGTCCATGATGGGTTTTTGGTTTATTAAACTATGTTTCTTCATGTTCCAGCAACCATTTCCAAACGGACTTTACCCTGATCCGGTGGTCATCAGCATTCATTTCGTATTCTTCATCCTCCGTAAGTATCATTCCTTCTTTAAGCCCAAAAGCGTTCAGTGCTTCCACCAATCCTTCCGTTTCACGTTTTCCGGTCTCTTCATCCTGAAGTGTGCGGCTAACCTGTATGGCCTGTCTGACGGCCAATCCTTCTTTGATTAAAAAGTCACATTCCTTTTTTCCTGAATGGAAATACACTTCATGTCCCCTTCGCATCAGTTCTACAAAAACAAGGTTTTCAAGATACCGGCCATAATCTTCTGAGATCCGGAAGGAGGTATTGGCCAGTATCCCGTTATCGATGCAGTAGACCTTCCGGCGGCCTGCAAATTGTGTATTCAGCGAGTAGTCGAACTGATTGATTTCAAACAACAGAAAAGTGTCTTTCAGGTATTCGAAATACTTATCGGCCAGGTCGTAGGATAGAGAAAGTGCAACTCTAACCCTGTTGAGATTAAAGGGTCTGCCAATGTTGGACAAAAGGTAAAACGCCACTTTTCTGACACTGTCATAGTTTTTGAGGTTGTGGCGGGCTACAATATCTTTCAGAATGATGGTTTCGTAATACATGATGATCTCCTGTCTCCTCAGATCATCGTCAAGGGAGATGACCTTTGGGAATCCGCTCGTTTTGAGGCACTCATTGAAGGTTTTTTTATAGAGAACCTTTTGGGTAACCAGGCTTATCTTGTCCGGCTCCGGAAGATTTTTAAACACGAGGTATTCCTTAAAGCCAAGGGGAAAAACATCTATACCAAGAAACCGGCCGCTCAGAGCGGTGCCAAATTCCCGGCTCAAAAGTTTTGAAGAAGAGCCGGTGACATAAAAATGCGCCCGGTTCAGCTCATAACCCGTGCGAACCCATTTTTCCCACTGAGTCACATGCTGAACTTCATCAAGAAAAATATGCGGTTTTGTTTCGTGGTTGACAAACTCTCTGTAAACTTCAAAGATCTGTTCCAGCAAATCGCTATTCAGTTCGCCGTTGAAACGGGGGTCTTCAAAATTTATAAAAAGGACCTCGTTTATATTCAGCCCTGCTGCGGTCAGATGGCGGATATGGTTTATCAGCAATGTAGATTTCCCTGACCTGCGGATACCTTTTAAAACGATGACCTCCCCCGTAGAAAGGCATGCATTTATTTTATCCTGATATTCCTGTCGTGGAAAAAACCCGGGTAACGGCTTATCCCAGTAGTTCCAGTCGTTAAGTATGCCGAACAGTTTGCTTTTGTCCATGCGGTTTTTTTTTAAGCTTTAAAGATAGTAGAGTTTCTGTTGACTGAAACAAATGTATTTAAAATATTTCTGTTAACAATAATTTCGCCTGTATTTTATCTAATGAATTTCTTTTATACGCATACTTTGCAGGATCACGAAAGCAAAGCTGGTTAGAATGAGTTATGCCGGGAAGAACATCTGTAAAAAATTCGCATCCGCCATTAGGCGGACCGACTCGGTATAAATCGACAATCGACAATGCCAAATGCCGAATCTTACAATTCCCGACCCCAGGCCGGGAGCTTTGCACCCTGGCGGGTTTGGGGTTTTATTCCGGTGGTTAAACGCCTGATCCCTCCAATTGTTTAAGAACCTGTAACAGCGGAGGAGACACAAACATTCCCCTTTTCTTCATGTATAACAGAGCTTCTTTAAGCAGCCTGGCATAATGTAAAACATCTTCCTGGTTACCAAACTGTTGCTGAAAATCAGTAAGTTTTAAATAACTGACTGCCAAATCCCTTGAGATTTCGGTTGAATCGGGGGCCCGACGGCGAAGTTCCTCCAGGATATTCAGCGATACCAGGTACTTCTCCAGGGCTTGAGGAGGGTCCCCCAACTTCAGGTACAGGTCGCCTAACTTTTCATACGCAACCGATAGATTGCGGGCATAGAAAGCCGAGCCGGGGGCCCGGCGGTGCAGTTCCTTGCAGATATTGAGCGAGGCCGAGTACTTTTCCAGGGCTTTGGGAGGGTCCCCCAACTCCAAGTACACGTCGCCTAACTTGCTATACGAATTCGATAGATCGCCGGCGTAGAGAGCAAAGTCGGGAGCCCGGCGGTGCAGTTCCTCAAAAATAGTATGCGAGGCCAGGTACTTCTCCAGGGCTTTGGGAGGGTCCCCCAACTTCAGGTACAGGTCGCCT
>Ga0247841_10010728_pt1 | contig 12405 bp, 18 predicted proteins | sample LaCruzMarch2015__2_FD_192410 | JGI IMG/M metagenome (GOLD analysis project Ga0247841, IMG submission 192410) | Freshwater microbial communities from meromictic Lake La Cruz, Castile-La Mancha, Spain - LaCruzMarch2015_18m | ecosystem: Environmental > Aquatic > Freshwater > Lake | place: Spain... | reverse complement strand
AGACGGCGCAGCAAAGCTAGTGGGAATGAAGACAGCAATCTACACCAGACACTTGCACGGAAAAAAATTCCTGAAAACACTAAAGCCGGACTATTTGGTTAAAGGTTTGGAAGAGATTGAAAAGATAATCCAAGAAAGTTAGGTACTGCACTTTCCCGCGCACAATGCTCCGCCAAGCTTATATATCACTTTGTATACAATTTGTAGCATGAAAAGAAAACCTGCAGGCAAGCGCAAGGAGCCAAAGTCTGTCTTAGTCCACTTGAGGCTGAATGCTTCAATGGTTGAAGAAATCCAGCAGGCCTGCGAAGACTTTCATTACCAGAGTACTGCTGACTTTTTGCGCGAGAGTGCGAGGGAAAAGCTCCGCTTTCTCGAAAGGCAAAAGGCATTAAAGAAAATCAGCATCAAGGAAGAGAAAAGCATGAGTGAAAAAAAGCTGAACGAAGCCTTTGAAGAAACAGAGCAAGACCATGAAAGGCACGAGCTGCATTACTTCAGCTGAAGAATGCCAAGGCTATTTGACGCGCAAAATCTGGAAATAATCCTTTTCCATTTCTCCCACAAATCCTTCATGCAATACTTCGCAGCCCTTGAATTTTGGAAGCTCGTGCAAAAAAGTGTTCGGGATTGAGACAAGGACAAGGCCTTTGGGATTTGCGAACTTTTGGATCTGCTTGTCGGGCAATAAATGCAATGAATCAATGCAGACAACGCAGTCAAACCTTTCTTCAGTCTCAAAAGATTTGGAAAACCTGTAGTCAATCCAGGAAAGCCTTGGCTTGACCAAAAGCTCGCTCACGTCAACGCCAACGACTTTCCCAAGCCTGAAGCCCTTGTCAAGCAGAAAGCCCTCAAACCAGGCCCTTCCAATTCCCAAGTCAAGCATTGAAGACTTTTCCTTGAAATGCATTTTGAAAAAGGGCAGTATCTGCTCGAATTTTTCAAGCTGCTTTGGCTTCCAGCTCTCGTAAATCCTGTCAAAGAATGCCGGATACATTGCTAAAATTAAAATGAAAAGTTATTTTAAATGAGACAAGTCGTCAGTTTTCGGAGCCTGAAATGCAGGGGGAGAGTCAGGAATTCCCTAAAACTGGGGCGGGGGAGTTCCCCCTCCGCGGTTCGGAAGGCAATTGCCGAAAGGCGCGGAGAGTTTTAAAGCCTTTGACGATAAGCCAATGTTTTAAAGGAGTTTCAGGCTGTTTTAGGAAAGAGAGGCTTTTTGGAGGCGTTATTTTGGTTGACATCCAGCAGTACTTGGGAGAGAATTCAGGCCAGGTTGACAAGGAAATAGACAAGCTCATACCGCACAAAATTGCAGTCGAATGGCTTGACAATGTTCTCGGAAAGGCAGACTTCAAGTATGATGTTGAAAGCATCCAAAAGGCCATGATAGACCCTGTGTGGGACTTGCTTGACAGGGGAGGCAAGAGATGGAGGCCAATACTGATGCTGTTGTGCGCAGAGGCTGTTGGAGGAAGCGTTGAAAAGGCAAGGCCCTTTACTGTAATGCCTGAAATGATACACAATGCGACTCTGGTGGAGGATGACATTGAGGACAGTTCAGAATTGAGGAGGGGAAAGCCCTGCACTTACAAGATTTTTGGAATTGACGTTTCGGTAAATGTCGGAAGCGCAATGTACATTCTCCCGAACATAATGCTCTTCAAGAACACGCAAGGGCTGGATGATGGCACAAAGTGCAAAATCTACGACCTCACCTGGACAGAATTGCTGAGAGTGCATTTGGGGCAGGCTTCGGACATTTACTGGCACAGGGGAAGCAAGCTTGATGTTTCAGAGGCAGAGTACCTGCAAATGTGCGTGAACAAGACTGGAGTGCTTGCGCGCTATTCCTGCAGGCTTGGGGCAATTCTTGGGAATGGAAGCAAGGAGCAGGAAGATGCTTTGGGAAAGTTCGGGGAAAGCATCGGGGTTGCCTTCCAGATTCAGGACGACATCCTCAACCTTGTGGGAGAAGAGTTCCAGAAGGGAAAGGGAGTCGGAGAGGACATTCACGAAGGCAAGAGGACCTTGATGGTCATCAAGACTTTTGAAAAGGCCGATGCGAAAGACAAGGCAAGGCTCTTGGCAATATTGAACTCGCACACTTCAGACCAGAAAGTCATTGACGAGGCAATCGAAATCATAAAAAAGTACAAGACAATAGAATATGCCCGCGAAAAGGCAGACCAGATAGTCAAGGACGCTTGGGAAAAAGTCGACAAGGCACTGCCTGAAAACAATGCAAAGGGAATCTTGAAGGACTTTGCGGACTTCATGGTTGACAGGAAAATTTAGCTGATTTCCCGTACTCAATCATGCACTGCCTCAAGGCTTCGGCAGTGTTCCGCATCTTGAATCCTGCATTCTCGAGCTTTTTGCAGGAGAGGACGCAGTTGCTTCTTTTTGCGGCAGTGATTTTTTCAAGCTCTTCAAGGCTGAAGTATGAGAATTTCTTTGAGGGGTCGACTATTTCAGAGTAAAGCTCTGCAATCTGCCTGTGGGTTGTCGGCTGCGGGTTTACCACATTGAACACTCCTTCAGCATTCTTTCCTGCCAAAAACTTCAAGGCATTGATGAAGTCATCAACCACTGTAATGGAGTTTTCCTCGCTTATTATTTTCTCATATCGCGCAAGCTTGGTTATAAGGTTTTTAGGGCCAGGCTTTGAATCAACAGGCATTCTAAGCCTCAAAATGAGAGTCTTGGGGAATTCTGAAAGCATGTCTTCCGCCATTGCCTTGGAGCGCGAGTAAAAGCTTCTGTAATAGTTCGGAAAGTCCTCTTCAGTGAATGGAATTCCATTGTTTGAGCCTTGGAAAATGCAGCCAGTGCTCAAGTGGACAAGCCTTGCGCCAGAGCTTTCGCAGGCTTTGGCAAGCCAGTAAGGGACCAGCGTGTTTGCAAGGAATGTCTCGTGCTTGTGGAACTCGCACCAGTCGACATTTGGGGAGCCTGTCTTTCCAATGCAGTTTATTGCGCTGTCGCCTTTTGAAATCCCGAGGCTCTTGAATGCATCTTGGGCGTCCTTTTCTGAAAGCAGCCTTGCATTCGCGGGCTTTGCAAAGCCTTCAGCCACTAGCCTTGAGCCGACAAATCCCTTTTCCCCGAAAACAAAGTTTGCCATTATAAAATCCATTCAAATCTTGAGACTGAGCTGTTCGCGCGCGTCCTGCCTTGTAAAATCTATTTCGCCGGCCGCCTCGCATATGAACTCGCAGCTTATGTCCTGCATTGCAACGCACTTGTGCTCTATGCATTCAATGTCCTGCTTGAAGGCTGCTGAGAAAAGGCCTGCAAGTATTCCGCGCATGACATGGTCGCATGGCGATTTTACTTTGCCGCACAAGAGCTGGGCCACTGCGGAATTGCTGATGCTGACTATTGCGCGGTTGCTTTGGAAGTCAAGCTGGATGTTCTGCAGGAGCCCGAAGCCTGATGCCGTAAAGTATGTTTCAGAGAATTTGAGGAATTTTTCCTGGTCTGTCCCAAAGTCCAGCTTGAATCTGGGAGTCAGGTTCTTTATCACTGCCTGCTTGACTGAGTAATAAATCCTCTTGCTGAGCTCAAGGTCTTCAATGGAGCATATTCCTGCAATGATGTCAGTCGGCAAGATGACAAATGGAATGTCAGCCAGGGAAAAGTTGTAGTCCTTGAACTTGAGCTGGTTCACGAAAAAAAACTTGTCATAAAACTTGTTCAGCATTTCCAAGGCCTGTAAGATTCCTGCTTTCGGGATTTTTAAGGATTGGGGAGAAAAGGCGGGAAAAAGGCTTGTTTTAAATTATTTCCAAGCATTATTGATGCATGGTCTTGGAAGTTAATGCGGACTTGCACACTCACCTTCTTGAAAAAAAGACAAAGCCCGCAAAATACTGGCAGTTTGCGGAAAAGGCGTGCCTGGACATAATTGCAATAACAGAGCACGTCGAATACAATCCGAGAAAGGCATATCTTGACTTGCTTGAGAAAAAGCCTGCGCAGATTCTTCTCATTCCCGGAATGGAAATGTTCACGAGCGCAGGCCATGTTGTTGCCTTGGGAAAAGGCATTGAAATTTATGACATTCCGGAACTGCAGAAAGTCGGGGTTGACATTGAAAGGGCTTACAGGCTTGCGAAAGAGCACGGCATAATACTCAGCTTTTCCCACCCTTGGGGATTCGACTATGACAGCGTTGTTTACAGGGCAGGAATGCAGAAAATGAGGCATTATTCAGTCCACGGAAACATAGGGATAGAGGCGTACAATGGAATGATAGGCGAGCTTGCGGAGTCTTTGATGAAGTCAAAATGGGTCAAGAAGCCAATAGGCTTTTTTGCATATTTGGAAAAGAACAGGATTGTGAGGACAATAGGCGCGGGAAGAGTGATGGGAATAATCAACAAGAAGCTCAACAAGCAGGCGGCCAACATTGTGCAAAGGAACATCAATGCAATGGAATTCGGGGAAGAGGCAAGGTTCATTACAGTCGGAAGCGACGCGCATTCGGCGCAGAGAATAGGCTGCGGCATTCTGAGGCTCAAGGTGAATGCCGAAAAGCTCACAATAGAGAACTTTCTTGAATCATTGAAGGACAAGAAGAACGTGCTCTGGGCAGGCCCGCCTTCATTTGAAGTGAGTGAGGGAGTGTTTGCAAAGCGCAGGGGCGGCGTGAAAAAGATGGAAGTCCTTGCAGGCCTCAAGTATGCAGTCAGGAGCATTGTGCTGAGGAAAAGGCCGAAAGGAAAGGACTGATTCTCGAAAAAGAACCATGCCTGAAGGGCATTGCTTTTAAACCTTCCCGCAGCATATTGACTATATGTCGAAAACCGACAGGTCTGATTTCAGCATACTTGAGACAAGGCTGCTTTGGGCAATCTCGCGCTCGCCCAGCCACGGCTATGCGCTGATAAAGGAGCTGAACTCCAAGGGCGGAAAAATAACCAACGGGACGCTGTACCCGATTCTGGCGAAATTCCTGAAAAAAAGGCTGATAAGCGTGAAAAGCCCATCCGCGGGGGAGAGGGGAAAGAAAGTCTATTCCATAACAGCAAACGGAAGGAAGGAACTGAACAAGGCCTGCGCAGAGCTTTGCGAGACTTTCGAGAGCATTTACTCCAGCTTCGTGTGCAAGAGCTGCGGTTCAAGGATTCCAAAAAAGGTGAAAGCTTGAGGGAAAAGTACATGGACTTTTCGGCGACGACTTTCGTCAGGCCTGAAGTTTTGAAGGCAATGCTGCCTTACTTTTCAAAAGACTTCGGCAATCCGGGAAGCCTGCACTCCAAAGGCCTGAAGGCAAAGAATGCAATGGACTCGGCAAGGCAGAAAGTTGCGGGAATTCTGGGCGCAAAAAGCGAGGAAATCATTTTCACAGGCTCAGGGACTGAAAGCATAAACCTTGCAATAAAAGGCGTTGCGAGAGCATTGAAAAGGCAGGGGAAGGGGAACCATATCATAACCTCTAAAATAGAGCATCATGCAGTCCTGGACTCCTGCAAGTTTTTGGAAAAAAGCGAAGGATTTGAAACAACTTTCCTGAAAGTTGACGGGAAGGGAATGATTAGCCTAAAAGAGATTGAGGAAAGCATCAGACCTGAGACAATTCTTATCTCAATAATGTACGCGAACAACGAGATTGGCACAATAGAGCCAATCAAGGAGATTGCAAAAATCGCGAAAAGGCATAATGTGCTCTTCCACACTGACGCATGCCAGGCAGGATTTGAGCTTGACGTGAATGTCCAGGATTTGGGCGTTGACTTGATGACATTGAACGGAAGCAAGATTTACGGCCCGAAGGGAATGGGAATGCTTTTCGTGAAAAAGGGAACTCCGATAGAGCCGATAATCCACGGCGGAGGGCAGGAGCGCGGCTTAAGGTCTGGCACTGAGAATGTTCCGGGAATTGTTGGGTTTGCAAAGGCATTGGAAATTTGCCAAAGGCAGAAGAAAAAAGAGGCAAGAAGGCAGGAAAGGCTGAGGGATTATTTCATAAAAGGGCTGAAGGCAAGGATTGATGGATTGATTCTCAACGGGCATCAGACAAAAAGATTGCCTAACAACGTGAATGTTTCAATAATGGGAATAGAGGGAGAGGCAATTCTCCTGAGGCTTAACGAGTTCGGAATTTTCGCAAGCTCGGGAAGCGCGTGCACTTCGCACAGCCTTGACCCAAGCCATGTGGTTCTTGCCACTGGAGCCTCTTTCGAGCAGGCGCACGGAAGCCTGAGGTTTTCACTCGGCTTGACAACAACTAAAAAGGACGTTGATTTTGTCCTTGCAAAACTGCCGAAAATAGTGAAAGAGCTCAGGCAATTGAGCCCTGTGGAATTCAGGCATTCTGGAAATTGATGGAAGTGGAAAAAATGAGTGCAAAAAAATGTGCAGACGTTGTCGGAAGGAATTCAGAGCAGTGGTTCTATTCCACAAAAGTGAAAGAGCATTTTTTCAGGCCGAAGAATTTCCTCAAGAGCCAGGCAGAATTGAAAAGGCTCAAGCCAAATGGAGTCGGGCTTGTTGGAAGCCCTGCATGCGGCGATTCAATGAAGTTCTGGCTGCGCATTGACCCTAAGACAGAGAGGATAAAAAAGTGCAGGTGGTCAACTTACGGCTGCGGCTCTGCAATTGCATCAACCTCAGCGCTTTCAGTGATGCTTACTGAAAAGGGCGGGATGAAGATTGAAAAGGCGCTCAAGATAAGGCCGCAGGACATCCTGAAAAGATTGGGCGGACTGCCTGCAAGAAAAATCCACTGCTCTGTGTTGGGAGACAAGGCATTGAAGGCTGCAATAAATGATTATTTCAAGAACACGGGCCAATTGGACAGGATGACAGAGCAGGGGAAAAAAGTGATTGACAAAGTGCTTGGAATCACTGACGAGGACATAGAGCACGCCGTATTGGAAGGCGCTAAAAGCTTTGAGGAAGTCCAGCAGAAAACCAAGGTCGGAGTGCATGACAAGGGCTGCATTCCGCAGGTGAAAGAGCTCATACATTATTACAGGAAAAAGCATTTCGGTGAAGAATAGTGAAGTACTGCATCAGCTCTCCAAAGGAGAATTTGCATGCCTTGCCGGGAAGCTTGGGCGAGGTTTTTGTCTCAAGGCCCTTGAGGATTGGCTCTTTGAAAATCCTTGTTGAAGAAAAGGGCGTTGAAAGGATTTTTTGCAGCAAGAGCTGCTCTGCAAGGCTTTCCGCAAAGGCGAGAAAGTACCTTGAAGGCAAGGGCGTCGGGCTGGTAATGGACTCTTTCAGGGGAAAGCCATTGAGCCTGACTCCGGAGCAGATCCTGAAGTTCAGCGAGCTCAGGAAAGACGGCTTGAGCTACAGGAAGATTGCAGAATGCCTTGGAATTTCGAAAAGCACTGCGCATTACCTCCACAAGTACGCGAAAAAGACAAAGATAAAGAACAGGGGAAAAATACTCCAGGCATGACATACTCTACTGCCCAAATGCAGAGAGCTAATGATAAAAGCAGCCCAAAAGTTTTATAAACAGCCGAAGGCTAATAGTTCTTTACAAGATTGATTCATAATATCAGAAAGGTGCGACAAAATGGATGTTTCAGAAAAATTAAGGCTAAAGCTCCTGGAAGAGGAGCAAAGGCTTCGCGGCAAGCAGCCGAAGTCTTGGACTTCAATAAAGTACAGGAAAAGCGTAAAGCTCCCAAAAGACCTCATAAGGAAGGCAAAAAAGGTCAAAAAATTCCAGGGCAAAAAGCTCGACCACTCGAAAATCAAACTGAAAAGGAAGAGCTTTAAGGGCGGAAAAAAGAAAAGAACGCTTGTGTAAAAACGTTGGCTTTTTTCAAGGGACTATTTTTTTCAGCTTTCCCGCAATTCCATTGGAGTAGAGGAAGTCCTCGCACCCTGAAAGGCAGGCTGAAAGGATTTCAATATGGTTTGCGTGAGGGGAGTTGAAGCCCGCAGCGCCTGCATGCCCTCCGCCATGGCCGTCAAACTTTTTCTCGATTGAAAGGAAAAGCCTTGAAAGGTCAAAGCCAGTCGCCTTCAAAAAGCCTGTGGAGGCGCGCGCGTTAATCCTTGACTCTTTGTCTCCTGAAAACCCGACAAATGCCAGGTCTGCCCCAAGCATTACAAGCTTGTCTGCTGAAAGGCTTGCGAAATGGCTGACGCTGCTTGTCGCTATCAAAAAGTCTGAAATGCGGTAAAGCTCCAAGCGCTCTGCGGCCTTGAGGCATGCTATTTTTCCTGAAATGTCCTGCACGCCTTCAAAAAGGCCAGTGATTTCCTGCACGCTTTTTCCGCAAGCTGACAGGAGCCGCGCAAGGATTGAAAGGCTTTCAGAATCCGCAACCTGCAAATTGTTGGAGTCAGAGATTATTCCTGCAGAAAGCAGCTCAGCACAATGTTTTGAAGGCTTGAGCTTGCAGGCTTCCAAAAGCAAGAATACAATCTGGCAGGCGGAAAAAGCATTAGGAACCAGCAATGAGTTTGCTTTTGGTGCGAGAGAATCTTTAGAGTCTGAATGATGGTCTATAATGAAAGTCTGACCCTTGAATTTTTCAAGCTCTGGCTCTAACGAGCCTAGCATTTGAGACTCGTTAAAGTCCACAAGAATTACTGCGTCAAAATCTTGGGGAATTGGGTTTATTTCATGCCTTATTTTCAGGCTGTCGCACAGGCTTTTTGCCTCAAGGTTCATTTCTGAAGGGATTCCGACAGTAATCTTCAATGATTTGAAAGAATCCTGAAGAGCCGCGGCTGCGGCAATTGCGTCAACGTCAGCAGACTTGTGAGTAAGGCACAAGACGCGCTTGCCGCGCAAGGCTTTCAGCAAGGCGCAAAAGCGCGAAAGTGGAAATTGCATTTTAGAACTAAGGGATTGGGATAATTAAAGATTTTGCTTTGGAAAAAAAGAAGCAGGAAAGGCAAAAATCACTTCTTGCCTTTGCCGCTTTTGGAATCATTGGTTATTTTGGTCTCTTCGCCTGAAGGCTGTGATTGGGCATTGGACTGCACTTGGCCTTGCGCCTGCGCTGCAGCCTTCTCAATTGTTGACTTGAGCTTGTTCAATCTTTCAATCAAGGAGTCTTCCTGCTTTTGCAATGTCTTGACGCGAAGCTCTGAACTTTCCTTCTGGTCTGAAAGCTCTTTTTTCAGGTCTTCGACATCGCACAATACAAGAATGTTCGCGACAGCCTTGTAGGCCTTCTTTTCCTTTGTCTTGCCGAGCTCTTCAAGTCCTGCGCCAAGCGCAGCGCTTTGAAGCTGCAGCTGCTGCTTTTGGCTGCTGATGTTCATCAGCTGGTTCCTGTTCTTCTCGAACTCCATTATGCTTTGCTGCAATTCCTGCTGTTCCATAAAAAAACCTCCATTGGCTGCTGTTCAGCGGGCGAGCACTTTCTTTGCCGTCGGCGTCCTCTGCTTGTAAAATACCTTGTTCGCGCAGTTAGGGCAGCGAATTGTCCCTTCAGGCAGCGAGTCTATTTCAGTACCGCATTTTCCGCACTTGAAAGTCATTCTTTCAACTCCTCTTCAGGATTTTCTGCATGCTCGCTTTTTTTATGCTTTCTGTCCTTTTTGGGCTTTTCATGCTTTTCAGACTTTTCAGCCTCTTCTTCCACTATTCCCTTGTGCTTGACTTTTTCAGTCGCCTCAAGGAGAGAAGCCATTGAAGGCATGAAGCTCTTCTGCATTACCATTTTCCTGATTATGCCGCCTGTCAGGGTTTCTGGAATGAAAGCCCCGCCTGCAAACACTGCGCCGCATTTCCTGCACTCGAAAATTCCGCGCGCCTTGCGCTTGACTTTTGCAAAGCCGCAGCTCGGGCAGTTGTACGGCTTTTTCTGCTTTTTTTCAATGTCCAAGACTCTTGACTTGACTCCAGAACCGTATCTTGAGCCGAATCTTGCAACGCTTTTCAGTTTCTTAGTGGCCATTTTTCACACCTTCAATCCTTCATTGCCTTGCGCAGGTCCTTGGAATTTTTCAAGGCCATGTCAATCGCAGAGTCTATTTCAGAAGCAGTAAAGCTTCCCAAGCCGCCTTTCTGGAATGCGGAAAGATATTCGTCCTCTGTCACCGCGACTGAAAAGCGCGCGCTCTGCGCCCTCTCTTCGGCAAAAGTCGTGTCAGCGACCAAGGAATTCCCTATCTTTGCAATTGTGCAAAGCAAAGGCTTTCTTGAAAGCTTGAGCTTTCCTTCAAACTCGCCCTTCACTACCTTTCCGTCCTCGAGCTTTGGGATCTTCGTGTCAGAGAGAGCCGCAATTGCAGCAAGCGCCGAGGCGTCGAACAGGTTTCCATCATGGTTTATTGCGTAAATGTCCACGAAGGCATTCCATGCAAGCTCTTCCTCGACAATTCCCCAAGACTTGAAGTCAATGCACTTGCTTTCGCGGATTCCCCTGTCGACAACGCGTGCAATCTCTATTGACTCTTCGCTCGGAGGCCCTGTCTCGAAAGTCGGCGATGCAATTGGCAAAAGCTCTGCGCCAACGCTTAGCGAACCGTCATTTGGAGAGTCTGGAAAAGGCTTCATTGGAAGCATTTTCACTCCGACAATGACGTCAGTCTCGCCTATCCTGACTCTTGCAGCGCCTTCGGCATTCACTGAAACATCCTTTGAAATGCTCACTGGCCTGTACTCGTCAAGCTTTCTGCCGTCAAGCCTTTTTCCGTCGCGGATTGACTGCAAAACCTTGTCTGTCTTCAAGTCCAAAAACTGGCTAATCATTGTACATCACTTCCGTTGGTCTTTTCTGTCTTCTCTGGCTTTTCAGCGCTTTCAGAGTTTTCGTACTTTTTGAGCAATGCCTGCTTTTGCAAGGCGTGCACGTTCTTTATTGCAGCAAATGCAAGCTGCCTTGCCTGCTGCCATTCCTTCTTTGAGAAAAGCCCGTCCATTTGCAGAAGGACTATTTCCTCGCTGTTCGGCAGTATTGCAATAGGCATGTCGACTGCATCAGGCGCGTCTTCCTCGTACTTGTTGAGGTCAACTATAATGTGGCCGTCAGCCCTTCCGACTGCAACTCCCGCAACCAAATCCCTCATCGGGATTCCTGCGTCTGCAAGCGCAACAGAAGCTGTCGTCAATGCCGCAATCCTTGTTCCTGCATTGCTGTCAAGCACTTCGACAAAAATGTCTATTGCAGTGTTAGGGAATTTCTCAGTGAAAATTGCCTTCTCAAAGGCTTCTGCGGAAACCTTTGAGATTTCAACATCCCTTCTTCCAGGCCTTGGATTTTTCCTGTCAGGCACTGAAAAAGTCGCCATCCTGTAAGTGTAGCGGACCACTGCCTTGTAAGGCGATGCAGTGTGCTTTGGCAGGCATTCCCTCGGCCCGTAAACCGCGGCAATCACCTTGTTCTGGCCCCATTCGAGATAGCAGCTTCCGTCAGCGCTTGGAACGACTCCGACAGTAATCTTTATGGGCCTGGTCTCTTCGACAGTCCTTCCGTCAAGCCTTTTTCCCTGCTTGTTGACGTATTCCAGCTTTTCCTCGCTTTTCGGGGATTTTTTCTTTTCAGTCTTTTCTTTCTCTTCCTTTTTCTTAATAGCCATTTGAATCACTCTCGTCAGAATCGTCCTGCATGCCATTCTTGCCCAAGGCTTCTGCCTCTGGCTTCATGGCTGCATTGTCTTCATTCATTTTGTTATCGCCAATTTTTCCTAACTGCGGCCTCAGGCCTCCTTGGGCTGCAGGCATTGCAGGCATTTGCGGCCTCACGCTCTTGTTGGAGAGCGCAAGAAAGTCCTGAAGCTTTATTGTCAGATTTTCAAAATGCGCCTCTGCCTCTATTTTCTTTATCGCGCTTATCAGCAAAGGCATGTTGCCGCCCTTTGCCCAAATCCATCCGTTCCTTCCGACCATTATGGTTGAGTTTGTCCCCCTTTTCAGGACTTCAAGCATGCTCGCGTTCTTTCCAATCACCCTTGGAATCTTGACCGGAGATACTGAAATTATTTCTCCGCCGAAGAAAACGCGCACTTGGGAGAGCTCTGCCTCCTTCATTTCATTCACGTCCATGACTCTTGCCGAAATCACAAAGCCAGGCTTCATCTGTTCCCTGACATCCTTTTTTGACACAAAGCTTTGCGTGAAAGAGTTCAAGCTTACCATATAGCCTGTCGCCTTTTCGCTTGAAATCACTCCGACAATCACGTCATCCCTTCTTGGAGCATAGCAGCCTTCAAGCGGCACTACAGAAACCTCTCCCGGCCTGTCGTCAAGAATCCCCAAAACATCAGAGTACATTCTTCCATTCTGCAGGAAAACATGGTCTCCCGGCCTTTTTCTTTCAGAGCTTACAAGCTCTCCTGGAACTATTATCTTTTTCATTGGTAAAAAACCTCCGCTTTTTTTTCTCTCTTCAAACATTCCATTCTTCAGTTCAATTTGTTCTCCAAAATCTTCGACTCAACATTCCCGTGCGTCAAATTGTTGAGCTCTGCGAA
>Ga0247841_10010727_pt1 | contig 12405 bp, 7 predicted proteins | sample LaCruzMarch2015__2_FD_192410 | JGI IMG/M metagenome (GOLD analysis project Ga0247841, IMG submission 192410) | Freshwater microbial communities from meromictic Lake La Cruz, Castile-La Mancha, Spain - LaCruzMarch2015_18m | ecosystem: Environmental > Aquatic > Freshwater > Lake | place: Spain... | reverse complement strand
CGCAATAGATGTGTGCGAATCGGGATTATATTTCAACTCACCCGACAGACACTTCTTTCGCAACTCCCAATTGAAATACATCGGAACGCCATCACCCTTGGAAACACATGAAAAGAAACTACACATGAAATTACCCTCCTTTATTGTATGCTTGCTCCCGAATCGACAACATCATAATATCACCTTGTCAACGCCATGTCTATAATGCAAAACGCCAATCTTTCGATTGACGCTTTGTGCATATTCACAATAGATATAATGTTTCACGGAATCAGATGGTATGAAACCAAATGTCCTCGACTCCCTTTGCTCCCCATATATATGACGCATGACGAGCAGTTGTGCCATACCCCTTGCCGTATGACCATTCGTCAATTTCAACAATGGATGGAGAACGTCTGAGAACAAATCCTCCGCAATCGACTACCTGTTCCTTGTGTAGATGACTACCATGCGCTTCACGATATAATGTCTTTCCCCACAGTTCGGAAAACTCCATAGGGATTACATTGGGGAGTCGCTTGGTGTCTTCGTCGAAGTGGCCGAGAACCAATAGATTGTTGCCCATCTTGATTGCCTTGCGCTTTATTGACGAGGTGTCAACAGTAACATCATCACAAGTTCTGAACCAAGACTTTAGTGCGTGCGACAACATCATAGCGGAGTCGGTATCGTGGTTTCCTACAACAAGTACCACGCTCACATTGGATGTATGGCACCTAAGTTCTTCAATGATGTTGCAGAACAGTTGCAAGGTGCGCTCAAACGCCTTTGGGAATCGAGTGTCTTCATCTTGTGGTGTTCCGTTGAACGTAGTTCCTTTGCTACCATCGCTATTAAAAATGTCTTGCCCAACAGGAATGATGATATTATCGAAGTGTTCCTCGCCCATCTTCTCGATGATGTTCCTAATCACACGATATACACGCTCACAAGCGATATTAAGGTCATAGTCTTTACCAGTAGTGCCGTTCCAACTTAATCTTCCGATATGGAGGTCGCATAGCGTCAATTCCAATGTCCTACCATTCGCAACACGCTTCTTGCAGATAGGCATAGGATGTTCCAATACTTTCAATCTACTGAATATCTGTTCAATGTCTTGAATATCTACTGTTGACTTAGGCTTGACTGTAATCTTGCTTGAATAGAACGTCTCTTTTCCGTTCGCCTTTGTCTGCCCATCCCAATATGTATTCCTTGCGTTCACAATCTCCCATTCGTCTGGATTGTATTTATGAGCAAGCAGTATATGGCGTTTATCGCATAATTGTTCATCGAGTAGTGGAATTACCCTCTCCGACGATTGCACATCACCATCTCCAAGGCTATACTGCACCCGTGAGAGCGTAGAATCGATTGTAGCATCGGGTACTGCTACGTTCTTGCATTTTCTATTCCAAAGTTTCCTCCAAGCGTTAGCGGACTTGTTTTCATGCCTTGCAAAATCCATGTCCTTTTTTACTAAGTCCCAATTATGATTCCGACTCTTTGCGAACGAATCCAATTCTTCTAACATTAGTTCGTATCGTGTCATACATATCCCCTTTCACATAATGATAGAGATAGCAGAATCGCTATCTCCGTCATTGTAGCATATATTCAATATGATTGTCTACTTAGTGGTTTGAGTGCGTGAACCAATAGTGTCTTTTTCAAAATGGAAATCACCACTAATGGCGTGTATTGCGCTATCGTATGTATCTGCGCCGTCTCCACCGATTCTGGATATGGAGCATAACAGCTCGGATGATATTGTCTTCCCTGCTCCATCTATTGACGCTACGATTTCATGCAGTACATGTTTGTCTAGAATGGCAGGAGCGGGTAGCGTAACACTAACGCTCGTCTGTGCGGGGAACGCTTCATTCCGATTTGCCCACGAATATGTGAACGTCCATCTGCTATTCCCTGCTCCATTCGTAGGGTATGCGACATGAATGTGAAATTCAAGATTAGAGCCTTCTTTGTATGAGTGCGGAATTTGCGCCTCGAAATACAATATGTTTGTAGCCGTCTTTGAGAATGAATACAGTTCGCTTCCCTTATATGCGGCGGTGGAAGGTGGGTCAGAAGCAGGTGCTTTAAGATTCCCCAACTTCACTACAAAATCATCCCATACGGTTGCGTCCCCTACTGCACGATATGTCCCGTCCGCTTCAAATTCAGAGTAATGCGTAGCACCACCGAAATGTCCTGTTGCGCCTTCCACTTTTCCAACTGCCGTTATGTCGGTTCCGCTTGTAATGTCGCCTTCCGCATATACGGTTCCGTATGTGTATAGGTTATCTGCCGTCATGTATCCGTCAACAAACATATCCCCTACATCGGTAATAACCGCAGTAGACGATTGTATACCCCTTGTGCCGCCGTCGCCACGGGTAATATGATTGTCTTCAATCACACCCGCAGATGTAATGCCATTAGCAGTAGCAGTACCGCCTTCAAGCGTGTTTAACCGTTCCTCATGGTCTTGGATTGCGTTTAGAAAATCAGTTGCATATGTCGGGTCTGCGTTGACACTTGCGCTAACATTGAGCGTAAGATTAGCAGTATGCGCCGTGAATGTGTTGTCTACATCAATCGTCTTGCGTGCGGTGATAGTGATATACAACGGCCCCTTCTTCATCGCCGCTTGTGGAAGTTGATAATGGAAATGTAGCGATGCAGGATTAGCAATCAGATACGCAGGAGACTCGTCAAGCCATCCGTCCGACGCACGCCATGAGACATATGCCGTGTATGTGTCCCATGACGCAGGAACGGTAATGGCAAGGTCGGTCGCTAGGTGTTCGCCCTCATATCCTGCGAACGAAACGTCCTTTGTCACAACGTCCGAACTTGTAACCGCTATCGTAATCGTCCGCAGAATCGCCATTGTATTACACCTTCTCCAATTCCGCTAGCGCGTTCGTGTATGTGCGAATGGAATCAATCAGAATGTTCTCACGAACCACCGCATTTTTCCATGACATTTCAAGAGCGATATTCTCTTTCTCCAGTTGCGTGTTCTCTGCGACAACCTTGTCGTATTCCTCTTGTGACACGCCACCAGTAGGAAGCGAATATAGCAGTTCGCACACCTTGGCGAAGTCATAATCGGTGATGACCTCCCCACCGCCATCCAACCCGTACTTAGCCTTGAATGAAGCGTTCTGTGATGCAGTAGTGCCACCGAATGAGCCATCACATCCGTTCGGGACACCGTTCTTGTCTGGGTATGTGCCGAGATTGTATCCGAGTTTTACCAATCCGTACTGATACCCTCCAACTACATCACTTTTAGTGCCTTTACTAGCGACAATAATCATATCAACCTCCGTATAGTCGAGATATGGACAGTAGTACCATGTGTTCCATCTGTAATTGTGTACCGTTTCGTCAAGTGGAGTAATGATAGTACCCGGTTGATGACCTGCGCTTTGGTACACCATTCCTTTGTAATAGAATCCCACATGTCCTGTATATGCAACGGCAATCGGGACATCCGGCTTGTCTTTTGGTAGGGTCGCAATAGCACCATGAGGTAGATTAAGGCTAATGGCAAGAGCGGCATCGTTGTATGTGCGCCTATCGGGGTGCTTGAAAGCGGTGACAGGCTTTCCAACATCACCACCATTTTCGAACATTTCCTCCCAACCAAGGCAATCAGCGACAGGCATCCCTAGCCATTGTCTAGCGTACTTCTGTATCTTAACGGCATATGAAGGGTATTCGATGGTCTTTTTGGCTATCAATGCTTCTGTGCATAGTTCGCCTCTAGTACCAATCAGATACCCTACATGCCCCACAGTACGCTCTAGGAACGCACCGAAGTCCTTTGCCGTTCCTCTGTATTCCATTACTGCGGAGGATATCTGCTTGCGTCCACAAGCCCCTCACCGATAATGTACGACACCGCAAGCGCACCTGCCATGATAAGGCTTACAACCTTCTCCGACTCTCCGGTGCTACCACCTGCGAACACAATCATCATGCCTACAAACGCCGCTACACTAACCCACAGTTTCCGACTCGTCAGTTTCGCTTTCCAATCAATCGTCATAATCTAATCCTCCTAGTGATTTAACATGTAAACAAATGCGCCTACTACTACACCGACAATTACACCGACAATTACACCGCTTATGATACTGCCCCATGGCACTTGATACTTCTTCTTCTTTTCTTCCTTTGTCTTCTGTATGTTCGCACAATTATTATTGATATAGTCTACCGTGTTCTCTACATGAATAAGCCTGTTTGAAAAGTTATTATATTTCTCGATGGTCTTTACTTGATTGTCTAATGTGACTTCCAATTTGGCGACCTTCACAATCGTTTCGTCTATCTTGTCTATCATACCTTTGTTCGTGTCCACAACTGATTGAATAAGCGAAATCATAGTTGCGTCATTCTGCCTACGCTCGACTCTTTGTGCGGTCAATACTGCGTCCTCCAATGCGTTGTTATCTCTATTCATTATACCATACGCTCCTATTTATTTATGTTCTTTGGTTTGCCGAGTTTCTCCTTAGCCTTGGTCGCCGCCTCTGTATACACATCCGAAATCCAACTGAATTTGCTATCCCCCTTATCTGCATAATCTGGGAGTGAGTTATATTCAGAATCGGACATAAGGGCTTGAATCATAGCGTGAGCGTATTGACCACGATATTTCATGTACTTGTAGTATTCTTCTTCTGTTAGCGTATAGTAATCGCCTTCGTACGGAAACGCCTTGGGATTGCTAATATCAATCTGCGGAAGCACAGAACCGGGTTGCTTCGCATCGCCGTCTACTGCCTTGCCATATATCTTAGTGACTTCCTTTGTTACATTATCAACTGCGAGATTCGATACTTTCCAAGGAGCAAGGAATGAATTTATTCCGCGCTCCAACATTCCGAGTCCAGTTGCTTGCGGTTGCTTTACATCATTCCCCCATGCGTCAACCTTAGGCATCATCCAGAACCCACCAAGTCCAGAGCGCATGATGAAGGTGGTAGCGATGTCCCCACCGACTTCTGGACTCCATGTGTTACGCACCGTTCCGTCAATGGTTTTCGCCAATGCGTTCGTGTATGCAGGAAGAAACTGATTCGCATACGACTCCACGATTGAGAATAGCGACGCACTCGCATCCTGCCATTGTCCACCAAGCACACGCTTCAATGATGTGAACAGGGTCATGTTCATAATGCTATCTATTCCACCACTTGCGCCCGACAGTACCGCTTGTATGAACCCTTCGTCCTGTTGCATCGCTTGCGAAAACGACGCTCCGACCATCAACTGCGCCGCCGCAGGTTGCAACCAGTCGAGTGTTACATATATGTTCGTTTCGGGGATATGCAGAGCATATGGGACAATACCATTCATTTCCCAACGCTTGCGTTCCTTCTCGTCCTGTGGCTTTGCTCCAGTTAGGAATCCAAGCAGTTGCAGAACAATACCGCCACCGAACCCACCAAATGTACCTACAATGCTCCTTGTGAATTTCTGCGCATAATAGTCATCGGACTTGTACTTCTTAGGGTTCTCCTGTGCCCAGTTCGGGTTGTGTTTGATGTTGTAATTCTGTACCAACCACGACTTCAATTCCCATGCTCCGCTGAATCCCGTGCGCTCCCATACTGCCTTAGTAATGTTGGTGGGAGTTTCTGCGAACGGAATTACGGTGTCAATCATCCACTTCATTACCACACCCTTGTGCTTGCCTTGTGCAATCCAATCGGATACCATGTTGACACCACGGAATGTCGCTTCTTCTGCCGCTTTGTTCGCATATGAAATAGCATCTGCATTAGGTGCGCTCAATCCGTTCTTCTTCATATACCCAATCATGGCGTTCTTGTATGCCGATTCTGCGAACGCAAGGTCGCCATTCTTCAACGAATCGCGAACAGTAGTAGCAAGCGAATCCATCGCCTTTTCGCCAAGCGCAAGAGCCTTCTTGTATCCCTTCTGTTGTCCACGCATGGTCTTGAATATCCATTCTGCTTTCAATACCTTAAACTTGTCATTATTCAGAATGTTCGGTTTGCCATCGGTAGTCCATGAAGAACTTACGGTCTTTGCGGTATCCGCATCAACGCCTTCGTTATACGATACCGTTCCTCCCCATATCTTAGTAGAGAACATATCGCCCAACTTGCGCTTTCCTGTTGCGAGTTCGCCAACATACGTCCCAACATTGGCATGGTACTTGGTATACCTTTCGTGCGTGGAAGCCAGTTGCATCCCAAGCACTTTTCCCATGACATTCCGAGTGAACATTTCCTCAAAGCGACGCACCAAATTCATGCCGAAGTTGGACGCTACATTTCGCATTTGTGTAGCAGGATTCGACAACATCATCGTCTTGCGATATGCCATCGCTCTGTCGCCCCATGTAATCTTAACCTTGGAGGATATGCGATTCGCTAAGTCCGACCACAGTTCCGTAATCTTTTTGTAATCAACGGTTCTGTCGAGTTTGTTTATCTGCTTTACCGTTTCCATAACGTCCATTGTCATAGCGTCATCGAACACAGGAAGATTTAATTTCTCTGCATAGATTGTACGCAGAGCGTCGGTATTCAATAGGTCTAGTCCGACAATTTCGGACAACTTATCTTCAAGCGATTTCCTCGCCTTGACGATTCTGCCCTTGTCACCTTGCATCTGATTTAATTGCTTGACAATGATAGCCCGTCTGTCTGCAATCTTCTCACGCAATCTTGCGTCAATCTCATTGGACAGGAATATCGCATCATCACCAGAAAGATTCGTCTTCGCAAGAATATAATCCTTTAGCCTTTGACCAGATTGTTCATATCCGGCTACAATATCAGATAGAGACACATTCGCTCCATCTTTCGACATAGCATTGGCAAGAATCTTGTCGAGCCGATTTCTGTTTATGGAAGGCACAAGTTCCTTTTCGATATACGAACGCATCTTCTCAAATTCAGCATCGTCAATCGAATACTGGTCGTTGGCGAGTTTCCTTGCCCCATCCCATACGGACTTGAATTTATCACGGTTCGTTACGACATTGGCAAGTAAAGCGTATCCATCAGACTCAACGCTCTGCCCAATCATGGATTTCAGTTCGGTCTTGAACCAACGCACAAGTTCGGGCACAACTGCAACAACATCATTCTCTGTCTTTGTCTTATTATCTTTGTGTGTGAGTTTGTCTATCTTATCCAATAGCGATTGTTCATCAGATACCGCTTCTTTAGGCTTCTTTATAATGTCGGAAACAACTTCCTTTATGGAACGTGTGCGCTCCTTTTTAAGAACCTCCGTTATTCCGTCCGTTCCGTCTTTAATACGCTTCTTCTGCTTTTTGTCAATCAATGTAGATTCAAGATTCTTAGCACGATTCGTTTCTTGATAGAACTTTGCGATTATGCTAATGCTTTGTCCCATCTTAGTAGCAAGCGATGACACAGAATCAAGAGTAGAAAGCCAGTTAGCGTGTTCGCCTTCATATGTTTCGGGAGCGTTCAATACCGCATCTGCCTTCAACATAAGTGCAAGCATTTCATCTGGAGACAACATCTTGTCACCGACATTAGCCCTAAGCGTCAAGTCAATCATCTTGTCATCAGACTTGATGTGTTCTTCTGCCAATGCCATGTCCGCTTTATGCGTACGCTTCACATACGATGTGACAAATTCGGAGTATTCCTCGTCGCCCATACGCATACGCTCTAATGTGTTCTGTGCGTCTACGCCTATCTTGTCGCCCAACTCACCAAGGAATCTCTTGACAAGCGACTTTGCATTGTCATCTTTCAGAACATCAACCAATTCTCTGAATGCGAACTTCTGCAAATCGACATGTATGCCTTCACCAAGCATAGCCTTCGCAATCTCGTCCTTGGCTTGCTCTGCGGTCATGTCTTTATGTTCTTCGATATATTTATTCGCAACCTTAGTCTTAATCGGCCCTAATTCTTTTGCTTGTTCTGCGCTAATATGTGTAGATTCAGTAGTCTCTTTTTCTGTAATAGTTTTATTATCACGAATGAATTTAGGCTCTTTGCTTGTAGTAGACTTGTTTAACTCGCCTTCATATACAACCTTTAACTCCCATCCCTTAATGTCCTTAGAAGACAATGGGAGTTCGCTATACACATATTTAACACCATCAATGCTGTCGGTCTGGATTATGCCTCCGAGTTGTATTCCCCTTCCATTGGTTGCATAATATACGTTTTTCGGATTTAGGTCTCCACCACCGTCTCTAAGTTCTTTGTAAAACGCCTTTTCGTCTGCGCTTAAAAGAACAATACCGCTTTTCAAATCTTCCATGGAGTATAGTTCAAGAATACCCTTTATTTGCATCGCTTTAGAAATGATGCTCGACATTTTCTCCATTCCAAAAGCAGAATAGAAATTAGATAGCGCATTATAGTTGTCCCTTAATGGGTTTTCTTCATATGGTGTTCCCGTAAATTCAGAAGCATTGGAGAAGTCCATAAGATACAATTTACCATCCGCATACCCAAATTGCAACGGGTCATTGTAACTGTACCCCGCATTACTCAACGCTTCGACAGCCTTATTTATTCTAACCATATTATCCGCTACAATGTGTCTGTAATTATCTCTTTTGGCAGACGGAATATCGTCAATGGAAATTACTGCTCTGAATTCTGGAGTTACAACATAATCCACACCGTCGATTGTTTCCATGTGACCGCTTGCAATTTCATCAACCCCATCGAGGGCTTTGTATACGTCTGCCTCTTGTGTCTGTCTTCCTTTTCCTCCAAGTTTAGAGTGCTTGTAAACCTTCCCATTCAAGCGGTAGATGTTTCCAGTCGATGTTTTAGTGCTTATTATTTCAGCATTGGCTAAGAATTTATTATCAGTTACATTTTCAGTTGCAACAGGTTCAGTAATAGTTGCAGGTGGAGTTGTGATATGCTTATCCGATTCGTATTTTCTACGAACAATGGAGAACTCATCCTCGCCAACAAACTTCTTCACTTGCTTGCCCTCCTGTTGCTTTGATTCTACAACAGGAGCGCTCTCTTGCATATTGACATTCTGCACAATGTTTTGTTGCGGTTGTTGTGTATATTTGCCATCATCTGCCTTAACATATTTCTTGACAGGCGCAGTAGGCTTTACAACAGTTTCTTTTGTCGGAGCAATAGGAGCAACAGGCGCTACTTCCGATTGTGCAATAGGAGCAGTTTGAATAGGCGCAACATCCGTCGCAACTGTACCTACATTTGTACTTGTAGTGCTATTAGGAAGCGTTCCGACAACATTCTTATATTTATTTACAACGCTCTCTACTCTTGACTTGCGTTTTTCTTCTGCCGTTTGTGCGACGTTTGAAGTAGCAGTACCCGGAACATAGCCAGTTTCAATCGCCGCATCTGCCGTAGTCTTCACTACACGCTCAATGTCTGCAACTGTTACTTCTGTTGGCTTTTTATTCAACGCATTAGAAATAGCGTCATTCAGTTCTTTCTTAGCATTTATGTCAGAACCCGCAAGCACCATAGGCATACCAGACAGAAGTAATCCAGACAATGCGCCCATCAGCATTTGCTTGCTTGCATCGCCTAAGTTCAGTTCGGTATCGCCCTTCATTTCCTTCATTACAGCCCAATCAAGAAGCGTAGTACCGAGATAGGATAACCCTTCCTCTGCGCCTTCCGATGCAAACGAAAGCCCTGCCATCTTCACATAATCCAACATAGTAGGAATGAACTTTGGCGACTTCTCTGCCATCTTGCCTAGCAACTTCATAATACTACGCTTGCCCTTGCCGAACATCGGGAACAACGCCTCTGTTCCTGCGTCGATTCCTGCCGCTCCCAATGCCATAGTCCATTCCTTATACCAAGGCTGTTCGCCCTTGATATATTGATTCACACTAGAGCCAATAGCATATAGCGTATACAACACCCTACCGCCCGGCAACGCTCGTAGCATCTGTGACGGAAGTTGCTCTACCATATCAGACATAAATTGAACAGTAGAATTGGAATCGTAATATCCGATGTTCTTCTTTGCAACGTCACGCATTATACTGCTACGCTTAGCGAAGTCATCAAGCATTGAATATGGGTTGAAGTTAGGCACTAGAATGCCCTTGCTTTTTGCATAGTCAGTAGCCCATTTATTGACTTCATTACTAGGAGCGTACATTGCCTTTGCAAGCCCTGTGAACGCTTCCTGTACGCCAGTGGCGCCAGTAGCGAACCCTCCACTAATGACTTGTGCGCCCTTCATGACGCCAGAGTCCATCAGTTTCTTTGTCTGTTCCATAACGAGATTATCCACAGGCTTAGTAAACGTCGTGCGTTTATTTTCCTTGATTATCTTATCTGCGATAATTCCCATAAGCCCAGTAGCGCCCTTGCTTGGCTTTTCAAGTTCATTCTGCTTCTCAATTTCCATCTGTATGAATTTCTCATATGCGGGAACAGTCATGTTCCGAGCCTTCGCCCCCGCTTCTACATTCTTTTGATACGCATTGTATTCAATCTTAGGTCTTTCAACATTGATTTGATTTCTAAGATTGATACCCTTCTGTGCGATACTTCCGGGTACACTAGCACTAGGCATTACACCGAAGTCTTCACTCGATGTAATACGTTCATAATTCTTTTGTTGTATCTCTTGCTCTAATTCAGCAATAGGGCGTAACTGCGATTTCCAAGAGTATGATGTTTTGGCATCGTACTTCGGTTCAACAGTCTTCTTGTTCGCCGCCTTACGCCTTGCCGCCCAATCAATCGCCATTATTTGCTCCTATGCTTCTAGTTTATTCTGCCAGTATTCCAGTTTCTTTTCTAGTTCTGCGATAAGTCTAGTATACAACGCATCGCCAAGTTCTTTTCGTGCGTCAGACTCGCCCTTTGCAGTAAGTAGTCTGCTCTGCACACCGAGGATATTGTTCACGTTCGTCTGTGCCTTGCCTGTGATAAGTCCTGCGAGATACTTAGAATATGCAGACTGTTGTGACGTAGTTCCTAGCGAACTAGTAGGCCCATTGAACACTTGGTCATCTGTGAAGTCCTGCCCGTCCTTCGCTAACCCTGCCCTTGTTTCGTCTGCAAGCGCAAGTTTCGCATCCGCATTATCACTCGCTTGCAATTTAGTCATATACGCCGCATATTTGTTTTGATATGCACGCTCTTTTGACGCTATTGCACTTTCAATTATACTCCTTGGCGCATTGATTCCGGGGAATCCGAGAAGCGACGCATCGGCAGAAGTCAATGTACCGCTTTCGTATCTGCTAATCGCCTCATCAAGCCTTACACGCTCCAATGCCAGATTCGCATATTCGTTGTGAAGTCCGTCCTTGGTGGCTTGTGACGCACTCGCTTGCCTATCACGCCATCTGCTATATTCAGACTCGCTCTTTTGTAATGCAAACTGCGCTTCCTGTAATACTTGGTCACGCTCTGCCATCCACTCGCTATGACGTTGCTCTCTGAATTGCACTTCAAGATTCTGTAACCCATTCTGTACTTCTTGTTGCGTAACGCTTGAATATAATCCTCCACGCCCTACCATTGATTGCACAATCTGATTTTCAAGATTCAATGCCGCTTGCTTATATGCAGGGTCTTGGCTTGAATCGTAATTGAATGACGAGCCGTTACTGCCCGCAGTTCCGGGGATATTCGTGCTAACAACCTTGTCGATTCTATCTTCTACATGCGGAGGAACGGTTGTCTTAGGAGGTGTAGTTGTTGTGGTAGTGGGAGGTGGAGTTGTGGTTGGTGCGGGAGCAGAACCCGCAGGAGCGTTCCCAATGCCCGGAGTGGGAACACCCGGAGCCATTTCGGGGATGCCCGGATTCGTTACAAACGCAGGAGGAACAGAAGCGGGGGCGTTTAGTGTAGTAGACAAATTGTTGGTTGCAGAGCCACCATTCGGCACAAGCACATCGCTTGGCTTCGGCGCTACATACGCACTCCTTGGTTGTATAATAGGAATACCGACACCCGGAACAGGAATACCCGCTTGTTGTCCGGGTAGCAACCCTCCTGTTTGATATGTTACAGTTGGAGCAGAAGCGGGTTTAGACGCTATCCTCGCCGCTTCGAGTGCGTCATCTTTTTGCAAATCAAAACCCATTCAATTTACCTCCATGTATATTGTAACATATGTTATATGAAATATTTGCCTTGAATTATAATTTCATCTGTTGCCAATAGGTTCCCTATCGGTATTGCTGAAAATGCGCCATTATTAGTACAACTATACAAATTCATTACGGTCGAACCCGCAGGACACCAACCGACAATCTGTGTTGCTCCGACACCCCATGACAGACCAGATGGCATTACTGTAAATAGCCCTCCGCTATCCGCACTAGCGGGGTATGGAAGTCCAACAATGTCAAGATTGCCAGTAGGAGAGCCTGCAATCGTCGCTACTTTGATGCGAATCGAA
>Ga0247841_10010723_pt1 | contig 12407 bp, 14 predicted proteins | sample LaCruzMarch2015__2_FD_192410 | JGI IMG/M metagenome (GOLD analysis project Ga0247841, IMG submission 192410) | Freshwater microbial communities from meromictic Lake La Cruz, Castile-La Mancha, Spain - LaCruzMarch2015_18m | ecosystem: Environmental > Aquatic > Freshwater > Lake | place: Spain... | reverse complement strand
ATCTGTGTTTCAATGAGCTGTAACAGGCTCATTATTCATAATCAATTCTAGAATAAATATTCTTCATTCCCCTCAGCCTAAAGGCAGAGGCTCCACTAACAAACGTTAGAGGGCGGGGGCGGGGTGGTGGAGATTTCAAACGTGAGCAGGTAGGGCATCGTTCGTCATCAGAGTTTTTTGAATTTAGCACAATCACCCCAACTTTTCCTCACACCGAAGTGAGTAGAAACTTTTAAAAAAGCTCATTCTAAAGGTATGAGATGGAATTTTGCCCAAAATGCGGTGCAATGCTTATTGAAAAACTAAAGAACTTTGGTTGTCCGCGGTGCAGCTATAGTATGAAAGGTAAAGTTAAACTCGAGTCGAAAGAAAAAGTAAAAGAGAGTAAAAGCATTGCAGTAATAAATGAAAAGGATTCTAACGTTAATCCAACGGTTCTAGCAAACTGTCCAAAATGCGGTCATAAAGAAGCTTACTTCTGGACCGTTCAAACTCGTTCATCTGACGAAGCTGAAACTCGTTTCTTCAAATGCACAAAAGAAAAATGCTCTCACACTTGGCGAGAATACCACTAATTTTGGAATACAGAGAATATAAAATTAGCGATGTTCGAGCAGAGAGTATCATTAATTTTATAAAAATAAATAAAAAAGAAAAATATTTACTTCCACTTCTGACTTATTTTCTGCTTTCTCTTTTGATTTAGAAGATACTCAATTTCATAATCTTCCAAACCAAGTTCATGCAAAACAGCGACTTCTTTGTGCAAGGTCAAGCGATGTACCATAAATTTTTACCTCCATTGTTTATTTTGAAGGACGAGCGCCGACATTGTATTAAAGGACGCTAACCTCTCGTCGGCTGCACCTTTAATATTTATTTGGGGGTGATGGCGAGGGCGCCCGCCTTTCTGAAATAGTCAATACATTTCCTTTTAAAGCGATTATGAAGAAAAAATACATACTATCAATCTGGAACAGAAATTCACAAAGTTTTTAAAAGAAATTTCGGTCGATTGTTATAATTCCCAAATGAAAATAGTGTTTACTCCAGACTGGTTTCTCACTGCAGACATCCTAATAGAAGTTTTCAGTTTTATAATTCTCACAGTTTTTTTTATTCTTTCTGAAAAAAGTTACAAAATAACAAAAAAGAAAAATACTTTTTATCTGGGACTTGGATTTCTTCTTATTGCAATTGCAGAACTAGCCACGATATTAACAAAATTTGTTTTGTATTATGACACCACCGTTACTCAAAATATTGGAGTCATGGCCGTAAGTTATCACGTTCTAAAATCCGTCGACATTTTTTATTATATGGGTTTCTTTCTTCACAGAATTCTCACACTTCTTGGACTTTATCTAATTTACAGAATTCCGTTCAACGAAAAGTCCGGAAGAGATGTTATTCTGACAATATTTTTCTTAATTGTATCTGTGATTTTCAGCAATACAGCATATTATATTTTTCATCTCACAGCGTTCATCATTCTTCTGCTTATTCTAGATAAATACAGAAATGTATATCATGAAAATAAAAATAAAAACACAAAACTTTTACTGAATGCTTTCGTTCTTCTCACAACAAGCCAGGTAGTATTCTTGCTTTCAAAAGTCCAGCTCCTTTATGTCTTCGCGCAAACAGTTCAGTTAATAAGTTATTTAATGTTGTTAGTATTAGCTATTAGACTATTCAAATATGGAAAACAAGAAAATTCTAAATAGTCCTGCGAAAAAGAGAAATAGAACGGAATTAATCGCGGACATTTTAACAATAATCCAGGAACGCGGGGGAAAAATTAAACCGACCCACTTAATGTACAAAGCAAACCTCTCCCACGTCAGCATGAAATCTTATTTAGACGAGCTTGAAAAAGGCAGCCTCGTTAGAAAAGTCTCGGCCGAAAAAGATTCATCAAAAATTCTTATTGAAATAACACCCAAAGGAAAAGAGTTCATAACAAAATATTCTCAAGTCCGAGAATTTGAAAAGACGTTTGGATTGTAAATGGTCCCGACGGGATTGTTTCAGAATATACTTGTTCTGAAACTCCAAGAAACTTTGTTTCGCGGGATGTTCAAATCCCGGAGGATTATATATTTATGAAATAAATATTTCAATGGTCCCGACGGGATTTGAACCCGCGACACCTAGATTACTCTTCACGCCTGACGACATCCTCAAAGGAAGGTTGAACGTCAAGGAAACCTTGGTTTCCTTACGATTAAGAGTCTAGTGCTCTACCAAGCTGAGCTACGGAACCTTAGAATGTCGAGATAAAGTCACTTTTTAAAAGTTTTTAGAATGCCCCCGAGAATAATAATCATGGGCCTGGACTATACCTTGCGTTAACCGATTATCCCCTAGAATCATTCTTGCGGCAGAAAAAGCAACTGAATCAGCAAACGCTTTTGGTAAAAAAGAAAAATATTCGCAAACCAAACCAACATCCGAAAAAAAATTTCCTAAACCATCAACTAAAGATCTCATGTTACTCCAACAAAGTTTTTATCTGCCCAATCATATCGGCAATCTCTTCGCCTTTTTTTGTCAGTTTAATTAATTTTATTCGTCCATTTCTTTCAAATGCAACCAATCCCAAACTTTCTAAAGTTTGCAAAATCTTGACAGCGTGACTGTAAGTGCAATCAATTTCTTTGGCCAAAAGACTTCCATACCTAGCTCGCCCATGCTTCTTCAAAGCAATCAGCATCATCGCCGGCTTTCGTCTGAAAAAAACATCAAGTTCGTTGTGAATTTCGTCCATTTTATTTATCATAGTGTTTCAATATATATAATCAAACATATATTTTGCGTTATATACTCCGGTTAGGTACGATTTAAAAACCTTTTTATCGAGATTAACCAAATCGCGGTGAAACAAAACTGTCTAGCAAAATTGCACAACAAAATGTTATTACATAAAAATAATCATTCACTATATTTAAATACAAAGACAACTTAAAACAAAAATGAGAAAGAAAATAAAAATCCTCGCCACGGGCGATTTGCACGGAGACAAAAAAGCTGCGGAACGTCTGGCCGAAAAAGCAGAAAAAGAAAACGTAGACTACACAATAATAACCGGAGATTTTTCTTTTGGCGGAACATATTTTGATAATTTAATTGGCCCGTTCGCCAAACGAAATAAAAAAGTTTTGTTAATTCCTGGAAACCATGAAACAGTTGCAACCGTAAAATTTCTCGAGGCAAAATATTCAAACGTTTTTAACATGCATGACAACGCAATAAAAAAAGATCATCTCGGAATTTTTGGGGTCGGTTCAGCAAATATTGGAATGTTCCAAATGCCTGAAGAAAAAATATTCAAATCTCTAGAGAAAAATTGGAAGAAAATTAAAGGTCTGGAAAAAACAATAATGGTTACGCATGTTCATCCAACCGGAACTCTAATGGAACAATTTACAAATTTCTTTCCTGGAAGCGACGCTGTCCGTTTCGCAATAGAAAAATTTCAGCCGACCATCGCGCTATGCTCTCACGTTCACGAAGCTCATGGACTAGAAGAAAAAATCGGAAAGACCCGAGTAATAAACGTCGGCAAAGAAGGAAAAATTATTGAGATATAAAAATTAATTTCTTAGTCTCAATTTTTCTGGCCTCGGCCATTTTTCAAGAAGAATTTTTTCAATTCCCCTAGACAATTCCTCGCTATTCACAGAAAGATCACCATGATTAAAAGTTACTGAAACATCGTCTTCAATAATTCCCGCTATAATCTCTCTCATGCTCGGATCATAACCGCAATTTGGACAAACATCATCAAATTTCCCAACATCGGAAGAAGGATCACTGTCAACTTGAGTAACATGCTTGTCATAAACTTTTCTGCAGCAAACACATCTTCCTTTTTTATAATATGTTCCGCTCATAGTCCTCTCTCCAAAAATGTTTTTATTCGTTCTTGATTCTCTTGAATTGACTTCATCCCATCAAAATTTTGCAATTGAATGCCCCGAGATAAAATTTCTTTTTCAACAAAGCGATACGATTTCGCCAGGCCAGATAAAAATCCTAAATCAAAAACTCTTCCCAATAAAGGATTATGCTTTCTTTCTCTTCTAACAGCTTCATCCGGCGGCAAACCAAACAACCAGGCTTCATCTTCGAGACCGCTAAATAATTTGTAATATTCATTTGCTATTTGAATTGATCTTTCGCTGCAAAAAGTTTCTATTGCAATTCCGAAAGCAATATGGTCAAAAACTCCTCGATCTATTAAAACAAAATCATAGCTGTCTAATCTAGATTCCATCAAACGATTAAGCGTATTATGAAAACTCCAAGAGTTGTAATTAAAACGATCGGATTTATCCAAAGGAGAAATTCTCGCGCCCTCATAAATAACTCTAACTTTTTTCCCAGCATGCTTCAAATAACTTTCAGCAAATTCTATCGCCGTCGATTTTCCAGCTTTCGGCATCCCCAAAAATTCTATCACTCTAGCCATTTCATTCAAAAAAATTAAGCATCAACCGGCCGACCGTAGCACATCTCGTAATAACAAACCGGACAGATTTGAGGAGCTGAATTTCCCTTCTGAAATTCAATTAAACTTTTCTCGTAAGTTTCTCCGCAAAGATCACACTTAATCGAGCACTTTTTCACAAGGATTAACATTTTCCGCCTCCTTTCAATTTCCTATTCATTTTTCTTTTTCCTTCTCCCAAATTTTTCTTTTAAAAGAATCATAATTTCTTCATGTAATTCAGCAACATTAGTCCCAAAATTAATTCTGCCGTTGGGTCCGGGATAGAAACTGACAGTTACGACAGCATTTTCAAGAGTTTGCTTGATTTTATGGCTATCAAACGGGGACCATTTACATTTTGGACAATCTCTAGAAAAATATCCTGCATCAAACGGAGCATCAACATGCGACTCATAGACCTCTTTATCATAAACCGTCCCGCAAATATCGCAACTTCCCCTTCTCGGTTTATAATCATCTTCCATACTATATCATAGACTTGTATTAGTTATACAAATTTCTGTCATAAATTTGTCCGCATAGTTGTATTATTAGAAAAACTTAAAAACGAATAAACTATGAAGGAATATGTTAAACACGGAGACCATAAAAAAAATTGAGGACTTTGTAGGCCAAAAGCCGCGTTCCGTCGACGAAATCTCAAAACATATCAATAAAAGCTGGCGAACAACAGACAGATATATCGATGAAGTAAAAAAAGATTTTGGCACATTGGAAACTCGCGTCTTCCGTGAAGGAACAAGAGGCGCATTAAAAGTAGTTTTCCTCTCTTCAATAGAAAAAGTAAGTCATTCCGTTTTCCAAGAACATCTAGAAAAATCAATATTTCAAAATTATAAAAAAGAAAATTTCGCTGCGTTCGATATTTTTCAGCATGTAAATGATAAGCACAAGCATGCCTGGATAAAAATGGGGGATAACGAATCAAAAGCTGGAAGATTATCAGAATACAAAGAAATTTTAGAGCAGTCTAAAAAACAAATTTTATTTTTCTCAGGCAATCTTTCTTTTGTTAATCTTGATGATGGAAAAACAAATATCTTTCAAGTTTTAAACACCCTCGCAAAAAAAGGAATTTCTATGAAAGTTCTATGCCGAGTAGATTTAGCCGCAATGGAAAATGTGGAAAAGCTCCTCTCCTTAAATTTCAAATATGGAAAAGAGATAGTTGAAATTCACCACAGAGAACATCCGCTTCGCGCAACAATAATCGACGACAATTTAGTAAATCTAAAAGAAATTAAAGAACCAACCGGAAGAGAAAAAGAGCTCAGCAAAAAAACATTTATTTTTTATACGATAAAAGACAAAGATTGGGTTGGCTGGCTGACAAGAATTTTCTGGAAAATGTTTTCTTCATCCATTGATGCAAACAAAAGGATAGAAGAACTAAAAAAACTAAAAGTCTAAAAACCCCTCGTTCTCCATAAAATTATGCCACCAAAAAAGAAACCTGTCGCAACCGCCGCGGCCGATTATATGCAAATGTCTTCGGATGTGACAAAACACTCCTTGGAAATTCCCGTAAAACAAATCGACACAAAATCATTGATGAAAATAGAAAAAATCGGCAGCGGTCTAGAGGAAAAGCTTTCAACAGAAAAACAAAAATCCCCTTATAGAAAAGTAAAATCATTTTCAAAAGCAAAAACATTTTCTCGCGCTGGAAAAACTAAAAAAACTTTTTCAAAAACTTCAACTGCAAAAATCACAAAAACTCCTTTAGCTATAACAAAAACAAAACACGAAGATTACGAATTGATTATCACAGAAAAACCACAAGCAGCTCAAAAAATTGCAACAGCTCTTGCAGATTCAAATTCTCTAAAACAAGAAAAAATAAACAGCGTCCCGTATTATGAAATAACGCACAACAAAAAACCAATTGTAATTACTTGCGCCGTCGGTCATTTATTTACAATTACACAAGCCGAAGGAGAGAAAAGGTCTATCTGGCCAGCATTCAATATAACCTGGCAGCCAAACTATCTGAAAAAAGGTTCAGAATATACTGCAAGATATTTCGCCGTCATCAACGGACTGCAGAAAAAAGCATCATCATTTACAATTGCAACAGACTACGATATAGAAGGCGAAGTAATTGGAAGAAATATTTTAAAATATCTATGCAAACAAGAAGACGCAAAAAGAATGAAATTCTCGTCACTGACAAAAAACGAACTCGTCCAGGCATATGAAAATCCCGAACCAACAATAAACTGGGGACAGGCAATCGCTGGAGAGACAAGACACTATCTCGACTGGATGTACGGTATAAATCTTTCACGAGCGCTAATGGAATCAATAAAAGCCGCCGGCTCTTTCAAAATAATGTCCATTGGTAGAGTCCAAGGTCCAGCACTAAATCTAATTGTAAAAAAAGAAATTGAAATAAGAGCTTTCAAATCTACGCCATACTGGCAAGTGTTTATTGAAATTCTCGATAAGAAAAATCAGAAAGCCGAACTAAAGTATGTAAAAGATATTGTAAACAAAACAGAGCTTGAAAAATTCAGAGAGCTAAAAGGAAAAACAGCGACGGCCGAAACGACCTTGTCAAAAAGAGTTGTCTCCCCGCCCGTTCCTTTCAATTTAACAAATCTTCAAACTGAAGCATACTCAAATTACGGAATAACTCCTTCGCGAACTTTGGAAATCGCGCAAAGATTATATCTCGCCGGTTTAATTTCCTATCCAAGAACTTCCTCTCAAAAAATTCCCGAAGCAATCGAACCAAAAAAAATAATTAAAAAATTAGAGTCAATGTTTCCATTTACAAAATTTGTAACACGCTCCACCCCAGTAGAAGGAGAAAAAGCCGATCCCGCGCACCCATCAATCTATCCAACCGGGGAAATTGAAGTCGCGTTGAACGAAGAAGATAAAAAAATTTATAATTTAATTGTAAGAAGATTTATTGCCTGTTTTTGCGACGACGCAGTCCTAGATGATAAAAAAATTGCCGCGATAGTTAACGATTTGAAATTTACAACAACCGGTTCCGCAATAAAAACCAAAGGCTGGATGGAAGTTTATCCTTCAAAGCACAAAGAAAAAGAAATTCCAACAATCAACGGCGAAGTATCAATTATAAATCAAAAAATAGAAGAAAAAGAAACTCAACCACCATCACGATTTTCTCCCGCTTCAATCGTTTCGGAACTTGAAAAAAGAAATCTTGGAACAAAAGCCACGCGTTCAAATATTCTAGAAACTCTTTACTCAAGAGAATACATAAAAGACCAAAGCATAACCGCGACTCCGTTAGGAATTTCCTTAATAAGAACGATGGAAAAATATTCTCCAGTAATTATCGACGAGAACTTGACTCGAGATTTTGAAGAACAAATGGAAGAAATAGAGAAAATAAAAAAACATTCCGGTCAGGAAAAGCGAGAGGAAGAACTTATAGGAAAAGCAAAAAAAGTCATTGAAGATATTTCCGGAGAAATCAAAAAAAATCTTCCCTCAATAGGAAAAGGTTTGATTGAAGCCAACGTCGAGCTAAGAGAAATAAAAAAAGCCGAGTCAATAATTTGCAAATGTCCAATCTGCAACAAAGGTTTCCTAGCATTAAATTTTTCTCCAAAAACAAAAAAAAGATTTATCGCTTGCAACGCTTATCCAGAATGCAAAACAATTTTTTCAATTCCTCAAATGGGCATGGTTAAAAAAGCCGACAAAGAATGCGAGCATTGCGGTTACCCGATGATAATGCTTTTGAAAAAAGGCCGAAAGCCCTGGTTCTTATGTTTCAACAATAAATGTCCTGACAACATAAAACGTTTGGAAGAATATCGCGCGAAGATGGCCGGTCAGGAAAACGCAAAAGCCGTGCCCGAGCCCGAAGGCGAAGTAGACGAAAGTTCTGAAACTGAAGAATAAAGTAATGAATAGTTTTATTCACAACCGAAAGGACAGGGGATGGGGCAAAGGAAAACGCAGTGCAGAAAATGGGGGGAAAGTGAATAAAACTCAAAAAATTTTAAAGTTCTGACGATACGACGGAATAAAGTTATAATTTATATTTAAGAATTTATTTTACTCACAATCCTTCTTCTTAGTTTGAAGCTATTTGCCCATTTTGCGTAAGCATTCCAACCCTGAAAGCTTTCAAGCATTTTTTCCTTGCTTATTTTTCCATTCTTATACTCAATAATCTTCGAAAAAATATTTCTTATATTTCTTTTTCTCAATAATTTATGGTGATAAAAATTTCTAAAGCCGACAAAATCAATCCCCCTAGAAAAAGAGATAATTTTAGATTTTTGCGGGTGTAGTTCCAACTTTAATTTATCTCTTAAAAATATTTCAATCTCCTTTTTCCAAGCTCGGAGTTGTCCTTTACTTTCATGCAAGATAACAAAATCGTCGACATATCTTAGATAATATTTTGCTTTTAGTCTATATTTGACAAAATAATCCAATTCATTAAGATAAACGTTCGCCAAAAATTGAGATGTCAAATTTCCAAGAGGCATACCCTTTCGACAAAAACTCGTTCTGCTCGCAACCCCGCTCGAAATCTTTTCAGGAATTATTTTCTCGCGAAGTCGCTCGCCCCCCCCCCCAATTTGCCCCGACGGCAAATTGGCTAATATCTTTTCAATTAACGAAAGGACTTTTTCATCTTTTATTTTTCTTCCCAATATTTTAAGTAGAATTTCGTGATTAACTTCTTCAAAATAATGTTTTACATCTGCTTTCAAAACAAAACATTCTCGAGTATTGTTTTTGGAAACTTTTCTTTTAAATTGGTCAAATCGTTTCAATGCGAATAAATTTCCTTTTCTAATTCTATTTGCACATGAATCATAAATAAAAGATTTTTCAAAAATCGGCTCCAAAATTCGGATAAGAGCGTGATGAACAATTCTATCTCTGAAAGCAGATTTAGAAATTTTCCTAGTTTTTGGGTCGCGAAGAATAAATGTTTTTAATGGTTCAGGCAAATAAGTTTGATATTCTAACTCTTTATGAATTTGTAAAAGATTATTTTGCAAGTCTGATTCAAATTCAATAACATAATCTTTTTTTGTTTTATGTTTTCTTGCCTTTTTGTGAGCGATAATTAAATTTTCCAAAGAAATAATTTTTTCATAAAGATTATTGTAAGTTTTAGCCATATCGAGTAGTCTTAGAACTAGAGCCATTCAAAAGCATAGCCGTCGTTGTTGTCGTTCCAGTTGTTGCCGTTGACGTTCAACCTGTTGTTGTCGGAGTTCCTGTTGGAATTCAGACTCGCAACCGAACTATGTAGCACCTTACCCTAAAATAAATCACCAAAGCTTCATATTTCAAATTTGATTTTTACTTAATGTCGCTTTTGCATTTGATACCTCGTCAGGCATGAGCAAGATGCGTGTGGCCCTAGCTTCTTCTCGTATTTATTTTGAATTGGAAGATTTACTAAGACATATAAAGAAAGAAATCAAGATTAATAAAACTTTTTAATTTTTTGTGGGCTTCGCGACTGCGGGTCGCTCGCATTACGCACCCCAAAAGCAAAGCCGCCGCCGTCGTCGTCGACGCCGCCCCAGCCGCCGTCGACGTACAACCCGCCGCCGGAGCCCCTGCCGGAATCCAGACTCGCAACCTTTAAAGTAGGTTTGCTAACCGAATCGAATCCCCAAACGTTTACTCCTCTTGGATAATTTTTTGCAGAAGAAATTTCTTCAAGAGCTTCAGCTCTTTCGTTATGTTCCAAAACTTTTGCTAATCCCCCATTAACAAAATCTCCGCAATCTTGAATATCTCGAGTAAAAGACTTATAATCTGCAAAACCAAAATCTTCTAATGTTCTGTTATTTGGAACGAGATAGACTTTACCTTTACCAACCGTTTTTGGTTCAACTCCGTTCAAATAAGACGTAAGGATTTTTTCATCAAAGATTGGATTTCCATTTTCATCTAAAGGAACATTTGCAAAAACTCCTTCTGATGTTCGCACAATTCTTCCAGCTTGCAACCATCTCGGATTAAAGATTTGTGGTTTTGCTCTTTCAGGAAATTTATAAGATGCAGTCAAAATAGATTTACGAGTTGTCGCAGGTCTAAAACTAATTGTCTCTCCCGTTTGAGGATGAGAATATTTTTTTGACATTTCTTCAATATTTCCTTTATAAGAATTTGTTCCAAATGCATCGGCACTTACTTCAAAAGTTTCATCTCCAGATTTAATTCCAATTAAGTTTCTTGGTGGAAATTCTGGCTGCTTTGCTTCTTTAAATTCGTATTCTATTGCCATAATTTCCATACAAAACATCCCTATTTAAACTTTTCGTTTTTGTTACCCTTTTAAAATTAAACTTATGTCTATAACTTTGGTTATTCCATTCTAAAAATCCCGCCTTCATAATTTCTGATTCACAACAAACCCCATAAAAATTCTACTCAAACAATTTCAAAAATCCTTTTCGGACAGAACCAATCTCCTCATTGCTCAACTCACTTATTAATAATTTCATCTTAACCAAGAACTCTTCGGATTTTAATATGTCAAGAATTGTTTTTATGTAAATTCCACACTTTAGTTCATGAAAGTAAAAACAATTCTTGAGCACTTCGGGAATTTTCTAATTCCCGATAGTCATCAAAAACAGAAGTTTTTGAGATGCTCAAGAACTCGACACGCTCCGAACTTCAGTCCGAGAGTTCTTGACATCATTTCACTTCAAAATCTTTTTCAAATCTTTATACTCTTTTAAAACTAGCTCAATCATCGGCCGTATATTATGTTCTTTGTCGTAAGCTCTTAATGCGTCGTAGTATTCTTTTCTATTCTTTAGGTTAATGCTCACGGGAGGAAGTTTATTTCTCAAAAGGATATAATTCAAAAGCAACCTCCCAACTCTTCCATTTCCGTCTCTGAATGGATGAATATTTTCAAACTGATTATGTACAACGCATGCAAGTATTAATGCAGGATATTCTTTATGTCGGGAATTTCCGAATTCCCGAACATCCAAAGCACGAGCGTTGGTAGAATCGTGCTTTTGATTTTCTTCATACCATTTTACTAATTCTCTCAATAAAGATAAAACCCTTGTTTGCGGCGCCCCCTCATGTAAAATTTCTCCGAGTCGATTTCTAACTACAACTTCTTCCCCTATTTTTCTAAACTTTCCGGCAAAAGATTTTGAATTTTTAAAAATTATATAATGCAATTTTTCAATTAACTCGATTGAAAAAGGTTCTTTCGTTTCTCGAATAAATTTAAGTGCTTCATTGACGCCATAAGCTTCAGCGATATCTGCTTTTGATTTATCTGGCCACTTATCTTCCTCAATTATTTCTTTTACTTCAACGCTATTTAATTCGCTTCCTTCAATAGCATTAGTGTTGTAAGTAAAAATTTCAGAAAAGGCACTCCACTGCTCATCAGAAAGATGCGTAACTCTAACATCTATTTTTGCTTCCAAGGACTTTATGAATTTTATTTCTTCAACAGAAAGTTTTTTATGCAAAGGATCTTGAATTATTTTATACCTATTTATTTCTTCGAAAATTAATTCTTCAGCTTTTTTCTTTCTTTCAGCTAAAATTGAAGAATTTAAACTTTCTCCAAGATACTTTCTGATTTTATGGACTTTGCTTCCTTCTCGAAAAGAATGAGATAAATAGAACTTAACTTTTCCCCCTGACTTAATTTTTTCAATATACATATAATAATACCCGTGTCTACATTTTTAAACTTTTCTACATTTAGTGTCTACATCAAGCAAATGCTCCGGCCAACGAAGAAGACACCGAAGAAGAAACTGGTCCTGAAACTCTTCGATAAAAATTATACTTAGAAGTCAAAAATTCATAATCTCTTGGACGACTGAACCATCCAACCTTTTTTCCATAAGGGGTTATACGATTTGCACATTTTAAACTAAATCCCAAT
>Ga0247841_10010720_pt1 | contig 12410 bp, 10 predicted proteins | sample LaCruzMarch2015__2_FD_192410 | JGI IMG/M metagenome (GOLD analysis project Ga0247841, IMG submission 192410) | Freshwater microbial communities from meromictic Lake La Cruz, Castile-La Mancha, Spain - LaCruzMarch2015_18m | ecosystem: Environmental > Aquatic > Freshwater > Lake | place: Spain... | reverse complement strand
GTATTCTACTAAAAAAACGAAGGTAATTCAAGGAAAATCTGTTCTCTGTTATAATTTAGCAAATATGATAAAAAAGAATCGTTGCCCTTATCAAGTATTTACTATTTTCGGAGCTATTTTTTTATTCGGTATTTTGCTCTCATCCTTTTACTCATTGCAGTTTAGGGAAACTAAAAGCGCGCTAATATTTATCGTACTAATTTTTCTATTATCGGCTCTAGTTAATTTTATACTAAAAAATAAATTTCTGACGCTGATTTCGTGGTCGTTGATTATATTTTTGTTGACGATATCTTTTTACTCCTATAAAAATCAGATCTTTGATGGAAATATTTCTGTAGGCAAATACTTAATATCTGGGAGCATTGTCAACAATCCGGAGATGACGGATAAAAATCAAAAAATTGAAGTCAAAGCTACTGTTGATGGTCGGGGGCAGAAATTACTAATTTTTGCACCAAAATATCCCCGTTTGAATTACGGGGATATAGTAAAAGTTGAAGGTTTGATTGAGGTTCCAAAGAATTTCTCTGAATTTAACTATCAAAATTATTTGAAACCTAAAAATATTAAATACATAATAATGAAGCCAGATTCAATTGAATTGGTTGGTCACAATTGGCAACCAATTTCTAGAGTTATAGGTGGTTTATATACGTTGACAAATACTATGACGGCATCCTTGAAAAAGGTTTTGCCTGATCCTGAAGCGGGTTTAGCCAGTGGCTTAGTCTTTGGCGGCAAAGAGAGCCTTCCCGAAAGTTTCACTCAAAATCTTCAAAAAACTGGGCTAACACACATCGTCGCTTTGAGTGGGTATAACGTTACAATCATATTCCAAATAATTGGAATTATACTTGTGGTGAGAATTGGCAGAAAGAGGTCGTTTTTCATTTCGTTAATACTGTTAGCAGTTTTTGTTCTAATGACGGGTGCTGCCTCGAGTGTCCTTAGGGCCTCAGTCTTCATTGTTTTAGTTCAAGCCGCAAGGCTGATCGGTAGGAAGCCAGACAGAATGAACGTTTTGCTTTTTACTGCGGTAGTTATGCTTTTATTCAATCCGTTTATGTTGGTCTATGATATGTCTTTTCAACTTTCATTCTTAGCTTTCATTGGCTTACTTTATTTTGCTCCGTGGGTAGAATATTTATTTTTTAGAAAGTTTAAGAAGATACCAGAAATTATTAAATTAACTTTAGTTCAAACACTGTCAGCGCAATTGGCCGTTTTACCGCTTCTTGTTGCTAGTTTTGGATTAGTCTCTGTGGTCGCACCACTTACAAACGTGCTAGTTCTCTGGATAATTCCTTTGGCGATGGGGCTTTCTTTTTTAACATCAGTCAGCTCCTTGATCTATCTGCCAATCGCGAAGTTGGCTGTTGTCGTAACATGGCCGGTTTTGTTTTTTATTAAAACGGTTGTGAATTTATTCGCCTCACTGCCATTTGCTTCATTCGCAATCTCGAAAATATCAATCCCAGTCATAATTGCTGTTTATGCTGGAGTTTATGTTTACTACATACATATTAAGAAGGTTAAAATAATATCATACGAACATGAACTAGAGCATGGTAAACTAAGTTTATGAAAAACATCACAAAATATTTTCTCTCCGCCTTAATTTTAGTTTTAGTTTTTATCGTCGCGAATATCGCCAAAAGTCCGGACGATGAAAATGTTCACGTTTACATACTGAACGTCGGTCAGGGTGATAGTATTTTGATCCAGAAGAAAGATTATCAAATTCTTGTTGATGCTGGTCCCGGACATATAACGCTCGAAGAGCTTGGCAAAGTTATGCCCGTTTTGGATAGAAAAATTGAACAAATCATTATTACGCATCCTCATCAAGACCACATCGGTGCCATTAATGAAGTGATAGATCGATACGAGGTTGGTGAAATTTTTGGTTCTGGAGTTTTGGCGACAAATTCAGATTACATCCAGATGCTAAAAAGTATTAAAGATGAAAACATAAAGTTTACTGTCCCGCTTGTTGGCGAAAAAATGTCTTTTACGGAAAATGAAGAGATGACATTTTTTTGGCCAGGCGAAGAGTACAAAGAAAAAGAGATCGATAATTTAAATAACTCTAGTGAGGTAGTAAAACTATGCTATTTTTCGCATTGCGCACTGCTGATGGGGGATTTAGAGACGGACGGGCAAGCACAAATGCTTGCGAAACAAACCGATCCTTCAGTATTTAGTTCCGAATTGTTAAAGATTGCTCATCACGGTTCAATTAACGGCACAAATCAACAACTGCTCGATGTTGTAAAGCCAAAATTTGCCGCCATCTCGGTTGGGGCGGATAATCAATTTGGTCACCCTCACGCTAAAACACTCGATCTACTGTCTCAAAACAGTATCCCAATCTCCCGCACCGACCGCGATGGCACAATCGAGTACATTTTTTCCAAAGACGGAATAAGCAAGAAATAGGCTTGTTATCGCGAGGAGGTACGACGAATTCTTCCGAAGGTGACCCTCTGAGCGCGGCAATCTCTTTTCGATAGCGAATTATTTTTTTTAGTCAGGAGAAGAGGCTGATTTGAGAAGCCGCCTCCTCTCCCGACACCCATACCACTGCACTCCTTGTTGTGTCTTCGCCTAAGCAGACACTCCAAAATTCGCTCGATTACGCGCTCAGTGTGCCCCTAGGGCAGTCTCGGCTTCAACTCGGCTCTACTTTGGGCAAAGAACTATTATAATATCCTAACAGCTAACAGCTAACAGCTAACAGCTAACAGCTAACAGCTAACAGCTAACAGCTACTTTAAGTTCCAAATATCGTTGAGTTCATTTTCTAAATACGAAACATCGCCGTAAAAGCGGATCTCTTGCAGGTATCTTTTTGAATAGTAAACAACTCTAACACAACCACTTTCAGGGATTATTTTAATACGTTCTTCGCTTGAACCGGCACTTTTAATAATGCCCGGGGCGTATTTAACAAGCCCTGGCAGTTTTTCCGCTTCTTTAATGAACCATTTCGCTGGCTCTATGATGCTAGAGTGTGACCCACCCAATTTATTCTTCATATATATAACATTATAGTATTTTAAAATAAATAGCATCAGCAAAGGTGCATTTTCGTATTTTTGACGCTATAGCGTCAAAAATACGAAAAGATACATAAAAGCTAAGACAAAATGCGAACGAATACAAAAGAGCCCTCGGTGGTTGCCGGGGCTCATATGGGTCGGTGTGCGCTGATTAGCGCAACAATTCGCTAGTTGGCACATTTGTGCCTCACTGGTTTCCCAGACTTGGTTCAAGCCCACGTACTTCTGTGCCCAAGCGCACAGAGACGTATGGGGCGTGGTTGATGAACCCGGGCGCCGATCTCCGGGAGGTTACGGGAGGTGTTTTGAGGGGGCATCCTCAGAGTAGTGCTTTGCGCCGCTATAAGGCGCAGGTCGCCACTATCCTTGGGTTCCTCTTATTGCTCTATTAAAGAGCAACCTACCGCCCTGCTTAGAACCTTATCCAGGTTCCTGTCAGGGACATGTCTGCGGACTCCTTTCGGAGCTGGCCCTTTGGGCGCTGCCCGCAGAAGGCTAGTTAATTCAAATGTATTTGATTCAACTTAGCCTTCTTCATCTTTCATGATGACAAGGGATATTGTAGCACAAAAGAATGTATTTGTCAATACCTTAAGTGCTAATTATATAATTTGGTTGCAAAATGAGCTCAAAAGGAATATTTTATAATAGAAAAAAAGGGATCCCTCCACGTTGGTCGGGATGACCCCACTTCGTCGTTAGACTTCGCGGGGCAAGAATAATATTTTTACTTTTTACTTATCACTTATAATTTGGAGCTCACATGTCAGGACACAGCAAATGGGCCACAACTAAACGCAAAAAAGCCTTAATTGATGCCAAAAGAGGCAAGGTTTTTACTAAAATTGCCAAGCTTATTACCATTGCAGCCAGAGACGGTGGTGGAAACCCTGAGATGAACCCATCTCTTCGTATGGCGGTTGATAATGCTAGAGCTCAAAGTTTGCCAAAAGAGAACATTGAACGCGCGATTCAAAAAGGCGTCGGCGGAGGAGCCGGCGCGAACATAGAAGAAATATCGTATGAATCATACGGTCCGGGCGGCGTGGGTATTATTATAGAGTGCCTAACAGACAACAAGAACAGAACGATTGCAGATATTAAGGCTATTTTGAATAAGCGTGGCGGTACCATGGCCTCTCAAGGCAGTGTTTCATTTAATTTCCAAAAAAGAGGGGAAATTATCCTCGACGAATCAAAAAACACTCTTAAAGGTGATGATCTAGAGATGGCGATTGTCGATGCTGGCGCAATTGATTTTGAGAAGGATGACAGTATTTACGTGGTCTATACAGAGTTCAAAGACTTAAATAAGGTTAAAGTTGCACTTGAGGCTGAAAATATTATTCTCGATAGCATCGAGCACACCATGTACCCAATGAGCAAAGTGGATATTCCTGAAGCCAAAAGCGACTCGTTGTTCAACTTGCTCGAATCACTAGACGAACTCGATGACGTCAGTAAAGTCTACTCCAACGGGTCTTGACAGATACGGATTACGAATTAATCTAATAACGAATGGCGAATCAGTTATTAGCCATTAGCCATTAGCCATTAGTAATATTGGCCATCCTTATGTGTAAGCTATTTTTCTGAGCTCATGAAGTTTTTAATGTCCTTCATGGTTGACATGAACTGAGCCGGGAAGATGATGGTTGAGTTTTTCTCTGTTGATATTTCACTCAAAACTTGAAGGTTCCGAAGTTGCAAAGCGATTGGGTGCTTAGCAATGACGTCGGCGGCTTGACCAAGCTTGTCTGCAGATTGAAATTCACCCTCAGCAGCGATTATTTTTGCTCTCTTTTCGCGCTCAGCTTCAGCTTGCTTAGCCATAGCTCTTTGCATAGTGTCTGGCAGCTGAATGTCTTTGATCTCAACGGTGGTTACAACCACGCCCCAAGCCTCGGTGTGCGAATCGATAATTTTTTTAATCTTCTCATTGATCTTGGTTGTATCTGACAAAACTTCGTCCAGCATGAACTGGCCAACAATATTGCGAACTGTTGTCTGAGCTATTTGATTGACAGCAGAGTCAACATTCTGAATCGCAATTAAAGCTTTAGAAGCATCAACCACATAGTAGTAAGCAACAGCTGCTACGTCGATCGAAACATTATCTTTGGTGATTATTTTTTGCGAAGGTACAGGCATCGTAATTATTCGTAGAGAAACTTTAATCAGTCGGTCGACGACCGGAATAATTACTCGAATTCCAGGTTGGCGCTGCCCGATCAGTCTGCCAAAGCGAAAAACAACACCTTTTTCAAACTGCTGAATGATTTTGAGCGACATTGAAAGTAAAATTAGGACAATGATGCCAATTACCACATAAGTCGAAGTCATAAATCTCCTTTATATAATAAAATGTTTAGATATTATTGTTCGAGCTTGCGAGAACTATTAAAACTTCTCATTTCATTTGAAGAATAATACCATTATTACTAATATGAAATTATGCTTATTTAATTCCTTTGTCAATGAGCGAATTTACGATACAATAGAGTCACACTTAAAGCTGAAAGTGAAAAGCTTAAAGCTAAAATTAAAAATTAAAATTTCCATTATTTTTCGCTTCGCACTTTAAACTTTAAATTTATTTTTATGAAAATACTTGGTATTGATCCTGGAACGGGGATTGTTGGATGGGGGATTGTAAAAAGGGAGGGCACAAAATGTACTCCGCTTAAGTTTGGTGTCATCAAAACTAAATCTACCGACAAGATGGCTGATCGGCTGAAAATCATCTACGACTCAATTTCTGATATAATAAAGAAAGAAAAACCTGATGCGGTTGCGGTTGAGGAATTATTTTTTTTCAAAAACCAAAAGACCATCATCTCTGTTGCCCAAGCGCGTGGTGCAATCATTACCGCCATACGAAACTCTAACATTCCTGTTTTTGAATACACTCCGTTGCAGATTAAACAGTCAATAACCGGTTACGGTCGTGCTGACAAAGCTCAGATGCAAGAGATGGTTCGTATTACTCTAAAATTGAAAGAGATTCCGCATCCCGATGATGCCGCAGACGCCTTGGCGGTCGCCATCTGCCACAGCCAGACAAATTGCAGTATTGTAAGCGATGTTGTTAATAATAAAAAAACGGTATAGGGTATATATCGAAATTACAACACTGACTTGACTACGCTGACTTAACACTGACAGCAGCGACTATTTAAAAGAGATTGCCACGGTCGCTGAGGCGCCCTCGCAATGACAAATACTTTATTATCTTTAATCTTTTATCTTTAATCTTTTAGCTATTCTTGGAGGGGACCGTGCCCGAACTAAGACAAAACATTATAACTGGTGATTGGGTGGTTATAGCCCCAGAGCGTGCTAAGCGGCCGCAAGATTTTGTCATCCCTGAATCAGTTAAGGTTATAAAAAAAGAAGATTGTCCTTTTTGTGAAGGAAGCGCAGGTTATAAGGAAAATAAGCGAATTCATCGAGCTAGTACTTCGCATACATATACTATCCCAAACAAGTATCCTGCTTTTGTGACTCAGGAAAAGGGGGTACAAATTCGTAGCTATTATCCAGAGAAAGAGTTTTATCGAGCTAGACCAGCTTTTGCGATCACGAGGTTGTTGTTTTGAAAGATCATGAACTCTCTTTGCCCACTATGCCTAAGCATATTGCTACAGATATGTTTGAGGTGATTCAACATAGATGTCAGGTCATGAGCAAAGAGGAGGGCATTGTCTCGGTGATGGCCATTTATAATCATGGCGCAGAAGCTGGAGCTTCAATCTGTCATCCTCATGCGCAAATTTTTTCCTCCGGCATAGTTGCAAATACTGTTGGTAAAGAGTTAGATGGCTCAGAAAAATACTATGGTATAAACGGCAAATGCATCTACTGCGACATCATCGAACACGAGCTTAAAGAAAAGTCTCGCGTAGTCTACGAGAACGAAGATTTCTTAGCTGCGACAGCTTATGCAGCGCGTTTTCCAATGGAGACTTGGATTTATCCTAAAAAACATATGAGTTCTTTTGAAGAGACGCCGAAGTCAAAGATAAAGAATTTAGCTGATGCGACCATTGAGGTGGTTTCAAGAATCAACAAATTGGTCCCGAGGGCTCCGTTAAACTTTTACATTCACTCCTTGCCGCTCACCTTTGAGAGCTCCTCTGCTTATCATTGGCACCTCGAAATAGCTCCGAAGTTAACTAACTATGGTGGTTTCGAACTTGGCAGTGGTGTAATCATCGACATCATGTCTCCAGAAGAAGCCGCTGAGTACATGAGAAATAAAAAATAGAAAGGTGAAAACATGTGTCCAGAAATATTAATACCTGAAGTCGAGGCTGAAGCATTAGCGGCGGAAGGCCAGAGGGAGCGCGAACAAGTGGAAAGTGAAATTGCCGCCGCTTATGAAAAAAGGATTGAGGAAACAAAGGAGAAGCCAAAGACAGAAAAAAGATTAATTATTTTAAACATGTCGCCTAAAGATGACAAGGCTGCAGTAAGTATTACTTTGGGTGACGAGAGAATCGGTGCCAACAACTCCGAAACATACTCTCCAGCACTAAATGATCAGGAACTTCCAACTGATTTTGCCGATATTTCTGGAGTTATATTTTCTGGTTCCTCTGCAAATATTGAGAATAAGGATGAATTTCCATGGATAGAAAAAGTTGAGGAGTATATGCGTCAGCTTTTGGCACACGACGTGCCCGTGTTAGGTATCTGTTTTGGAATGCAACTTTACGCAGATATGAATGGCAGGGAGGTGCCAAAAAATCTAGGCGGGGCGGAAGCCGGTTTTTGGAAAACATCTGTTTTTATGGACGCAAAAATGACCGAAAATGAGTTTTTTGATGGTTTCGATTTTCAAACTGATGAGAAGCGCGATGCCGAAGGTCAAGTTATCGAAGAGGCAAAAAATGCAAGTATGGTAATAACCACTCCGGGACTTCATAATTATAGGGTCGGCTACAGCACCGAACAAACTCAAGGGATTCAAGGGTATAGCTACCCGCCAAATTTGTTTGATTTTGAAAACTTTGATCCAGCTTATGTGGCCGATAAAGATGGCACTCCGAAGGAGGCTTACCCGATGGTGGAAATCAAAGATAATTTTTATGGAGTTCAATTTCATCCAGAGCTAGATACAGATCTGAAAATCAGAGCCAACTTAGCAACTAAGAAAATTCAGGCTCCCAGAAGACTTAAGGAGGGCGCTGATATGGATACGATTCATGGCATTGTTGAGGGAGTGGCGCAACATCTCGAGGATACTAGAGCGGGCAAAACAGAGGGCGCTAGAAGTAACATGTTTCTTAAAAATTTTCTCGATATTTGCGAGGTAAAGTGATAACTTGCACAAATGAAATCTTAATTTAAAAAATGATCCGCCGTGGCGGATCATTTTTTAAATTATAGTTCTTAAATTATTTAATTTTGCTATCAGCGTAGGTATTGACTAGCTTAACTAATTTCTTGAAATACTCAGCTGCTTTTTCGGGGGTATGAGCGATACAGATAGCGCCGAATCTACCAAATTTTGAAATCATTCCCGGCATGTAAACAACTACACCCTCATTGTTTTTTTTGTCAAAAGATATTTTGCTGTATCTGACTAGGTCTATGAGCTCCATCGGTTTAATTTTTTTATATTTTTCTGATTCTATGAATTCCATCGAGTGGTAACAGATTGGTCTACATTCGTTGTCTACTAAGATATCGTTTTTGACGTCGTATTCGGATTCAGTTAGGTAGTAGGCAATTCTGAAAGGATGAGTTGTTCCACCTTTTCGATAATTTATTTCGATTGGGTAAATTACTGATTTTCCGTTGATTTTGCAAACAACAAAGTCGATTGCAAAATTGCCCAAAACCTCTTTCTCTGCCATTTTTGTAGCTATCTTCCTGGAAGATTTTATTAAATCAGCGCGATAATCTTGATCGGCTGGGAATTCGCAACCGAGATAAAGCTGTCCGTCTGGCCCGCCTAGAATTTGTTCATGTGTTGAGACGATCTCAAATTTACCTTTGCGCATTACTAAAATTTGAGCGCTTGGTGAACTTACTATCTCTCCTGGAGCGAAAAGCTCGACTATGCCCCCGATTAAGTTAAATCTACTGGAAAAAGAGGCAAAATTATAATCTGGATTCTGATAAATTAAGTACTTCGACATCTCATTGGTGACTACTTTCTTAATTTTTCTTAAAGTTGCCACTTTGGGATCAATCTCAGCATCCGAAAGGAGTTCGGAAATATTTAGAACTGCATTACCTTTACCTGCAGAAGAGTAGTTAACCTTAATTACGAGTTTGTCGTAGTCGGGGTGTTTCTGAATAAGTTTTGCTACAGATAGATAAAGATCATCTATCTTCTTTATGTCCTCAAAACCATCAAGCATGTTAATCTTCGCTTCACGAAATATCTTCCTGCAACCGCTTTTCGTGCCGTAATAAGCATTTTTGGTTTTTGATCCAAAAAGTGGTACGCCTAACTTTTTAGCAATTAAAGATTCTTCATCTGTTGGGTTGTAACTGCGCAGATAGGTGGATTCTGGATCGACGATTTGTTTCTTTATTTGATTAATATATTTCTTGTCTGAAAGTATCTTTTCAGCTAACGAGATTCCTTTAGCGTCGCTGTTTATTTCTATGTGTACCAATCTCTTCAATCTTTTTACAGTTTCTATTTCATCTTTTGAGATTAGTCCGACATAATAAGCAAAAAGATCGTCGTTAAAATCTTTTGAAGTTACATAAACTATGCGAGTGTTTGGATATTTCAATAGAAATAAAAAGAAGAGCATTCTCTCTTCGTAGTGCTCTAAGCCTTTTGTCTGTTTGAGGTCAACAACCTTAGGATGATTGAGCCCAGGAATTACCACAAAAGTTCTATTGCTCTTGCTGCTGTATTTTAAAATGTTGGATTTACTTCTTAAACTCATAATAAGATTGTATTATAAAATAACGATTCTGCATACACCTCGCACAGTTGCTAAATTACACTCGAACGTGTATCATTAAAGCATAAATTACGTATTAAATCAATCTTGAAAGGTACAAAAATGCTCTATATACTACCAGAAATATTGAAAGAGAATTTACCTCTCTCGACCATGTCAATCATAAATGAAGCTGTAAATAGGGGCGCTAGTTACGAAGTCATATCACCTCGGGATTTTGTTGTTCTACGCTTGAACGGTCACGAGGAGCATTTAGCATCGCAATGTACTAAATATACTACATATGGAGCCAATAGAATTTGTAAAGATAAAAACACAACCAAAGTATTTTTGAATCGGGCTGGTATAAAAACTCCCGAGGGCCAGCTGTTTTTAAAAGGAGCCATGACAGGAGCGCTGGAATATGCGAAGGAGCTTGGGTGGCCAATTGTTTTAAAACCAAAAGATGGCACTAAGGGCCAAAATGTATTTGCAAATATTCATAATGAAGATGAATTTCAGAGCAAGTGGAGTCGATTTGCTGATTCTGATGAGATAATCGTTGAAAAAAAGTTTGTTGGAACAGAATATAGAATTTGGGCGACTCGAGATAAAGTATATGGCATCAACAATCGTGTTCCAGCAAATGTAATCGGCGATGGCAAAAGCACGATTCTCGAACTAGTTGACGAGAAGAATAAAGATAAAAATCGGGGATTGGCTGAAGATCCTTTGCCGTTGAAAAAAATCGAAATTAATGATGAGGCAATTCATATTCTCGAAAAATCCGATAAAAAACCTGATTCGATACCACAAAATGGGGAGCAAGTTTTTCTTAGAAATAATTCAAATTTATTTACTGGTGGAGATAGTATAGAATCTTTAGACATCGCTCACCCAAGCGTGAAGGAGATTGCTGTAAAAGCGGTTTGCGCTATCCCTGGTTTGCCATATGGTGGAGTAGATTTTATGACAACAGACATCACGGCGCCACAAGATGATGGTACTTATGTAATTATCGAAATGAATCACTCGCCGGGTATTGACGGGCATCAATTTCCAGCCGTAGGTACCCCTAGAAACATCGCCAAAGTAATTGTCGACATGCTTTTTCCGGAAACAATCGTTGAAGGGGATAAATAATGATACCAAGTATAAGCACTAAGTTGATCTCAAGCGAGGCCACTAAGCGTGGAATTAAATTTGCATGGCTATTTAAGCCAAGTTGGTATTCTTTGAGCTATGGCGATCAGATCGAATACTTTAACGCTGCTTATTGGTCTAGTCAAGGAACAATGGCTTTTAAGCTTTGCAAAGATAAAGATAAGTTTAAAAAAATGATTGAAAAAATCGGTTTACCTACAGCACAAGGAATGGCGTTTAAGGAGTGTGAATACAAGGAAGCCAACGAATTTGCGAAACAAATCGGTTGGCCAGTAGTGCTAAAGCCTCACAATGAATTAAAAGGTAGGGGAGTTTGCTTGATGATAACAAATAGCACCAACTTTAAGCAGAGATGGGAAGAATTAGCCGGAATGGATAAAGTTCTGTTGGTGGAGAAAATGTATTTTGGTAAAGAGTACAGAATCTTTGTTACCGACACAAAAGTAGTTTCGGTGCTTGAAAGAATCCCCGCTAACGTTATAGGTGATGGAAAACATACAATCAGTGAGCTGATAGGAATTAAAGATAATGATAAGATTAGAAACAAGTGCAAAAGCATGGATAAGATTGTTAGTGATGAAGCCGTGTTAAGAAAGCTTAAAAAAGATGGACTGACTCTGGAATCAATACCAATAGCAGAGCAATACATTCAGCTTAGATATGCTTCAAATTTGTCACTAGGCGGCGATAGCAATGACGCAACGGAAGGGATTCATCCATCTGTCAGGAAGATGGCAATTAATGCGGTCAGAGCGATTCCTGGACTTCGTTACGGAGGTTTAGATTTTATGACTGAAGACATTACCGTAGATCAAAAGAAAGTTTCTCATGCCATTATTGAAATGAATGGTTCTCCCGGTATTGACGCCAATCATTATCCGTTGCTCGGCAAACCACGTGATTGTGCCGGAGCAATTCTCGACATTGTATTTCCAAAAACTAAAAAGAAATAAAAATCGTATATAATCGTATTTTCAAAAAAGAGGAGAAAATGAACGAACTTAGCGAATCGCAACAAAATCTAGTAAATATAGTAGAAAAGCTCGGGCGACGGGGTGAAAATGTTATACCTGCTGGTCCAGATGAGTCTGATTCTTTTGGTAGAAGATTAAAGTTAGAAAGTCAGGGTGTTGATAGTGACGGCAAATTGAAATCTGAGATTCAAGATTTAATATTAAAACTTAAAGAAAACACCGACGATATCGAAACAATCTTGCAAGGTGAGGTTATGTGGTACGACGTTAGATCCAGCGTATGGCAGGAAAATCCT
>Ga0247841_10010718_pt1 | contig 12411 bp, 15 predicted proteins | sample LaCruzMarch2015__2_FD_192410 | JGI IMG/M metagenome (GOLD analysis project Ga0247841, IMG submission 192410) | Freshwater microbial communities from meromictic Lake La Cruz, Castile-La Mancha, Spain - LaCruzMarch2015_18m | ecosystem: Environmental > Aquatic > Freshwater > Lake | place: Spain... | reverse complement strand
AAAATTCTAAAACCTCTTTTCCATAGATGCATTTAGTGTTTTTGGACTTTTGCAGGGGAGTCGAACCCTTGACATAGTTTTTGTGAGAAATTACAACTGAATATAATAAAATTTAGAGGGCAGTCTTTTATCCTTAAAAGGGAAAAAAGACTGCCCTCTTTTTTGCGTTTAAATCAAAAATATTAAAATGAAAGGAATGAAAAATTATGTTTGTTAAACACAAGTTAGATACTTCGTAAATTTATATAAATCACTACAAATGTTTGTCAAAATATTATAAGGCTGTTAGTTTATCTCAAAAGAGAAAAAACTAACAGCCTTTTTTTGAAGGAAGGATGTGGTACTGGTGCTTTTTATGGTAGGGCATCTCCAAAGTGCTGAAAGAGAGATGCAACAAATTCCAAGCTCTAGAAAACGAGGTGGAGGCATTATGAAATACAAGTATACAGACGAAGATTGTGCATGCGAATATTGCACCGAGTATTCAGAAAGACGCCGAAAATGTATGGCGGAAAAATGTATTTGTATGAAAGAAAAAAATAAGGTTGAACCAGAAATAGAAGAAAAGAGAGGACAGTGAAGAAATGAGTAAGTTTTTAGGGTATTGTTTTGATGAAAACGATAGGTATGACAAGGCAATAGAGATTGAAAATGAAGCAGATGCAATGCAATTTTTAATGCATAATTTATTAAAATGTCCGAGAGTTCTAGTTACCGACATGCTTGACTGCACAGTTGTGGAAGCTAAGAATGGTGAAATTGTTTTACCTAGCAAAGAAATGCGTAAGCAGCAGGAACAAGGGGAATTCGAAATATCAATCTACCAGTTAAAGCAGACTGCTGACAAAAATTTATCTTATGCTAATTTAAAGGAAGTAAAGGCATTAGGGTTAGAAATTGATGCCAATAATTACAACAAGGTTTGGACTGGCAACGTTGACACTAACAATTTGGAACTTATTTTCGCCAAATTCAACAATGACATTCCATCTGACTTTAGAGGACATTCTATGAGCGTTAGTGACATTGTAGAGCTTGGTGATAGTTGTTATTTCGTGGACTCCTTTGGATTTAATGAAATAGAGTTTGATGCAAATATTGCTGGCGAAATAGAAGAAGAAACAAAGCAAGGGAAAATAAAAGTGATAATTGTTGAGCCGCACAAAGAACCTTATGTAGCAGAAATTGGTAGTGATTTAAAATCAATGCAGGCGGTTGTGAAAGGTCTTATCGAATGTATTATGCTAAGTGAAACAGCTTGCCTTATAGGAAACGAGGAAGCAAAGCTTATACCTCTTGAGGGCAATCGTAGGCTTGGAAATGATATTATTGCAGGAACTTTTTTTATTGCTGCTGATAATGGTGATGAATTTGGCTCGCTCAGTAATGCGGATATAGAAAAATATACAGCGCAATTCAAAGAGCCACTTAATATATCACCCGAAGAAGTCGAGGATAGCATTTGCATAGAAATTATAGGGTTTGGTGGTATGTAAAAATGGATAGTGATGCACTGCTTGAAACCTACATAGATAAGCTAAACAAAGAAATATTACCAAACATAGACTACCAAAAGTTGCAAAGGTCCTATGAAACAATAAAAATGCAGTATGCTAAAAGTGTTTTAAAGCAAATGCATGATGCCTTTGTAGATGTGTACAAGACAGGTTATATTGAAAGCTATGAATATGATTTTGTGTCTATTCCAGCCATTATTAAGGGCGTAGAAACAGGCAAAATATGCATCGGTCTTGTTGATCTTGATATCTCTTCATCAGGTGAACATTGGGGAACAACTTTTTTAACAAAACAAGGTCTTGGGGATCAAGGTAATGAGAAATTGCTACCTGAACACAAGAAGTTTATCTCTGAAAACTATATGCCATATAATTATTGGTACACAATTGAGGTTGAACGTGACCATCACGTTGATTTTGAAAATATACCTGATAATATAAAACCCTTGCTTGATTATTGTAAGGGAAACGAGCTTAACAACGGAATGAATATGGGAGGGATGTAGATATGCCAAATCATGTGACAAATCTTCTTACCATAAACGGATCAGAAGAAAGAGTTAAAGAGATATTGGAATATATAAAAAATGATGAAATTGGTGTTGGTAGTATAGATTTTAATAAGATCACACCTAAGCCACCGTGGGTATGGGATGAAGGCCCACTTGGGCAAGAAACAGAAAGCAAATATGGAACTGAAAACTGTTGGTATAATTGGAATATTAAAAACTGGGGAACTAAGTGGAATTCGTACGGGTACGATGATAAGATGGAATTTGGTGGTGGAAATACCATTGAATTTTTAACAGCTTGGAGTGGGGTTAGAGATTTAACCCGAAAACTGTCTTTGATATTTAAAGATGTAACAATAGAATACAAGTGGGCTGATGAGGATATAGGGCAAAATGTCGGACATGAACACTATCAAGATGGTGAGTGTATTTTTGAAAACATCCCTACACATCATTCCAAAGAGTCATATGATATGGCATTTGAAATTCAAGGATCAACAGCCGAAGATTATAGTTTGGTTTATGATGAGTCTGAGCAAACATATGTGTTCAAAGAAGATGAAGTAACACTTGATATGTAAAAGAATATGGAGGTTTTGAAAATGACAAACAAAAATACAGAAAATTTGGCAATGCAAGAGATTTACAACATATTTAAAGAAATGGGATATGTAGATGAGAACAACCGATTAACGGTTGATTTTTTTATACTATTATCTAAACCATATGCATCAAACCTTGTACATGATTTAATATTTGAATATTGTGGTGATGGGGGTATAGAGGTAATTTGCGACACTATTACGGTGCTACTTGATAATGGCTTTATAGACTCTGCATACTGTGTTTTAGAGCATGTATATAAACAAGCGACTGGTAGTGTGCCTAATGTAATTGAGAAAATGTGCGAGGATGAGGACTATTCACCAATGTTTCTGCGTTCAATGGCAAACTCTCTTTTGGAATTTTATCGGTCCATAGACTGGGACTGTGAGGATGAATGTGAAGATGAAGATGATTAAAATATAATTTGTTCTTTATCTCTATGATTTTCAAATCATATGGAATATGAAAGCGAAGAAAGAAGGTGTAAATAATATGCGTATAGAAATTAGTGCTATTTTGGAAGCTGAAGGACGTTTAACAATAATTAAAATGCCACTTAATGATGAAGGATTTGACGGGGAGCTTGTAAAAGCTGGGATTCTTGGCCAAAATGAAAGTGAGTATTTAATGACCAATGTTTATTGCAATTATGATGCCATTAACGCACATTTAGATATTGCAACAGATGTTGAGGAACTTAATTATTTAGCACAAAGACTTGATAGTTTTGATGATAACGAACTTGCAAAATACTGTGCTATGGTCCAAACAGATGACAAAAAAGTTTTAAAAGACCTAATAAATCTAACATTCAATCTTGAAAACTATAAATTGCAAAATGACATACAAGATTATGACGATTTAGGTAGGGCATTTGTAGAACAAGAAGCGCCAGGCCTTGTTGAAATCATATTGAAAAATATAGATTTTAGAGAGGTTGGCAAAGAAAAATCAGAAGACGAAGTTAGTAGATTTACTGAAAATGGATACATTGTGCATCATACTCGTGATGAATACATATATGACGGTCAGTTTTTCCCACAATATGAATACGATGACGAATATGCTTTCAACTTGCTATTAGCACCTGTACCAAATACTACAACTGGCGTTACTGTTCGCTTCCCTGTTAGCGAGACTACAATGAATAGAGCATTAAGAAGGCTCAATACAGAAAGTCTAGATAAATGCTTTATTCCTTATTGTGATAGTAGCCATTTTGAAATGTCTATTGATAATTTGCGTATGTTTGAAAATGTGGGCCAGTTAAATAAACTCGCTGAAAAACTAATGGAAATTCCGAAAAGTAAGGTCAGTGAATTTAATGAGATTTTAAAACAAAGTGGTGCAACTACTGCTAAGGCTTTAATAACACTGGTAGATGATTTTAATATCAGACCACAAAACGAAAAAGGAATAATGGAAAGAACAATTGATGGATTAACAAAGACTGCTATTGAAAAAGCGAGTGTTATGGGAAGTGATGCGAAACCACATATTGATAAACTTCGTGAAATTGTTGTAGATATAGTGAATTTTTGGGATTTAGATGAACACTACATAGACCAGTTTGATATGGATGTGAGTGATATTATCGAAAGCACAAAGCCTAATAATACAATGGAAATGGGAGGTATGTGATAATGATAACGCTGAAAATTGCAAGGGTAAATAATTATCCACAAGTAGAGCAACCCAAACAAATCATTCTCCCCAAGACTGCTAATGAACTTGAAAACATGCTGTTGGGTATGGATATCAATAAGCAAAACAATTATAGGTATGAACTCTCAGACGTTAAAACACCTTATCCGCAAATTGATGAGTGCTTAAAAGGTTGCAATAATATTGACGAGGTCAACTATATTGCTAATTTTCTAAACGGTATGAATCCAAAAAAAGAGATGCAAATAGATGAACTTTTGAAAGTATATAAGCCGCAGTGTGCAAAGGATTTTATTGTGCTTTCACAAAAAGCAGCTAATTTGTGGGTGTATTTAGGAGCTTCTAATTTTGAGCAACTTGGCGAAATTGTTGCCGAACATTTTCATGAGGGAGTTATAGATTCCCCTCTCGGAATGCACATTGACTACAAAGCTTATGGTGAGGGATTTCACGATAGTCATGGTGGGCAATTTGTAGGAGGCAGTTATGTGGTCGATACATACGATAAACCAGTATATGATGGAAAATTTTTGCCATATATTGATGATGGGCAAATTAAAACAATGACTGTGCTCTTGTCAAACCCAGAACTGATGGTAGAAGATGTAGAAATTATTAAAGGTATTACAATGACATTTCCTGCAAGTGAATATGCCATAGAACGAGCGGCCCGCAAATTGGGTGTGGAAATGGATGAATGTTGGGTGGCGGAACTTAAATTTGAAGACACAAATTTTCAGTATATGTTTGATATAAATGACACGATTTTTGAAATAAACGAATTGGCAGGTGTTATTTCTAACTTATCTAACGATAATACAAAAAAGTTTGTGGATGTGATGGAGTATGAGCAATATGTTCCTATAGACCAACTGATTAACATCGCTCTAAACCTTGATTGTTATGAATATGAGGATGGCAATATTATACGAAATAACAAGGACATACAGACATTTTATAGCTTTCAAGAAGATATATCAAACGTAATGAATTTAGGAATGTGAGGAGGTTTTGAATATGAAAGAATGGCAAATTGAGGCTACAAAAAAGAGATATCCAGTTGGTACAAAGATAGAGCTTATTTCTATGAATGGTGAAAATCAAATGCCAAGTGGATTAAAAGGCACAGTTGATATGGTTGATGATATTGGACAAGTGCATGTTGATTGGGAAAACGGTAGTACGCTTGCACTTATTCCAGGCGTAGATAATTTTAAGAAACTACCAGAGCAGGAGCAAGGAATGACTATGGGTATGTAGCAATATTCATTTATAAAAGTTGGAGGTGAAATGAGAATTGAATAGTATTATAAGTTGGGTGGGAGGAAAAAAGGCACTTCGTGATGTCATCCTCCCACTTTTTCCGCTTAATTGCGACAGGTATATAGAAGTTTTTGGTGGTGGGGCGTGGATACTTTTCCATAAACCACCAAACAATGATTTCGAAGTTTTAAATGATTTCAATCCTGACCTTACAAATATGTACCGTTGTGTAAAAGAGCATCCGCTTGAATTTATTAACGAGTTAGGTTTTTTGCCACTTAATGGGCGTGACGAATTTCAAGTAGTTCGCAAATTCCTTGCTAAAGAGGAATTTGACGATGACTTTATGAGAAAAGAGCTTGAACTCACAGAGAAATATTTTACTGGCGATGAAAAAGAAGAATTAAAGGCACTTATAGTCGCTGAAATTGGTCAGTATAATATCAAAAGAGCGGCGGCGTTTTTTAAGGTAATTCGGTATAGCTATGCAAGTGGTTGTACAAGTTTTGGTAGTCAGCCTTATGACATTAGAAAGGTGTTCTACCTTATATGGCAGGCAAATCGCAGGCTCAAAGATGTGGTAATTGAAAACAAAGATTTTGAAGCTGTTATTCGGCAATATAACCGATATAACAGCTTTTTTTATTGCGATCCACCATACTACGAAACAGAGGGTCATTACAGCGTTGTGTTCACCAAAGATGACCATGCAAGGCTACGAGATGCACTGCTTAGCATTGATGGAAAGTTTATGGTGTCGTATAACGATTGTGAATTTATTAGAGAGTTATACAAGGGGTGCACAATTATAGCTGTTTCCAGGCTTAATAACATTGCTCAGCGCTATGATGCAGGTGGTCAGTTTGCTGAAATATTAATCTTTAATTATGACCCTTATGAGAGAAGAAATAATATGCCGCAACAAATACCAATAATGGAGGATTGGAATGATTATGGTAAATTCAATTTTTAGAATTTTAGGGATAAAAGGGCGAACAACAATTCCTTTTATTCTTAGAAAGATTTTAGGAATTAAGCCGAATGATGTTTTAAGTTTTACGCTAAACGGGGATACGATAATTGTCAAACGAGAAAAAATCTGTAGCAATTGTAAAAATGACAGGTTAGATAAACAGGAGCTATTAGAGTTTTTAACACACCTGTCACCACAAGAAAGATTTGAAGCATTAACCCATTTGACTGTTATGTGGGCACAGGAGCAGAACAAATGTTAAATTTATTTGAGGCGTTTGCTGGAATTGGTGCGTGGGGTAAAGCGTTAAAGAGGGAGAATGTTAAGTTTGAGTTGGTAGGCTTTTCTGAAATAAACAAATATGCAATATCAGCCTTTTGTGCCATACATAATCAGTCCGAGTGCAAAAACTATGGTGATATTACAAAGATTGATTCGCATAATCTACCACAAATTGATTTATTATGTGCTAGCCCACCATGCCAATCTTTTAGCATTGCAGGAAAACAAAAAGGAATGGAAGATGATAGAGGAAAACTATTTTTGGACACTCTGCGGATTGTTACTTTTGCTAAACCAAAGGTTATTTTGTTTGAAAATGTCAAGGGACTAACATTTAAAAAGTTCGAGCCAGAGCTAACATATATTTTATCATACTTAAAAGGTATGGGCTACAATGTATATCATAAAATTTTAGACGCTAAAGATTTTGGGATTCCACAAAGTCGAAAGCGTCTTTTTATTGTAGGAATTAAAGGTGTGTTTGACGACGGCTCGTTTACCTTTCCAGAGGTAATGCCTTTGCAAATTAGCTTAATGGATTTACTTGAAGAAAATGTCCCTGATAAATACTATATTAAAGATAAGTGCCTTATTTATTGGAATAAGACAAAAGATACGCAGATTAAAAAAGGTTTTTCATCATTAGATTCAGACGTTGCCGTTTGCCAAACAGCAAGGCAATATGCAAATTGGCGTGGCAACTATGTCACGGATAAAAAACTTCACTGCATAGGATTAATTAACAATCAAAATAGCCAAGGAATGAGGGTGTATGAGAAAAATATATCCTGCACGCTATCATCACAGGGTGGTGGATATGGTGCGAAGACGGGGCTTTATAAAGAGGGTGATAGGGTTAGAAAGCTAACTCCACTTGAATGTATGAGGCTTATGAATTTTGATGATGAAGATTTTTATAAGCTTAAAAGCCTTAACTTATCAGATACACAATTGTACCGTTTGTGTGGAAACTCAATTGTAGTAAGCGTTATATGTGCTATTATTAAAAATCTAAAACAAATATTAGGGGGAATTGAAAATGGAACTAAAAACAACAGTAAAATTGATTAATAAACAAGACAGTAATGTAAAAGGTATTGCAAGCGTGGTATTTGACAATTGCTTTGTTGTAAAGGGTATAAAAATAATAGAGGGAAACAAAGGGCTTTTTATTGCTATGCCAAGCATAAAGGTGGGTAATGAATACAAGCAAGATTGCTACCCAATTACGGCTGAATTTAGAGAAATACTAAGTAGAAGTGTCTTAGAAGCTTATGATGAACAGTTAACGCAGAGTCAAAGTCAAGGACCGGTGATGGGCTAATGAATAACGCACCATTTTATAGGTATTCATTTGAAAACGCTAAACATAATAACCAGGAGGCACAATGGCGTGAGAGCCTACAGGCAAATATTGATTGCAGAAGATATATCGATAGCAGCAAAACAGGATTATCTGCTACCGCCTATGATGGCTTTCATGTAGATAAGGGTTACGCTAAAAAAGTGGTAAATGAATTTGGCTTAGAAAGGACAATGCATGTAATTTCAAATACTGTTCGTTATAATCTCCATGATGGAAGGTGGTCAGACGAGGTTAAGGAGTGGGCTAAAGGGAAATATGAGGGAACATCAAAAGAGCATACAAATGAATATATTCTAAACACCCATACGGGCTTGGTTGATATTTTAGCTAAAAATGTTAAGGAAATATATAATAAACTTAATTTATACAACAATACTCATTGTGATGACATAGAGTTGGCTGATTTCGAGTGTAAAATTGTTATACTAAGTCCACGAGCATTAAAAGAGAAATATTGGTCACCAGAAAATCAACTATGGTATGCAACTGGTGGTTTTGGTTGTAGTCCTACTGCATCGGGACGAGCTGTCTATGCTACAGCTCTATGTGATGGTGAGAAAACTCGATGGGATAGGTCGCAGTTCATTGGTGTAATGAAAGATGAATTTATTCCTAAATGGGCAATAGAAAAGTTGGAGCAAATGAATTCTCCAAAACAACAGCCAGAAATGGGTATGTAGAAAGGACATATTATGTTTGAAATAATAAACTATGCAATCAAAAATAACTGCTCCGATATACATATTACGGAAGGCAAAGTTCCAAAGGTAAGGCAAAGAGGTCAAATAAAATCCATCCCTAAATTAGAGGTTATCACAAAAAAGGAAATTATTAAATTCTTAAATGGAACTATGTCATTTGAGTATACTGATAATTTAGACGACATTGATACATCTTTTGAGTGCTTAGACAGGCGAATAAGGGCAAATATCTACAGAGGAATGAGTGGCATAAGTATGGCACTTCGTGTACTGAATGAAAAAATACCAACCCTTGACAATCTTGCCCTGCCACAATCTATATCCGCTTACACAAAAATGGTAAGCGGACTTGTTTTAGTAGTTGGAAGCACTGGTAGTGGTAAATCAACTACCCTAGCCTCTATTATAAACACCATAAATAACATAAGTAGCTTGAATATTCTAACAATTGAGGATCCAATCGAATATGTGTATGCAGAAGGTAAGTCGAGAATTGAGCAAAGAGAGGTCGGCGTTCATACCAAGAGTTTTAATGAGGCTGTTCGTTCTGCTATGAGGCAAGATCCTGATATTATATTAGTTGGCGAGCTACGAGATTTAGATACTATATCAAATGCCATAACACTTGCAGAAACAGGACATCTTGTGTTTGCAACGCTTCATGCAAAGAGTGTGCCCGATACAATAGATAGAATAATAGATGTTTTTCCCTGTGAAGGGCAGGAACAAATACGGGTACAGCTCTCATCTGTTCTTCGTGGGGTGGTTCATCAAAGGTTGGTGCAGAATCTAAAATCAGGACTTGTGCCAATAGTTGAAATTCTAATGGTAGACGATGTTGTGTCTGGCATGATTAAACAAAAGCAAAAATCCAATAGCTTAAGGGATTATCTAAGGAGTCAAAAGAATTTAGGAAGTGTTCATTTAGCCGACAATATCGTCTGGCATGTTGAAAATGCCAGAATTGAACTTGATACTATTAAAAATATTCTTTCCGCTGATGACTATAATCTGGCAAAATCAATCCTTTTGGCGAGAAATAAAAGAACAGGGTTTGGAGGTGTGTAATTTGGCAATACGAAAAAGTATATATGATTATGCTGTTGAACTGGGATATACAAACAGTGATGGAGCTAAAAAAGCACAAAAGTATGCTGATGAAACAAAATGCACACCACAAAAAGCACTTATTGATACCGCAGTAATAAATGAAAACAAAATACTTGAATTGCTTGGCAAGGTGTATCATTTCAAAACGATAAATGATATGAAAAATCTATCTATTGATAAGGATTTAATTGACAAGTTTGAAATAGAAAGACTTATAAAATTAAAAATGTTCCCATATCAAAATGATAATACATTTAAAGTGTTAATTGTGAATCCATTAAATACTCTTATCGTGGAAGATTACATTAAAGAAGTAATGGGCAAGGTTGCCGGGTTTGAGTATATGCTAATTAGCGAAAGTAGTTTTAATAAGTATATGGGGAATTTAAATGGTTCGGGCTCCATTGAATATGATTTAGACACATTAGATGATAGTGAGATGATAGGATCAAATAATGATGTATATGACGTTACCCAAAATGATATATCATCTATTGTATCTCTTGTTAATAAAATCTTTTGGCGTGCTGTTAGACAAAAAGTATCAGATATTCATATAGAGCCTTTTGAGAGCAAAATGATTGTTCGGTTTAGGATAGATGGCATTTTAATGAAGTGTTTAGAACTTCCAAAAAGAGTGCATCAGCAACTTACAAACCGCATAAAAACAATGGCAAATATGGACATCAATGATACACGAAAGCCACAAGATGGTAGAATGAGGCTGAAAATCTATGGCTCACATATTGACATGCGTGTTTCAACGCTTCCTACAATCTTTGGCGAAAAGGTCACACTTAGATTGCTTGATCAAAATTCAATTAAATTTGATATTAGTATGATGGCATTCTCGCCAGAAATAGAAAAAGCATTTAAAAGTATTATTAAAAAACCATCTGGGATGATACTTATAACTGGACCTACAGGAAGTGGAAAATCATCATCCCTGTATGCGGCAATTAGCTATATAAACGAAATTTCAAGGTGTATTGTTACCCTTGAAGACCCAGTGGAATATAGGCTTGATGGACTTGTACAAGTACCAATTAGCAATCCAGACTTAACATTTGCAAAAGGACTTCGAGATACTCTAAGACAAGACCCTGATGTAATACTTATTGGCGAAATTCGTGATGAAGAAACAGCAAGAATTGCTGTTCAAGCTTCAAATACAGGGCATTTGGTGTTTTCAACGCTACATACCAATAATGCTGCATCTGCTGTTTTAAGATTGGTTGAAATGGGAGTTGAGCCATTTTTGGTAGCAACTACACTAAATGCAGTAGTAAGCCAGAGGTTAGTTCGCACTATATGTCCTAATTGTAAAGTAAAATATTCTATTCTCTCTACCTCACCATATTACAAGGTAATCAATTGTGAAGGTGAGGTTTTTGCATTTAAAGGAAAAGGCTGTGATGAGTGCAATGGCTTGGGCTATAAAGGTAGAATGGTAGTTTCGGAATTTTTAATAGTAGATGATGATATTACAGAGGCATTAGCGAAACATCCCACCACCAAACAAATTGAGGATATAGCAATTAAAAACGGTATGAAAACTATACTCCAAGATGGTACGGATAAAGCATTGGCAGGGCTAACTACGCTTGACGAAATACACAGGGTTTTGCATTATAATATCTTAGATTAGAGGAGGCAAAAAAGAAACACGCAAAGTATGAACAAAACTCCTTGACGTCTGAAATGCTTTCGTGGAGCGGTGTTAGGTGGTTTTGTTTACACAGAGTTCGTTTCCGCGTGTGCTGGTACCAGAGTATGGTGGCATTGTGGGAAAGGGCATAGTTGGCAAGCTAAAGTCAGCAACAGAAGTAACGGGGCAGGATGCCCGTATTGCTCAGGGAGACTGCCTGTTATTGATGAAACCGATTTGAGGACATTGCGTCCGGACTTATCTTTCGAGTGGGATCTTGAAAAAAACCTAAATTTAAACATTGAGCAAATATCGCCATGGTCCAATAAAAAAGTTTGGTGGAAGTGTGGCCGTGGACATAATTATGAATCTGTAGTTGCCAGCAGAACAAACGGAAATGGTTGCCCATATTGTGCTGGGAGATTGCCTATTATTGGTGAAACCGATTTGAATACGTTACGCCTTGACTTATCTTCTGAATGGGATTTTGAAAAGAACTATCCTCTTCAACCATATGACGTTACTGTTTCCAGTGGCAAAAAAGTTTGGTGGCGTTGTGGGAAAGGGCATAGTTGGCAGGCTCAAGTTAACAACAGAAATAATGGTGTAGGATGCCCGTATTGCAAGGGAAAGCTGGCCATTCGCGGAGAAACAAACCTTAGTTCTGTTTTGCCTGAATTAGCGAGGGAATGGGACTTTGAAAGAAATGAAGAACTTATCTTGGATGATATCAAGCCTTATTCAAATAGGCGTGTATGGTGGATTTGC
>Ga0247841_10010716_pt1 | contig 12412 bp, 18 predicted proteins | sample LaCruzMarch2015__2_FD_192410 | JGI IMG/M metagenome (GOLD analysis project Ga0247841, IMG submission 192410) | Freshwater microbial communities from meromictic Lake La Cruz, Castile-La Mancha, Spain - LaCruzMarch2015_18m | ecosystem: Environmental > Aquatic > Freshwater > Lake | place: Spain... | reverse complement strand
CAAAATAAAATATTTATAATTCTAAATATTAAGAATATCAAAGATAATTATACAACTATATACTACAAAGCATATATTACAATATCATAATGCTTTAAAATATGTCTAACTTAAGAGTAATAACAAAATGGCAAATAAAGGACTAATAGCATGTATTGGAGTAAGCACAATTATAGCTGCAGGTGTAATTACATCTATACTTGGACAAACAAGTAAACTCGAAAGCCAATTAAGAGCAGCTCAAAATACTCAAGCACAACCTGTAATTCAACAGACTCAAGAAGTAATTTCAACTCCACAGCCACAAGCACAATATCCTCAATATCCACAAAATCAGCAAATACCTTACTCAAATAATTCTTCAAATATTCGTTCAGACTTGCCTCCTCAAAATGTATTGCTAGGCTATACTGCTGAAGCTGTTCCAGTAATTACACAACACTGGCATCAGGGCTATGCAACAATTCCTAGACCTGCTGGCACAGTAGTTAGATGGGCACTAGGAAAAACACCTTATATCCCTGAAAAAAGAAGAGTTCCAGTTGGACCAGTTATACACTCTCAATTAGGATATCAAATGCAGTACAAACCTATTTACACTTCAGAGCCAAGACAAATACCTGCTCCACCAGAGCCTGGACTTAGATAATTAAGACAAATATTAAATTCGTTAGTATTAAAAACTCATTTTTTCTAGTATTCTTCATGGGCTTTACTGAAATTATGAATACAATAAAAAAATCCTGGAGATGGATTTGGGATTCTGACTCATTTTTAAGCTGGATAGTTGCCCTGGTATTAATATTTATAATTGTCAAATATATATTTTTCCCATCACTTTCACTTATAACAGGAACTTCTCTTCCACTTGCAGGAGTTGAATCTTCAAGTATGGACCATCAAATAGTAGAAGATGATTATGGAAGATTAACTCTTTGTGGAGAAGCATATTCACAGACCCAAAAGCATTCTATGAATTTTGATGAATACTGGCAAACTTGTGGGGAATGGTATGAAACAAGAAATATAACTAAAGATATTTTTTCAGAGTTTACACTTAGTAATGGGTTTAGAAAAGGAGACATTATTATTGTCTGGGGAAGATTTGAACCTAAACTAGGAGATATTATAATTTTTAAGGCAAATGCAGAATCATCAGCTCCAAGACCCATAATTCACAGAATAATAAAGATAGAAAATGGAATAATCGAGACAAAAGGAGACCATAACTCAGATCAGCTTGTTGCATCAAACAATGTATATCAAACAGATGAAACTAGTATTACTAAAGACCAATTGATGGGAAAAGCAGTTTTTAAAATACCTTATTTAGGATATGTTAAAATCTGGACAACTGAGATTATAAGTAAGATAATTGGAAGATAAGTTATATAGAAACACTTATATAAATCAAAAACCCCTCATTTTTATATTAAATACAAAAATATTTAAACACGAAGCTATAAAAAAGATAATGGAATTTTGCCCTAAATGTGGTTGTGTTCTAGTTGAAAAGAATAAATCATCTGCTTGTCCTAGGTGTAATTATAAGTCAAAATCAAAGATTAAAATAGAAGCTTCTGAAAAAATCAGTTCAAAAATGGAGATTGGAATAATAAAAGACAAAGAAACTGATGTTTTTCCAGTGATAAATGCAATTTGTCCGAAATGTAATCATAAAGAAGCCTGGTTTTGGACATCTCAGACAAGAGCTGGAGATGAAGCAGAAACAAGATTCTTCAGATGCACAAAGTGCAGACATACGTGGCGAGAATATCATTAATTTTTACCTAACCCGTTTATATAATAAAAATTAAGGATATTCGAGTAGAGAATATCACTAAACATTATCTAAAAATATATTATTAAATTAGAGATACTCGAGAAGAGAGTATCACTAAAATTCTATTTCTTATATTTACTCTAATTTTAAGAAACATAGATAGGTTTATAAAAGATTTTTGTCAAAAAATTTGATGGTAAATAGACTTAATAGAAGAGAAGATAAACCTGGTTTATCACTAGAATTCCTGAGATTCTGTCAGGGAATTTACAGTTGTACTCAGGCTGTGAACCAAATGTCAGCTCAGGCAGAAGAAGTATTTAGGGATTGCAAAACCCCTGAGGAAGTCTACAAAAAAGCAGAAAGACTAGATAAAATCTCGAGTGAAGAAAAAAGAGTATTAATAGGGAGTGGAGCAAATTATGCTGCATTTAAATTGTTTTTGTCAGCAGGAGATATTTCAACTGCAAGAGAGATGGTTAGAATGTTAGTGTCGAGTGATAATGTTTATGATATAAACAACAAGGCAGTTTCTGAACTTGGATTATCCATTGAAGAGCTTTGTATAAAAGAACAAGAGCTTCTCTCTCCAGAAAAATTAGATCATTTAATGTTTAGCAGATATGCACCCGAATCAATAGGCCTACATAATTGTTATGAAGACAAAGAAGGGCTTGCAGTAATTTCTCAAAAACTGCCAGACAAAGATTACCATGTAAGATTCATCCTTGAATCATACACAGGAAAACAAATTAAAATAGATGATCTTGAAATGACAATAGCAAGCGGAAGAGTAAGCGTTCGGGGTGGAGGATTTAATACAAATGCTCCAATAGAACCAACTAAAAAATTTTGTCTTGAATGTCTTTCAAAATCAGATGTAACGGAACCTGGAATAATCCTTGCAAATAACCATGATTTTATGACATATATTACTACAAAATACACTTTTAACAGGCTTGGAAAAATGGTCAATATAGGAACCCCTCTAAAACATAAAAATAAATCCAAGTGGATTTAAAAGAAAACTTTTTTTTAAACTAAAAGGTCCTTTGAATTTGCCATCTCTTTTTAAATTCAATCATACTACTTATAAAATTATACAAACCTTTAAAAAAGAAATACATTATAATAATCATTCATGGAAGACAACTCAAAAAGATATGAAGAAGAAAGAAAGAGGATAATGCAAAAGTATGGTGGTCCAGCACAAAGAAAACCAGAAAGTTCTAGATACCTTGAGTTTAGAAGAAAAGAAAGTTTAGTAAAGGAAATGGCAGAACATCCAGAAAAGTTTATTGAACCGAGTGAAGAAAAAGCTGAAACTGTCCCTGCTCCAATCATTGAACCTATCGAAGAAGCTCCAAAGAAAAAATCCTGGTTATCCAGCTTATTTAAAAAATAATCTTATCGTCTAGTTCTCAAAATTATATAAAATAAAGCTCCAATACCTTTATAATCTCTTTAATAGAATTTATTAGAATGGAATTCTGTCCAAAATGCGGTTCAGTAATAATTGGAAAAAATTGTGCTAGATGTGATTACAAAGCAGACCATGTTGTTAAGCTTGAATCAACTCAGAAGATGGAAACAAAAAAAGAAGTAATCGTGGTAAATGATGGAGATAATGAAATCCATCCAATAGTTACAATGCTTTGTCCTAAATGCAATCACAATGAAGCATGGTTCTGGACAAAACAAACAAGAGCTGGCGACGAAGCAGAAACAAAATTCTTCAAATGCACCAAATGCAAGAATACTTGGCGAAACTATCGATAGTTAAGTAGAAATCACCGATAGTTAAATAAAAATTATAAGTGATTCTGTACAAATTTGGATGATTACTCGAATCGTTTAGTTAACAATAATCTTTAAATACCATAATTTGCAATATTGTTTAGAATAAAAAGAGAAAAAAGATGGAAATACAAATAAAAATGGTGAGTGCAGCATCAGAAGTTTTTGACTATAAAAAGAAAAATCCTACTGCAATTCACGAAGAAGTTTTTCAGCACATTTCAAATCACTTGGCAGAGCAAAGAATAAGAGACCAAAAAATAAAACTGGCAATGATTGCTGCTGCAGGAAGAGCATTTGAACTTTCAAGTAAAAACCCAGATAGTTCTGAAAAAGAATTGTTAAAACAATTTGTTGATCAAATTCCATCAATCTTATCAGCAATGAATGATTAGATTTTAGATAAAATTATCTTTTTTTAGCTTTAGACTTTTTAGAAAGAAAATCTTTTAATTCAATAACAAGTCCCATTAATTCTTCATGTTCTTTGTTCAAATTTTCAATCTGAATCTTTAAAGAATCCATGTCAGATTTAACCTTTCTAAAAGATTTCACTGTATTTTTTTCAAATTGTTCCATTAGTTTTGCCTCAAAAATTAAATAAAAACTTCCTATTTAAATCTTTCCTTTTTACTATTTTATAATGGTTACTAACTCTAAAAACAAAAGAAAATAAAATCATACCATACTTTTTTAAATGAAATCTCTCTAATAAAAATATGGATGCGTAGCTCAGCCCGGTTAGAGTACCTGACTCTTAATCAGGGTGTCGGGGGTTCAAATCCCCCCGCGTCCATTTTATATAATTAAAAATTTTAATTCTATACATCCGCGTCCATTTTAATTTATTGTAAAAAAATTATTTAGGGAATAAAATTTTATTTCTTTTTTTACTGTTCAATTTATAATATTACCTTTTACTAAACAAAACCTTATAAAAGCAAAATTCCGGTTAACTATCATGAGTGACGACAGTGACTATAGTGAAGAAGAAGACAGAGATTTCGACAACTCTGCAAGTAAAGTTTATGCTAGTGAGTATACTTCAATTCTAACTGCATTTTTTAAACATGCAATAAGACCAGTTCTAAAAAATAAACCTGTTAATAGAGAACTACTTGAAACAGCAATTTCTGAACTCGACTGCAAAATATCAAGTAAAGAATTTAATTCTCTTCCATTCAGAGTAAGAGATGCATATTTAAGATTTAGAAATTTTGTAGGTGTGGTCGACAAAGCTGATGATGATGAAATAAGATATCAATCTGAAATTTTAGAGGGTCTGGTTGGTCTAACAGAAAAATGCTCTTCATCAGAAAATGAAATAGTCTATGCTGGAGGAAGAAACCTGTGTAGAGATGAACAATATCATGCAAAAGCTTTAATTTCAGATGTTGAAAAATATCTTGGAGAAACAAAGCTGGTTTTGGCTGCAAAAAACCTGGTGGACATATGCAGATTATGCCCTCATAAATAAATTCTTATAAAACCTTAAAAACCCTGGAAATCTAAAGAAAACTATGAAAAACTGGGAGACAAATATGCAATTTAGAGGGAATACAAGAAATATTCCAATTATAATGTCAATTTTGGAAAAGCACTTTAATTACACAGAAAGAACCACATTAAATAGAATGAGACAGGAAAAAACAGACCCGTTTAAAATCCTGATTAGCTGCCTTTTATCGCTAAGATCAAGAGATGAAACAACTGAAAAAATATCAAAAGAACTTTTTGAAATAGCAGATAGCCCTGAAAAAATTTCAAAGATTCCATTAAAAAAACTTGAAGGAATAATTTATTCAACAGGCCACTATCATAAAAAAGCAATGACTCTAAAATATGTTTCAAAAGAACTTATTGAAAGATTTAATTCAAAAGTTCCAGAGAATAAAGAAGACTTAATGTCAATTAAAGGAATAGGTCCAAAAACAGCAAATATAGTCTTAAATTTTGCATTTAACCAGCCATATATTCCAGTAGATATTCATTGCCATAGAATTCCAAACAGGCTAGGATGGGTTAGAACAAAGACAGCAGAAAAAACAGAGCAGGAACTAATAAGAATACTTCCAAAACAATACTGGTTTGAATTCAACGGCATATTTGTTTTATTTGGAAGAACAATCTGCACTCCAGTCTCTCCAAGATGCAGTATTTGCCCAATAAGGCGTTATTGTCCAAGAATTGATGTTTTAAAATCAAGATAGTTTAACTTTATTTTTCTTTTAAATAGATTATAAAAAAACAAGCCTGGAAAAAAAAGAAAAAAGAAAAAGCACCTTATTTTTGACACCTCAAAAGATCTAAAGATAATATTTAGGAATTATAATTTTCTTCTGATATTTTCTATATACTCAGAAATCTCTTCGCCTTTCTTTGTAAGCTCTATCAGTTTTATTCTACCCTTCTTTTGAAAACTAACTAATCCCAATCCCTCAAGAGTCTGTAAAATCTTAACTGCGTGCGAATAAGTGCAGTCCACTTCTTTAGCAAGTACAGAACCATATCTTACTTTAGACATTTTTCTCAAAGCCACCAACATTAATGCTGGCTTCCTTCTGAAAAATATATCAAAATTGTCTTTCATGGTAAGTTGTGTTTATTATATTCTAAAGGTAGTTTTTTATGGACTATTTTAGAACAATATATTTAGCAATCCAGTCATTTATAAAACTTTCTATGTGAATGGTTAACCAATCAGTAACAAATTATAACGGTATTAAAATTGGATAATAGTAACCCTCTGTTACCACTTGACCCTATTTTAGGGCTAAAGACAATGTTTAAATATTGTTTATAATTTATATCCCAAAGGTAACTTAAGATTCAGTAAGGAGTCTTTTATTCAATATGCCTCTGCATATAAATTTAGGAGATGACTTGTTAGGAACCTAGGTTCATACGATATGATTGACATAAAACTGATTCGTGAAAACCCAGAACTTGTAAAAGAAAACATAAAAAAGAAGTTTCAGAATGACAAACTCCAGTTAGTTGACCAAATAAAAGAAAAAGATTCTGAATGGAAAAAGATAAAATTTCAAGCAGACAACTTAAGAAAAGAAAGAAATATTATTTCTGAAGGAATTAACCAGGCAAAAAAAGCAAAAGATGAAAAAAAAGCTTCTGAACTCATTAAAAAAGCAAAATCAATTCCAGAAGAAATAGCAAAACTAGAAGAAAAAGAAATAGTAATGCAAAAACAGATTAAAGAATTGCTTTCAAAAATACCTAATATAATCAGTAAAAATGTTCCAATTGGAAAAGATGATTCAGAGAATGTTGTTGAAAAAAATATTGGAAAGCCAAAAAAATTCAATTTTCCAGTAAAAAGCCATGTAGAAGTAATGGAAGATTTAGGTTTATGTGATTTTGATTCTTCTTCAAGAGTTTCAGGAACAGGATTTTATTATATTGAAGGGGAAATTGCTTTGCTAAACCAGGCACTTTTAAGCTATGCAAGAGAAGTAATGGTAAAAAAAGGGTTTAGATATGTTGAAACTCCTCTTATGCTAAGAGAAGAAATTATTGACAAGGTCACTGATTTAAATGACAAACAGCAGCAAATCTATCTTGTTGATGATGAACCAAAAATGGCACTAATTGGAACCTCAGAACATTCACTTATAGGAAGATATGTAGGAACAGAAATAAATGAAAAAAATCTTCCAATAAAACACACAAGCTATTCAATGTGTTTTAGAAAAGAAATAGGAGCTCATGGAATTGATGAAAGAGGCTTGTTTAGAACTCATCAGTTTAACAAAATTGAAATGATAGTTATTTGTAAGCCAGAAGAATCTGAAAAATTCTTTAAAGAAATGCAAAATATAACTCTTGAGATATTTAAAGGACTGGAAATACCTGTAAGAGTACTTAAAATCTGTTCAGGAGATTTAGGAAACCTAAAATATGAACAAGTGGATATTGAAGCATATTCTCCAAGAAAACAAGGTTATTTTGAAGTATGCTCTTGTAGTAATTTAACAGAAGCTCAAGCAAGAAAACTAGAAATAACAACAAGAGTAAAAGGAGAAAGAATTACCCCTCATACATTAAATAATACTGCACTTGCAAGTTCAAGAGCATTAGTTGCACTAATTGAAAATCACCAGGAAAAAGCTCTTTGGAAGTATACAGGTTTTAAAGCTATCAAACCGAAAGAAAAAGTTAAGGTTTGATAGGGCAGAAAATCTTTTGTAAGATTTTCTGGAAAATAAAACTAAAAAAGAAATAATTCAATATTAAGATAAATTCCCAAACCTTAAATATAGGATTTAATTCTGATAAATTATGGAAAATAATTATCCTGCGCATATTGCAATTATCCTTGATGGAAACAGAAGATTTGCAAAAAGTAAAATGCTTGAACCCTGGAAAGGCCATGAACTAGGTTCTACAGCTGTTGAAAACCTTTTTGAATATTCAAGAGAACTAAAAATAAAACAGCTTACACTTTATTGCCTGTCAACTGAAAACTTAAAGCGAGACAAAAAAGAAGTTGACTATCTTATTGACTTAATGAAAAAACAATTTGAAAAAATGTCTCAGCCAGAAGAATTTGAAAAAATAGAAAAAAACAAGGTAAAAATCAGGTTTATTGGAAACTTAGACCTTCTTCCAAGAGATTTAAAGAAAATATGTCTAGACCTTGAGTTTAAGACTTCTGAAAATTCAAATTATATAATCAACTTTGCTCTTGCTTATGGTGGAAGGCAGGAAATTATACAGGCAATAAAAAATATAGTTAAAGAAGGAACTCTGCCTGAAGAAATAACTGAAGAACTAATACAGGATAATCTTTATTTAACAGAAGAACCAGATATAATTATAAGAACAGGCGGAGAAAAAAGAATTTCTAATTTCCTTCCCTGGCAGTCAACTTATTCAGAACTGTTTTTCTTAGATAAGTTATGGCCAGAATTTAATAAAGATGATATGGCTCAGGTAATAGAACAATTCAAGAATAGAAAAAGAAATTTTGGAAAATAATTCTTAAAAATTAAACTTCAACCTTTGAAAAAAGATAACTTCCAATAAGAGTGATTACAAATGTAAGCACTAAAAGAACTGTCAAATCAGCACTAAAACCTAGGCTATAAGTTCCAGTAAGTGCACCACGAATTCCATCAACACCATAAGACAGCGGATTAAGTTGAGTAACAAGTTTTAATGCACTCGGAAGACTGTCTATTGGAAAAAGCGCTCCTGATAAAAAGAATAAAGGCATTATTATAAAATTCATTATTAATGGAAATCCTTGCATATCTTCAAGTCTTGAGGCAATTGCTGTTCCAAGAGCTGTAAAAAGCATTGCAATTAAAAACATAAAAACAAATGAAAGTAAAATCATGTATGGATTTGTTACTCTAAATCCAATAAATAATGAGATTATAAAAACTAAAAGTCCCTGTATCATTGCAACTGTTGCTCCGCCCAAGGTTCTTCCAATCATTATTTTATATCTTGAAACAGGGGCAACCAAAGTTTCTTTTAAAAATCCAAACTGTCTGTCCCATATAACATCGATTCCATTAAACATAGCAGTAAATAATATGCTCATAGCAATTATTCCAGGAGCTAAAAATTCCATGTAATTTCCTCCGCCTGCTTTTTGAAATATTGGGCCAAATCCAAATCCTAAAGCAACTAAAAATAAAATTGGCTGAGCAAGAGAACCAAACATTCTTGATTTTGATCTCCAGTATCTTTTAAGCTGCCTAAGCCACATAACATAGATTGGACTATTCATCTTCTTCTGCCTCCAAAAACCTTTCCAGCCATCCTCATTTTATCTTTTGACGAAGCAGTTTCTTCTCTTATTGTTTTTCCTGTAAGTTTTAAAAATGCATCTTCAAGAGATTTAGTATTTGTCTGTTTCCTAATTTCAGCAGGAGTTCCTATCTTGATTAATTTTCCATGATCTATAATAGCAACCCTGTCTGAAATTTTTTCAGCTTCTTCCATATAATGGGTTGTAAGAAATACAGTCATTTTTTCATTTTTGTTCATATCCTGAATATATTTCCACAAAAAGTTTCTTGTTTGAGGATCAAGCCCAATGCTTGGTTCATCAAGAAATAATATTTTCGGGTGATGAATAAGTCCTCTTGCAATTTCAAGCCTTCTTTTCATTCCTCCTGAAAAAGTTTTTACAAAACTGTCTTTTCTATCCCATAATTCAACAAGTTTAAGTAAGGATTCTATTCTTTCTTTTCTTAATTTCTGATCTACTCCATAAAAAACAGCATGAAACTCCATATTTTCATATGCAGTAAGTTCATCATCAAGACTAGGGTCTTGAAAAACTATGCCAAAAGATCTTCTTACATCATCAGTTTGAGTAACAGGCGAATAATTATTGACTTTTAATTCTCCAGAACTAGGATGCAATAGAGTTGTAAGCATTTTAATTGTTGTTGTTTTTCCAGCTCCGTTTGGGCCTAAAAAAGCAAATATCTCACCTTCTTTTACTTCAAATGAAATATCATCTACAGCAGTAAAATCTCCAAATTTCTTTACAAGGTTTTTAACCTCAATTATTTTATCAACCATTTCATAAAACATATTAAAGTATTTATAAACCTTAGGAATTAGTCTTTTTTTAAAAGTCTATACATTAATTATAAAAACTCTTTATTGATTATTAATAACTATGAAAGAGCAAAAAAAGAAACCAATAGAAAATTCTTCGAGGAAAAAATTTAAGATTCTGGCAGCAGGAGATTTTCATGGAGATGCAGCTGCTTCAAAAAAACTTGCAGAAAGAGCAAAAAAAGAAAAAGTAGACTTAGTCATTCTAACCGGTGATATTACAGGTCCTTTTGAAACTAAAAACCTGCTAAAACCTTTTATAGATAGAGGAGAAAAAGTTGTCTTTGTTCCAGGAAATTGGGATTCAACTGAAACAATTGATCTTCTTTCACAGTTATATGGAATAAAAAATCTAGGAGAACATCATGTAAAATATGATAATGTTGGAATTTTCGGAGTTGGAAGCCCTGACTGGCAACTCGAACTTGATGATAAAAAAACTTATGAAAAATTAAGAAAAGATTTTGAATTAATAAAAAACTTGGAAAAAAAGATAATGGTAAGCCATATTCATGCAGCCGGAACAAAATCAGAAATGTCAGGAGTTGCAGGAAGCGATGCACTAAGAAAAGCAATAGAAACATTTCAGCCAGATATTTTTATTTCAGGCCATATTCATGAAGCAGAAGGAGCTTCTGAAAAAATAGGTAAAACAAGAGTTTACAATGTAGGAAGAAAAGGAAGAATAATTGAATTATAAAATTAAAATAATACTTAAATAACCTGTTTAAACAAGTTCATAAATCTCTCTTTCAAATACATACATATCTAGTGGACTAGGAGCTACTCTTTCTAATTGTTCAGCAGCTTCATGTCTTCCCTCAGACATAAGTGCTTCTATAACATCAGGAGAATAAGCAAGTCTTGATTCTTTGGGAATAGGAAATGTTATTCCTGTTTGTAGTTCAATGCTTTCTTTTGTAAAAATAGTTGGAATAATAAGACCAACTAAAGATTTTCTAACAATTAGAGGCGTATCTTCATCTTCACCAATTTGAGTTACTCTAATTCTTTCCCATTTGCCTCGATAAAAAGTTCCGGGAATTCCATACATAGCCATAACTTCATCTGAATTTTGAATTGCTATAGTTCTAGTCATTTAAGGATTAGATTTTGACTATTTTTAAAATTATCTTAGAAAAGTTTATTCACTTAAAGTAATAAAATAATCCTAAACAAATTCAAGAGCAGCACTTCTAAATTGGGCAAAAATTGATTCAATAGACATGCTGTGAATTTGCTTATATTCCTGTCTGCTCATTGTCCTGTTCTGCATTTTTGTTTTAAAATCTCCAAGCACAGTCTGGATAGCTTTATAATTTCTTGATAAAAGTAAAGACTCATCTATTGCATAAAAACCAGTAAGAGTAGCTTCAGCATCACAAAGCTTTTGATAAACTCTGTCTTGTTCTAAGTGAGTATTCATAATAATTCTAAAAATTAAGAGTTTAAAAGAGTATATCTCATCAAACATATGGAATAGACCATCCTAAAGAACAATTTTTAAATCCACTTCTATTTGATTTATTAATGAAAACCAAATATGCTTCATATAACTTAAATGGATTGCCAGAAGGCTGTAAATATTGTGTAAAAGGAGAAAAGCTGGTTTTATTTATTTCAGGAGTCTGCACTAGGAACTGTTGGTATTGTTCTTTGTCAAAAAAAAGAAAAAACAAAGACATTATTCTGTTTAATGAAAGAGAAAAAGATTCATTAAATGATTTTATAGAAGAAGTAAAAGAATCAAATGCAACTTCTATGGGAATAACAGGAGGAGACCCATTATTATTTCTAAAAAGAACAATAAAATATGCAAAAGCAGCAAAAAAAGAATTTGGTAAAAACTTTCATATTCATATTTATGTTCCAACAAAACTTGTAACCAAGAATAACCTAAGACAACTTTCAAAGTATATAGATGAAATAAGGTTTAATCCAGAATTCTCAATAGTAAACAATAAAGAAACAATGATTAAGGACTTAGAAAAAATAAAACTAGCTTCATTATACTATAAAAAACAAAATATTGGAATAGAGCTTCCAATGATTCCAGACAGAAAAAAAGATTTCCTAGACTTAATAATAAAGGCAAAGGATTTTATTGGATTTGTTAATTTAAATGAATTTGAACTTTCAGAAACAAATACAAACATCGTAACAAAAAAGTATAGATTGAATGTTGGAGGATATGTTATCAAAGATTCAAAATCAGCAGGAATCTGGCTGTTAAAA
>Ga0247841_10010715_pt1 | contig 12412 bp, 9 predicted proteins | sample LaCruzMarch2015__2_FD_192410 | JGI IMG/M metagenome (GOLD analysis project Ga0247841, IMG submission 192410) | Freshwater microbial communities from meromictic Lake La Cruz, Castile-La Mancha, Spain - LaCruzMarch2015_18m | ecosystem: Environmental > Aquatic > Freshwater > Lake | place: Spain... | reverse complement strand
CTTCATTTACGCGCTCTGTTAGCATTTATCTTTCACCAAATTATCCTATACCTGTATTTTCTTCACCAAGTCTTGCTATCTCTTCACCATAAGCTTCACGAGTATAATATGTTGCCATCTTTTAACTTTTCCTGATAAGGTATTTTTATAAAATCTAATATATGCTTATTTTCAATATTTTTTCAAATATAATATTATTCTTTGATAAAATTATTTTTTATTATTCTAACAATTTTTTCAGCATCGGGTAAAAATAATTTTTCTAGATTTTTAGCAGAAGGAGGAATTCCGTTAGGTGCACAAAGCCTTAGAATAGGAGCATCCAAATAGTCAAAAGCTTTTTCCTGTATTTGGGTAATAATTTCAGCAGCAAAACTGCCTTGAGTTACTTCCTGAGAGGTCACAATAACTCTTCCAGTTTTTTTAACTGAATTTATAATTGTCTCAATATCTAAAGGAATTAGGGTTCTTAGATCTATTATTTCTGCTGAAATTCCTTCTTTATCTAAAACTTCACTAGCCTTTAAAGATTCATTTACCATATTGGACCAGCATACGATAGTAACATCGGACCCTTTCTTTATTACTGATGCTTTTCCAATTGGTATTAAATACTCTTCATCAGGAACTTTTACCAAAGAGTTATATATCAGCTGGTGTTCAAAAAATATTACTGGATTGTTTTCGCGTATGGCTGATTTTAAAAGACCTTTGGCATCATTTGCATTGGAGGGCGCAATGATTATAAGACCAGGCATATGGGCAGTAATTGCTTCAAGACTTTGTGAATGCTGCCCTGCATAACCACGACCTCCGCCGATAGTGGTTCTTATAACCATTGGTAAACTTATTTGCCCACCAGACATATAACTCCATTTAGCTGCCTGGTTTCCTATCTGATCCATAGCCATTAGGATGAAATCATCAAACATTATCTCAGCAACAGGTACTAGCCCGGTCATAGCTATTCCTATAGCTGTTCCTACTATTCCTGATTCTGATATTGAAGTATTAAAGACTCTATCTCTACCGAAAAGACCTAAAAGTTCATTGGTAACTCCAAAAGCGCCGCCATGCTCTGCGATATCCTCTCCAAAAAGGACAATCCTTCCATCTCTTTTCATCTCTTCAATTAATGCTTCCCGTATGGCAAAACGGGTATTTATTTGACCTTTATCATCTCTTTTATACTGAGGAATGGGTTTTAAAGTTTTAGTTTGGGAAAACTTTTCTGGTAATTCATCAAGTTTTTTCTCTGAAAAAACAAAACTTAAAAGAGTATCTGGGGTAGGTAATGGAGCTCCTGCTGCAAATTTAGCTATTTCAGCATTACGACCATAGACTCTATCTTTCAAATTTTTTATATCTTCTTTGGTAATTTTTCCACCCTGCTCTTTTGGGAAATCAGTTTTTAGTAGCTCATTGGTAAAAGTATTAATGGGATCTTTTTTCTGCCATATTTCTAACTCAGAACGATCTCTATAGGATAGAGGATCACTTAAGCTATGTCCTTTGTACCTGTAGGTCATAAATTCCAGCAGTACCGGTCCTTTACCTTTTTTAATAAGGGAGCTGGCACGTTTTACTGCATCCATTACAGCTAGTACATTCATCCCGTCAATGACTTCTGCATTCATTTCATCAAGGTCATAAGCAGCACCTCTTCTGGCAAGAAAATCAAGTCCAGTTATTTCACCCAATTCCTGACCAGTCATAGCATATCCATTATTTACTATTCCAAAAATGACGGGAACTCCATATTTTATCTCCATAAGCTTATTTTTGAATTGTGCCATAGTAGCTAAATTCATTGATTCATGGGCTATTCCATTGCTATAGGCACCATCACCTGCTAAACAAAGGACCAATTTCCCATTTCGCTGGTACCTGCACGATATAGCTGCACCTGTTGCAATACCCATATGTCCACCAACTATTGCGTTTGCACCTAAGTGACCTATAGAAAAATCTGCAATATGCATCCCTCCACCAACACCCCGACAATATCCATCAGCTTTTCCAAAAAGTTCGGCTATCATTCTATATATATGAACCTGCAATGCTATTTCCTCTAAACTGCTTCTATCCCCTTTAAGGTTTATAGATAAATCAATTGCTGAAATAAACCCTTCTCTTTTAGTAAGAAATTCTTTTAATTCTTCATCACTCATATATTTTATTGTCCAATAACCTTTAGCTAACGCATCTCCATGCCCTCTATGTGAACTGGTTATATAATCATTAAAATCAAGTGCAGCAATTGAACCCGTCGACACTGCTTCTTGCCCAATTGATAGATGAGTAGGTCCGATATATTTAAATCCTGGTAAAGGTTTATAAATACCCGCCATTATTTCAACTAACATTTCCTCAAATGTGCGGATCATAAGCATTTGTTCTAAGAGCTCTAAACATTTTTTACGAGTTATATTCCTATACTCTATCTCTTTTATCAAAGATTCTTGGTATTTAAAAATAGGAATAGAACGAAACTTCAATTCACCTGGTTTGGTTTCAAATTTTATTTTGATTTCTTTTACCATAAAAATATAATCTCTTTCCTAAATTTGTGATAAAAAATGCCCTATCTTTTAAAGTATCCTACGCCTTTGTTAAAATTATAGTCTCCTGACTACAATTGCCATTCCTCTCCATATCCTATACAAATGGATGAAATTCCTAATCTGTTTTGTATTTTTGTCATCTCAAATATTAAGAATCTATAGTACTTATGATGTCAGGATTATAAATTGGCATAGCCTCTTCTTTTGATGTAACCCATGAAGCTAATCTATTTGCACGCTCGCTAATGATCTTAAGAGAATATTTTTTTAAATAATTAACTATTACCGCTGCAGTAAAAGCATCTCCTGCGCCAACTCGATTAATAGCCTCATAAGGATAAGCTGGGCACCTGCAGACAGAATATTCATTGACCAGCATGCTTCCCTCTTCTCCTTTTGTCAGGCAAACAAGATTTAATTTATATTTATTTATTAAAAAATTACATGACTCCTCTTCACTATAATTAACATTTATATTTAGCAGGCCTCTTATTACTTTTAATTCAAAGTCATTTAGTTTTAAAATTGTTGATAGAGTTAAAGATTTCTCAATAACTTGCTTATTATAAAAATTTAGTCTCAAGTTTATATCAAATACTTTGACTGTATTATTATTTGCTGCCTCTAAAAAATTTAAAATAGTTTTCCTTGTAGCTTTATTTCTTTGTGATACAGTACCAAAGCATATTGCATCAGCTTTTTTTGAAAGTTCAAAAAAATTTTTTCTCCAACCTAAAAAGTCCCAAGCTACATTCTCTTTGATAAAATAATTTGGCTGATTATCTTTATCAATTTTTACTTCTACCGTCCCTGTTGGTCTAATTTTATCAACTTGGATATATCCGGATTCAAGATTATTTCTTAAAAGAAAATTAATTATTTCTTTACCTAAATAATCATCTCCTACTCTGCTAACAACAATACCATTGTGCCCAAGAGCTGAAATATGATAAACAAAGTTTGCAGGAGCACCTCCAAGCCTCTTACTGTAAGGATATAAATCCCATAATATTTCTCCAATACCTACTATTTTAAATGATTTTTCTAAAGACATTTTAATATATCTCCATGACCAGAAATCTGATATTTAAAGGGATTATTTTATATAAACTAAATTAATAAAATATTGTTACCAAATTCTTTTTTATAATTTTTTAGAATATTAAGGTAATTCTCACCAAACATATATTATGACATTTTTTTATTAACTCACCTAAAAGAAATAATTAAGCAATATTCTTAAACCTTAATAGGATATCTTCCAAACTCACGGGTAGCTTCAACCATAGTTATAAAATTCTCTGGTGGTATTCCGGCATGAATACTATTGCTTGAGGCCAGGATGTGCCCACCTCCCCGACTTGCTTTGTGGATGCATTCCTTTACAGCAACTCGAACGTCTTCGGGCTTTCCGAAAGTAAGTAAATGAGCGCAATCTATATTGCCATGAATTGCTATTTTATTACCATATTTCTTTTTTACTTCCCCTATATCCATGCCTGCAGCAGGTTCAATGGGATTAATGGCATCAATACCCTCTGTCACAAGCAAGTCTATTATGGGCCAAATATTACCATCACAATGTTTGATAAAGGGTATATTATTATCTTTGGCTACCTTTATAACATTCCTTAAACCAGGCAGCACAAACTCTTTAAAATGTTCTATTGACATAAAAAGTCCATCCTTGCCGCAATAATCCTCACCATCAGTTATAATATCTGCTCCTATTGCAATGGCCTGTTTTTCTAATTCCACAAAATATTCATTTACCATAGTTGCCAATCTTTTAGCAAAATCCGGATTTACATAATAGTCCATTAGATAATTGTCAAAACCACGGATAAAAATTGGATATATAAGTCCATGGTGCACTGCAAATACTATTGCCTTTTTACCTTTAAATCTCTTAACTGCAGCACGGAGAGTGGCAAGTTTTTTAGGGTCATGAGGATCTGGCATCTTATAAGTTTCTAGAAATTTATTGGGATCCATATCTTTCTTGATAAGAGGCTCGACCGGAAATGGAAATTGAAGCTTTCCCTTCACTTCCTTAAAATCCCTTAGTACCCCGAAATGATCCCTCATTACTCCAGGACTGACTTCCACAAAATCAACATCTTCATAAACAGTAATGCCATCAATATCAAAATTATCATAAAAATCAAGCATAGAAGCTCTGGGCATAATTTTTTGGATTACCGGATTTTCAACTATCCATTCAAGAATTGGTACTGTATCAGGCTCTTCTAATCTTAAAGCTGTTAGTACCCTCTCCAGTGAGTTCATTTTGTCTCCTGTTTTTATCATTTAATAATTTAATGTCTCATCAATCATGGTTAAATAGTTTTTTACCGGTACATAAGAAGGTATAGAATTACCTGCTCCTACCGCAAACCGGCCTCCTGGAGCACAGGAATCTATGACTTTCCTTACGTATTTTCTAAGATCATCCACTTCATATCTTGATAATATGTCCACATCTATGCCACCTAGTAGACATATTCTATCCCCATATAGCTTCTTATATTCTTCTATGGGAGCTACCCCCTCCATGAAAGAATGTTTACCATCAATTTTTACATCAACAATTAAATCTTCCATTATATTGTCTATCTTTCCACAACTGTGCAGGTAATAAGATTTACCTTCATCATGTGTCTGTTGGGCAAATTTTTTGTGCCAGGGTAGTATATACTTTCTTATATCTTTAGGTGATATTAAGGTCTGGGTTTTAAATCCCAAATCTTCTCCTTGTAAAATGGCCGCCAGTTTATCTAATTTTAATAGGTATCCATTATATTTAAGAGTTATCTCTCCTACCTTATCAATAACAGCTTTTACAAGCTCGGGATTATCAATTAAGTTTATACAAAGATTTTCATAACCAAAAAGCCTAACTGCATGCTCATATACCCCACCAGCATGACAGGATATAAATCCCATTCCCTCCGGCAGATTTTTGCAGATATATCTATGAATATAAAAATCATCATCTGTAATTATTGGCCATTTATAATTTTCAAAATCATCCCAACTGCTTATAGGGCCATGAATAAGATCTGCCCAATTTCTTTTCAAATCTCCTTTTAATCTTGCTGTATCAACAGCACTATGAAGATATACATTCGGATATGGGGGTATTATTTCAATACGTACAAAATCATAGCCCATGTGATACCAGAAGGAGATAATGTTATCTAACCAGGCATTTAGTATCTCTAGATGCTCTTTTGAAAACTTTGTCTTATTACTTAAAACACCTGTCTCATCTGAAATATCCACCCACTTTCTTCCCATCATGCTTTCCAATATTGGTTTCATTACCGTGTCATCTATAACATACTCGACTAAGGGCACCCTTCTTAATGGTCCCTTCCCAGACATTATTTGCATGAACTCATCTATATTTGGTTTTGGATTTTCCAAAGGTATTTTAAGCTTTAACATATATCTCCTCTATGTAATAACTGTAATTTTATTCTTAAGATCTAAATTCATTGGTCATCACCTTTTTTATACGATTGGAAATTTACATAATTTAACTTACTTTTATACTTCAAATGCATCCCAACAAGCCTTATAATTTTCTTCTGACATACCCATAATACTGTACTCTTCTATGTAACCGATAAACCCTCCCTTTTTTGTTCCTAATTTACTATGTAGCCTTCTACCTTCATTTATAATGTCAATAGGTTTTCCTGTTATGGATACTGTTTGATAGCTTATAGGTACCATAAAGCATTGCTTGCCCTGTAGTAAATTTGAAACTTTATCAATATCTATTACATTAGGCTGGGAAATATTCATTACGTCTAATCCAATATCATGAAATTCAGGGATAATAGAAGTTATATTTCCGCAACTATGAAAAAAGATCTTCATTCCCAGATCATGTATCAATTTGAAATGCTTTCTGTACCGGGGTTTAAATATTTCTATCCACAGTTGTGGTGATATCATAAGACCCTTTTGCATTCCCCAATCATCTGCAAAATGTATAGCATCAAATCCATATTTAGATGCATTTTTGATTACCTGGCTCTCTATATAAAAAATATTATCCAATAAATTTAAAGCTCTGTTATCTCTTAATTGAAAATCTATCATTGTATTTATAAACCCTCTGAGGAACAGATAAGTATTAAATCCAGAAATACCTAATTCAGCTATTAAAAAATGATTATCCGATTTATTTTTAAATTCATCTATACCTTGAAACCTATCAAGAGAACTTGGATCAGGAAAAATATAATCTTTTAAAGTATCCCAGCTTGGAACCACTGGGTCTTTAGGTTGTCCAATAGTACCATCACCAAGATTTTCCCATATGTAACCCCATTCACTTTTTATCACTTCACTTTCATGAAATGGAAATAATTCATAACTTAAAATATCACCGTTTGTTTGGTCCTTATTGAAAGCCCAGATAGGCGTACGATCAGGAGTTTCAAATTCTATTGCAGCAATAACTCTATTTTTTCTTGTCATTGTTATTTCATTTTTAAAAACATAATTATATAAGAGATGCGCTTAATTTTATTTTTTTATCCATTAAAAAATCTCTTTAGTAAGTATTATAAGAATTCATTTATATATAAATTTTAATACAACCATTTTGCTTACAATAGAAGCCGTTGTTTTATCTCTTACTCTCCTGCAATTGAAATAGTAAGACCCTTGAAAAAATAGCGCTGAAAAGCTATTACTAAAATTATTGTTGGAAGAGAACCAACTAAAGTACTTGCCATAACTACCGGAAAGGGAATAGGCGCTCTCAAATTCTGCAAATCTGCTAGTACTGTCATTATAGGTCTTATATTGCGGGATACAGATAGTGTAAGACCAAATAATAAGTCATTCCATATCCACGTAAATTGTAAAAGGAAAAGTGTGGCAAAAGGGGCCCATGAAAGAGGTACTATCATTTTTAAAAATATATGCATTGATCCACAACCATCTATTTGAGCAGCCTCAATTATTTCTTGTGGAATACCATTAAACCAATTGCGTAATACTAACATAGAAAATGGAATACAAATTGCAGAATAAAACAGGATCAATCCTAATCTGGTATCATAAATATGTAAAACCTGATACATTTTAAAAAGTGGTATGAGATAAATTTGAAAAGGAAATATTGTGCCACTAAATATTAACATGAATAAGAAAAAGCGGCTTCTCACCCGTAACCTGGATAATGAATAAGCAGCTAGAGCAGCACAAATTATTGCAATAATTGCTCCTAATATTCCATAAATTAAAGAATTAATTAAAGCTGGAAAAACTGCTACTCCAGTTCCTCCTTTAACCTTTCCGGTTAATCCATCGCGTGCATTTAAAAAAAATTGTTTAAATACATTAGATTCCAATGACAAGACCCAAGGTTTTTGTTTTAGATATTGATCTATGGTTTTCGATGAAGTTGCCACTACATTCCATATTGGAAAAATCCATGCAATAACAAATATTAAAAGCATAACTGTTATTATAAATCTAGATATTTTTTTATTTTTAATCATAAAACTCCTTATTCAATTAGTCATGCTCATCTTTAAATAACACTTTAAAATAAAATAGGCCCGCAGCAAATATAATTATAAATAAAAAGACCGAAGCTGCTGCTCCGACTCCATAATCAGAATTCAGGAATGATTCTCTAAACATTGTAACGGCAAGTGTTTCTGTAGAGCGATATGGTCCTCCCATAGTCATTGTCCAGACAATATCAAAAGCATTAAGACCATTAATAAAAGCCATAACTACAACTACTGTAATTGTTTGAAATAACATAGGAATTTTTACATTCATGTTTATTCGCCACTCAGATGCGCCTTCAATTTTAGCAGCTTCAATCGGTTCCTTGGGTAAATTTTGTAATCCTATTAAAAATAATATTAAGTTTAATCCAACCATTCTCCAAATATATGCATTAATTATGAAAAAATTACTTAAAGGAACTTCCTGCATCCAAATACGAGTAAAATTTTCTAGTCCTAATAACCTTAAGAATTCATTGATAGCTCCTGCATTCTTATACATATAGGACCAAACAATACCAACTGCAACAGAAGAAAGTGTATAAGGTAAAAATATTAAGACCTTAAATAGGCCGCTACCGCTTGCACGATTTATTAATAATGCCAAAAAAAGGGATATGGCTACAGGTAATGTAAGTGTTGAAATCCCCCAATATAAAGTATTTGTCAGAGATACACGAAATTCTGGGTATGAGAATAGCTTAAAAAAATTATGAAAACCAACAAATATAGGTTTGGTTACTCCATTCCACTCAGTAAAACTTATTATAATTGTACGAAACGCTGGATAAATTAAGAACGTACCAACCAGCAATAATGCGGGTATTAAAAAAAAATATGGCTTTGCTATCTCTAACGTTCTTTTATTTAATCTAATCTTAAAGTTTTTAGAAGCTTGAGCTATTTGAGACATTTTACCCGTTTTATTTCTCTCGATTTATATTTTTATTTATATCTTTTAGCTTAAAAACTAATAAAATTTAATTTATTAATTTTATTTTCGACTTTATCTAATTATATTCTTATGATTAATATTCTAATTATTATATTTAGGGCTATAAATTTTTTTTAACAGTTATCTTATAGCCCTAAATTTTTCTTTTATTAAATCAATTTTCTAAACTTAATTATACTTGTTTAAAGTTTGTTATTATTGTGCCGCTATAAATTTATCTATATCTGCTAATGCGGACTCTAATCTATCAGGATTCAACATAATCTCAACAAATTTATCAAGTGCAAATTCACAAACAGGAACAGGGGTGTTTTCATAAAATCTATTAATATATCTATAGTCACCACTTAAAAGACCTAGATTTTTAAATTTATTAAAAATCGGTTTATCTGTTACTTCAGCCTTTTTATTAGTTGTTGCACCTTCCCACGTATTGTTCCAGTTAGTTTGTCCTTCAGGAGAAAGCCAATAATCAAAAAGTGCCCTGGTTTCTTTAAGGTGGGGACTTTTTTTGGGTATAACGATGGGAGAAGTTTCGAAAATTATAGTTTTTTCTGCTTCAGGATTGATCATGGGAACAATAAAAGCATCGTAATCAACCCCTTGGTGGAAATCTAATGCTTCAATATTGCTCATTGCCCAGTCGCCGATTAATAGCATTGGAGCATCACCAGTTACGAAATTTTTAAACAAATCTGCAATTGGAACCTGCAGTTCTTCAGGAAAATACCCTTTTTCAATCATGCCTGTCCAAGTTTTTAGAGCATTTACTACACGAGGATCACTATATTTTATCGAAAAATCGCTAACACCTTCATATAATGCAGGGTCTGTTCTAATAAGTATTTCTTCAAACCATGCCAAACTATACCATTTACCCTCTATATAAGAATCTATAGGTGTTCTACCCGAAGCTTTTATTGTATCACAAACCTTAATAAATTCTTCCCATGTTTGGGGTTCTTTTAGATTCAATTCATCGAAGATGTGTTTATTATATAAAACAGTCCAAAAATTATTTAAAAATAGTGATCCATAATATTTACCATCACTCATTTTAAATCCTTCTGCAACACTGGGATCATATTCTCCTGCATCTATATGCTTTTTCCATATATCCGATACATCCTCAAGTCCACCTAAATCTACCACATCTTTAAGTCTATATCCCGACCACCAGTTTAAAAAGTCCGGACTACTTTCACTACTCATAATCCCCTGTTTCATTAAAGCTTGAAACTCTGCAGGATCATTATACGATGTTGAGTTAACTGCTACACCAATTGCTTTTTCTGAAAAGGGACTAATTCCAGCAACAGTGGGTGACCATCCCTTATCATTAGCAAAATTCAGTGTTATAACTTCTTTTGCCGTTGTAGTCTCGGCTGCAGTTGTCTCTGCAAATGTTGTTTCTGCCGCTGCAGTAGTTTCTGCTGCCGCAGTGGTTGTTGCAATTGTAGCAGTCTTGCATCCGATCAGTATAAAACTTGTAACAAATGATATAACAATTACAAGAACTATTAACCGTAGAAATAACTTTCTCATTTTTTCCTCCTTATTAAAACTATTTAATTTTTTATTGTAACAAAATTTTTATTGGCTTTCTTTAGATAACTAACCCCAACACCTAAAGCAAGCCATTTTTTTCCATTTTCACCTCCTTTAAATTTTATAAAACTCAATTATTTTTTTTAATCACCTCTCATATTTAATTTAAAATATCAGTGTTTTAAAATAAAATAATCCTTATATTTACATTTTTAATTAATAAATAAAAACTTATAAACATTCATATGTAAGCAATTAATAGCATTAAATTTGCATTATGTCAATAAATTATAATATTAATAAATTAGTTTGCATAAATTAATTTATTATATAGTATATATTTAACAATTTAAGTAAATATATGCAATATATTAAAAAATATTAAAAATATAATTGAATTATAATTATAAATATGCTAAATTATGCAAATATACGAAGTATAAAAAATTAAACTGATTTAATGACTAATATGAAAATATTATTAAAAAAACTTGTAATGCACAGCTAAATGAACAAAATTATAGGAAAATCTAATCCAAAATTATGCGCTTCAGTTATATGCGCGAACCTACTTAACGTAAAAAGAGATTTAGATATTTTGGAAGAGGAAGGTTTTGATTACCTGCATTTTGATATAATGGATGGTCATTTTGTGCCAAGGTTGGGTCTGGATCTTAATCTACTTGAACAAATAACTAAAACATATTCAATACCTGTTGAAGTTCACTTAATGGTTGATAACCCGGGTAAATATATTGAAAAAGTTGTAAAAGCCGGTGTATCAGCTGTAGTATTTCATTTGGAAGCCGGGACGGATATCAATAATATAATTTATAGTATAAAGAAATATAAAAATATAAAAATTGGATTGGCATTAAAACCAGAGACACCAATCAATATTATTATCCCATATCTTGGTCTTATTGATATAATCCTCCTTATGGCTTACCCTCCCGGAACATTTGGAGAAAAACCCATAAATAGTTTTTCGGATAGAATTAAAAATCTAAAGAAGCTACTTGTCAAATACAAAAAAGAAAACATAGATATAGCAATCGATGGAGGAGTAACCATTAAAAATTTAAAATCGTATCTGGATAGCGGAGTCAGTATGTTTATCTTTGGCACAGCTGGATTATTTATTGAAGGAATAGATATAAGGGATCAAATCAAATTAATAAAAAAGACTTTAAATATCGTTTAAATTAAACCCAATTTAAATTTACAATATAAATTTAAATAACCAATAAAACGAGTAATATTTAGCTTTATAATTATTAAGATATACTTTCAGGGAGGTTTCATGAAACTGTTTTTTTCTAACACATATAAACTAATATTATCTGAAATAGATAGATCATTGTCTGGGATAATTGAAGCTGAAGTAGAAGCCTTGAATGAAGAGATACTTAAAGCAAAGAAGATATTTGTAATTGGTGCCGGGAGAATGGGGTTAATGTTAAAAGCATTTTGTATGCGTCTGAATCATCTGGGATTTAATGCATTTGTGGTTGGTTCTGTAACATGTCCACCTATATCCTCAGAAGACTTATTAATTATTGCATCTTCATCCGGAAAAACTGCAAGTAATCTTGTTATAGTAGAAAAAGCAAGTAACTATAATGCAAAAATATTTACCATTACTGCAGAACTTGATTCCCCTATTGCGAGACTTTCTACAAAATGTCTTTTTCTTAAAGGCCCATCATCTCTATATGATTCAAATGCTAATAAAGCATTTTCAGAACAACCTATGAAAGCTCTCTTTGAACAAAGCCTGTTAATTTTACTTGATTCTATTC